>Ga0137369_10006935_pt1 | contig 11417 bp, 12 predicted proteins | sample SagtaG_12_FD_104918 | JGI IMG/M metagenome (GOLD analysis project Ga0137369, IMG submission 104918) | Vadose zone soil microbial communities from Sagehorn Ranch, Mendocino, California, USA - Sage1_L_113_16 metaG | ecosystem: Environmental > Terrestrial > Soil > Vadose zone | place: USA... | reverse complement strand
CCTGTGGCCGCGCACCACGACGGCCGGACGCTGACGGCGCTCGTCGCGGCCGAGGACGGAAGCTGGGTCGAGCGGCGAAGCGGAGAGGATCCGGCCGCGCTGGCGGCCGAGCTCGTGGCCATCGCTCCCGCGTGAAGTTCCTCGCGGGCCTGGGCGTCAGCCTTCGGCGAAGCCCGGCTTCGCCGGGCGAGAGCCGAAGGAGGCCAGCCACGTGAGGATCGTCGTCACGCGTTCCCGCGCGCAGGCGGGCGAGCTCGCCGAGCGGCTTCGCGGGCTGGGGCACGACGTCGAGGTCTGCCCGCTGATCGAGGTCGAGCCGGCCGGGCCGGACGAGATCGACGTGTCGGGCTACGACTGGGTGATCGTCACGAGCGCGAACGGCGCGCGCGAGCTGGCGCGGCGGATGCAAGGACGCCCGGCTCGGATCGCGGCCATCGGCTCGGGAACGGCGGCGGCCCTGCCGCAAGCGCCTGACCTTGTTCCCGCGGTCTCGACCCAGGAAGGCTTGCTCGCGGAACTCCCGCGGCCCGCGGGTCGCGTCCTCTTCGCCGGCGCGGAGAGCGCCCGCAGGCTCCTGGTCGAGCAGCTCGGGGCGGACTTCGTCCCGCTGTATCGCACGATAGAGCTATTCCCTGCGACCTTTCCCGAGGCCGATCTCGTCGTCCTCGCCTCGGCCTCCGCCGCCCACGCCTACGGCGCCCTCGCGCACTCGGCGCCTGCCGTCTCGATTGGCCCCGAAACCACGCGCGCAGCCGAGGCTGCGCGCGTCCGTGTCGTTGCCGAAGCCGTCACGCACGACCTGGGCGGTCTCGTGCAGGCCGTGCAGAAGGCGGCCGGTTAACCTGCCCGGCGTGCCGGCGTTCATCACCTTCCTGTCGGACTTCGGCCTGCAGGACGACTTCGTGGGCACCTGCCACGGGGTGATGAAGCGGATCTGCCCAGAGGTGGAGATCATCGACATCACGCACGGCATCCCGCCGCAGCAGGTTCTGCAAGGAGCCCTCGTCCTCGCGAGCACGCTGCCGTACATGCCCGAGGGCGTTCACCTCGCGGTCATCGATCCCGGGGTCGGCAGCTCCCGGCGGGCGCTCGCACTTCGCGATGGGAGCGGCCGGCTCTACGTCGGGCCGGACAACGGGCTGCTCACGCCTGCCGCCGACAAGCTTGGCGGGATCGCTGCGGCCCACGAGCTCGGCAACCCGGAATATGCGCTCCAGCCTGTCTCCCGGACCTTCCACGGCCGCGATCTCTTCTCGCCGGCGGCCGCCCACCTTGCCGGCGGGGTGCCTCTCGAGGAGCTTGGCCCGCCGGTCGATCCCGAGGGGCTTGTCCGGCTCGACCTGGCCAGGCCGGACGTCGGGCCCCAGGGGATCCGCGCAACCGTTCTCTATGTCGACCGGTACGGGAACGTCCCCCTGAACGTGAACACCGACGACCTGGAAGCGCTCTCGGTCCTGCCGGGCACGCAGGTGGAGCTGGAGATCAAGGGCGAGCGGTACTTCGCGGTGGCCGGGCGCACCTTTGCCGATGCCCGGCCCGGCGACATCATCCTCTACCAGGACGCATACGAGAACGTCGCTCTGGCGATCAACGGTGGAAACGCGGCCGAGATGTTCGGTGCGCGGGCCGGCGATCCGGTTCGGATCCGTCCGGCTCGGCAGGCGTGAACATTCTCCGCGGCGCGCTTGTGCGCATTGGGCGCTCGTATGCCCGGCTCGTCACCGACGTCGTCGTCCGGTTTCCCGCGCTGTGGCCGCTCTTCCGCGGGGCGCTCCGCAAGCAGTTCGACCAGCTCTCGCCGCGCTGGGACAGCATCACCGGCGAGGACCATCTCGCGCCGTACGAGGCCGCCCTTGCGTCGATCGTGAGTCCTCGCCGCGCCCTGGATCTCGGCACAGGCACCGGGGCGGGCGCGTTCGCCGTCGCGCGTCGCTTTCCTCAAGCCGAGGTCGTCGGCGCCGACCTGGCCGAGGGGATGCTCGCGGAGGCCAGGCGGAAGACGCCGCCCGAGCTTTCCGGCCACGTTCGCTTCGAGCGCGCGGACGCGGCTCACCTCCCGTACGCGGACGATGCCTTCGATCTTGTCGGCCTGGTCAACATGATCCCGTTCTTCGACGAGCTCGCCCGTGTGGTTGCTCCGAGAGGCACGGTCGTGATGTCGTTCTCGGGCGGCCCCGAAACCCCGATCTGGGTCCCATTCGACCGGCTACGGCGGGAGCTGGAACGCCGGGGATTTTCGGAATTTGCGGAGTTTTCGGCCGGCCGAGGCGTCGCCTTGGTTGCCCGCAAGGCCGGGCGGGCTTAGGCTCCACCCACGAGGAGTTCACGGCGCGGTAGCACCGGCCTGAACCCTTAAGCCAGACGCTCTCACCGGGCGTCTGGCGTTCGTTTGAGCCTTGGCTAGACTCGGACGCCCAGGCGAGGTAGCTCAGTCGGTAGAGCACACGGCTGAAAACCGTGGTGTCGCCGGTTCGATTCCGGCCCTCGCCACTCGGAAGGCCCGGGCTGCTGGGACGGGATAGAGTACTGCTGCTCGTACGTTCACGTCGTAAGTAACCAATGCTTCTAGGTTGCACCAACAGAGGCGAAAGAACGGCGCCGAATCGGAGGGCTCAAGCGGCTTGTGGCCGGCAACGAGACTTGGGCAGCTATAGGCTCAATAAGGCGTTTCTGTCCTTGAGCGCGAAACCACAACGTGCGTCCTACTAGTAGTAGCCGGTTCGAAAACTCGGCACGCACCGGCCGCGTGTTCACGGTGGTCGCGTCGGTTTCACTCGTGGCGCTCGGTTCTGCCGTTGGCTGCACGAGTTTGCCGCCGGGAAATGGCGAACCGCGGGACGCGACACTGGAGCATCGCCTGGCGGGTGAGTCGGCACCGCTCCGAGGGATTCCGCTTCGCGAGAAGACGGGCCTGCGTTTACTCGTCGCTGCGAAGCCGCAGCCGCTCGTCCTCGATGTCGACTCGGGCAGCACGAGGCGCGTTCGCGGCGTGCCCGCGGTCGGCCCCTATGGGGGAATAGTGACTGTCGGGGTGAGCGGTCGGGCCGGGGTCGTCATCGCCGAACCGATCCGGCCGAGCGGGCGGCTGTATGCCATCCGCAAGAAGGGGGCTTGGCTGTCGGCGCTCGGAGCGGGCGAAGAGGCGGTTCCGACTGCCGACGGAGGATCCGTCTGGGTGAAGCGCTACGCCCGTCTCCGCCCCCGGCGCTGCACGCTCCGGCAGGTTCGGCTCGACGGGCGTCTGCTGCGCGCACCAAGGCCTTTTCCATGCGCCTGGGAGATCTACCCGGGAGGAGCACTGGGTTTGGGCGTGAGTCCCACCCGGGTGATCGATCCCGTCCGGGGGCACACGGTCTTCGGGACGCGCTCGCTCCAAGCCATCGTCGCGATCGCGGGCACGAAGGTCGTCCTCCAAGAGCGAGCGGAGGACCGAGCGGGCCAGGAATTCGGTGTCTTGGATTCCGCAACCGGCGCGGAGCGGCGGATCGCGTGGCCGAGCACCGATGGGGCGCTGCAGCACTTCACCGTTGCTGTGAGCCATCCCCTTGTAGCACTTGCATTCGTCAACCCCACCGGAGGGTTCTGGGACGGGTGGGTGCTCGACACGAATGCCGCGACGCTGACAGAGCTTCCGGACATGCCGGCCGCCTCCGTCAATGTGAAGAAGACGAACATGGCCTGGACGCGCGACGGGCGTCTCGTGATCCTCGCGGAGAGTGCCGGCAAAGACGTGGTCGCGGTGTGGCAGCCCGGTCAGGAGCACCTAAAACTCAAGACCGTGCGTCTACCGGGCCGCCGCAACGCTGGAAGCAGCGCATTCGCAATTCTGGATTCTTGAAGCTGGCGAGCTAAGCTGCGCTTACCGGACCCCCAGTGTCTCAGCGGAGAACCGCGGGTGGTTTGAGCAATGTCTGTTTCCGCCCATCATTGAGCTTCGACGTTGAGCCCGACGCGTACGACCGGTTCATCGGCCGGTACTCGACGCTGCTTGCTCCCCAGCTCGCCGATCTCGCCGGTGTTGTCGCCGGTCAGCACGTACTCGACGTGGGCTGCGGTCCGGGTGCGCTGACGACGGAGCTGGCCAGGCGGCTGGGAGCGGACGCGGTGTCGGCGGTCGATCCGTCGGAGCCTTTTGTCGCCGCGGCGCGGGAGCGCCATCCTGGAGTCGACGTCCGGCTGGCCACGGCCGAGCAGCTTCCGTTCGCAGATCAGGAGTTCGACGCTGCGCTGGCGCAGCTCGTCGTCCACTTCATGGCCGACCCCGTTGCGGGGCTCCGTGAGATGGCGCGGGTGACCCGGAAGAACGGCGCCGTGGCGGCCTGCGTCTGGGACCACGCGGGCGGCAAGGGCCCGCTCAGCCTGTTCTGGGAGGCGGCACACGAGCTCGACGCGGACGTCGAGGACGAGTCGAACCTCGCGGGCGCGCGCGAGGGCCATCTGGCGGAGCTCTTCGCGGAAGCGGGCCTGGACGCGATCCAGGAGACGTCTCTATCGGTCAGCGTCGAGCATCCAACCTTCGAGGAGTGGTGGGAGCCCTACACGCTCGGTGTCGGCCCGGCGGGAGCTTACGCCGCCGGCCTCGACGCGGAGCACCAGGCCCGGCTTCGCCAGCGCTGCCGCGAAATGCTGCCGGAAGCGCCCTTCAACCTGGTCGCGCAAGCCTGGGCCGCACGAGGATCCCGCTCTTGACGGGATCGCGCCGGAGGAGTACGCTCGGAGCGTGAGAACTGCGGCACGTCTTGCGATTCTTGCCCTTGCGCTTGCCCTGACGGCGCTCGGCGGCGCGACGCTCGCCTCCGGGAAAAGCCAGGGCACGACTCACTTCTCCTTCAAGGGCTACGCCAACAACGTCAAGGTCGTCGAGCCGCTCGTCGGGCCCTGGCAGCTCGGGAAGGCAATCACTCGCGGCAGCGGCTTCATCGGCGAGGGCTCGAACTTCGACGGGAGCATCCACACGCACAACTACCCGAAGTACGAGCGCTATCCCGACGCCGACCTGAAAGCCGACGTAATCGGATACCACTTCGTCATCGGTCCTCACAACACGTATCGGAAGATCACGTTCACGATCCAAGTGACCAGCGCTGTCAACGGCGGCGCGCACTGCGTCCCCGGCGTGCGCGGCAAGCTCAAGCTGCTCGACTCCAAGGCGAAGCTCGACAACGGCCAGCCCGCCGACTACATCCTGACGCAGCGCTGGGCGAACGACGCCTGCCCGAGCTTCGTCCAGGGCTGGACGAACGCGGACGGCGGCGCGCGGACGAAGCCGCACTACGGCGGCCCGCCCGACGGCGGCCAGTACGCGGTCGTCAACATCTCGACTCCGCACTAGCATCTCCCCCATGCCGGGGCCGAAGGAACGTGAGCGGACGCTCGAGCGGATCCGCGAGATCTGCCTCGCGCTCCCCGGCAAGCGCTCCTTTCTGACGGTGCTGACGAACCACCACGGCGCCGGGAGCTGAGCATTCGCAGGCTCCCCGCGGAACGGATTCCGTCCCTTCCGGAGCCGGTCCGGGCGTTGCTGCGGAACGCGGTCTGGGCCTTCGGCCGCGCGACCGCCCGCGCGCGGCCACTGCCGGACTTCCTGATCCTCGGCGCTCAGAAGGCGGGGACGACGGCGCTCTACGCGTATCTGCGCCGGCATCCCGAGATCTCCGGCCCGGCCTGGAAGGAGGTCAGCTATTTCGACCGCCATTACCGACGCGGGAATGGCTGGTACCGCGGGAACCTCCCAATCAGGCTCCGAGGAGCCCGCTTGGTCGGGGAGGCCAGCCCGAGCTACCTCTTTCACCCGCTCGCGCCGGAGCGGGTGAGGGCGCTGCTACCCGATGCGCGCCTGGTCGCGCTCGTCCGCAATCCGATCGATCGCGCCCACTCGCACTACCAGCACGAGGTGGCGCTCGGCCGGGAGCCGCTCTCCTTCGAGCAGGCGATTGACGCCGAGGAGGAACGAATGCGCGGCGAGGTCGAGCGGATTACGGCCGATCCCAAGTACTTCAGCCGGGCGTGGTGGAACTACACCTATCTCGCTCGCGGCAGGTACGCGGAGCAGTTCGAGCGCTGGCTCGCGGTCTTCCCGCGCGAGCAGCTCCTCGTCGTTCCGGCCGAGGATCTGGGTGAGCGGGCGGGAGAAACGTATGCGCGCGTGCTCGACTTCCTGGGCGCGCGACAGCATGAGCTCGAGTCATATCCTCGGATCTTCAGCCGCGACTATTCGCTCATGAGCCCGGAGACCCGCATTCGCCTCGCCGCTCACTTCGCCGAGCCGAACCGGCGGCTGTACGAGCTGCTCGACCGCGACCTGGGGTGGGCGTGAAGCCGATAGCGGTCATTGGCGCCGCGCTCGACCTGGGCGCCGGCCGGCGAGGCGTGGACATGGGGCCCTCCGCGATTCGGTACGCGGGGCTCCAGGAGCGCCTCGAGCGCCTGGGGCTCGAAGTGCAGGACTGGGGAAACGTCGAGACCGCCGTCGCCGAAGCGGCCTCGGTCGCGGACGAGCGCATCCGCTTCCTGCCCGAGATCAAGGCGGCCTGCGAGCGGGTTGCGGCCCTCGTGGGGCGGGCCGTCGAGGAGGGAGATCTCCCGCTGGTTCTGGGTGGGGATCACTCTGTCGCCATCGGGACGCTGGGCGGGCTCGCGAAAGCTCGGGGACAGGGCGGTGTCCTCTGGATCGACGCTCACGGGGATCTCAACCGTCCCGAGACGAGCCCCAGCGGCAATGTCCACGGAATGCCCCTCGCGGCTGCGCTCGGGCTTGCCGGCCCTGAGTTCGAGAGCCCGGCCTGGACGCTTCCCGCGGTCGATCCGACCCGCGTCGCGCTGGTGGGGACCAGGGAGCTCGACGAGGGCGAGAAGGAGCTCCTGCACGGGCTCGGAGCCACCGTCTTCACGATGAGCGACATCGACCGGGTCGGGATCGAGCAAGTGATTCGGGATTCGCTCGACCGGATCTCGGGCCGAGGGTTCGTCCACGTCAGCCTCGACATGGACGCGCTCGATCCGGAGATCGCGCCCGGCGTCGGAACGCCCGTTCAGGGCGGCCTCTCCTACCGGGAGGCGCATCTCGCGCTCGAGCTCGTCGCCGAGTCCGGGCTGACCGGGTCGCTGGAGGTGGTCGAGGTCAACCCGATCCTCGACCGCGAGAACGCAACTGCCCTGCTGGCCGTCGAGCTGGTCGCGAGCGCCCTAGGCGCGCGGATTCTCTAGCAGCTGCGGAAGCAGCTCGCGCCAGTCGCCCGCGACTGAGACGTCGGCCCAGTCCGCTTCGGAGCCGAGCGACACGACCACGGCGGCCTTCACGAATCCGGACAGGTCTTCCGGCTTTCCGTCGACGCCGACGGCGAACAGCAGCCGTGGCGCCACGGGGCGGCCGTAGAGACCGATCCGGGCCGGCCCGTCGCGGGTCGTTCCGACGACCGCGTCCAGATCGAGCACGTCGGCCTCCTCCACGCCGGCACCGGCAAGGACGACAACGTCGGCGGCGTCCACCTCGAGACCCGTTCGGGACGACGGGTGTTCGTCTATCAGCCTCAGCCGAGCTTCGGGAAGGCCTTCGAGCCGGACGTGATGAACCTCGGGCGCCACGTCGTCGCGGGGCTCGAGCGGCTCGTACATCCGCGCGCGGACGGTCGCGAGCTGGGGCGTGGTCGAGCCCATGATCACCGAGACGATGTTGCCGCCGTAGGCCGGCTTCGTCTGCAGCAGCCGGCCCGCCTTGGCGATGTCGACCGCGACGCAGTCTCCGGTCATTCCCAGCTCGAGCTCCCCCGCGACGCGCGGCCCGAGGTCGCGGCCGAAGGCGCTCGCAGGGATGAGGAGGACGTGCGGCCGGTAGCGCTCGACCACCTGGCGCAGAGCGGCGGCCCACAGCTCGGGCTCGTAGCGGCCGAGTTGCGCATCATCGACGTCATAGACCACCTCGGCGCCGTACCGAGCCGCCTCCTTGACCGCGTCCTGGACTGTGTGCCCCATCACAAGGGCGACGTTCCTGCCTCCCAGCTTCCCTGCCAGCTCTCGGCCGCGCCCGAGCAGCTCGAGCGAGTGGCGAGTAGGCCTGCCGTTCCAGAGCTCGACGAGCGTCCAGCAGTCGTAACGGGCGGCCGGCTCCTCGGCGATGTGCTCCGGTTTCTCCCAGGACGTTGCCGGCGCGGGTCGCTCGCCCAGAAGGCGCTGGATCTCCGTCGCTGCCTTCTCCGCGCCGTCCACCCGCAGGCCGGCGCGCTCGGGAGTGACGTCCCGTACTGCGAGGACGCGGGTCGGTGAGCCCGTCTGCCCGAAGCGCTTGTCGTCCGGCTGAAGGTCGTCGACGAGGTCGCGCGCCGTCCAGACGTCGATCGCCCCCTCCTCAGCGGGCGCCCGCGGCTCGAGGTCGGCGCGGGCGAGCGAGACGAGGGCCGGCCCGCTCAACTCGAACACCTGCTCTCCCACGTCCGTCTCGCGGATCGCGCGCAGCCCGCCGTCGAGCAGCTCGAGCCGGGCGACGCTCGTCAGGTGCGGAATGCCCAGGAAGGCGCCGACCTCCGGCGGCACCTGCCACGTTTCGGAGTCCACCGTCTTGCGGCCGCAGACGACGAGGTCAGGAGCCTCTCTCTCCAGCGCCAGCGCGAGCGTGCGCGAGGTGCCGAGCGTGTCGGCGACGGCGAAGGCCTTGTCGGAGAGGTGAACCGCACGGTCGGCTCCGATCGCGAGCGTTTCCCGCAGCGCCTCCTCGGCCTGCGGCGGGCCCATCGTCATCGCGATCACCTCGCCGCCGCCCGCGTCGCGGAGCCGCACCGCTTCCCCGACTGCGTGGCGGTCGAACGGGTTGAGGACGAGCGGGACGCCCTCCCGCTTCAGCGTGTTGGTTTCCTCGTCGAACTCGATCGCCGTGGGCTCCGGCACCTGCTTGACGAGGCAGACGATCTTCACGGCCGCCAGCCTACCGAGGAGAAGGCGGTCCATAATGGCTTCGTGGGACGGCTCGGCCGCTCAGCGGTCATCTGCTTCGCCGCGGTGTCGGTGCTGGCCATCGCCGGTCCCACTACGGCCCGGCCGGTTAGCCCGCAGGCCCCTGCCAAGGGGGAAGCGGGAGTCCTCTCCTCCGACTTCGACGGAAACGGATACGAGGACCTCGCCGTCGGCGTTCCGCTCGAGAACGGGAGCTATCCCGACCAGGGCGAGGTCGACGTGTTCTACGGCGGCGGCGGCGGGCTGAGGGCCACGCAGCCTCTGTACATCCGCTCGATGCCCGGCATCAACCAGTCGTTCTACAAGTTCGGCTCGGGGGTGGCCGCCGGTGACGTCAACGGGGACGGCTACGCCGATCTGGCCATCGGCGTGCCCGGCTATCCGCTGGAGGGGTTCGGCGAGGTCGGGACGGTGATCCTGATTCCCGGATCGCCTCAGGGTCTGGTCCCGGACGAGGCGCTCTACCTCAATGCCAAGGACGCCGGACACAACCTCAGCAACGGCGAGTACTTCGGGGCCGTGCTCACGACGGGCGACTTCGACGGCGACCACCTGGCGGACATCGCCGTCGGCGCTCCGTCGGCGGACGTTCATGACGTCCAGCACGCCGGCGGTGCTGCCGTTTTCTACGGCCATCGCTCCCTCGCGAACGTCGCCAAGAACGGCACCTATCTCCATCTCTTCGGGGCCCACACAAACGACGACTTCGGCGCCTCGCTCGCGGCCGGGGACTTCGACGGGGACCACCGCGACGACTTGGCGGTGGGAGCCCCGCTCAGCGACGTCCTCCTGCAACCGGGCGGAAGGTACACCGGAGCCGGCAACGTGTGGGTCTACGACGGGTCGTCTGACGGCGTCAAACAGACGCGGGTCCACCGGTACTTCCAGAGGGGGACAGGGAGCAAGCCGCAGATACGGGCCTTCTTCGGGGCCGCCCTGGCCGCCGGGAATTTCGACGGCGATCGCTGGGACGATCTCGCCGTGGGGATCCCCTTCTTCTCGGAGACTCATCACCTGCGCGCAGCGGGTGCCGTCGAGGTGTTCTACGGCGGCCCGGTCGAACTCGGACGAGGGCCGGGGAACACCGATTTTCTGGAAGAGGGATTCCACGGGGTTCCGAGCCGGCTGCACCGCGAGGACCAGTTCGGCCTTTCCCTGGCCGCGGCGAACTTCGGGCGCGGCGACCGGGAGGATCTCGCCGTCGGGGTGCCCGGCAAGGACGTCGAGGGCAAGAGCAACGCGGGGGCGGTCATCGTGCTGTACGGGACGAACGACGGCTACTTCAACACCCACGACAACAGCCTCCTCAGCCAGGGCCAGGGCGAGGTCGTGGGGCGGCCCGATCCCAACGACGCGTTCGGCGCCGCGCTCGCCGCAGCTTCCTTCCGCGGCTACTCGCGGGCCGACCTGGCCGTGGGAGTTCCCGGGGAGGATGTCGTCGTGAGCCAGGGGGAGAAGGCCAAGAACGCGGGAGCGGTAAACGTCTTCGGCTGCACCCACGACGGGTGCAAGCGGAGCGACCACATGCTCACTCAGAAGTGGCTCCATCTCCTTCCGGAGAAGGGCGACGCGTTCGGCCAGCACCTCGCAGCCCGGGGAGTTGCCGACTGACGTTCGTCGCGTGCTCGCGATCCTGTATGACATCCACGGCAACCTGCCCGCCCTCGAGGAGGTGCTCGCGGATGCGCGCGCGCAGGGAGCGGACCGCTGGCTGCTCGGCGGTGACTACGGCTCCTGGTCGCCGTGGCCGAGGGAGACGATCGAGCTGCTGCGGGCGTTACCCGACGCCACGTGGATTCGCGGCAACGGCGAGCGCTGGGCACGGGAGCCGCCCTGGGACCGGCCCGACGTTGCGGAGCAGCTTGCAGGCGTCGAGTCGGGCTACGGCCCGGACGAGGGCTGGCTCTACTCGCTCCAGGCCCAGGCGGAGCTGGACGGCGTCCTGTACGTCCACGGCTGCCCGGTGCGGGACGACGAGAGCTTCCATCCGGAGGCGGGACCGGAAGATCTTCCATTGCTGGGAGGTGTCCATAACCGGACGATCGTCTTCGGCCACAGCCACCAGCAGTTTCGCCGGCCTGCCTCGCTGGGGAACGACCTGATCAACCCGGGCAGCGTCGGGATGCCGCTCGACGGCGACGTCCGTGCCGCCTATGCACTGCGACACGACGACGGCGAATTCGAGTTCCGCCGCGTCGACTACGACTTCGAGAAGGCCGCCGCCGCCTACGAGGCGATCGGGCCGCCCATCGGCGAGTTCGCGGCGAAGCGGATCCTCAAGGGCTCCGACTAGCTCTCGTCGTCCGGCTCGTAGTAGCGCCGGCCCTTGAGTTCGTCCGGCAGATAGTCGACGTCGAAGCCGGCCGGGTCGTCGTGCGGGTAGACGTCCCCCTTTCCCTTGCCCAGCCTCTTGGCCGCGAGCGGATAGCCGCCGCTATGCAGCATCTGCGGCGGAGCGAGGTTGCCATGCT
>Ga0137369_10006934_pt1 | contig 11418 bp, 9 predicted proteins | sample SagtaG_12_FD_104918 | JGI IMG/M metagenome (GOLD analysis project Ga0137369, IMG submission 104918) | Vadose zone soil microbial communities from Sagehorn Ranch, Mendocino, California, USA - Sage1_L_113_16 metaG | ecosystem: Environmental > Terrestrial > Soil > Vadose zone | place: USA... | reverse complement strand
GCCGATCACCAGCAGCGCCGGCCCTTCGACCGTCAACTCGGTTGCTTCGCTGTGCGGCAGCGACTGCTGAGCAGCGTGAGTCGCCAGCGTTCCCGCCAGCCCAGCGCTGCCGCATAGCAGCGCATCCGGAAGCACATGCAGCGCAGCCTCCAGCACAGTTTGCAAATCAGTTTCGTCAAGCGCGTCGGCAACCAGCAGCTCAGCGCCACGCGCGCGCTGCGCCAGCAGTCGCTGGGCCAGCCGGCCCACGCCGCCCCGCACGTCATCCAGCCCAATTGCCACAACCGAGCGCCGCGATTGATGGGTAAGCAACGTGGGCAGGTGCAGCGGCTGGGCCGGCGCGGGATCGATCACCAGGTAGCCATCCGCCAGGCCGCGCCGCTGGGCTGGAAAGGCTGGACACACCAGCGCGCACGATCGGCCAAGCGTGTCGAGCAGGGCATCCAGCTCCTGGCCAAGATGCCCGCGCAGCGTCGAGTCGATCTTCTTGTACCAGACGCCCTTAGCATGCTCGCCCATGCCGGCGGCCAGCTCGCGCACCCGCCGCGCCGCGAGGTCGGCTGGCAGGTGGCGCGAGTCCGTCGCACAGCAGATCGCGCCGCCGCTTTCGTGTACGCGCGCACCAGCCAGCACGATCGTCGCGGCAATGCCGGCCTGGTGGCAGCGCCCCGCGCAATCAGCCGCACCAGTCAAGTCATCGGCTAGAATGATTAGCGTCATTGTAGGCTATCCGAATCTACTGTGCTACCCGCGCAGCGTCGCCCCGATATCGTGCTCCAGCCCGCGCACGATCTTAGAGCGCACCTTGCTGACATCGGCGTCGCTCAGCGTTCGCTCCATCGCGCGGAAGGTCAATCGGTAGGCCAGGCTGCGCTTGCCCACGCCCACCTGCGGCCCCTCATATACGTCGAATAGCGCCAACGACTCCAGCATGGCACCGGCATACTTGCGAATGGCCGCCACGACCTGGTCGGTCGTCACATCCAGGCCGACGATCACGGCCAGATCCTGACTAATCGCCGGGAAGCGCGAGATCGGCCGGTAGGTCGGCGGCTGCGCCAGCGCGATCAGCTGCTCCAGGTCGAGCTCGGCCGCCAGCGCGCGCGGAGTATCCAGCTCCAGCCGCTCGCGTGCGGCGGGGTGGAGCTCGCCGAGTACTCCCAGAGGCTGGAGGCTGGAGGCTGGAGGCTGGGAGCTACTCGGCTCCAGTCTCCAGTCTCCAGCCTCTAGCCTCGCGGCGCGGCCAGGGTGAAAGCGCGGGTCGTCGGTGAGCGGGATGAAGCGCACCCGATCGGCCAGGTGCAGCCGCACCAGTAGCGACTCGATCGTGCCCTTGAGGTCAAAGAAATCCATCGGCTCGGCGCTGGGGCTGAGCCAGGAGCGCGGCGCGCGCGCGCCGGCCATGGCAAGCGCCAAGCGGCGCGGCTGATCGGGCAGCACCTGGCCATCATGCGGCAGGTAGACATGGCCGATCTCGAACAACAGCACGCGCTCATATTCACGCAAATTCTGCGCCAGCGCCTCCAGCAGCGTCGGCAGGATCGAGAGCCGCAGGTATTCGCGCTCGGGCGTGATCGGGTTGGACAGCTTCAAGTAGCGCGCCGGCGCGGCGTCGAGCGGGTTGGTTTTCGCGATGCTGCCCATGTTGGTGAGCGAGTAGGTGATCGCCTCATCCAGTCCGGCGCCCACCAGTATGTCGCGAACCTGCTCCTCCAGCTCCAGCGAGGGGTTCGATCGCTGCTCGGGCAGCTCATCCGCCAGCATCGTTGTCGGGATACGGTCGTAGCCATACATCCGCGCGACCTCTTCGCACAGGTCGGCCAGCATGGTCACATCCTGGCGGAAGCTCGGCGCGGTCACCCGAACCACGCCCGGCTCGCCGATCACTTCGCAGCCGAAGCCCAGCGGGCGCAGCAGCTCAGCGATCTCGCGCGCCGAGAGCGTGATGCCAAGGATACGCTCGACCTCGCGCGGCGGCAGATCCAGCACCACCGGCTGCCATGGCCGCGCGTAAACATCGATCATACCCTGCGCCACCGTCCCACCGGCGATCTGCTGCATCAGGCCAAGCGCGCGGCGTTGTGCCAGCGGCGGCAGCTCGTAATCGACCCCGCGCTCGAAACGCCGTGATGCCTCAGAGGGCAGCTTGAACGCCCGCGCCATGCGCCGAATGATCGTCGGCTCCCAGATCGCCGCCTCCAGCAGCACACGCGTGGTTCCTGCGCCCACCTCGCTGGCCGCGCCGCCCATCACACCGGCGATGCTCGAAGGGCCAGCCGGGTCGGCTACCAGGAGCGGGATTAGGGGATGGGGGATGGGGATTGGGGGTTGGGGATTGGGGATTGCCGAGCTGTCCGGCTCAGTCCCCATCCCCTGTCCCCTGTCCCCTGTCCCCTGTTCCCTGTCCCCTGTCCCCTGTCCCCTAAGATCGTGCTGTTTGCCATCCAGCGTCGTCAGCCGCTCGCCATCGCGCGCCAGCCGGACGATCAGGTGCTGGTCGGCGACCTTGTCGGCATCGAAGGTGTGGCTAGGCTGGCCCAGCTCCAGCATTACATAGTTCGAAATATCGACAATATTGAAGATCGGCCGCATGCCAGCCAGCAGCAGCCGGCGCTGCATCCACAGCGGCGATGGGCCAATCGTCACACCCTCGACCAGCGTGACGGTGAAGCGCGGGCATAGATCAGGCGTCTCAACCGTCACGTGCGCACGGCCCGCAATGCTCGGGCCGGTCGCGTCGAGCGGCATCTCCGGCACATGCAGCTGCGCGCCCGTCAGCGCGGCCACCTCGCGTGCCACGCCCAGGATCGAGAGCGCGCGGGCCATATTCGGCAGGATGTCGATGTCGAGCACCGCGTCGCCCAGGTAGTCGCGCAGCGGCAGGCCGACCGGCGCATCGTCGGGCAAAATCAGAATACCTTCGTGCTCTTCCGAAAGACCCAGCTCTTTCTCCGAACACAGCATGGCGTCCGACATAACCCCACGCACCGCCTTGCCTTTCAGCACCGCTTTGACCTTGCCCTCGGCGTGGCCATCGTAGAGTGTGGCGCCCTCTTTGGCATAGATGCCCTTGAGCGGGTGCGCCAGCCGGCCCTGGCCGCGGTACTGGAATAGGTTTGGCGCGCCAGTGACAACTGTGTGCGGCTCGGCCGCGCCGTAATCCACATCCGCCAGCACCAACCGGTCGGCATTCGGGTGCTGCTTGACCTCCAGGATGTTGCCGATCACAATCTTGTCGGCGTCCCACGGCAGTTCCGCGCCGTCGACCCCGCTCTTCTCGACCTCGGCCACCTCCAGCCCCGCCAGGGTCAGCAGATCGGCCAGCGCATCGGGCGAAAGGGTGATATCGACAAACTCTTTCAGCCAAGAAAGGGGAACACGCATATCTCCTCCTCAGTTACAGCTTGCGCCAGCTCATATCAAACTCCTGCCACAGGGCATACCCCAGCCGGCGGTAAAAATTCACGCGGTACACCCAGCCAATATGCACGCTCACCACACCGCGCTGCTTAAGAATATCGGATGCGCGCACCATCATCGCCGAGCCGATTCCCTGGCCGTGCAGCGCCTCCGCCACGCCCACACAGCCGATCTCGCCCAGCGGATCGCCCAAAATCGTCTTCCAAAAGCCATCAAAACGGCTTGGGTGTGCAAGCGGCGAGTACAAGATCAGCGTGCCGATGATCGCGCGGCTCGTTGGATCGCGTGCAATCAGCAGCTCGTGGAAGTCGCCCACATCCACAGTTGATTGAAACGCGCCCAACCAATGCTGAAACTCACGACGTTCAAACTCCAGCAGCTCCGGCGCATCCGAAGGCGTCGCAAGCTCGATCACAACATCGACGGCGGGATCTTCGGGCGCGTGATATTCCTGCATGCGCTGTGCCAGGTCGTAGCACGGCTCGATGAATTCCCAGCCACGCGCTTGGAAGAATGGCCGCGCTGCCGGCAAGGTCGCCGGCACGCCCGGCCAGAAATAGCTATAGCCACCGCAACCCAGCTGCACCATGGAGGCACCACTGGCCCGCAGATGCTCCAGCGCCGCCGTGTGCAGGGCCGTGCCGATGCCACGGCGCTGGAACTGCGGATCGACGAAGAGTGCCGGGATGGATGCCATGTCTGTTTGGGAACGATCAATCTGCGCCGCGACAAAGCCAACAATCTGATCATCCTGGCAAGCCACGAAGTAATCGCCGGCCTGGTACAATGGCGATTCGGTGAGCAGCCGATGAAAATCAGCCGCTGCAATCGGCCACTGCCGGCCCAGCGCCGCCTGCCAGAGCGCGTAAACTGCCGCCGAATCGGATGCTTGGTGATATGGGCGAAGATCAGGCATGGCATTCAGCTCCTCACTGTGAGCGTTCCGATGTCCAGGTAATCGCCTCTCAACGTACCGCGCTTGCTGTACACGCCGGCACGCCGATCGGTGCGCGGGAAGAACAGCCCGACCCGAATATGATACTCGCCAGGCGCAAGGCTGGCCGGCAGCGCCAGTGGATGCCGATCTTCGACCCAATCGCCCGCCACCCACTGAAGCATGGGAAACGCATCATCCTGCGGCGGGCGGTTGTCCTCGGCCACGATCTGCTCCTGCGCATCGACCAGATGAATAAAGACCGTCCAGTTACGGTTTTGGCGACCAAGCGCATGCCAGATCAGCGTCAGTTCCGGCGTATCGCCCGCCCGCGTCGGCCCACTCAGCTTCCAGCCACGCAGCTCGGCTCCCGGATCGTTCGCCAGGCCAAAGCGCCCGTACACCGGCGTGCCCAATCGCTCTAGCGCCACCGCCTCCGGCAGCGTGTGGAGCGGGTAGGCCGGCCGGATTACGCCGAAGGGCAGCCAGGCCGCCAGAGCAGCTAAGGTAAAAGGTAAAAGGTAAAAGGTAAAAAGAACGAAGCCTTTTACTTTCTGCCTTTTGCCTTTTACCTTCGCGATGCCGAAGGCGAGCAGGATGGCCAGCGCCGGCAGCGCGGGGAACAGCAGCCGCCCCTGCCAGGCCACCAGCCCGGCCGTCAGCGCGAAGCTGACCACCCAGCCGAACGCCAGCAGCGGCAGCAGCAGGATGGGCCACCATCGCCAGAGACGAAGGACGAAGGACGAAGGACGAAAGAGCCGACCTTCGTCGTTCGTCGTTCGCCTGCCCTGAGCGGCGTCGAAGGGTCGTTCGTCGTTCCGCCTGCCCTGAGCTTGTCGAAGGGTCGTTCGTCTTCCGCCCAGATACCTGAGCCAGCCCACGAGCGCCAGCAGCTCCACCAGCATGAAAGCCCAGATCACCCAACCAGGCGGCGCCACATTCATCCAGCCGAAGCGCGCCCAGAACGAGCCGTGCAGCTGCGCCAGGGCCGCGACCCAAGCCGCCGCGCTCGTCGCATCGAACTGCTGCGTGATAAACTCAGCTTGAAACGCCGCCAGCCCGAACAGGTCGCCGTACAGCCGCCAGTTGCGCGCGTACCACCAGCCGCTTATCAGCAAGGTCGCTCCCGCGAAAATTGATAGATTGACCAGGCCTGCCCTGAGCAGAGCCGAAGGGTGACGGGGTGATGGAGTGACGGGGCGATGGGGCGATGTAGTAGCATTTACTCGCCCACTCGCCCACTCGCCCACTCGCCCACTCATGGGCATTGCCGCCAATCGGCTTTGTTCAAGTACCGCAAGAAACGCCACCGGCGCCAGGATGATCGCGCTCTGCTTCGTGATTAGCGCCAGGCCAAGCACGAGACCCATCGCAATCGCGTACGTTACGATCGCTCCGATTGTCCGTCGTCCGTCGCCTGCCCTGAGCTGTGTCGAAGGGTCCGTCGTCCGTCGTCGGACCGCAAGCCACAGCAGCGCCGCGCTCAGCATCACCAGCAGCGCATCGTTCGTCACCAGCGCGGAGATGAACAAGAACTGCGGGTTGAAGGCCACCAGCGCTGCCGCCAGCAGCGGGACGAAGGACGAAAGACGAAGGACGAAGAAATTCGGCTCGCTTTCGTCTTGCAGCGCTCTAGCTGCCAAATAGGTAAACACCACCGTCGCCGCGCCCAGCGCCACCGAGACCAACCGTGCCAGGTGCCAGGCCAGCACAAAGCCGCGCCAGGGCATATACTCGCGGCTGCCGTGCGCCACCGCGTTCAGCTCAACCGCCTGCCCCGCGGCACCCCCTGAGCCAGTCGAAGGGCCGGCCAAAGAGTTAGCCCAGGTGAAGCGCGGGTTGCCAGGCATGTCGAACTGGCGCTCCTCGCGCGGCAGCCAGGCCGCCAGCGGAGCTACCAGCGCATAAGCCAGCGGCGGCTGGTGCCCTTCGCCCGGCACATCGCTCTTGGCCGCGTCGGCCTGCTGCACCGGCAGCCGCCCCTCACGCGCCAGGAAGAACATGTAGCGCGCATGCCCAGGCTCATCCGGCCCTTCGCCCAGCGGCGTCACCACACTATAGAGCGTCGCCAGCGCTGTAAATGTGACAACGATAATTATGAGTGGTATGTGCTTCACAAATGACAAGATGACAAGATGACAAGATGACTATCGGCGGCGAGATGGATCGGTCATCTTGTCACCCCTTCATCTTGTCATCTTGTCACGTTACCCGAACTGCTTCAAGAACCGCTCGTCGCCACTGAAAAACCAGCGAATGTCGTCGATGCCATACTTCAGGATGCCGATCCGCTCAGGGCCGAAGCCGCCCGCGAAGCCGCTGAACACCTCAGGGTCGTAGCCGCCGTTGCGCAGTACATTCGGGTGAACCATGCCGCAGCCGCCGATCTCTAGCCAGCCCGAGTACTTGCAGATCCGGCAGCCCTTGCCGCTGCACAGGAAGCAACTGACATCTAGCTCGGCGCTCGGCTCGGTGAATGGGAAATAGCTCGGCCGCAAGCGCACTTTGGTGCCCGCGCCGAACAGTCGCGTCGCCATACCGTCGAGCGTGCCCTTCAGATCGGCCATCGTGACATTGCGGCCGACCATTAGGAACTCGAACTGGTGGAACATCATCTCCGATCGCGCTGTGACCTGCTCCATACGGTAGCACTTGCCCGGCAGCAGCACGCGCACTGGCTCGGGCGCGTAGCGCTGCATCGCGTGAATCTGGCCCGGCGAGGTGTGCGTGCGCAGCACCACCGGCGGCGTGCCGGGCGGCGTTTCGACATAAAATGTATCCTGCATGTCTCGCGCGGGGTGATCGGGCGGGAAGTTCAGCATCCCGAAGTTAAACTCGTCGGTCTCGACCTCCGGGCTATCCCAGACCTGGAAGCCCATCTCGGCAAAGGTTTCGACGACGTTGCGAATGACGATTGTGCTGGGGTGCAGCCTGCCAATCGACGGCGCGCGGCCAGGCAGCGTCACATCAATCTGATCGGCCTCCAGCTCGTCCATCTGCGCGGCATGCTTCAGCTGCTCCTCGGCCAGCGCCAGTGCCTGCTCCAACTGCTGGCGCGCCTGGTTGAATTTCTGGCCGGCCAGCGGGCGCTCATCCGCCGGCAGCGCGCCCAGGCCCTTGCTCAGGCGCGTGAAAGCGCCTTGCTTACCCAGATAGGCGCTCTTCCACTCGGCCAGCTCAGTCTGGTTCTTGCTGTTCGCGAGCGCGCGTGCCGCCTGAGTCTCAAGCGCATGCAGCTCTTCGATCATTGCCACTCCTTGGTCAGTAGTTAGTTGTCAGTTGTCAGTTGCATTTCGCTCAACTGACAACTGACAACTAACTACCGACAACTGACAAACAAAAAGACCACGCGCTCGCCAGGGACGAGGCGTGGCCCGTGGTACCACCCTGATTCGGCATCACAGCGCTAGGCGCAGCAATGCTCTCGTTGCCCCGATAACGGCGGGCGACCGGAGGCGACTACTTGGCCAGGACTGAGGATCGAGGGCCGAGGACTGAGTATTGATATCACATCAACTCAGTCCTCAGTCCTCAGTCCTCATCACTCGCTTTCACCGCTCGGCTCGGAAGGGAACTTCGGCGGGCATCCCCGGCGGTGGCTCGCAGCCATTGGTCACCGCTCTCTGGGCGCTTCAACCCGCGTACTCGCTTCGTCACAGCCAATTTACGGGTTAGGGGTTAAGGGTTAAAATCCTTGATTTCATCGTTTTCATTGATGGCAATGTCCTTTAACCCCTAACCCTTGATCTAACTTCTCCCGCGTGTCCGCTGCCGCAGAGCCTCGAACAAAATCACGCTGCCGGCGACCGCAGCATTGAGCGATTCGGCCCGGCCATGCATCGGGATGCCAATCGGGCTGCGCGCCAGCGCGCGCGCATCCTCGCTCAGGCCGTGCGCCTCGTTACCGATGATCAGCGCGGATGGCTGACGCCAATCGGCAGCGAAGTAAGGCATGCTCGCCTCAGCATCCGCCGCATACACGCGATCAACCAGCGCAAGCCGCTCAGCGATCGCATCCCAGCCCAGATCCTGCGTGATCGCCAGGCGCATATGCGCGCCCATCGCCGCCCGCACCACCTTCGGGCTATACACATCCACCGTGCCGATTGTGCCAAGCACCTCGGCCACGCCGACAGCCTCGGCGCTGCGCAGCAGCGCGCCCATGTTGCCAGGATCCTGGATCGCATCCAGCACCAGGATAATCCCTGGCATGCTCGGCTCGACCTGCGGCCAGCGCGCCAATGCCACCACACCCTGCGGGTGTACAGTATCCGACGCGGCTGCCACCACCTGTGCGCTAGCTGTATGTGCCCCAGCAAGCATTTCAAGCTGATCGAGCAGCGTCTGCCCGGCCTCAGTCAGCGTAAGCTGATCGGGCGCATACAGCGCCAGATCAAGCACAGCTCCGCCCGCCAAAGCATCGGCAACCAGACGCACCCCCTCCAGCACAAACAACCGCTCGCGGCGACGATCTTTGCGGTCGGCGGCCAGCGAGCGGATGTGTTTGACGTGCGGGTTGGCCTGGCTTTCGATCATCCTACGCGCTGGGCTTGCGCCACCACGCTGCTAAAGCCGGCTGGATCGCGCACAGCCATATCAGCCAGAACTTTGCGATCCAAGTCGATGCCGGCCAGTTTCAGGCCATTGATCAGCCGGCTGTACGTGATACCGTTCAAACGCGCGGCGGCGTTGATCCGGATAATCCACAGGCGCCGGAGATCGCGCTTCTTGTTGCGCCGGTCGCGGTAGGCGTATGAAAGCGCCTTCATCACCGTCTGGCGCGCCACCTTGATCTGGCGGCTGCGGCTGCCTTGGTAGCCGCGGGCTTCTTTTAGCAGTTTATGGTGGCGCTTTCGAACCATCACGCCACGCTTTACGCGAGCCATTATGTATTCCTATTCTTTACAGCGTCAATGTGTATCGTTATAACCGTTAAATCCGTATACTCGATCTGCTAAACCGTTGCATACTTATCGTGAGTGCTTGCTGCCGTACGGCATCGCCACGGCAATCATGCGCTGGTTACCTTTGTCCACGAGCTTAAGCTTATCGAGCTGCTGCAACAGGCGGCCAGCCTTGCGGCGACGAAAGTGGCCTTTGCGCCCTTGCGACTGAACCGGCTTGCCGCTGCCAGTAAAGCGGAAGCGCTTAACGGTGCCCTTGTGAGTCTTCATTTTAGGCATGAACTATTCCTCTTTAACATCTGTAGCATCATCTGCGTCACTGGCCACATCCGGAATGATCGGCGTTTGCGACTGGCTCGGAGCACCCACAGTTTGATCAGCACTCGCGGTCGGCGGCTTGGGCTCGCGTGGCGGCTTCGGTTTCGCGCTAGCGGCCAGCTTGGCGCTGGGCGCAAGCATCAGCGAAAGCGCGCGCCCTTCCATCAACGGCCGCTGCTCCACCGTTGCGACATCGCGCAGCTCCTCGGCCATCTGCTCAAGCATCTCGCGCCCGATATCCGGGTGGAAAATCTCGCGCCCGCGGAAGCGCACGGTAAACTTCACCTTATCGCCGGCGAGCAAAAACTTCCGTGCTTGCTTGGCTTTGACCTCGAGATCGTGATCGTCGGTCTTCGGCTTGAGACGCACCTCTTTGAGCTCGGCCTGCTTCTGGTTCTTGCGCGCCTCACGATCCTTCTTGGTCTGCTCGTAGCGGAATTTGCCGTAGTCCACGATTCGGCAGACCGGCGGCACCGCGTTCGGCGCGACCTCCATCAAATCCAGCCCGCGTTCTTCGGCGATCGCAAGCGCCTCGCGCAGCTGTACAATCCCCAGCTGGCCGCCCTCATCATCGATCAGGCGAACTTGTGGGGCACGAATGCGGTTGTTTATGCGAAACCGGTCTCTAATCGCAGCGCTCCTTCTGATATCCATCAGACAACAGGAAACCCAACCGCCACAAAGGAGGTAAGGTCAGGCGGTAGTATAGCATCCTGTCGCTGTTTCGTCAACTTCCCTCAAATCTGCACCTGCTTTTGCAGACTCACCCGAAGAGTGCTAAAATGCCGCTTGACAAATTTCCCAGCTTTGTATACTATAGCATCAGTTAGCACTCACAGCGTGAGACTGCTAACTGTCTCAATCGAGCTTGGTTCACGAATACAAGGAGGTAATGTAAGTATGGCAGCCGATTTTCGCATTCGGCCCCTGGCTGACCGCGTGGTAATCAAGCCGGCGGATCGCGAGGAGAAGACCAAGGGCGGCATCTTCCTGCCCGACACGGCCAGCAAAGAGCGCCCGATGGAGGGCACCGTCCTGGCGGTGGGCGAGGGCCGCCTGGATGACAATGGCCGGCACGTGCCGATGCATGTCAAGGCCGGCGACAAGGTGCTGTTCGCCAAGTACAGCGGCACCGAGTACAAAGTCGACGACGTCGAGTATCTCATTTTGTCTGAGAAAGATATTCTAGGCATCATTCAGGATTAGTTATGAGTTAAAAGTTAAGAGTTAAGCGTTGCGGAAACCCCTCATTGCATATCTTAACTTTGAACTTTTCACTTTGAACGCTTAACGCAACACAGGAGGATTTTCAAGCATATGCCAAAGCAGATTCTGTTCAACGAGGAGGCCCGGCGCGCGCTCAAGCGCGGCGTCGACCTCGTCGCCGATGCGGTCAAGACCACGCTCGGCCCGCGCGGCCGCAATGTGGCGATCGATAAGAAGTTCGGCGCCCCGACCGTCACCCACGATGGCGTCACCGTCGCCAAGGAGATCGAGCTCAAGGACCCGTTTGAGAACATGGGCGCGCGGTTGCTGGTCGAGGTCGCCACCAAGACCAACGATGTCGCCGGCGACGGCACCACCACCGCCACCGTGCTGGCCCAGGCGATCGTCACCGAGGGCTTGAAGGTCGTGGCCGCGGGCGCGAACCCGATGCTGATCAAGCGTGGCCTCGACAAGGGCGCCGAGGCGCTGGTGGCCGAGCTGAAGAGCCTGGCCAAGCCGGTGCGCGACCGCGCCGACATCGCGCATGTCGCCGCGATCTCGGCGGCCGATAGCGAGATCGGCGATTTGATCGCCGAGGTGATGGAGAAGGTCGGCAAGGACGGCGTGATCACGGTC
>Ga0137369_10006931_pt1 | contig 11422 bp, 8 predicted proteins | sample SagtaG_12_FD_104918 | JGI IMG/M metagenome (GOLD analysis project Ga0137369, IMG submission 104918) | Vadose zone soil microbial communities from Sagehorn Ranch, Mendocino, California, USA - Sage1_L_113_16 metaG | ecosystem: Environmental > Terrestrial > Soil > Vadose zone | place: USA... | reverse complement strand
TGGCGGCGCTTGTCCTTGCTCGACTCCTTCAGCGCCCGTTCCGCCAGCTCGTCCACCTTGGGATCGGACATGCGCCCGTAGTTGCTGCCGCCCTCGGTGGTGTAGGCGATGTGGAAGACCCCGGACGCATCGTTGACGTCCATGGCGCGGTCCTGGGTGGCGATCATGGTGAAGGCGCCCTTGCCCCAGGCCGCGTAGCCTGCCGCGCTCTCGTGCGTCTTGAGGGTGCCGCCGATGCCGATCTTGCTGAGCTGGGCGATGACGAGCTGGGCGCGGTCCACATAATTCCCCACCGAGCGCACGGCCACCTCGATGTCCACGCCGCCGGGATAGTGCTTCTCCACGAGCTTCTTCGCCTCGGCGATGTCTCCGTCCTTGGGCTGGCGGCAGCCCGGGACCTTGTTCACCTCCTCGAGCTGCAGGGCGAAATCGCCGGACAGCTTCGGATCGAGGATGGCGCACGGCACGCCTGCGCCTTCGAGCGCCTTGGCCACCAGCTCCTGGCGGTCGATGGCCAGGTTCACGGCGCGGCGCATGTCGGGGTTGTTGAAGGGCGGCTTCTGCGAGTTGAGATAGACGAGGAAGATCGTGTTGATGGAGGCCTGGAAGATGTCCACGTCCTGCCGCGCCCGCGCCAGCTCGTCGGCCTGGGTCTTGCGCATGGGCGGCCAGGCGTCCCACAGCATGATCTTGCTCGCCTTGGCCGCGGCGAGCTGGGTGGGACCGCCCACCAGGATGAACTGCTTGACGCCGTCGAGATAGGGCAGACCGGGGATGAAGTAGTTCGGGTTCTTCTCCCACTCGATGACGCTGCCGCGCTCGTACTTCTTGAACTTGAACGGCCCCGTGCCGACCTGCGCCTCGGGCTGATTGAGGTCGCCGTACTTGGCGAGGATGTGCCTGGCGGCCACCCGACACCACGCCGAGGCGAGCGACGGCAGGAAGGGCGCGGCAGGGAACTTGAGCTTGAACTGCACGGTGTTGGCGTCGATGACCTCGACGCCGGCCACCATGGGCTTGAGGGACGCCCCGCACTTGGGGCTCTGGAACTCCGGGTTCAGGATGCGGTCGAACGACGCCTTCACGTCGGCCGAGCTGAAGGGCTGGCCGTCGTGCCACTTGACGCCCTTGCGCAGGTAGAACGTGTACGTCTTGCCGTCGGGCGAGACCGTCCAGCGCTCGGCGAGGTCTCCCGCGATCTTCGAGGGATCGTCGGGATCGTAGTGGAGGACGCCGCTGTAGACGCCGGCCGTGGCCTGCTGGACGACGAGGGGAGACTCCGCGTGCACGTCGAGACGGCCCGGATCGCCGTAGTCGAACCAGGTCAGGATGCCGCCCGGGCGTGGCTTGTCCTGCGCCTCCACGCCGGGAACGGTGAGGGCCGTGAGCAGCGTGAGGGCGGCGAAGATGCGGAGCGCCTGCGCGGTCATCATGGATCGGGCTCCTTTGTCCGTATTAGCCGAGACCGCCCCGCAGGCGCGGGTCGGTGACGTCTCGAATCGAATCGCCGAAGAGATTCAGCCCGAATACGGCCAGGCTGATGGTGAGTCCGGGAAAGAATACCATCCAGGGCGCGGTCTCCAGCGCCTGTATTCCCGCCGTGAGCATCCCGCCCCACGAGGGCTCGTCGGGCGGCGCCCCCGCCCCGATGAAGCTCAGCGAGGCCTCCACCACGATGGCGTAGGAGACATTGGTGGTGACGAGCACGATGTAGGCGGCGAGGCAGTTCGGGATGAGATGGCGGCAGATGATGCGCCTCCGCGAGGCGCCCACGGCCCGGGCCGCCTCCATGTACGGGGAAGCGACCACACCGAGGGCGACCGACCGGATGGTGCGGGCGGCCGTCGGCGTGAGGAGCACCACGAGGGCGAGGATCACATTGTTCACCGACTGGCCGAGCGCGGCCATCAGGGCCAAGGCGAGGATGATGGGGGGCAGGGCCATGACGGCGTCGACCACGCGCTGGCTGCCCGTGTCGGCCGCGCCGCCCAGGTAGGCGGTGACGGCCCCCCACAGCGAGCCCGCGGTGATGCCGAAGACCACGGACACCAGCCCGACGTAGAGAGACAGCCGCGCGCCCCAGATCACGCGGCTCATCACGTCGCGACCGACCTGATCCGTGCCCATGGGGAAGGCCGCGCTGGGCGGCAGGTACGGCGCGAATGTCGCGTCCTTGGGGCCGTGCGGAGCGAGCTGCGGGGCGAGCAGGGCCACGAGGAGGAGGGCGAGGACGATGAGTCCGCCCGCCGCGCCCAGCGGCTGGCGGCGGAGGAGGCGGCCGAGCGCGACGGGCAGGTCACGCATAGTGAATCCGCGGATCGAGCCAGACATAGACCAGATCCACGAGAAGGTTCACGACGAGGAACACGAGCGCCATGACGAAGACCATGGCCTGCACCGTCGGATAGTCGCGCTGGCTCACCGCCTGGACGAGCGCCGTGCCCATCCCGGGGACAACGAAGATGATCTCCATGATGACGAGCCCGCCGAGCAGACGCCCTCCCCACCAGCCGACGAAGGTCACCACGGGCAGGAGGGAGTTCCGGAGCGCGTGACGATAGACGACGGCCCGCTCCGCGAGGCCCTTGGCGCGCGCCGTGCGCACGTAGTCCTGGCGGATCACCTCGAGCATCTGCGAGCGGGTGAGGCGCGTGATGGGCGCGCTGATGTAGTAGGCCTGGGCCAGGGCGGGCCAGATCAGCTGCTTGAGGTTCTCCACCGGGCTCTCGCTGAAGGGCACGAATTCGAGGGGCGGGATCCAGTGGAAGACGCGCACGAGGCCGTAGAGGATGAGGGCTCCCGTCACGAACAGGGGCAGGCTGAGCCCGCTCAGGCTCGCGAGGCGCGCCAGGTAGTCGACCGGCCTGTTCTGGTGCACGGCGGAGATCACCCCGAGCGGTATGGCCCACACCAGGGCGAGGGCGAGGGTGAGGATGGCCAGCTCCATCGAGCGCGGAAAGCGCTCGCGCAGGATGTCCCACACGGGCCGGCGCTGGGTGTAGGACTTGCCGAAGTCGCCGCGCACGGCCCCCCCGATCCACGAGAGGTACTGGACGACCACCGGCTGGTTCAGGCCCAGCTCCTCGCGGATCTGCCGGATCTGCTTCTGCTGCACGCCGCTCGTCTCCGAGCCGGTCTGGTAGACGAGGATCTCCGCGATGTCCCCCGGCACGAGCCGCATGAGGACGAAGATCAGCATGGACGCCCCGATCAAGGCGGGAATGAAGAGCAGGAGCCGGCGAACGACGTAGCTGCGCATGCGGTGGCGCCGTATGCTACGAGGCGAGCCCGCGCGCCGTCAAGTCAACCAGTCGGCGTGGGCCTCGGCAGCCATCACTCCTCGAAGCGGGTCAGTCGGCGGAGCTCGGGAAAGAGCATCATCCAGAGGCAGGCGACGACTACCGTGCCCACGCCGCCGAGCAAAACGGCGGGAACGGTGCCAAGGAGGGCGGCGGCCACCCCCGACTCGAAGGCGCCGAGCTGGTTGGACGTGCCGGTGAAGAGGGAGTGCACCGCGCTCACGCGGCCGCGCATGGCGTCCGGGGTGCGGATCTGGGCGAGGGAGACGCGGATGACCATGCTCACCACGTCCGCCGCCCCGAGGACGGTGAGGGCGGCGATGGACAGGACGAAGTTGGTGGAGAGCCCGAACACGCAGGTGGCGACGCCGAAGACGATCACGGAGCGGAACAAGGTCGGGCCGATGCGCCGCTCCAGCGGATAGTGAGCGAGGAGCACGGAGGTGGCGAGGGCGCCCACCGCCGGCGCCGAGCGCAGCAGTCCGAGGCCGACCGGGCCCGTGCCCAGAATATCGCGCGCATAGACGGGCAGGAGCGCGGTGGCCCCGCCGAGCAGCACCGCGAAGAGATCCAGCGACATCGTGCCGAGGAGAGCCCGCCGGCTCTGGATGAACACCACGCCCGAGAAGACGGTCTCGAGCGTGATGGGCTCGCGCGCGCGCACGGTCCGCTCGATGCGGATCAGCGCGGCGCAGGCGCCGGCCAGGATGAACATGGCGGCAGCGGTGACATAGGCGGCCCCCGCTCCGAACGCGTAGAGGAGGCCGCCCAGCGCGGGGCCGACGATCTGGGCGGTCTGGCCCGCCGAGATCACCCACGCCATGGCCGGGGAGATGAGGCGGCGCGAGACCACTTCGGGCACGAGGGCGGTCATGGCGGGGTTCTCGAAGGCCTGGGCGGCGCCCACGAGGGCCACGAGGGTGAAGATGCTGGCCCGGCTCTGCCAGCCGCCGATGCTTCCCAAAGCCAGCGCGGCGGTGCCCGCCGCCTTCACCCCCTCGCACACCATCACGATGAGACGCCGGTCGCAGCGATCGGCGACCTGTCCGACGACCAGGGTGAGGAGCACCATCGGCACGAACTGCACCAGCCCGACCAGTCCCAGATCGAGCGCGCTCCCGGTCAGGCTGTAGAGCTGCCAGCCCACCGCGACTCCCAGCATCTGGAAGCCCACGCTGGCGAGGACGCGGGAGGATGACAGGAAGGCGAAGGGCGGATGGCGCAGGAGCGCCCGCGACGATTCAGGAATCTCGGCTGCCTCTAGCGATCGGCGGGTGTGGACATGGCCACGCTCCGGTCTTACCCCGCCGCGCGAGAGGCTGTCAAGGTCAGGAGAAGACGCGCGGCGGGAAGGCCGGCGGCTTTACAGGACCCCGGTCGCCACGTACTCTCCCGCCAGGGAGACGCCATGCGCACACCCCGGTCGGCCTCGCATCGCTTGCCGCCTTCGCCTTCTCCGCCTTCCTGCCCGGGCCGGTCTCGGCCGCGCCCTTCGTGACCCGCGACGGCTTCTACTCGTATAGCGCCATCCCCGAGGCCGAGGATCTCTACGCGCGCCAATCCCGGGAGCTGGACCGGAGGAAGCGCGAGGCGATGCTGCATCAGATCCAGCGACTCATCCACGACCGCGTCACCCATGCGCCCCTGATGGAATCGGCCTTCCTGTGGGCCATCGGCCCACGCGTGGAGGAGCCCGGGCTCTCCCTCATCCCCGGTCGTGCCTACTCCGCCCCGTACGAAGACGTGAAGCTCAAGCGCCCGTAGTCTTCCCGCCACAAGGAGAGACCGATGAGCGAGCCGATCAGCATACAGTTCACGCGCTTTTCCGCCTTCTACTCGCCCCTGATCGCGACCATCGCGGGCGGCTTTCTCGAGGCCGAGGGCTTCGCGCCGCAACACTCGGTGGCGCCGGCGGGCACGTCGGCCATCGAGGGCGTCGTGAAGGGCACGGTGCACGTGTGCCAGTCCGCGCCATCCCAGGGCTTCGGCCCCCTCGAGAAGGGACAGACCCCGCCCGCCGTGCACTTCGCCCAGATCAACGAGATGGACGGCTTCTTCCTCACGGGCCGCGCCGCCGATCCCGGCTTCGCCTGGCCGAAGCTCGCGGGCAAGAAGGTGCTCGTGGATCACGGCGGCCAGCCCCTCGCCATGTTCAAGTACGCCTGTCACCGGCGCGGCCTCGACTACAAGGCCATTCTGGCCGTGGACGTGCCGAGCGGCCAGATGGACGCGGCCTTTCGCAAGGGCGAGGGCGACTATATTCACCAGCAGGGACCGGCGCCGCAGCAGCTCGAGCACGACAAGGTCGGCCACGTGGTCGCCTCCGTGGGCGAGGCCATCGGCCCCTGCGCCTTCTCGAGCCTCGCCGCCACTCGCGAGTGGCTCGGCACGGATGCGGCGAAGCGCTTCACGCGCGCCTACCGCAAGGCGCGTGCCTGGCTTCTCGCCACGCCCGCCGCGCGCGTGGCCGAGGCCGAGGCGTCCTTCTTCCCCGAGATCGACCGCGCCGTGCTCACCGCCACCATCGCCTCCTACCAGAAGCTCGGCTGCTGGACGCCGCACGTGGAGATCACCCGTCCCGCCTTCGAGGTGGCCCTCGACGTCTTCCAGCACGCGGGGCTCATCACGAAGCGCCACCGCTACGAGGACGTGGTGGCGCCCCCTCCGGGCGAGGGCGCGGGCGGCCGCTCATGAAGACGCTGGCGGGCCATCGTGAGTGGAGGTTACTCGAAGGCGGCCGAGAGGTCACCCGCGCCCGGGCGCACGCCGGGGAGCGGCTCGAGCCCGAAGCGTCGCGTGATGAGCTTGATGATGGACGTGGTGTCGTAGGACGTGTGATCGACGAAGCCGCGCTTCGCCCGCGGCGAGATGATCAGAGTGGGAACGCGCGTGCCCGGTCCCCAGCGATCGCCGGCGGGTGGCGGCACATGGTCCCAGAAGCCGCCGTTCTCGTCGTACGTGATGATGATGGCGGTGGAGGACCAGAGCGGGCTCGCCTTGATCAGGCTCACCAGCTCGGCGATGTGGATGTCTCCCGACAGGACGTCCGTATAGCCGGGATGCTGATTCAAGGTGCCCTGCGGCTTGTAGAAGGCGACGTGGGGCAGCGTCCCCTGCTCGATGGCCGTGACCAGCTCCGCGTAGTCCTTGAGATGGCGCTCTCGATCCGCGGTGCCCGGTGCGAAGCGTGCGAAGTAGTTGAAGGGCTGGTGGTGCGGGGCGAAGTACGGCGCGCCATTCGCCGTGGTCGCGATGACCCGGCGCGGCGCTTCGGGCGTCTGCATCCCGTCCTGGAGGGCCGCGTTCCACGCCCCCGCATACCACGCCCACGTCACGCCCTTGGCGGTCAGGGTGTCGCCGATGGTCTTCTGCGACTGCGGCGGCAGCGTGCGCCGCTTCGGATCGGTCCCGCGTGGATCGCCGCCCTTGGCCGGGGGCACCCGTGACGGCTGCCAGGGCGGCTGCGCCGCGTTGACCAAGTAGCCGTCGGGCGTGAGCTCGCCGTCCATGAAGAGCGGCGCGCCGCTGAGCACGGAGGGGGGCGAGCCGGCTCGGGTCCTGAGCCAGCCGCGCGGGTCGAGCTGCGCGCGCATCGCCGCGGGGGCGTCCCGGTCCTCCGGCGTGCAGGCGCACACCAGCCAGAAGTGGTTGAGCAACGAGCCGCCGAACGCTCCCATGAAAAAGTTGTCGGCGAGGACGTAGTCCTTGGCCCACTGCCAGAGCGGCAGGGTCGAGCCGTCGTAGTAGCCCATGGCCAGCCCTCCCGCGTCCGAGGCGGCCACGAACCGATCGTTGCGGCCGCCGTTGATCTGCTCCACGTTCTGATAGAAGCGGTGGACGAGGTCGCGCGTGGGCACGGAGAGCGGCCGGCTGATGGGCGGCGCGTCGATGCGAAACGGCTTGTTCGGCAGATCCGTCGGGAAATCCGGGCTCGCCGTCTTGCCGTTCCAGACGGCGGGTAGCCTGGCCAGGACCTTGCCGTCGCGGTCGACCTGCAGGTATTGCGACGGTGTGGCGTTGGCGAGGCCGTTGGCTCCGGGGAAGAGGCCGTAGAGGTGGTCGAAGCTGCGATTCTCCGCGTAGATGACGAGAATATGCTCCACCCCGGCCAGCCCCGGCCTGGCGGAGGTGGCGTGCGTCGCGCAGCTGGCCGCGAGCGCAACGAGGACGACCAGGGGGACCACGTGGAGGCTCGAGCGAACCTGCATCCCCCTCCGTATACCTGAAAGCCGACGTCCCTTCAGCTAGAAAATCGCCGGCGATGCTCCATGATGGCGGAGTAGGGCAGCACGCGGAGCAGCTCCTCCACGGTGGTGGTACCCGCTTCGAGGCGCCCGCGGGCATCCTGGGCCATGGAGAAGGTGGTGCGGCGAGCGCTCTCGCACATCTCGTCGAAAGGAGTTTGCCGGGTGATCAACGCGGTGTCCTGGTCGTCGGGCACCCAGAGATCGGCGACCATCATCCGACCCTTGTAGCCGCTGAATCCGCACTCGGCGCATCCCGCGCCCTGGTAGAACTTCAGGTCGGCCGGCACGGTCTCGAAGAACTCGTGGAGAGCCGCGGGGGATGGCGCGTACTCCTGCCGGCAGGCGGAGCAGTTCCGGCGGACCAGCCGCTGCGACATGACGCCGATCAGCGACGAGGCAATGAGGGACGACTCGATCTTGAGATCGAGCAGACGCGGGAGGGCGGCGATGGCGCTGTTGGTGTGGAGCGTGCTCAAGAGCAGATGGCCGGTCTGGGCGGCGCGAAAGGCCATCTCCGCCGTCTCCTGGTCGCGAATCTCCCCGAGCATGATGATCTCCGGGTCGTGGCGAAGAAACGACCGGAGATACGCGGCAAAGGTATTGCCGATCTCGTCGTTGACCTCCGACTGGCTCAGCTCGTCGTAGACGTACTCCACGGGGTCCTCGGCGGTGAGGATGCGCACCTCCGGCCGGTGAAGCTTCATCAGACAGGCGTAGAGGGTCGTCGACTTGCCCGATCCGGTGGGTCCGGTGACGAGGAAGATGCCGGTGGGGCGCTGGAGGAGCTCCTCGAGGCGGCTGGCCACCACCGGCGAGAGATCGAGCCCGGCGATGGAGCGGGGCGCCCGCGTCTGATCCAAGATCCGGATGACCACGCTCTCCCCCGAGTAGCTCGGAATCACGGAGACGCGCAGATCGATGGTGACCTTGCTCCCCGCACGATTGACCGACACCTGGAAGCTCCCGTCCTGCGGCCGCCGTCGTTCCGCGATGTCGAGCTTGCAGAGAATCCGGATGCGCGACGTGATCTCGCGCATGTTCTGATCGAGATTGTCCTGCAGCTTCCCGAAGTGAGGCTGGCGCAGCACCCCGTCGATGCGATAGCGCACGTGCAGGCCCGAGGGCAGCATCTCGATATGGATGTCGCTGCAGTTGTTTTCGAGGGCCCGGAAGAGGATCTGCCGGAAGAGCTCGTCGGCACGCCGGGTCGCGCGCTCGTCGATGGCGTCCACCGAGCTCTGATGCGGCCCCACCCCCGCCGGGGAGTCCGCGGGCGTGATCAGGTGGGCGTCGACGCTTTCGATGCCGCTGGGGGGCGCGTCCTCATAGAGACGACGGAACGCTCGCTGGATCGCCCGGCTCGAGGAGGTGACCACGGTGATGCCAAAGCTCGTGAGCTGCATCAGCTCGTCGATCACCCCGGCCGCGGTGGGATCGTCCATGGCCACGGTCAGGGTGCGGCCGACCTGGGCGATGGGCAGCACGGAGTGGCGCCGCGCGTAGCTGCGGTTGATCACGCGGGCGAGCCGCCGATCGAGCGTCACCTTCTCCAGGTCGATGAAGGGGATCTTGAGCTGCTTGCTCAACGCCTGCCGCATGGTCTCGTCGGTGACGTAGTTGAGCTTGAGGAGGATCTTGCCGAGGGGAAGCTTGACGCTTTCCTGCTGGGTGAGGGCATGCTCGAGCTGGGCCTCGGTGATCGAGCCATCGGCGAGGAGAATCTCGCCCAACCGATGGCGCGCCGGGGGAGGGCCGGCCAGCGTGCTCTCCAGGATGCGCCCGGAGCTGACGGGAGCCCGCAGCCCTATGTCTGCGAGGGCCATGTGGCGCGCCGCCAGGTCACAGAGCGATCGGGCGCGTCGCCCGCTCCATCGACCAGCGAGGAGCGGGGCGGGGATTCGCGAAGCCCGACGGCCGCCTCCTCGTGGTGGTGCACTCCTCGATCTTCTCGGTGAGCTCCGTGACGCCGAAGGGCTTGGCGATGAACGGCCATGGCGCCTCTCTGAGCGCGGCCATCTCGTACCCCGACATGAGGAGAACCTTGATCTTGGGGCGGAGCTCGACCACGCGTCGAGCCAGCTCTCGACCATCCATCAATGGCATGACCACGTCCACGAGCAGGAGATCGATCTCCCCTTCTGTATCCTTGGCCATGCGAATGGCCTCCACCGGATCGGCGGTGGAGCGAACCAGGTATCCCGCCGACCCCAGGGTGTCCCGGGCAAACGAGCTCACCCCGGAATCGTCGTCCACGACGAGGATGGTGAGGACACGCGACATGGGCGAGCCTTGCCCGGTGTCTTCTATGAGGACCGAGGGCGCCTTCTTGAGAAAGAGGAAGACCGGCCCGTCCTCGTCCATTCGCCACACGATGGCCTGGGCGTCCACCGGACAGCCCTCGGACGGGGTGATGTGCAGCTTGGCCAGGGTGGCGTCTTGCAGGCGCTCCGCGAGGCGCACCTTGACGCCGAATTGACTCACATCCACCGTTTCACCATGTAGAACACGATCGCCAACTTCCACCATCACGGGCCAGCTGACCTTGGTCCGTGGACGTCTACGCGATTCGGGCCGCCGAAGTTTAGTTCGCATTTTGTTTTCCTTGATCCCCTGTGTAGCAAGCGACGTACCGTTCCCGGGCCGCGGATCGACACTCCACGAATTCCGATAGTTGCGGAGCATCACGGTACGACCCCACACCTTTTGGACGGCGCGCGTGGTCAGTCGACCAACGGATTTTGGAGGAGGCCCGGTCCCGGCCGGGGGCACACGCAGAATCTGCTGCGAACGAACAGGCCTGCTAGCGCGCCTCGCTGATGGCGGTGACACCGCCCGGATTGTCGAGCGAAGAGAGATCGCCCGGGTCCTTGCCCAAGTGAGTGGCGCGGATCACACGTCGCATGATCTTGGCGCTGCGGGTCTTGGGCAGCTCGGCGGCGAAGAGCACGCGCTCGGGTTTGAGCGCCTTGCCCATCTGATGCGCGACGAGATCCGAGATCTCTGTGCGGAGCTTCTCGGTGGGCGCGATGCCCGGGCGCAACACGGCAAAGCAGATCACGGCCTCGCCTTTGATCTCATGGGGCACGCCGATGGCCGCGGCCTCCGCCACCGCGGGATGGCTCACCAGCACCGACTCGACCTCGGCCGGGCCCACGCGCTTGCCCGCGATCTTGAGGGTGTCGTCGGAGCGGCCGGTGACGAACCAGAAGCCGTCCTCATCTATATAGGCCCAATCGCCGTGCACCCAGACGTCGGGCCAGCGCGACCAGTAGGTCTCGAGGTAGCGATCCGGATCCTTCCAGAAGCCGGCAGTCATACCCGGCCACGGCTTGGTGATGACCAGCTCGCCCACCTGGCCGCGGATCGGCCGGCCGTCGTCGCCGAACACGTCGGCGGCCATGCCGGGCGTGGGGCCGTTGAAGGAGCAGGGCTTGATCGGCGCAATGGGAAAGGACGTGACGATGCCGCCCGAAATCTCCGTGCCGCCGGAATAGTTGATGATGGGCACCGCGCCGCGCCCGACGTGCTCGAAGACCCACCGGTAGGGCTCGGGATTCCACGGCTCGCCCGTCGAGCCGAAGATACGAAGCTCCGAGAGCTCGTGCTTGAGCGGCCACTCCGTGCCGTGCGGCATGAGGGCGCGCACCGCGGTCGGCGAGAGTCCCATCACGCTGACGCGGTGGCGCTCGGCCACCGCCCACAGGCGGTCGGGCTTGGGATAGTCGGGCGTGCCCTCGAAGAGGATGACGGTGGCGCCGTTCGTGAGCCCGCCCAGGATGAGAATGGTGCCCATGACCCAGCCCATGTCGGTGAGCCAGAAGAAGCGGTCCGACGTGCCCAGGTCGAAGAGATAGCCGGCGTCGTGGCCGATCTTCA
>Ga0137369_10006927_pt1 | contig 11424 bp, 10 predicted proteins | sample SagtaG_12_FD_104918 | JGI IMG/M metagenome (GOLD analysis project Ga0137369, IMG submission 104918) | Vadose zone soil microbial communities from Sagehorn Ranch, Mendocino, California, USA - Sage1_L_113_16 metaG | ecosystem: Environmental > Terrestrial > Soil > Vadose zone | place: USA... | reverse complement strand
TGGTGTTGAACGTCCTGTTCTTCGGGTTCTTCTTCCTCAACTTCGTCTTCAAGGAGCTCACCGGCGACGCGCTGGTGACGTTTTAGGTCGGCCCTCGCGGCCGGTGGTGGCGATGCCCCCAACGAAGTAGTGCTGGCCGAGGAAGAAGATGACGAGCATGGGCAGGGTGGCGATCACCACCTCCCACTGGCCCTCGCCGCCCTGCCCGAACTGGTCGAGGATCACCTTGAGGCCGCGTGGCAGGGTGAACAGCGCCCCGTCGCGCGGGTAGATCAGCGGCGGGTAGCCGGCGCCGTCGACGCGGGCAGCCTCGAACAGCTCACGCGGCGGGCCGAGGAAGAACTGCCGCAGCAGGGAGATGTAGAACGGCGAGCCAAACAGGTTGTGCGCCCACAGCGCACCTGGGTGTTGGTCAGGCCGAGGGCATCCTACTGTTCACCTGCGCGGGGCTGGCCGCATCACCCGGTTGCGGAAGCCGCAGCCTGCGGCGGCGCTGCCGGGCGTAGTCGAGCTGGCGCACGGAGCCACCGAGGATGGGTGCATGAATGGGTACTGGGCACCGGGGGGCCGGCAGGCTCGGTACGATGCGGGTCGTGTTGATAGTGTGGCGGGCACTGAGGGGACCTCACATGACGTCGTGGCGGGATCTCATAGGAGGGCGCGACCGAGAGATCCTCGAGGCGGCTGGGTACGGTCACGCCGTCGGCTTCGGTGAGGCACCAGCACTCCTGGTGGTCGACGTGACCTACGGGTTCGTCGGCCGGGCGCCGCTGCCGGTACTGGAAGCGATCCGGACCTACCCCAGCGCGGTCGGCGAAGCCGGCTGGGAGGCCGTCGACGTCATCGAACTGCTGCTGGCCGCGGCCCGCACGGCGGGCGTGCCCGTCCTGTACTCCGCGGGGACCTCAGAGCAGGGCCGCTGGGTGGACAAGCGCCCGGTCCACGCCCGTCAGCCGGCCGACGCCTACGAGATCGTGGACCGCATCGCCCCGCGCCCCGGAGAGACGGTGATCCGCAAGGGGAAGCCGAGCGCCTTCTTCCGCTCGCCGCTGGCTGAGCGCCTTACCGAGCTGGGCGTGGACTCGCTGATCGTGTGCGGCGGCACCACCAGCGGCTGCGTCCGGGCCACGGTGGTGGACGCCTTCTCCCACGACCACCGGGTCACCGTGGTCGAGGACGCCGTCTTCGACCGCGTCGAGCTGTCGCACGCCGCCGCGCTGCTCGACATGGAGCAGAAGTACGCCGACGTCTGCCCCGCCGCGGCGGTGATCGCCGAGCTCGGGGCCCGCGCCTCCCGGTCCCAGGGTGCCGGTGTCCAGCGTTAGGTTCGGCGCCCCCCAGGCGACGCTGGCCGGCCTGCTGCGCCTCCCCGAGGGCGGTCGGCCACCCCACCCCGTCGTGGTCCAGGGCCCCGGGTGGCTGGGGCTGGCCGGCACCCGCTCCTACCTCCCGTACCACCAGGCGTTCATCGCCGCGGGCTTCGCGGTGCTGGTGTTCGACTATCGCGGCTTCGGCGACTCGGAGGGCGATGCCATTGTGCTCGACCCGGCGGCCCAGGTCGAGGATTGGCTCGGTGCCGTCGCGTACTGCGCCGACCATCCCGAACTCGACGCCGGGCGGCTCGGGGTGTTCGGCTCGGGCGGGACCGGCGGCGGCAACGCCATCGAGGTGGCCGCCCGGGACGGGCGGGTCCGGGCGGTGGTCGCCCAGGTCCCCATCGCCGACGGCGGGGACTGGCTGCGGCGCCAGCGCACCGCCGAGCAGTGGCGGTCGTTCCGTGCCCAGGTTGAGGAGTACCCTGCCAGGCTGGTGCGGGCTCGCGGGGAGCTGACGATCACCGGCGGCGACCGGGCGGGGTGGAAGCGGGACGTCGAGGGCCGGGTGCCCGAGCTGGTGGCGCTCGCGTCCGCCGACGCCCTCATCCGCTACCGGCCGATCGACGCCGTCGGGCGGATCGCCCCACGCGCGACCATGATCGTGGCCGTCGAGGACGACGACGTGACCCCGACCCACCACGCCCTGGCCCTGTTCGAGGCGGCCGGCGAGCCCAAGCGCCTCGTGCTCCAGCGGGGCACCACGCACTACCGCGCGTATGCCGACCACCGCCAGGTGGTCCTCCCGATGATGGTCCGCTGGTTCGAGCACCACGTCCTTGGACGCGCCGACGGCATCGACCACGGCGCGGTGGTCACGGTGGGAACAGGCTTGTGACGTCGTTCGGCCTCCTCCTCCCCCACTTCGGCGGCGCGGTGGAGCCGAGCCGCATGGTGGAGGGCGTGCTGCTGGCCGAGGCCCTCGGGCTCACCTCGATCTGGGCCCGCGACCACCTGGTGTACGAGCCGCACGGGTTCGAGCCGGGCGACCGGTCGTTCCTGGAGACCTTCACCACGCTTGCGTACGTGGCCGGACAGACCCGCGCGATGACCGTGGGGACCGGCGCGGCCATCCTCACCCGGCATCCGGTCCAGCTGGCCCAGACCGTGGCCACGCTCAGCCGGCTGCTCGGGCCGGGCCGGGTCGCGCTCGGCCTCGGCTCCGGAGCATCCGACCGTGAGATGGAGATCGTCGGGCTCGGCGACGCCGACCGGTCCGAGGTGGTGCGGCGGCAGGCGGACCTGCTGCGGCTGCTGTGGGCCGGCGAGACAGTCTCCCCCGACGACCCCGACCACCGGCTGCGCGGCGTCTCCTTGCGACCGCCGCCCGACGGGGCGGTGCCGCTGTTGTACTGCGGCGGCACCCCGGCCGCGGTCCGGCTGGCCGCGGCGGCGTTCGACGGCTGGCTCCCGGGCCGGATCACGCTGCCGACGCTGGCGGCCCGGCTGGCCGACCTCCGGGCGCGCTTCGCGGCCCGCCACGCCGAACCGGTCGTGGGGATGATCCCGCTGACGAGCGTGGCGGCTTCGAGGGAGGCGGCGCTGGCCGCCATCGACCTGCCGGCGCTGCTGGATGCGGCCAACCGCCAGCGGTTCTGGGTCCGCCCCCCGTCGGGACGGTTCGAGACCGCCGACGACCTCGCCGGGTCGCTGCTGGCCGGCAGCCCAGAGGACGTCGCCGCCCAAGTCAGGGCGGCCGTCGACCTCGGGCTCGACCTGCTGGTGTTCGACCTTCGGCTCCGGTTCCCCGACTGGGAGGGACAGCTCCGGCTGCTCGGCGAGGAGGTCCTCCCTCTGGTGCAGGACGACCGTGTTCATTCAAGCCACCCGACCTGCGCCTGACTGGCCCACCCAACCTCCGGTCACGGGGTCGGGCGGCATCGTGGCCACCACCCAGCCGGTGGCTGCCCGGATCGGGGTGGACGTGCTGGCCGCGGGCGGCACCGCCGCCGACGCCGCGGTGGCCGTCGCGGCGGCGCTGGCCGTGGCGGAGCCGCGCTCGAACGGGATCGGCGGCGACCTGATGGCGCTGTACTGGCCGGCCAGCGCCGGCCGGCCGCTGGTGCTCAACGCCGCCGGCCGGGCCCCGGCGGCGATGACCGCCGACGCCGTCCGGGCGCTCGGGGTCGACCGGATGCCACCCCGTGGCCCGTGGAGCGCGACCGTGCCGGGCGCGGTCTCGGGGTGGGCCGCGCTCCACCAGCGGTTCGGCACACTGCCGTGGTCCCGTCTGCTGGAGCCGGCCATCCGCTGCGCGGAGGAGGGGGTGGAGGTTGGGCCGCGCTCCGCCGAGCGGTGGCGGCGGTCCGCCGATCGGTTGCAGCCCGGCTCGGTGTACCTCCCCGGCGGTGTTGCCCCCGCGGCCGGCGTGACGGTGCGGGCGCCCGAGCTGGCCTCGACGCTGCGGTACCTGGCCGGCGAAGGCCCGGCGGCGATGTACACCGGGTGCCTGGCCGCCCGGGTGGCCGAGCACGTCGAGCGGGCCGGCGGGCCGATGCGCGCCGGCGACCTCGCCGCCCACCAGGTCACCTGGGAGGAGCCGCTGCGGGGCTCCTTCCGCGCCGTCGACGTCTGGGAGCTCGGGCCCAGCACCCAAGGCGCGGTGGTTCTCATGGCCCTCGGCCTGCTGGACCGGTTCCCTCCCGACCCCGGCCCCGACCGGGTGATCCGGGCGCTGCGGCTGGCCTTCGACGAGGCCTCCCGCCGCGTCGGCGACGCTGCCGGCGCGACCGTTGACCTGGACGCCGCCGTGGAGCGGCTAGCCGGCCGGATGGACGACCCCGTCGACGGCGACCTGCGGTTCCCGCCGGGGACCGACACCGTGTTCACGGCCATCGCCGACGCCGCGGGGACGCTGTGCTCGCTGTCGACCAGCCTGTATGACGGGTTCGGCTCCGGCGTGGAGGTCCCCGGGACCGGCATCGTGCTTCACAACCGGGCCGCCGGCTTCGCCCTCGAGCACCAGGTCAACCAGGTGGGGCCCGGGCGGCGCCCCTACCACACGCTGGTGCCCGCCGCGCTGAGCCACGGACGGGTCCGGGCCGCCATCGGCTTCGTGGGCGCGTTCATGCAGCCGCAGGCGCAGGCGCAGACCCTCATCCGCATGCTCGACCAGGGCCGCGATCCCCAGGCGGCCATCGACGCGCCGCGGCTCCGGGTCGAGGCCGACGGCGCGGTCGGCCTGGAGGCCGGGCTGGCCGCCGAGGCCGACGGCCTGCGCGATCTCGGCTACCGGGTCCGGGAGCTGGAGCCGCACCGGGCTGGCGTCGGGCAGTTCGTGGCCGTCGACGGGGACCGGCTGGTGGGCGCGTCGGACCGTCGCCACGACGGGCGAGCGCTGGCGGTGGCGGATGGCTGACCCGGTCCGGCTGGAGTCGATCCTGGTCCGGCTGCTGCGGGCGCCGACGGGCGTGCCGTCTGGGCAGACCGAGATCGCCCCCGGCGATCCCGCCGTCACGGCCGCCGTGCGCGCCGTGATCCGGCCCTTGGTCGAGGAGCTGGGACCGGAGGAGCTCGACACCGACGGCGACGGGAACCTGGTGGCCCGCTTCGGGCCCGACCCCGACGCCGGCGCGCTGCTCCTGGTCTACGTCGTCTCCCAGCACGCCAACCAGATGGCCGAGCCGCACGCCGGCCGGATCGTCGACGGCGCGCCGTACGGGCTGGCGGGCCGGTCCGTGCTCGGCCAGGGCGCCACCCAGAACAAGGGCCCGATGGCCGCGGCCCTCGAGGCGCTCCGCGACCTCCCTGGCCTCTGCACCGGGGTCACCCTGGCCGTCAACACCGAGGGGCGATCCAGCCACGGCGGGTCGCGCGCCCTGATCGACGGGCTCGGGGCCAGGGGGGCGTGGGGCCTGCTGGCCACCGGGACCGATCTGCGGGTCTCCGTCGGAAACCGCGGCCGCGTCGACGTGCGGATCCAGGTCCTGGGAGACAGCGCACACTCCAGCCAGCCATGGCTGGGAGCGAACCCCATCCCACTCGCCGCCGAGGTCGTTGGCCGGCTGCCGCTTGTCGAACTGCCGCAGCCGCATCCAGACCTTGGGGCCGCGTCGATCACCCCGTACCGGTTTCGCTGCGATCCGGTGGCCCCGCACACGATCCCCCGGCGGGTCGAGGTGGTCGTCGATCGCCGCCTGCTCCCCGGGGAGGACCCCCACGCTGCGGTGGCCGCCATCCGCGCCGTGCTCCCCACGGCCAAGGGGCTCGAGGTCCATGCGGATGCCGGGCCGCTGATGTGGCCGGCCCTGGTCGACCCGAGCCATCCCGCCGTCCAGGCCTTGGTGCGCGGGGTCCAGGCGGCGGGCCGGACCAGCGGGACCTTCTACAGCCCCAATACGTTCGACGCCGGCTACCCGTGCCGGGCGGGTATCCCCACGGTCATGTTCGGCCCTGGCCGGCGCCGCTTCGGCGGCCAGGGGCTGCTGGCCGACGATGTCGTCGCGGTCGACGACTGCGTTGTCGCTGCGGAGGCCATCCGCAAGGCGATCTTGGGCTGGGACGGTCATGCCGACGCCTGAGCCCCCGGGGCCGAGACGGCGGGTTCAGCGACGGTCGGTTCCCGCGCGGGCGCGCCGGCGGGCGAAGAAGTCGAGTACCAGGTGGTTGAACTCCTCCCGCCGCTCGACCTGGACCCAGTGGCCGCAGCGCGGGAACAGATGGAGTTCGGCGTCCTGGAGCGTGCGCAGCAGCTGGAGGGCGACGTCGATGGCTCCAGCCCGGTCCTCCTGCCCCCAGAGGAGCAGCACCGGCGCCTCGATCTCCGCCAGGCGGGCGCTGAAGTCCTCTCGTTTGGGCGGGTGCCTGGTGAACAGCTCGACTGTCGCCGGGTCGGTGCTGACCTCGTACCGCTCCCGCACCAGCTCGTCGGTGACGAACGACGAATCGAACACCAGGGTCTCCGCGAGCCGCCGCATCTTGTCGATCGACGGCCCGGATCCCTTGTAGTAGTCGAGGATCAGCTTGACGCCCTCGGCCGGCCACGGGGCGAGCAGGCTCGTCGCGGGCGTGGAGCCCACCGTGACGATCGAATGCGTGAGGTCGGGGCGGTCGATGGCCAGCCGGAGCGCGATCTGCCCGCCCATCGAGTTGCCGACGAAGTCGGCCTCCGGGACGGCGAGGGCCTTCAGGAAGTCGGCGATCACCCTGGCCGAGAACGACTGGCGGCCTCCTTGGATGACGATCTTCTCGGATCGTCCGTACTGCGGGAGGTCGACCAGCAGGGTGCGGGAGCGCTCGGCGAAGGCGTCGACGTTGCCGTGGAAGTTGCTCCATGCGGTGGCGCCGGGGCCGGCGCCGTGCAGGCACACGATCGGGACGCCGGGCCGGTCCGTACCGAACTCGTGGTAGTGGACCTCGACGCCGCCGGCGTCGAGGTACTGTCCCGTTGGTTCAGGCACGGTTGCCGCGCCTGGCGTCCACGCTGAGCTCGATGCCGTGGTCCTGCTCGCAGAGCTTGCGCCAAGCGGTGATGGACGCGTCGGGCCGGAACAGCCGCTCCGGGTGCGAGCGGCCGGGGAGCAGCTCGACCATGTGCCGGTCCTGGTCGTTGAACCGCCAGTGGAACAGCCAGTGGATGTAGGTCCAGTAGCGCAGGCGGACTAGGAGGCGGCCGACGGGGCCGGTGCGCTTGTGCATGAACTGGATGTAGAGGTGGTGCTCGGCGTCGGTGGGGACGTACCACTCGTAGTGGGTCCATTCGCGGAAACGCACCCGTAGTGTGCCTGGCATCCGGATCGAGACCCTGGCCCCCCCTTTCTTGAACCGCCAGGGCCGGCCCTTGGGCCACTGGCCCAGGCCCGGGTAGTCGGTCTCGTAGCCGATCTCGGTGGGGACGCGGGAGATCCAGCCGTCGTCGTCCTCGACGATCTTCACCCGCATCCAGGCGGGGAAGTGCCGAAACAGCATCCACATGGCGTTGCGGTGCAGGAACTTCGCGTGCGCCTCGTCGAAGCCGTTCTCGGCCGCGTAGCGCCAGTTGCCGAACCGCTGGGTGATCCTTCCGGCCACCATGGCGCCGGGAGTGATGAACTCCGCGGGCGCGTCGGCCTCCAGCGGCGGCGGGTCCTGGTCGCCCACGTACACCCAGACCAGCCCGGCCCGCTCCTCTACGGGGAAGCTCCGGAGCCGGACCTTGCCGCAGATCGGGGAGTCGGGCCCGTCGGTCAGCGCGGCGACCAGCTCGCCGGTGGCCAGGTCGTAGGTCCAGCCGTGGTAGATGCAGGAGAAGGTGCCAGGGAAGACCTGGCGGCCCCTGGACAGCGGGATGCCCCGGTGGGCGCAGCGGTCGTGGAGCGCGTACACCCGGCCGCGGTCGCGCTTGAGGAAGATGTCTTGGCCGAGGATGGTCACCGAACGCGGCCGCCGCCGCAGCTGCCGTGACCGGAGGACCGGGTACCAGTGCTCGGCGAAGCCGAGCTGGGCCGCGCGGTACCGGGGCCAGCGGGCGAACTCGGCGGTCTGCTCCCCGACCTCGACCTTCCGCTGGTCCACCGTCATGGAGGCGCCGATCCGTTTGTCGACCAGTAGGCGAAGCCGAGGCCGGTCACGGCGTGGTGTGCGGGCAGGTAGTCGACCACGGTCGCCTTGACCCCCTCCAGCGCGGCCGCCACCACGATCCAGCTGCGAACCTCGCCCGTGCCGCCGTGGAAAGTGTCCGATCCGAAGGTGAACAGCCGCTGGAGTTGGTCCGCGCGGCCGGCTTCGATCGTCTTCAGGATCCAGCGATCCAGCTGCTGGTCGATCCATCCCGCCCGCGGGCCGAGCGGGTCGTGGGACAGGCCACCGGAGCCCAGGATGGCCACCCGCTCGGGCCTGTCCGACAGCAGGTCCCTGATCGCGCGGCCCAGCTCGTAGCACCGCTTCGCCGTGGGTAGGGGCTCGTGGTAGGCGTTCAGGAAGAAGACCACCACCGGAATGTCGTGATCAGCCAGGCGGAGGGCCCGGCTCGGTCGGGTGAAGGCATGGCCCAGGCCTCCCTCGGGTCGGCTCATGGCCTGGAGCTCGTGCATCGGGCAGACGTCGAAGCCGCGGTCCACCAGCCCCTCGATGAGGTGGGAGGCCAGCTCGGCATGACAACGCAGTTTGATGTGGTTCTCGGTCAGGGATTCGCCCAGCAGCCGCAGGCTGGTCGTGCCGCTGACGTCGCCGCCGAGGAAGATGGCCATCTGCGGCTCGATCGCCTTGGAGAACACCTCGTTCTGGTCGTCACCGACCACGATCACGGCGTCCGGCCGGTAGGACACGAGCGTCTGCTCGAGGGCGGCGAAGGCCCTGTGGACCCGGTCCACGTACTGGGCGAGGACTTCCGCGGTCTCCTCGGCGACCGCGGGTGGCTGGGGGGTGTCACCGACCAGGATCCGGTGGAGGTCCGGCCATCGCTCGGCCGGCTGGAACATCGACGGGGCGTGCGAAGTGGCGAGTCCTAGACCGAGTGGCATCGCACGTCCCCTCCTTGAACTGAACGTAGATCATCGGCTCGTTGCTGGTCAACCCGCTACTCGCCGCGGTCGACCCCGTGGGCCGCAGGCAACGCCAGCGCCCCACCGGAGCGCAACGCTCGCAGGATGACATGGAACCGGGACGGTCTGAGGGTCCGCGCCTGCAGGCTCTCCCAGAGCGCCAGGTAGAACCCCAGCAGAGTTCGTTCGCCGAGGTCGAGCCACGTCAGCCGCCACCGCGGCGAGGCCTGGAGCGGGAGATCGAGGCTGACGGCTCCCTCCGGCGCGACCTCGGCGTGACCCAGGAGCCCGCGGTCGAGCACGCAGACCAGGTCGATCTGCTCCTGGAAGGGTCGGGCGTCGTTTTCCGAGGCGACGGCGTCGAGCAACCGCGATCCCGTCAGCCCGTCACGGGCTACCAGCAGCCCGAGGTAGGGGTTGACCAGCTCGTCTCCCTCAAACAGTGGGAGCCGATGGACCCGCTTCAGCGCCGCGATCCGTGCCGCCGCCACCGCCAGCGTCTCTTGGCTGAGGTCGTCAGTGGCCTCGACGGCCCCGTACACGGCGTCGGCCGGGACGAGTTCGGCGCCGTTGGCCAGCGGCATCGCTGGCGAGTCGCGAGGCTCGACCAGGAGGCACTCAAACGTCGGCTCGGCGGTTCCCCGTTCCCCGACGACGATGCCGCGCTTGACCACGACCGCCGGGCCGAGGTGCACGCCGAGGAAGGCCCGGACCGCAGCCGCTGTGCCGCGGTTGGCGAGTTCCGCGCCCAGCGCCCCGCGAAGCGCCTTGGCGACCTCCTCGGCCAGCTCTCCCAGGGGCCTACCGGTGGCGGTCATACCCCGTCCCGCTCGGCTGGAATGCAGGTGTCGACGACGACGGCGCAGAGGGTTCGCGTCAAGGTGGCCATCGCCTGCGGGTCGGCGACCCCCATCGAGAACCCCCGCAGGTCATCGGGCGGCTGGATGGGCGGCATGCCCATCCGGGCCGTCGGCACGCCGGCGGCCCGCAGGACGTTGGCGTCGGTGGCCCCGCTGGTGCCGGTGCGGAAGGTGTGCGGCTGGCCCGCCACCAGCTCCCACGCCCGGATTGCCGACCGTATGATCGGTTCCCCTGGCGGGGTGCAGGTCCCCGGGATGGCCAGCACTCGCTCCCACTCCACCTCGGCGCCGATCTCGCTCGCCAACCGCCCGGCCGCCTCGGCGAACTGGCGCTCCACCTCCTCGATCGGTGTTCGGGGACTCACCCGCAGATCGACCCACAACTCGCAGGTTGCTGGGGTGAACGCGGCACGCTCCGGCCAGCCGCCTCGCACCGCGCCGATCGCCCCTTGGGGCGCCACGCAACCTGAGGTGTTGGCGGCGGTGTAGGTCGGAAACCAGGCTTCCAGGCCCTGGAGCAGCCGCGCCGCGTCGACGATCGGGTTCCGGTAGGGCAACAGCTGCCGTACCCCGGTGTAGCCAAGCGTCCCCCGGACGCGGACCCGGAACCAGCACACGCCGACCTCCTCGTAGGCGGCGGCGTACCCGGGCTTGGCGATCACCGCGTAGTCGGGTCGCACGGCCTCCACGACGCGCGTCGCTCCAAGCCCATGCCCCACCTGGGCCTTCTGGCCGGGCGGCGGACCGACGGGCATGCCGCCGGCGCCAAATCCCACGGTCAGCGTCCCTCCCAAGGGGATCTCCGCCGATCGGATCGACTCCGCCGCGGCCAGGATGCACGCCGCGTACGCCTTGGGATTCTCGGCCGACAGCCCGACGACCAGGTCGCCGCGTCGCTTGGCCCCTGGCAGCAGGTCCTCGCGGGCGCCACCGAGCACCGGGAGGTCGGCGTCCTCCCCCCGCCAGGCTGCGTCGACCGGCGCGTACAGCAGCAGCGTGGGACCATCGCCCGGCCCGCGGACCCAAGCGATGGCGTTGCCGCTGGTCTCCGAGAGCGGCTGATACTGGGCCTGGAGGCCGGAGGCGGTCATCCGGTCGACGAGCCACTCGGCCAGCGCCCGCTCCTCGCCGACCGGGCTTGGGATCTCGACCATCGCGGTCAGGGTGTCGGCCAGTTTCGACGCATCCACGTGTGACCACGCGCGCTCGACCAGTCGCAGCCGCTCGGGGTCCCAACCCTTGGTCGCGTCCACCGCTCCAGCCATGGCCTCGGCATTGTAGCCCGAGCTGATCAGGCCTCAGGCCCGTGTTCCGGATTGCAGAACACGGGTTGGCGGCATCGGCGATCTCCGCCCGATCCTTCTCCACGACACCGAGGATGGTGGCGCCAGGCGGGTGCGGCGGCCGGTCGCCGGCCGGGCAACTGATTCCGCTGCGATGATCCGGGTGGTGGTCGTGGCGAGGATCTGACCCTTGATTCCGCCGGCTGCGTGCCCTGTTCCTGACCTGTCGACCCGAGCTGCGGCTGCCACGGTAGATCGCGTGGTGGTTGCGGTGAGGGCCTGACCCTCTTATCCACCGGCTTGGTGCCTTGAATCTGACCTGTCGGCTCGAGCCGCGACCACCACGGGCACGCCAACCGGACGGACGTGACCTGATACGAGCCTGTCGCCCAGACCCATCGCAGTGCTGTCCGCCCGGCCGGCGCGCGTGCCATCCCGCCCCGCCAAG
>Ga0137369_10006916_pt1 | contig 11429 bp, 9 predicted proteins | sample SagtaG_12_FD_104918 | JGI IMG/M metagenome (GOLD analysis project Ga0137369, IMG submission 104918) | Vadose zone soil microbial communities from Sagehorn Ranch, Mendocino, California, USA - Sage1_L_113_16 metaG | ecosystem: Environmental > Terrestrial > Soil > Vadose zone | place: USA... | reverse complement strand
CTGCTCCGCGTCGACCGGCAGGCCGGCCGTTGCCACGCCGGCCGACATCACCAGCTTGATGCTGTTCGCGCCGCGTTTGACGTGCACGCGGACCGCTTCACGCACCTCGTCGACGCGGTCGGCGACGATGCAGGTCTCGTGCATGTGGCCGCCGGGCGTCGTGATCCCGCGTCCGCTGCCTATGATTCGCGGGCCGGGCAGCAGCCCGAGGTTGACCGCGTCGCGAATGTCGAGGTCCAGGTAGTCGCGTGAGCCGGGGGTGCGGATCGTCGTGATCCCGGCCATCAGCGTTCGGGTCGCCGCCTCGGCCGTCCGAATGGCCGCGACCCCGATCAGCTCATGCTCGCAGCCGGGAAAGTAGTCGCCACCGCCAATATGGACGTGGCTGTCTACCAGCCCCGGCATCAGCGTGCGCCCGTTCAGAAGGAAAATCTGAGCTCCCGGAGTCACCGGGTGCGCCAGGTTGCGTCCGATGGCGGCGATTCGCTCGCCTTCCACGAGCACGTCGGTCCGCTCGGCGTACCCGCCGAGCCCGTCGATCACCAGCCCGTCCTTAAAGAGCGTTGCGGTTGGGCCTTCGAGGACGACCAGACGTGGCATCGCGCCGATGATTCTCGATCCGGGAGGAAGCCGCTACGACCGGGCGCCTCGCGCTTGCGCCACGGACTCGTGGAGACGCTCCGGTCGAAACGGCGCCAGCCGTGAGTCAGGGGTGCCGCCGATGATCTCGGCGGCGACGATCCGCCCCAGGAGCGGGCCCAGCGTGATGCCGCTGTGAGTCACGACCACGTAGTGGCCATCGGACCCGGCCGGGCCGACGGCTGGCAAGCCATCCTTCGGGATCGGCCGCGTGCCGATGCGGGCCTCGACGATCGTTCGGCCGCCCAGGCTCGGGACCAGCTCAACTGCCCGCCGCAGCAGCTCGGAGCAACCGGCCAAGTTGACATTGACGACCGTGTCGCGCGCCAGCTCGCGGTCGATCTCTTCGACGTGGAGCATCACTCCGCCGCCACTGTCCGGCCGCAGATGGACATTCGGCGCGTGGACGACTCGCGAGACGACGGGCGGCCCGGCCGACGTGATCGCCAGCAGTCCGAGCGTGTTGGCGAGCGGCACATCGCCGCCGGCCAGGCGCGCGACGGCATCCGCGTGCTGGCCGGCACAATTGACCACCACGTCGGCGGCGAATCGGTCCCCATCCTGCGTCCCTACGCCCGCCACGCGCCCGCCCGCCGACTCGATCCGTGCCACCTGGCGACCACCGAGCACGCGCCCGCCGCCTCGCTCTATCGCCCCCGCCAGCGCTCGAGCCAGCAGCTGCCCGTCCACCCAGCCCTCCTCGGGGAAGTAAGCGATCGAGCGACCCTCGTCGCGGTCGAGCGCGAGCCGCGGCTCCAGCTCCCCGAGGACGCGCTCGGGGGTAAGCCACTCAGCAGCGTAGCCCCATTCCTGGAGGCGAGCTACCCTCTGGCGCAGCTTCTCCCGGCCGGCGTCGGTGGCCGCCCAATCCAGGTTGCCACCGCCATGGTACCATCGGCCTCCAAGCTCGTCGGCCAACGCCCGGTGCTCACGCATGCCGGCCACGTTCAGATCGTGGTACTCGCGGGGCTGCTTGTCACCCGAGTTGAGCCAGGCAAAGCTGGAGCCCGAGGTCCCACTGCCCGGCTCGCCGGCGTCGAGAACCGTCACTCGAGCCCCCGCCTGGGCCAGGCGAAACGCGACCGACCCCCCAACCGCCCCAGCCCCGATCACCACGACTTCGTTCGGCAAGTTGGAACCCTCCCCAGCCCTCCCCGAAGCGGAGAGGGAAGCTCAATCAGCCGGCCGTCTCTGCCAGGCCCAGCGGAAGGTTATCCTAGTTCAACGGCGACCAGCCTAGCGACTACCCTGGGCTGCAGCAAGCGGCGAGCGTGCGGAGGAGCACGATGGCGAGTCTGGTAGTCCAAGGCGGCGCCGTCGTGACGGGCGACGGCGAGACGATGATCTCGAATGGCGCGCTGCTCTTGGAGGGCGAGACGGTCGCCGACGTCTTGACCGGGCCGCCGCGTCCCGACCTGATCGCCAGCGCCGACGTGGTGCTCGACGCGGCGGGCGGCGTGATCATGCCCGGCTTCGTCAACAACCATGCCCATGCCCTGACGGCCGGGCCGCGTTTCGCCAGCGGGGCCCCGAGCGTCGGCCTGGAACAGGCGCTGAGAAACCTGGACCGTCACCTGCTCGAAGGCACGACCAGCCTGATGAACGCCTGTGGCTTCTGCACTGCCGACGAAGTGGCCCAGGCCGATCGGCTCCACCCGATCAACGTTCGGCCCGCCACCACCCACACGCCCCTCAACCTGCGCGCCGCGGAGATCGCCGATGGCTCCGGCCTGGCCGAGCGCCACAAGCGCATGACGATGGCCGAGATGGTCGAGCGCGGGGCGGTGGGGATCGGCGAGGTCGGGGCCGGGCATACCCTGGCCGGCGGCGGGGCCGACTACATGTACATCCCGGCCCGAGTAAAGGCGGCGACCGGGCGCGATATCCAGCGCGACCAGGCGGCCATCCTCAAATACGCCGTCCTCGGCCGGTACGCCGATCCCTCCCAGTACGACGCCGCTCGCGTGCAGCGGGCGCTCGAGCAGATCGGCCTGGCCGACGTACTAGCCCCGGAGGCGGCCCGCGAACTGATCGAGGAGGTCGTGCTGCCAGCCTTCGGCACCGCGCTGGAGGGGCTGCCTGAGGCCGGCGAGTACGGGCGGCGCTTCGGCCTGCCGGTCATGGTCCACAACTCCGCTCCGTCGGCGCGGGTCGTCGTCGAACTGGCCCAGGCGGGCACAGACCTGGTGGCCGGCCACTCCAACCACGGCACGTTCCTCCAGGACGAGGCCTGCGAGCAGGCTCGCGCGCTGCGGGCGCTGGGCGCGAAGATCGACATCTCGACGCTGGGCGTCTTTCGGGGCCCGCAGGAAGAGGAACAGCTGTTCTGCCGGATGATCCGCGAAGGCCTGGTGGACACCATCTCGACCGATTACAACGCCGGCGACCACGATCCAATGCCGCTGGCTATCGAGCGCTGCTTGAAGTCCGGGGCAGCCACGCTGCCCCGTTTGGTCGCGTTGGCCACCCGCAACGTCGCCAGCGCCTTCCCGAAACTCGCGCCGAACCGCGGCGAGCTGGCCCGCGGCCGCGTAGCGGACATCGTGGTGACCGACCTGCCGCGGATCTCGAACGTTCGCCACGTGGTGGTTGGTGGACGAGTCGTCGTCAGCGGCGGTGCGCTGGTAGGGCGATAAGGAGGACACCGTGCGACGCTTCACCGCGTTGCTCTACCCCGAGCCGGAAGACGGGGGCTATTCTGTACTCGTCCCCTCACTTCCGGGCTGTGTTACTCAGGACGACACCGTCGAAGAAGCACTGGCCAACGCTCGCGAGGCCATCGAAGGGCACGTGGCGGTCATGCTGGCTCACGGCGAAGAAGTTCTGGACGAAGTGATCCCGCCTTCCGTCGTAACGATCGAGGTACCCACCGCCGATTAGGTGCCAGCCGCCCGGTGACCCGCTCGCCGACCGTCGCGGCGAAGCTGGTGCTGCCCACAAGGGGATTCGAAGCCTGGTCTGCGCGTTGAGAGCTCGGCATGGTGGTCCTCTAGACGGCGGACCGACTGACCCCACGTGGCTCGATTAGCTCTCCGCCAGTTGAAACAGGCCATGGCGGTCCCAGAGCACGAGACCGCGTATCCTTGCAAAGGCCCGTGCATCAGCGGTGAAACCACTGGGGCAGACCACAACGCCACGTACGCCGGTTTGCAAGCTCGGGAGCGCCCCATTGAGCTCCCTGACGACCGGCACGCCGACCGGGTTAGACTGGTTTTTGCACTGTATGTAAAGCACTGACTCTGCGCCGACATCGTCAAAGCGTCGGGCAATGAGGTCGACCCCGCCGTCGCGCGAGAGCGGGGTGCTTTCAACGTGCCAGCCCTTCCGCTGCAAGAGCCCTCCAACATATTGCTCGAACTCGGGGCCACTCATTGTCGCGAATTCAGGTACGGCCCGCGCGTTTCCAGGCGAAGTCTTCGCGCCCTGCGGTGGAATCATCCCGAACAGGCCAAACAGTTCTTCGCTGGTAAGCGCTGATCTGAGGTCGATCGTCACGTCGTCGACCAACTCGTCGAACAGCAGTTGCTTACTACGAAGAATCTCGTCTATCCGCTCCTCAATCGTCTCCTCACAAACGTACTTGTACACATGGACGGGCGACGACTGCCCTAGACGGTGGCTACGATCTTCGGCCTGATGCTCGACCGCGGGATTCCACCACCGATCGAAGTGGAACACGTATGAGGCCTCTTGCAGATTCAGGCCCTGACCACCCGCGCGCAAGGAGAGTACGAGAACCTTCCGCGCCTGGTTCTGCTTGAATTCTCGTATGATTTCTTCTCGTTGCTGCGGCGATACATCACCGGTGTATAGGAGTGGTTGATACATCTCAAGCTGGGCGGCGATTGCGCGGGCGCCGTGCTTCTCGTCGGTGAACTGCGAAAATACGAGTGCCCGATGCCCCTCCGATTCCAACGTGGCTAGTCGCTGGCTGAGATCATCGAGCTTGGCTGACTGCCCGCTTGACGGGCAAAAGTTACAGGTCTGTTTTAGCCTCATGATGAGTTCGAGGACATTCTCAATCCGGACGCTCTCACCCCGCTCGCGTAACTGGAAGACGCCGTCCCGCTCAGCCCGGTCGTAGCTCTCGCGTTGCGGCCCGGTCAACGGCAGCACAATCTGGCTCACGACCTTCGGGGGCAGCTGAGGCAGCACATCGATCTTCCTGCGTCGGAGCTGTAGAGCCTTGTGCTTGTCGAGCAGCGCAGGGCCAGGGAAAAGTCTTTGGGGCAGCTCGCCATCCCCCATAGGCGAAACAAACTCGAGAATCGAGGCCAGGTCATCGAGACTGTTCTCCAGGGGAGTTCCGGTTAGCGCCCACGAGCGCCGGCGCCGGAGTCGTTGGCACTTGCGGCTGACGTCGGCCTCAGGATTCTTGATCCTCTGGGCCTCGTCCAGTATGACGGCATCCCAAATTCTGCGGCGAGGGGGTGACTGCGGATTCTCCGTGAAATCCTCCCGGAGGGTTTCGTAGCTGGTCAGGTACACGTGAGCAGGTGCCGCCCACTGCCACGCTCGTTCGCCCCCGCTACCACGGATGGTGGAGATTCGAAGCTCAGGCGCCCAAAGATGCAGCGCTTTCCGCCACTGGCCAACGAGGCTCGCAGGAACCACCAGCAGGCTGCATTCAACCCGACTTTGAAGGGCGAGGATCCGAAGAGCCGCAATGGCCTGAATGGTCTTGCCGAGCCCCATGTCGTCGGCCAGCAGGAGCGCGTCACGAGCGAGCAGCTCTCTTATGCCCTCGATCTGATACCCGAACAGCACCCCCGGCCACTCAATCGGACCAAGCTCCGAAAGCAGCAGGTCCGTGGGAGGCTGGAGCACATACGCTAGTCGCTTCCAAAGGGGGATCTGCGCCCCTGGCACTGGTGACTCGGATCCCTGAACCGTTGGCTGCCCGTTCGGAGTTAGCCGACGTGAAGGACTGGGCTCGTCCTCCGAGAGGCGCCGGGCAAGGACGACACTCCCGGCTGGGTCGCTGATCGCCAGGCGGACACTTGTATCCAGGCTGGTTGCGGGTTGGCACCACCACTGAGCGGTGAGGCACAGCGGTTCGGAGGTAGATTCCGCATCCAGCACGGTCAGGCGCTCAGGGACGGATGCTCTGGCGGCGGGAACTGAGATCCCTCTGGCCGGATCGCTTCTTAGGCGAACTGGGCGTGGGAAAACACCTAGCCAGCGGACGCGCGGCTCCTCGGTCGCGTTTGCCTCTGTCCACCAACTGCCGCTCATGCCTGGCGCCCGGCCTGGACTTCGGATGGATACACTTCGCGGAGCCCGATTGTCGCTCGCTCGAAAGGCTCCAACAGCAGACCGTGAGAGCTCAACCGGCCGATTAGTCGTCGCTCGATGGAATCGTCGGCTGGTGCGCCGGGGAACCAAAAGATGTGCAATGGCTCTGGCAGATCCAAGACTTCCCGGGTTTCATCGCCACCATAGGTGGCAGCCTTGAACGGCTGGCCGATCCGCCCGACCGGAACAGAAACCTGCACGTCCCAGCAGAAGAGCTCGCTGCCTACCTCGTCCGCCAGACAGAGCACAAGACGGGGGGTAGCGGAGCAGATCGTCAGCAGCGAGGCGGTCAGCTTCCGCTCGACGTGCCGCCGCAGGTCAGCCGGCCGCCACAGGAAGGTCTGGGGCGTTTCCACTCGGTTATAGGCGAACTCGAGAGGCTCGCCACGAGCGTTGATCAGAAACAGGGCACCCAGGTACACGGAGCCACGGGAAGAAGATTCGATCTTGAGGAAGGCAGCCGCGCCGAGTTCCTCCACATCATCCGCATCACGAAATGGGATCGGCACTGCGCTCCCCGCTCAACGGCGCTTGGTTACGACTCCGGGTCCGTATCCTCGTCACTGGTACGTTCGAGGTCGGGGCTCTCCGAGTAGTCCATCTTTAGCTCGTCGACGACCGTCTCGACTGGATGCTCTGGATAGAGGCGCCTCAAGTCCCACTCGTTGATCCAGCGTCTCACGTATTGTCGCATCCTCGTCGTGGATAACCGCTCCGCGGCTTCGAGGGACGGCGGAGTCCAGCCGTACGCCTGGGCGTGGATCTCACGCACCCGGTCTCGGGTACGATCAACAGCCTGAGGATCCGGGCCCGTTAGCGGAACAGCGTCCCGAGCGATCAGCCGCATCCCCCGTTCGGCTTGGCTCGCCAACAGCAGTTCCGCGTCGAGCCCGCTCGCCCTCAACCTGCCAGGGATGCTCTCCAGATCATTTCGTTCCTCGAGGACCTTCTCGGCGAAGTCCGAAGTGATCGCGAAGACGGTCGTGAGACCAGAGAGGGCCTCGCCTTCCAGCTTCCCGGCCCATCGAGCAAGCTCGGCGTACGACCGCGCGCGCTGCCTGAACGAGTATCGCCCTATCAATTCCACCTCATCGACAAATAGAACCCAGCCTGAATATCCTGCCGCCCTAATGAGCCGAGCTGAGAACCTGAACCGGTGCAGCGGGAGCTCCTTGGCGGCGACCTTTTCGAGCTTGTACGTGGCAGCTTCGCCGTACGCCCGAAGCCAGCGCCGGAGTTCGCCAGCATTAAGCGGGTCTCCGGCCCAGAATGAGATGATGCGGTCTCTAATCTCCTCATTCTTTACCTGTTCAAACACAAATAGTGTGGCCGGAAACCGTGAGTTTAGTTCGACGCCTCGGTCGTTCGCCCACCTGAACAAATCCACGTAGCCGGGGCTGTCGAATTTCAGCCTGAACGCGATCTCCGTAAGCGCGGATCCCTTCTTGCCCGGGACTGCGGCCGTATCAACGGCGGCCCGGTACAGTTTCGCGGGGTCGTACAGAGGTGTCTCCTTGCTAATGACTACCTTGCTGCAGACAAAATTCCCCTCTAACGCTACGTGCTGGAGATATTCGAGCAGGTGCGATTTGCCGGACCCAAAGTCGCCCGCTATAAGCAGGCCGGGCGTCTGCACCCCCTTGTCTATATCGTTCTTGACATCGTCGAGCTGCTGCCGGAACTTCTCCTCGATATCCGGCTGGGCGCTGCCAAGCGCCCTCACAGCATCCCGGTTGGGCACGCCCGACCGCAGCGCCTCAATAGCCCGCCGGTGTTGGATATGCGCACCTATCGACACTGCATCAGTCCTTTCGCCGGCGCGGCGTCGTTTACGTGCTCGGCGCTATCCGTACAAGTGAAGACAGAGGATTTTGGCGGTACCTATCGCGTACTTCATCGGCGATACGCAAGTTCAGGGCGTGGTAGCTTCGCAGGCCACGACGGTCGTCACTCAAAAACTCCGGCCCCGCAAGCGCGGCGACAAGGCAAAACTCGAGCTCGTCGGTCGCATCGATCAACTGTCGCAGGACCTCATAAGCGTCCAAGGCCGCCGCCGTGCTGTAATAGAGCCCATCGCCTCGCGCGCTTGGGCGTGTGGAGTCGGCGTAGCGCGAGATGTCCATGCCAAGCACCAGGCCGCTCTTTCCAGCGATCTTCAGCCAGTGTGCCAGCGAAAACAGCATATGGCGCGCATTGTGGCGAGCGATCCTTTGAAAGATGATGGCTCTCTTGACAGCTGATACGAGACGCAGTTCGCCTCGCAGCCATTCCCTGACCGCATTCGCGAGGGCCGGATCGTCGCCGGGATCAAGCTGGGCCCGGCAAAGCTGGATCATCGCTAAGCGAAACTCCTGGGACATGGCATAGTCGCGGAAGAGCCTGTTCCAGAGAGAGCGGTTCACCTCCTGGCGAAACAGGCGCTCGTCAAACCCATTGAGCTCAGCGATGACCGGTAAGCGGAATTCGTCCGATCCGGACGGTAGCCTGTGGCCCTCTGCGGCAAGAGTGTGGGAAAGGAATGAGAGGACGAGGCCGTCCCAATCCACCTGCCGCGCGACCTCGTGAAACAGCCTGTCAATGAGGTGGATCTTGGTCTCTGATGCGCTGACGAACGCAAACTGGAAGCCAAGCGTGTCGGCTGCGCCCCGAAGGCCATCACGGAGCGCGACCCGGTCGGTCTCACTGCCAGGGACGACGAACTTGACGGCCGCTCCGCCGTCGCGAACGAATTCTTCCAGGTATTCTCGCCTGACGACGTCCAGCCAATCTTGCGGGCTCATGTCCATGGCAGGCCCCCTAACCAGCAGCGGTGAAGGAAATCCCGTAGTAGATCTTCTCTTCCCCTTGCTCCGTGATGACCCTCACGGTGCTGCCGGGGGATCTGGTGCCCGTGCTGGCTGGGAGGCTAACGACGTAGCCCCTCTTGGTCGCGGTCACGCCACTGCGGTCCAGAAGATAGATGTCTCGGGCAAATTCTTGCCGAGAGTATTCCCTGGCCTGGCCGGGCAAAAGCGTCAGCAGATCGTAGACGTCCAGAAGCTTCACCACGATGCCCTGGCCGAACAAGTCCTTCCCGCGCTTTGCGACGATGGTGGTATAGCCCGAGTACAGCGCCTCTAAGAATGCCTCTGGCTTGAAACGCGGCAGGCGCCGCTGCAGGTCCCTTAAATGATCCACGAGGACGCTCGGACGCAACCGTCGCTCGCGTTTCTTGTCGATGAGAACGCATCGCTCATCTGCAAGGACCCGGACCAGCGCCGGGTAACAGTACAGTCGATCGTCTTGTTCAAAGATCCGGACGTTCATGCGCTGGGCGGTTTGCAGAAGCTCCCTTGAGAAGAAGCCGTTGGCGAAGTAGGCGTCCTCGTCGAGGTCCCACCCCTCCTTTGCATTGGCGAACTGCTGTCTGAGCCCCGTCAGCGCCTGTTCTGCAGCGGCGATTGCCGGGCGCAGATCCCGCAGGTTGCCCACGTGCACGGCAGCTCGGAACGTTTTGAGCGAAGAGGCGACCGTCGCCGCGGCCTTCAGAGCAGCGTCCACATCCGACTCCGCCCTGGCAAGGGCCGCTTCCAGGCTTACCGCGGCATCGTCATCCTGCATCACTTCACCAGGTCGCGAATGCGACCAGTGACTTCACACTTCCCGTACGAACCGGGCGAACCGTGAGCCCAGTATATGGCTTGCCGAGCACGATCACAACGTGGTCGGCACCCGCGAGTACGGACTTCCCGTAGAGGCGAGGCTACTCTGGCGCGCGACTGGCACGGGGCATGTCTGGGTCTGTCGGCCGAGTGTCCCTCGGCTGATGGTGTAAGACCATCAGCTGCTCAGCGCGCAGGGCCAGGCTGTCGCACCTGCGTCCGTTGTTGTCGCTGAACTCGACCTCGAACACGCCGGGTGCGAGCGCTTCGACGATTGTGCCGACCTGCCCACGACAGAGGCCACGACCTGGCAAGTCGTCTGTCAGAGCCACGACATTCAGGACCTGCAACACCTTCAATCCCGATAGGCCTCCCGGCGAGGTGACACGCGAACGATGACAATGGCGTGGGCGTCTTCGTCGAAGCGAAGGCGGACCCGCCAGGTGCCAACGCGAAGCCGCCACTCATCACGCGCCCCGCTCAGCTTGGCCAAGTCGCCCTCACCGCTTTCGGCAAAAACGCGTCACCCCCCGACCGATGCGTCGGGCGGTCGACTGGTCGCGTCTTGCGAGACGCCGCAGCTCGTCTGCCGCTCGATTCTCCCAGCGGACATCCCAGTTCACCAACCGATTTCGCGACGAAGGTCCTCGTTCGAGACGGATTCTCCGCGACGGTACGCCCGCCACCCCTGCCCAGCCGCCGTATTCTCCTTAGGAGTTGTGGGCTCATCATCGAGCGGCGCGGTCGCGAGCGCCCGTGCGACCGGGTCGTCCCGCACGGATGCCAGATATCGCTCGACTGCTGGCAGAGCATCCTCCGGTAGCTCGTCGATCAGACGATGCAAGGCTTCTTTTCTGGTCAAGGGTTCCCCCGTCGTCTCGCGTGATCGCAGCCGAGGGGTGGGGCTGACAGTCGAATCCTACTATACGTCGCGGGCAGTGGGCCGGATGACGCCCGCTTTGCTACCTCACTCGCTTGAGAGAAACGAGTCGAGACTGTCCCCACTTCGCGATGGCTACCATGCCACCCGCGGCCAGCAGGCCGACGAGCGGCTCGACGGGGTAGCGGTAGCGCGGCAGCGGGGCGACAAGTGCCGCGCTCGCGAGCAAGATGCCCACCGTCGCCAGGCTGATCAGGACGCTGGTGGCGCGATGGCGCGAGCGGACGAGGACGGCTGCGCCCACGATCGCGAGCCCGGCCAGGAGCAGCCCGAAACGGGCGGGCTGGTAGAGACTGAGCAGCGCCTCCGCTTCGGCGTACTGCTCTTCCTGGATCGGGCTCGGCGGGCCAAGGACCTGGCGGATCTCGGGATGCGCCTCCCACTCCTCGCGGCTGCGAGCGTCGCGGCGGGTGGCCCAGTGGTCGCGCGGGCGCTCGGGGACGCCCTGCACCAGGCGCGCGAAGCCGCTCAGCGTTCCACCCAGGTAATAGCCGGGCTGTCGAGCGATCGCCTCGACCCCAAGGTCGCGCATAAATCCATTAGACTCGGCGTCGCTCAGGACCAGCTCCCGCTTGAGCCGCTCACGGACCGGTGACACGAACGAGCCCCGTCCGTCGCGCATGATTGCCCGTGCGCGCTGGCGGACCGGGTCCGGATCGTCGGAATTGGCAAAGGCGAAGCCGCGGTCGTGGCGCATCGTGCGACCGACCAGGGTCTGGCCCAGGCTACCCTCGGCGCTGAAGCTTCCGTGGACCGCGGCGTTACGCGCCATCCAGGGCAGCATCACCAGCGCCAGACCGGCCGCGGCGGGCAGGCCGCGGCTTATCGTCCGCCGCAACTGGCGCTCGTCCCACAGCAGCGCCAGACCGAGCGCGGCGGCCAGGACCAGGCCGACCGGCCGCACCAGGCTCGCG
>Ga0137369_10006900_pt1 | contig 11445 bp, 10 predicted proteins | sample SagtaG_12_FD_104918 | JGI IMG/M metagenome (GOLD analysis project Ga0137369, IMG submission 104918) | Vadose zone soil microbial communities from Sagehorn Ranch, Mendocino, California, USA - Sage1_L_113_16 metaG | ecosystem: Environmental > Terrestrial > Soil > Vadose zone | place: USA... | reverse complement strand
GTCCCCTGCCCTGTTATCGATCAGAATAAAATCGTTGCCCGCGCCATCCATTTTCGTGAAACGCAGCATGCGGGCATTGTAGCCGCGGCCTTCGTTCTTGTCATGTCGAGCGAAGTCGAGACATCTCTGTTGTCATCAGACTAAAATTAGAGATTCCTCGACTTCGCTCGGAATGACAAAAGCTCGGTCGTTGCCAGATCGGCTTTTGATGATTACTTATTCTGCCGTGAAGGGACTGGCCGCCTGGGTTTTTATTGCGATTATTGGCCTCACGGCGCACGGGTCGTTCGCAGGGGACTGCAACAGCTTGATCCTTGAGCAGATCAAGCAGATGCCGCAAGGCGGCCGCTACTCTGTGTCGCACTTCGCAAAGATCCGTCTTCAATCTTCGGCGCATTTTGAGTCCGGCAAATTTTTCATTCTACCTTCCCAGGCGTCGCCGAGTTTCTGTTCGGGCGCAACGTATCTGGTATTCATCAGAACGATCGAGGCTTTGCGTGCGCGCGGGCAGCTGCGTCTCGATTACCCCACGCTAGAGCGACTCATTATCCGAGATCAACGCGATGGCGAAGGCATCTGGGGCCGATGGAACGCAAACGGGCCGGGCACTGCCCGTCTCTTTCACGAGCTGCAGCTTGGACAAAACTTCGATAATTTCGATCGGGCGAGGCCGGGTGATTTCATGAAAATTTTCTGGTCGCGGCAAGTGGGCAGAAATGAGCACGGACATTCCACGATTTTCCTCGGTGTGGAGAATCGTCCGGACGGCCAGTATGTGCGTTACTGGTCGAGCAATATTCCGTCTGGCTACGGTGAGAAAAGCGTTCCGCGAAGCAAGATTGCCTACGCCATTTTTTCGCGTCTTCAGGTGCCTGAAAATCTCGCGCGGATCAACAACGCCCCGTTCGTCGATACGTATTTGGCATCTCTCCTTCGAACTCGCTCCAGCATCGCCGAAGCCAGCGCGAAGTGCGGTCTGTGATCAACGCAAATATCGTTACGACCAACGCGTTGCGTTGATTCACCACGGCGACCGCGGCGCGCTGTCCCTAGTAGAGGGTGCCACAAATGGTGCTTGCCTTAACGCGGACCGCTCCTTAAAACGGAGCGATGATGATCGAAAGCTTAAAACGTCATTGGTGGGTTCCAGTGATAAGGGGTATCGCTGCAATTGTTTTTGGAATTATCGCATTCGCCTATCCTGGCTTAACGGTCGCGACGCTCGTGCTGTTTTTTGGAGCATGGGTGCTAATCGACGGCATATTCCGCGTTGTCGGTGCGATCGGGCATCGTGCTTCTGATCCCGACTGGGGATGGCATATTGTCATAGGAATTGTTGGAATCATCGTCGGGCTTCTCACGTTCCATGCGCCCCAGATAACCGCGCTCGCTCTAGTGATCTATATCGCAGCCTGGGCGCTTATGATTGGTGCATCTGAAATTGCGCTGGCGGTTAAACTGCGCCGGGAAATCAAAGGCGAATGGTTTCTGATCCTTATGGGTCTGGCATCAATCGTCTTCGCGGTGTTGCTTCTGTGGAATCCTATCGCTGGCGCCGCCGCAGTAATTTGGCTCATCGCATGGTATGCGGTTGTATTGGGCGTTCTTGCCATCTTTTTTGGCTTCCGCCTGCGCAGTCTGCCCGCGCCGCTTTCGGCTTGAGACCCACCATCCCGAGCAGGCGAGTTCAAAGAGTCGTAAGAACAGCTCGGCCTTATGGCGTCAGCGTATAAACTACAGTATGCACGGCCCTTCTTGTGCCCTTCACAACGCTGTGCGCGACATTCTTGGCCGTATATGCACTATTCTTCGCCACGTTTTTCGCTGTTCTGACAGGTCCGGCCTCAACCATGCCAACGGAAATAGCGAAGGCGAGGATGATCGAAAAGAGCGCTTTCATGGTACTAAATGATTCGTTCCTGACGGCCCACGTGCGCCCATCCGATTGTCATCGATTTCTAGAAACAGGGGACGAGTGACAGTCAAAAGTAGTCTTCGAAGGCTTCCCGAAGTTGGGCCCGCCAGGATTCGAACCTGGGACCAAGGGATTATGAGTCCCCTGCTCTAACCGCTGAGCTACAGGCCCGTTTTGCTTAGGTAAGTTCGGACCGACAGAAAGATTTTACTTGTGCTTTTCTACGGTCAGCTTTGTGAAGCAGCGCAAACCCACAAAAACATGGGAAAGAACGCGGCTGCAAAATCTCGTTCGTCATAAGTCCGGACGATATTATGCTCGCGCATACGCTTGCAGCAAAGAGTTTTGGAAATCGCTTCGCACGTCTCATTTCAGCGTTGCCCAGGCACGCCTGGCCGAATTTCTCAAGGATCATCGCGAGCGTCATCAGGGCGCGGCCGATGGGGGATCGGCATCAGCCAAAATGAAATTCCGCGAAGCTGCTGAGATCCATCTTCAGAATCTCAATGACGGGAAATCAAAGACTCAACGCGGCATTATTGGCGCCAGTGCTCTGGCCGCACTCGTAAAGAGTTGGCCGGCGCTGGCCGAAAAGCTGAAGTCGCTGAATATCTCGACAAAGCAAGCGCAGCACACCTTAGCCGTTTAGGGCTGGACGCTCTGATGTCAGAGGTGCGACAAGGCCGCGTCGATGTTCTAGCAGTTTACAAGCTGGACCGCCTCGGTCGCAGTTTGCAGCATCTCGCTCAACTCATCGGCGAATTTGAAACGCACGGCACGGCGCTAATCGCAACATCGCAGGGAATCGACACGAGCGAAACTAATCCGGCCGGTCGTTTACAGCTGCACATCCTGGCCGCCGTCGCTGAATTTGAGCGCAGCGTGATTCGCGAGCGCATTAATGCTGGGCTCGCGGCAGCGCGCGAACGGGGCGCGCGACTAGTAATGCGATCGATCCAAACCAACGCAGCCTGAAAGGCGAAGTTGCCCCGGTTCCCGTTCGACAAAGCAAGATGCCATCCCACATCGAAATTGCGCTGCAGAAACTTGAGAAGACGGAAAAGCAGCTGCTTGATATGGGGGTTGCCATCGGCAAAGGGTATGGTGGAGCATTCTACGGTCTGGACTTCTTGGCGTATGCGGTCCTCAAGCGCTCACTGGCACTCATCGCAGGGTTTTCGACGCTTCTCCGGGCCAAAAATTTTGTCTGTGCTGCCGCGCTTATTCGGCTTCATCTCGATAGTCTATTGCGGTTTGCTGCCGGTACGCTTGTCGATAACCCTCACAAATTCGCAACGGAAGTAATGAAAGGACAGCATGTGCGGAAGCTTAAGGACAAAAAAGGGCACCTAATGACAGATCAGTATCTTGTTTCCTGCTTGTCTCTGCACAATCCCTGGATCCAGCGTGTGTACAATGCAACGTCGGGTTACGTTCATTTGTCATCAAAACACATTTTCAACGCTCTTAAGCCGGGTGATGGCATGGGCTCTGGTAGTTTAGCCATATCCAAAGAAGATGAGTTCATTTCAGATCGAGAGCGAGTAAAAGCGTGCGCTGCGATGCAAGCCATTACTGATCTGATATTGCATTATCTCGAGTCGTGGCGCGACGCGAAATCCAATCCACCAGCCAAGTAAGATAACTGCGCTCAGAATTTTCGCCCTAATGGGGAATCAGAGCAGCAATTCTAAAGAATTGTTGTCCGATTTTAGCGACGGCGACCAGGTGCCGCGACAGAATAGAGTCCCACAGAGAAATTGAAATCTCAGTTATTGATGGAGGGGCTGCAGGAAAGAGATCGACAGCTTTGATGCGGGAGAGCAACAGGGGCGCCACCGTCCGGCCTCGTCGAAAGACTTATGAACTTTTTGGTCGCAAAGCCGGGCTGGATTTTTTATAACTCGTTTATCAAAACGGTTACTCTTGTCACAAATTCGCTTCACCGTCCGCTTTTGCAACGCGCTTTGCCTCTCAGACCGGTAACCTTCCATTACAAGAAAGAGGTTGATCCGGACGGTGCCTGTTAAGTAAGGCAAAAATTGCGGCATGACTAAAAGAATTGCGGCGGCCTCCTCTGATCGCGACCAACCCAACTTGAATCCGAATGATCAGCCGCAGGGGAAATCCAACCCATCTAAGCACCGCGCTGGCATGCCGAGCCGTCGCGACTTCATAAAGGATTGCGCGGCGGCAGTCGGAAGCGGGCTCGCAGTTGCCAGCGGGGCCGCCTTGGCGACGAGTTCCGCGGATGCCGCGCCGCCGAAGGATGACGCGACAGTCCCGCTGAAGAAAGTCATCGCCCGGCCGGATCTCTGGTTCTACCCGGGCGAGCCGCTGGATCCAAACGAGATGCGGATTACCCTCATGGGCACGGGCTGGGGCAGCATAATCCGCCCGGACCAGAAGGGTGCCAGCGTCTTCGTCGAGCTTGGCAATGGCGATTCCTTCGTCTTCGACGTCGGCCCCGGCTGCGGCATCAACTACAATGTGATGCAGGTACCCTTCTCGCGGATGACCAAAATCTTCCTGACTCATCTCCATTTGGACCATACCTCGGATCTCGCTTGGATCTACACCTTCGGCCCTTCGGGCGATCGCTTCACGCCGCTGCAAGTCTGGGGACCCAGCGGCGACAAGCCAGAATACGGCGCCAAGGCCAATATCGATGGTATCAAGGTGCTAAGCCAATGGCATCGGCCCAGCTTCGCAGCCTGTATTGATGTCGGCAAGGCCTATGACCTCGAGATCACGGAACTCGACTACCGCCAAAATCCTGGCATCGCCTATCAGGCCAACGGAGTGACCATCAAGCATTTCCCGCGGCTGCATATCATAGATGGCGCCATCGGTTACCGCCTAGAGTGGAACGGCCTCAGCATGGTTTGGACCGGCGACGGCCAGCCGAGCTATATCACGTCAGACAATGCCAAGGGCGTGGACCTGTTCATCAGCGAGACCGCGCCCTCGACGGAGCGTTTCGCCCAAGCGACTGGCCTACCGCTGCCGGTAGCAAAGATCATCGTTGCCTACTCTCATACGCCGGCCAAAGCGCTGGGCAAGATGTGCCAGCTCGCTAATCCGAGCCTTGCAGTGACCTGCCACTGCCCCGTCGATCCTCAGGAACTGCAGGCTTTCATCAACGGCGTCGCCAGCCATTGGAAAGGGAAGTATCAGATCGGCGAAGATCTGATGGTGTTCAACATCTCCAAGGATCAGATCCTCATCCGCAGCGGCGCCATCCACAACCGGCCTTGGACCGTTACTGTGATCCCACCGGCCTCCGACACACCGACGCTCAATGTGAAGGACTTTCAATCGGAGAGAATCTTCGGCACGGTCATCAAGGACTACTGAGCAGCCGATGCTGTCAAGTGACACACCTCCAACGGATGGATCCCGGGCAACCTCGCTGGTGCCGCTTACCATCATCGGCGGGTTTCTCGGCTCTGGTAAGACCTCGCTGGTCAACCATATCCTGCACCATTCTGACGGCCGGCGAGTCGCTGTCCTCGTCAATGACTTTGGCTCGATCAACATCGACGCCAGGCTGATCGTGGCGGTGGAGGGCCAGACCATCAGCCTCGCCAACGGCTGCGTCTGCTGCACAATTCGCGACGATCTGTTGCGGGAAGTGATCAAGCTTATGGAGCGTGACCCGCTGCCCGACCACATTGTCATTGAGACCAGCGGCGTTTCCCGCCCAGTCGCCGTGGCCGAGACGTTCTTGTCCCCGGCGGCGCAGGGCTTGGTGGACGTTCACAACATGATCTCGCTGATCGACGCCGATCTGACTGTTGACCCGGACGCGGGGTATGGCAATCTGGCCCTCGACCAGATCACGACAGCCGACATCGTTGTCATTAACAAGACCGATCTCGTCGCATGGAGCCAGCTTGCGCAACTGCGGGCGCGTGTCGAAACCATCGCCCCGCGCGCCCGCATCTGGGAAACCACCTATGGCATCGTCCCGCTGGAGTTGATCTTCGACGACCATCTGAGCGCTGCTATGGACAAGCTGCGTCATCGAGCATCGCGCAGCCACGCGCTGACTCATCACGAGCACGGACCCGAAGGGCGCTTCGAGGCCTGGTCCTATCATGGTAACGTGCCCTGGTCCTTCAAGGCGCTGGAACAAGCAATGACCAGCCTGCCGCAGGGCATCTACCGGGCCAAGGGAATCGTGCGGCTCGATCTCGCCACCGGCGACTACGGCATCTTTCATCTCACTGGGCGGCGAAGCTGGCTCCGGCTTTGCGAGTCCGGCGAAAGCGAGGTAACGACCGAACTGATCTTCATCGGCGAGCGTGACGCAACCACCAATGAAGAGATCCGTCGCCATCTAGAGCAAGCGCAAGCGGAGGCGCGCCGCCGCGGCGATGCGGGCTATGCCATCAACGATTTGCGCGCGTTCAGTGTCGTCTTTGCGTAAGAGATGTCCGCCAATTTGGTCTCGTAGCCGAGGATGTCCAAAGTTAAGTCCTGATCTGGTGGCTCGCAATACTGGGCAGCCCAGCGCTGGCGATCTCGGTCGTCACTTGTCGGAGTCTAAGTCCTTGCCGGGGCAGCTCGTGAATCTGAACGAGCCAATCCGTGTGTACCAGTCGTTCTGTGTGGTAGTTGTGGGTAAGTAGGTCCCCGTGTACCAGAACGTACAGTCATCAACCGGATCGATCGTCATCTGGCTGTAGTCACCGAAATACTTGTTGTCCCGCAGGGCACCACCGCCGTCGATCAGCGACATCTCGCCACTAGGCAGCGTGCCCAGCGGGTCGGTCGGCCGACGGCCCACATAGTGGATCGAGGGAAACACACTCGCGCCCGAGACGTTGAAGCCAAGCGCGATGTTTCCCATCCTGTCCATCGCGATACTCCCAAGCCACCGGTTATCGGCATCGGGAGCATAGGTCCCCTGTTGATAGATTTCCCAGGCGCTCCGTGTTCGCCCTCTCGTTCTCATGCGCAGCTCATACCAGCGGATACCCGCGTGCCTATGCGACGGGTCGCCGTCGGCTGCCACGGTGTGGTTGAACAGCAGCGTCTGACGAGGGCCGAAATTGCGGTACGTCAAACGCTGCATCATGTAGCCGTAAGAAAGCGAATCGAGTCGCTGCGCAACTCCCGGCTGCTCGATACAGGCCTGATAGTCGCCCGCGATCGGGCAGGCGTTGGAGTTGAACGGCTGGGGAACAAGGCTCTGGGTCGGGACGAACGTCGAAGACGAAGGAGAGTGCCAGTCCACGTGGAACTCGTACACCTGCAGCCGGTCGGCGGGGAAGCCCAGGTGCGAATCCTGGACTTGCACCACGTACTCAGGCGTATCGCTTGGCGGCAATCTCCTGCCCTCGAGGTCCGCCGCCAGCATATGGCTATGGGTGGTTTGGGACGGATTCCGGGGAGCCGGCACAAAGAAGGTCACAAACCGCGGCGTCGGGTTTCCGGTCAGCATGGCCGCTCGCTCAAACGCGGAGATGGTATTGCCCAGTCCGCTAAAGATCTTGTTGGGGTCCGCAGTGGCGTAGTAGGCGTCGGAAAACACACTGATCTTCGGGTAGTCGTTGAAGAACCCTGACAGCTGATTGGCGGTGTTGTTGACCTCGAACGCGTACTGATCGTACTTCCCCGTTGGGTCCGAGGTCTGGGAGACAGCTATGCCCAGGTATTGGCCGTATGGTGTTCCGCCCGGGCGGCTAATGACCCATCGATTGGCATATCGGTCGAACCGTACGACCGCATCGCTCCAGTAGTAGGACCCCCCAAGGTCAGGCTGGTTCTCCCAGAATGTCGTGCCGCTGACGGGACCGGCGAGGACATTGCCGGACTTGTCGTAGACAATGATCGCGTAATTGACCGTCTGCACGTAGTAATCGAAGCTCACAGCTCCGCTGTCATCGGAGGGGCAGGTGGGACAGGAGCAAAAGTTACCGTCGTTCAGTTCGCCGTGGTGAAGTCCTTCGAAGCTCACAATCGGGCCTGAGAGGAGATTCTGGCCGGGATCGCTCTTGGGGCCAGGCCGGGCGGGACCGATCCCTCCAACTGTTGCCGTAGGCGTTGGCGTTGGTGTTGTACAGGTGGCCATCTGGGAGAGCGGTATCCGTGTTACGGAATGAGAGTGCGCGGTCCCCACGGTCTTCACAGAGCCCGGGGGAAGCTGGGCATCAGCCACGCCGACAAATGTCGCGACAGGCACCGCTACAAATAGGGCAACAAGAAATACCTTTATGGGAACAGCCTTTCGACGAGAACTTAGCGTGGCGCAAGCCGAATGTTCCAAGATGATCGGGCCAGCCATCGTCACTGTCGCTCGCTAGGAAACCTTTCAGGTTCGCCAGTCGCGCCGAGCCGGTGACAATCGGAGCAAAGCCGGTTGCAGTTGGGGCTAGGTTGCAGCGATTGATTCCAACGGACGAACGATCTGGATTGCAGACGCGCATCGCAACGACAAATCGACGGTTCATTGTGCGCGCGCCCGATGAAAAGCTAAGCGCGTTTCTGGAACTCGAATCAGCAGTCGCGCTTGGGGCGAGTTAAATTGACAAGCAGGCGAGATTTTTTCTAGACTCGGCATCGCTAAACGGATCTGAATCAGGCGGAGGAGTTTTCCCGCTAAGTTCTTCGCCTCCTCCAGGCCTGCAATCGCAGAACCAACACAGCGGGGAAACAGAAGCAAATATCCATGAACCCATTGATTCAGCTAAAACAAGCAGCTCCAGTATTTTTCGTCGCGTTGGTTTGCTTCGGCCTTTTGCCGACAATGCAGGCCGTCAGTCCACCGCCGGACGGCGGCTATGCCGGCGGCAACACAGCTGAGGGGCAAAATGCCCTTTTGAGCTGCACCACCGGCATTTACAACAACGCAATCGGTATATATTCGCTCCTGAGCGTCACCACCGGCAGCTTTAACACTGGTATCGGCGCTGGGGCGCTTCTTGCCAACGCCGCAGATGAAAATACGGCTACTGGCGCCGGCGCGCTTTTAAGCAACACCACCGGCGTTGAAAACACGGCCAATGGAGCGTTCGCTCTTCTTAGCAACACAGAAGGCAGCTTTAATACGGCCACCGGCGAAGACGCACTCCTTAGTAACACCACCGGCACACAAAACACGGCAAATGGAACAGGCGCGCTTGAAGTTAACTCGACCGGCAACTACAACGATGCTGTCGGCGCCTTTGCCCTCTTGTACAACTTCAGTGGATCTGGCAACAACGCTTTTGGCAATTCTGCACTCCTTAGAAATGTTGTGGGCGTTGACAACACTGCCATTGGTGATCTCGCGCTCCTGAATAATGACGTGGACGGAGCCGGCACTGCCAACTTCAACACGGCAGTTGGTTCTGGGGCGCTCGGCGCTAACACTGATGGCGGCGGAAACACCGCCCTGGGTGTTGACACCCTCGCGAACAACCAGGCGGACTTCCTCACCGCCGTTGGTATTGATGCGCTATTTGCCAACACGACCGGCACCGGGAACACGGCAGTTGGTACGTTGGCGCTCAGTCAGAATACTACCGGGAGCTCCAACACGGCCAACGGGGATGGTGCTCTCGTGAACAACACCACCGGCAGTAACAACGCGGCTTTGGGTGCTAGTGCTGGCCAAAACGTTACCACAGCCAATAATGTTATTTGTATCGGCGCCGATGGTAACAACGTGAGCAACAGTTGCTATATCGGCAACATCTTCGGGGCGACCTCTTCCAATGGAGTTGCCGTCCTTGTTAATTCAAACGGCAGGCTCGGAACAATGACTTCGTCGGCCCGATTCAAGGATGAGATCAAGCCGATGGACAACACCAGCAAAGTGCTCTTTGCTCTTAGACCAGTTACCTTCCGTTACAAGAAGGAGATCGACGCGAAGGGCACCCCGCAGTTCGGATTGGTGGCGGAGGATGTCGCCAAAGTGAATCCCGATCTTGTAGCGCGGGACAAGGAAGGCAACCCTTACAGTGTTCGCTACGATCAGGTGAACGCGATGTTGCTCAACGAGTTCCTCAAGGAGCATCGCAAGGTGGAGGAACAGCAGGCGACAATCACTGGACTGAAATCTACTGTGGCCCAGCAGAGGGAGGACTTCCAAGCGACAGTTGCGCAGCTCACTAGGCGTCTGAACGAGCAGGCGGCGCAAATCCAGAAGGTAGGCGCACAGCTTGAAGCGAGGAAACCTGCACCGCAAGTGGTCAACAATCAGTGAGAAACCGCGTCCTGGTACTTCAGCGCGGAGGCCATGAAAAATTCCGCGCGCGCGCGAGACGGAAGGCGTGAATCTACGGGCCTGAAGGGGGACGGGCTAACTTTTCACGGTGTTTTCTACGGTCTGAAGATTTTTGGCTGCAAAACAGCGCAATGCTGCGCCACGCGCTGGGAAAGCTGAATGACGGAATTACCTAGCGTTGGTAACGGTGTGCAACGCAGCGAAAGCGAGCGCAAAAACTCTTTCTTGAATTATGAGTCCCCTGCTCTAACCGCTGAGCTACAGGCGCGGATCAATCATGCATTGAAGCATAGCATATTCCCGTAACCAACCTTCAATGCGCGGGAGACCAGCCAAAATTTCGGATTGCGCATTTTGAATCGCGGATTTGGGATGGCTCGGTGATTCGCGGAACTCTGAGCATCATTGAAATCGCAATTCTCAGCGTACTGATCCTCGCGACGCGCTGCACAAATTATCAGGATGTTTTTGTCGCCGGGAATATTTATTTCACCGATGCGGATTGTTACGCGCGGATGACGCGTGTGCAGATGTGCTCTGAGCACCCAGGATTGATCGTACGGCACCACGACTTCGAGAACTTCCCGACTGGGACGACTCCGCACACAACGGCGCCGCTGGATTATCTCATTCTCGCATTGTCGATATTGCTGAAGCCGTTCACGGCGCACACGCTCGATCTGGCCGGCGCGCTTATTTCACCGTTGCTCGCGCTATTCGGAGGCTGGTTTCTTTGGTGGTGGTCCGTGAAACTCCGGTATCGCTGGGTAATGCTGATGCTGTACGCGATCAGTCCCATTCTCGTTCATGGAACGGAACTCGGCAGGCCCGATCATCAATCCTTGCTGATGCTCCTTGTAACAATCGCGGTTTGCGCAGAATGGAGCCTACGAGAAGAAGACGGAACGGTTACCGCTGCAGATCGTAGTAAATGGAGCGTCGTCAGTGGAGTCGGCTGGGGATTGGCGATCTGGACCTCGGCTTATGAGTCGCTCGTCTTGTTTGTGCTTGTGATGGTTGTAAGCGCACTTGAAAATGCCAACGCGATCTCCGCCAAGTCTCGGCGCGCCGGTTGGCTTTGTTTTGTTCTCGTCATTGTGATCAGGGTTTTGATTGAGCGACGTACGCCGTCATTTTCGCTCGCATATTCGGACTCGCTGTTTCAAAACTGGGCGCGAACGATCGGCGAACTCGCGCATGTCTCGCCGGCAAATCCGATCTGGTTGCGCTGGTGCGGCTATCTACTTTTGATCAGTCCATTCCTCATTTGGATCAGCGTGACCAAAACGATGCACAAGAGCAAGGAGACGACGCC
>Ga0137369_10006899_pt1 | contig 11445 bp, 5 predicted proteins | sample SagtaG_12_FD_104918 | JGI IMG/M metagenome (GOLD analysis project Ga0137369, IMG submission 104918) | Vadose zone soil microbial communities from Sagehorn Ranch, Mendocino, California, USA - Sage1_L_113_16 metaG | ecosystem: Environmental > Terrestrial > Soil > Vadose zone | place: USA... | reverse complement strand
CCAGGCAGTCCCCGTCGGTCCGGAACCAGGCCTGGAGCTCGCCTACCGATCTCGGGTAGTGGACGCCGCCACGCGGGTGATCCACCGGCCAAGCCTACTCCGGTTAAATGGAGACCCCCAAAGGTGTCTTTCGCGGACTCATAATCTGCAGGTCGGAGGTTCGAGTCCTCCCCGCCCCACTCGTTTTACCTGGTCATGGCGAGGTGAGCCTCTCTCGAGAACTCCCTGGTCAGACACGGTTCTGGGGTCGATCCCCCCTCCGCCGCGGGATTCGGTCAGCGGATCAGGAGATCCGCTGCAACCGTCGCTGACCTGCGGCGGGGCCGCGACGGGGCCGCGCGTGCCGAGGAACTCGACCAAGAACCGCTGGCCAGAGGCAGGGCCGCGTCCGTCATGGTGGTGCAAGAGACCACCTTCCTCACCCCCCACGGTCGGTGTGTCGTCGATCCGCCCGATCGCCCAGAACCTTCGCCGCGGGTCTACCTGCGCCAAACTGCGCCTGGAGGCTGCGGTCGACGGTGGCGAGGAGACGCCCGTCTCGATCTGGGCCGGCGTCGTCCCCGGCGTGGAGCCGGTGATGGAGCGGCTCGGGATCGCCACCGCCGCCGAGGGCATCCGGCGACACTGGCCGATCGCCTGTTGGCTGAGATGGTCGGACGATCCGTCGTCATCGCCATGCCGTTGGTCGGCGCGTGGGCTCGGACGCCGACCGGGAAGCAAAGTTCGCTGATCGATCGAGAGCGCGTGTGTCAGGCCTGCGCCGAAGGAGTCGGGGCCCTCGTCGCGCGGCCGCGGCCGCCCGAACCTCCTTGAGCGGGAGCCTCGCTTGCTCACACAGCGTGGCGAGGTCGAAGTAGATCTTCTCGCCGGCCATCCGTCCCTGGCTGAAGGGCACGATGTTGGCGAAGGGCACCGCGAAGCTGCCCCCTCCTGCAGGGAAAATCCCGAGCCAATCCCCCCGGCTGGTTCCGCGCAGGGTCCCCCACACGGCGATGACGTCGTCGCCGAAGGCCATGCCCTCGTCCACTGGTGCCAGATCCGGGAACGCCGTAAAGAACTGTGCCTCGTAGGCCGCTCGGACCGCGTCCCGGCCCTCGCTCCGGAGCCCGAGCGGGATCGTCTCGAGGAAGGGGTCCGCGACGAATGTCTCGAGAATGGCGTCGATATCGCGTGCCGCTTCCGCTTCGCGGTGAGCTTCGAAGAGGCGAAGCATCTCGTCCCGGTCCATGCTCGTTCTCCTTCCGCCCGGGGTGCGGTCGCGAGCTCGACGATGCTACCGAGGGCGGCGCGCTCGGGTTGCCGACGTTTGATCGCAGCGGCTGCGGGAGGATGCTTCTTCGCTACCACGGGAGCCCCGCCTTACGATCTGTGCTGTGGCTGACGACGATCACCTGGCCGCGGCCTGGGAGGCTAACCCAGGCGCGGTTCGGGCTCCATGAGTCCGCGGAGAGGCGTGTGACGGCCCCAGGGGCCGAGGAGGCCAGGCGATCGAACCGGAGGCCCAACGAGCCGAGAGAACGGCCTCGATCCGGGCCGGCCACGAATTCATGGACGCACCGTCGTCCTGGGTCGGTGGATACGCCGGACAGCGCTTCGTCCCGCGAGCGGTCCGGGTCGTTGTGATCTTCCGTAGCAACGATCTGTCCCGCATCTGTCCCGCGACGGACCCGGAAACGTTGGGGGTCTGATGGGAAGCGTCCGGAACAAGAAGCGCTGGTCAGAAGCGGTTTCGGGGCTTCCCTCTCTGCCAACATGACGTGAGACGACTTCCCCGAACTCAATAGCCACTCGAGGGCGGGGAAGGAGACCGCACTGATGTCCACCGCACTGATGACGAGGGCCCCGAGGGGGCAGGATGGCCGCGTGCCGCCCGACCCAGAGGTCCCCGACCGTCCCAAGCGCCGTAGGTTCACCGCGGAGTACAAGCTCGCGATCCTGAAGGAAGCTGACACCGCCACCGAGCCCGGGCAGATCGGCGCCCTGCTCCGCCGGGAGGGCCTGTACTCCTCCCACCTGGTCGACTGGCGCCGCCAGCGGGACGCCGGGGCCTCGAGGCCCTGCCCAAGCGCCGGGGCCGTCCCCGCCCGGAGCCCAAGGACCGGGAGATCGCCCGGTTGCGCACCGACAACGACCGCCTGTGCCGCCGCCTGGGCCAGGCCGAGAAGATCATCGAGGTCCAGGGAAAAGTCTCCGAGCTGCTGGGGATCTCGCTCGACCCGGCGAGCGACGAGCACGAGAGCGAGAGCTGATGGCGGCGGTGCAGGAGGTGGCCCGGGTGCCGGGGTCACCTTCGCCGCCCAAGCGGTGGGGCTGTCCCGGGCCACGGCGTACCGCAGGCGCGGGCCTCGTCGGACCGGCGGGCCGGCCTGCATGATCGAACCGAGGCGTCGCCGCCCACGCCCCGGGCCCTGTCGGAGCCGGAGCGGACCAGGGTCCTCGAGGCCCTCCACCCCGAGCGGTTCGCCGACACCGCGCGGCGGAGGTGGCGGCCACCCTGCTCGACGAGGGCACCTACCTGTGCTCCGAGCGCACCATGTACCGCCTGCTGGCCGCGCACGGCGAGGTGAGGGAGCGACGCGACCAGCTCCGCCATCCCGCCTACGCCCGCCCCGAGCTCCTGGCGACACGCCCCAACGAGCTTTGGAGCTGGGACACCACCAAGCTCCGAGGTCCGGCCACGTGGACCTCTTACGACCTGCTGGTGATCCTGGACTGCTTCTCCCGCTACGTCGTGGGGTGGTGCCTCACCCACCGGGAGACGGCGAGGATCGCCGAGCGACTCATCGCGGAGACCATCGCCAAGCACGACATCTCTCGCGACCAGCTCACCATCCACGCCGACCGGGGATCGTCCCAGGCCTCCAAGCCCGTGGCGTTCCTGCTCGCCGATCTCGGAATCACCAAGTCGCACTCCCGGCCCCACACCTCGAACGACAATCCCTATTCGGAGGCGCAGTTCAAGACCATGAAGTACCGGCCGCGTTCCCGGAGCGGTTCCGCTCCATCGAGGAGGCCCGGGCGTTCTGCCGGAGCTTCTTCACCTGGTACAACGAGATCCACCGCCACACCGGGATCGGGTTCATGACGCCCGAGGCCGTGCACTTCGGCCGGGTCGACGCCGTGAACGAGATCCGCGCCTTCACGCTCGCCGCGGCCTACGCCGCCCACCCCGAGCGCTTCGTTCGCAAGCCGCTGGCACCGCCCCAAGTCCCCACGGCCGTGTGGATCAACAAGCCCGAGGAGAGGAAGGAGGCGGATCAGTAATTGCTCCGGGAAGTTGTCTCAATGTCGTTGACAGGTTCCGCTTTCGCTGCACGTCGTCGCGGTCTGTGAAACGAACTCATAATCCGCCGGTCGGAGGTTCGAGTCCTCCCCGCCCCACCCCCATCTACCTGCGGTTTTGCGCCTCTGCGTTGCCTTTCTGGACGTTCTGGGGCCGCCGCGGGGCCGCGTGGGGGCCGCACGTGCGCGGAATCTTGGGGGGCAACTGCACGATGAAGATCAAGGAGATGCTCGATCGGCGGACGGACCTCTCGACCTTCGTCGTCCACCTGACTCGGTGTTCGGCGGAGGTCGCTTCGCGTCGGGCGGTCGGTGGGCAGGGACGGGGGGGTGGACTTGGCGGTCGTCGCGCGCCGGGCATAGCGAGCCACCGTCGTCGTCCGCGGTCGCGATGAGGGCAGGCCCGGTGGGCCCCCTGCTACGAGAGACCCTCGACCCGGCGGACGAGTTCCGTGCGTGACCGCAACCCGAGCTTGCGGTAGGCGTTGCCGAGGTGGAACTCGACGGTTTTCGGGCTGAGGAATAACGACGCGGCGGCCTCCCTATTCGTGGCCCCCTTCGCGACGACGAGCGCGACCTGGAGCTCCTGCGGCGTCAGCGATCGCAGCGAGTGGTCGACGGAGGGCTCGGAGACGTCACCGGCTGCACGCAGCTCGGCACGCGCCTGCTCGGCCCAGGGCTCGGCGCCCGCGGCTTCGAAGAAGGCGAGCGCGGCGTGCAGAGCGGCGCGAGCGTCCGCCCGGCGGCGCGACCGGCGGCGGCGCATGCCGAGGCAGAGCAGCGTCCTCGCGCGTTCGAAGGGCATGTCGGCACCGTGCAGGGCGAGCGCACTCTCGAACTCCGTCTCGTAGTCGGCCTCGTCGGCGAGTAGCCCGCGACACCGCGCCGCCGTCGCGGCCGGCCAGCGCAGGCCGGTCTGGACCGCTCGGCGTTCGAGCAGAGCCAGCGCGCGCTCGGCTTCCGTGAGTGCGCCGCATCGGATGCACGCCTCGACGTGGTCCGCCGCACCCTGGTGGAGCGTCGGGAGACGGACGTCGAACCCTTCTTCGAGCCGTTGGCACTCGGCCAGGTGAACGACCGCGCGATCAGCGTGACCCAGCGACAGCTCGAGCAGCCCGAGGGCGGCCGCCCCGAAGATCTCGATCGAGCTTGCCCCCATCCTTCGGGAGAAGTCCAGCCCTGCGGCGACGTGCGTCCGACAGTCCTCGTCGTGGCCGAGGACCGCCTCGACGCGACCCAGCATGACCAGCGAGAACGAGGACTCGACCGTCTGCCCGGTCTCGGCGGCGAGCTCAACCGACTCGGAAGCGGCAGCATACGCAGCCGCGATCCTGCCGCGCCGGAGTTCCGAGTCGGCCAGGACGGCCAGAGGAAAGGGAAGCATCGAGGGGGCACCCGCGGCTCTCGCCGCGCCCACGATGCGCTCGAGCATCGCGTACGCCCGATCCCACTGCTCCGTCCACCTGAGCGTCTGGGCGACGGCTCCGAGCGTAATTGGGTCTTCACCGAGCGGGTCGACGGCCAGAAGCCGGTCGACCAGCGGCTCCATGACGGCGATCGCCTCGTCGACCTCGCCGTAGATGGCGTGCACCATGCCGACGACGCTCCCCCCGTGCAATGAGACGGCATCGGCCTCGATACTGGGCATCCGCAACGCCCGGCGGACGGTCTCGGCGGCGTGCTCCTGGTCGGCGGCCATGAGCCGAGTGAGCGCCGCGGTCGCGAGCAGCGCGGCCGCTCGTGCCGGGTCGTGCGGCTCGACGCGGTCCGCCTCGGTGAGGAGCATCGCGTAGGTCTCGGATATCGGGCGGGTGAAGAGCATCGCTGTTGCGTGGAGCTGCTGGAGGTCTGCGCGCACGGTTGGCTCCACCGCGAGATCGAGGACGCTCTCGAGCAGGGTTGAAGCGCGCTGCGCTTCCCCTCCAAGCCACAGCGCCCGCCCAGCTTCCGTCGTCCGTCGCAGACGGTCCCGGTCATCCGAACTGAGTCGGGCGGCGGCCTCGAACTCGCGCGCAGCCGCGGCATAGGCGCTGCGCGCGAGAGCATCCATCGCGGATCTCTCGAGCAGCCCGGCGACCTCTTCGTCTGGTTCGGTGCTCGCGGCCGCGAGGTGCCAAGCCGCCCTCTCGGCCGAGTCCGCGCCGAGCACGGTTGCGAGGGCGCGGTGCGCAGCCCGCCGTTCAGCCGCGTCTTGGACGTGGTAGGCCGCCGAGCGGACGAGCGGATGGCGGAAGTCGATTCGCTCGCGTCCCAGCGTGACGATGCCCTCCCGCTCCGCCGGCTCGAGGGCGGAGGGGGGCAGCCCCACCTGGGTCAGCGCACGCCGGATCTCGCCAGCCGACCCCGTTTCGCTCGTGGCGGCGACGAGGAGCGCGCGACGCGTCTCGGAAGGGAGGCCGCGCAGGTGCTCCGCGAACGCCCGCTCCAGGGACCTCCCGACGGCCAGGGGGTGGGAGATCGGTGCGGTGCCGCGCAGCTGCGCGTCGGTCAGGGTCGTCAGCGCCTCGAGCATCGCGAGCGGGTTCCCATGAGTCTCGGCGACGAGCCGCTCGCGGACGGTCGGATCGACGTCGACTCCGGTGCTCTCCAGGAGGGCGGAGGCGTCTGCCCGGGGGAGCCCCCGCAGCTCGAGCGTGTCGAGCCCAGCCTGCTCGATCCAGTCGCACTCCCGCATCCCGAACAGCAGCAGCACGCCCTCGCGATCGAGTCGGCGTCCCGCGAACAGCAGCGCCTCCCGCGACGGCGCGTCGAGCCACTGCGCGTCGTCGACGAGCGCGAGGAGCGGAGACTCCTCGGCGGCCGCCGCCAGCAGGCTGAGCGTGGCCGCGGCCACGGCGAAGCGGTCGCCGGGCGCCGGCGGCCCCAGCGCGAGCGCGCCGGCGAGGGCGGCCTGCTGCGGTTCGGGGATCCGGTCGAGCAGGTGCAGGATCGGGCGCACGAGATCGGAGAGGCCGGCGAAAGCCAGCTCCGACTCGGCCTCGAGCGGCTGGACGCGCAGGAGCCGGAAGTCGCGCGCAGCTCCCGCAGTGCTGTCGAGTACGGCGGTCTTGCCGATGCCCGGCTCGCCGTGGACGATCAGCGCGGCGCTCCCGCCGCTGCGTGCCCGAACGATCAGGCCGTCCAGGCGCGCTCGCTCCTCGTCTCGACCCAACAGCACGGATCACATGGTATTCCGGGCTCGCGTGGGCGAACAGGGACGAAACCTAGGGAAACCCCTGTTGCGCGCTCTGGGGCGAAGGCGTACAAGAAGCCGAGCTACGCCCGGACGATTTCACCCGGACGCTGGGACGCAACCGGCCCGGAGTGTTGAAGTGGGGGAGGCAAAGTTGCATCAACGTCTCTTGAGGGGATCTTCGCGGCCGGCTCTACGGCGTTTGCTCGCGTTCGCTGCAACGATCGGGCTCGCTGCTCTCGTGTTCGCCGATGCTCCTGCGACCGCCGCGGTCGGTTGCACGTTCAGCGCCGGGACGGTCGGGGTGACGATTTCTGCTCCGAACCAGGCCGCGACGATCGCTCGCACGCCCGGTGGCCAGATCCAGGTTGGGGGCGCGCAGTGCGGGTCGGCGACGGTCACGAACACCGACAAGATCACTGTGATGGGCGCGCTGGGCAGCCAGGCCGCCAGGATCGATCTGGCCAACGGCGGCTTCGCGCCCGGCGCGACGGCTGAAGGCAGCGGGACGTCGGAGATCGAGTTCGAGATCGACCTCCTCGCCGGCGGCGAGACGAGCTTGCAGCGAGACGTCGTCTCGGTGAGCGGGACAGGCGCGGTAGACACGTTCCGCTTCGGAACACTCGGCGTCAACCTGAACGCCGACAACGACGCGGACATCACGGGCCCGGCCGCCGGCGGCGCGACGGCTACGCATGTCGAGGTCTTCGACCTGTCCGGGCAAGGCGGCCCGGACGTCATGTCGGGCGCCGCGAGTCCCGACGTCGGCGGTGCGTTCCCGAGCACTCTGGAAACACTCCTCAATGGCGGCCTCGGATCCGACCAGCTCACTGGCGGCGACGGGATGGACACGCTCACAGGCGGCCCGGGGAACGACACCGAAAACGGGGGCAACGGCTCCGACGTCTTCAACGAGGAGGCTGCCGCGAACGGGGACGACGACTTCGTCGGCGGTGGCAGCCCGTACGAGACGCTCGACTACTCCCATCGCTCGACAGCGGTCACCGTCGACCTCGATGGAGTCGCAGACGACGGACAGCCCGGCGCTGAGAACGACAACGCCCACTCCGATATCCGCATCGTGTACGGCAGCTCCGGCGGGGACACCATCACCGACAACTCCGCCCTCTTCGTCGGCCGCACGTTCTATGGCGGGGATGGTAACGACACCATCACCGGCGGTCCTGCAGGCGACATCATCTACGGGCAGGGAAACGACGACACCCTGCACGGCGGCCCTCAGGGCGATGACCTCGTGGGAGGCGAAGGGGACGACGACCTGTTCGGCGACGCCGGGCTCGATCGGTTCTTCGAGGATTCGGACGTGGGCGCTGTGTCGGTCACCGGGCCGAACGGGGCCGACGACATCAACGGCGGCTCCGAAGAGGACTTCGTCAGGTACGACCGGCGGACCACCGACCTGGTCGTCACGGCGGGAGACAACCTCGCGAACGACGGCGCCGATACCACTCCCGGCGGAGCTGCCGAAGAGGGCGACAACATTCACGGCGACGTGGAGGACGTCACCGGCGCTTCCTTCGGGCTCAACCGCATCACGGGCAACGCGCTCAACAACAACCTCGCGGGAGGGGGCCTGGGCGACACGATCAGGGGGCTAGGCGGCCTGGACAACCTCATCGGGGACAACGGCCCCGACTTCCTCTATGGCGGCACGGAGAACGACACCCTGCAGGGCGGCAACGGAAACGACCAGCTCTTCGGCGAGGCAAACGACGACAACCTGAACGGATCGTTCGACAACGACGCGCTCACAGGCGGACCCGGGAATGACGTCGAGATTGGTGCTTCCGGAAACGACACCTTCCTTGAAGGCGCGACGCCGAATGGCAACGACACCCTCGACGGCCAGTTCGATCTCGACACCGTGTCTTACGCTGCCCGGACCGCCCGCGTTGTCGTCGACCCGGACGGCGTCGCCGACGACGGCGATCCAGCCGCGTCCGAGCACGACAACGTGACGGCGGCAGTCGAGAACCTGACCGGTGGAGCCGGGAATGACAACCTGACAGGTAGCGCCTCCCCGAACTCGTTGATCGGCAACCTCGGCGCAGACAACCTCATCGGGCTCGACGGCGGTGACCTCCTCATGGGTGGCCTCGGAACCGACGTCATGGAGGGCGACCTGGGCACGGACACCGCCTCCTACGCGTCCCACACTGCCGGCGTCGTGGTCACGATAGACGGCGTTGCCAACGACGGCGCAACGGGAGAGAACGACAACGTCAAGACGGACGTCGAGAACCTCGTCGGCGGCTCGGGCAACGATTCGCTGACCGCAAGCGGCGCGCCAAACGTGATCCACGGAGGGGGCGGCAACGACTGGATCGCCGGCGGCCTCGGCGACGACGACGAGTACGGCGACAACGGGAACGACACCTTCACCGAGGGCGCGGCCACGAACGGGGCGGACGACTTCTTCGGCGGAGCGGACAACGGACCGGCGACGATCGGCGATCTCGTCACATACAACCAGCGGACGACGAGCATCCGCGTATCGATCGACAACACGGCGCTCGACGGAGCCGACGCGAACAACGACGGGATTCCGGAGGAGAACGACAACGTCCACACGGACGTGGAATCGGTCCGCGGCGGGCCGAAGGGCGACTACCTGGTCGGTAGCTCGGGGCCGAATCAGCTCTACGGCCTCACAGCGAACGACTTCCTCGACGGTGGACTAGGGCCCGATGCGCTCTCGGGCGGTAGTGGGACCGACACCGCCGTTTACACCTCGCGAACGGCGCCACTCGAGGTCTCGCTGAACGGCATAGCGAACGACGGCGAAGTCGACGAACTCGACAACGTCCTCGCCGACGTCGAGAACGTCTGGGGCGGGAGCAGCAACGACAGCTTCTACGGGAGCCCGTCCGCAAACCAGTTCCGCGGCGGACTGGGCGACGACTTCTTCGAGGGCGCGACGGGACCCGACATCTTCGAAGGCGGGGGCAACTACGACACCGTCGACTACTCGAGCCGGAGCATCCGAGTTGCGGTCTCCATCGACGGCGCTGCCAACGACGGCACCGATGCCGACTCGAACGGAGTCGGAGAAGAGGGTGACAACGTCCTCGAAGACATCGAGTTCGTCGTCGGCGGCTCGGGCGACGACCTCCTCGTCGGAAGCAACGACGCCGTCTTCATCGAGGGGTTCTGGGGCAAGGGCGGAGACGACCTCATCCAGGGCCTCGGCGGCTCGGATATCTTCCGCGGGGGCAGGGGTACCGATGTGATGGAGGGAGGGAGCGGCGTCGACCAGGCCTCCTACGACGACCACATCGGCGGCGTCACCGTAACTCTCGACAACGTGGCAAACGACGGGAACGCCGCCGCGTCAGAGAACGACAACGTCAAGAGCGACATCGAGAATGTCGCAGGCAGCTCCGGGAACGACCATCTTGTCGGGAACAATGGCCCGAACAAGCTCATCGGGGGCGCGGGGAACGACGATTTGCAGGGGCTGGGCGGGAACGACGAGCTCCACGGTGGGGACGGAACCGACGTCCTCACCGGGGGGCCGGCTGCAGACGTCCTGGCCGGCGAGGCCGGCACGGACTACGCCAGGTACGACCTCTACGTCGACCCCGTCGTGGTCACTCTCGACGGGACCGCCAACGACGGGGCGGACACGAACGCAGACGGGTCAGCGGACGAAGGCGACAACGTCCAGACCGAGAACGTCTTCGGGGGCGCGGGGAGCGACCATCTGAGCGGAGACAGCAGCCCAAACCTGCTCATCGGAAACGCCGGCGACGACACGCTCGAGGGGTGGGGCGGAAACGACGATCTCACGGGCGATGACGGCGCCGACTCCGAGCACGGCGGAGACGGAAACGACATCTTCCACGAGTTCGGCGCCTCTGGATCCGGGGGCCTGCCCGACGAGCCGGACGACATCTTCGGCGATGCGGGCTCGGCCGACTGGGCTATCTACGGCGGCCGTTCGCAGAGCCTCAAGATCGCCCTCGACGACGTCGCGAACGACGGGGCAACCGACGTCGCGTACACAGAAGGAGACAACGTCCACTCCGATGTCGAGCAAGTGACCGGCGGGGCCGGAAGCGACGACATCATGGGGAGCGCCGGGCCCAACGTCCTGTTCGGAGGCGACGGTGGCGACATCCTGCGCGGCGTCGACGGAGACGACACCCTCTGGGGCGGAAACGGGAACGACGCGCTCCAGGGTGGCTCCGACAACGACGTCCTGTTCGGCGATGCCGGCGACGACAGCCTCGCGGGCGGTGGAGGAAGCGACACGATCAACGGCGGCGAGGGTGCCGATGAGGGAGCTGGATTTGGCGGTAACGATGTGCATACGGAAGATCGAAGCGACACTCTGAACGGGGGCCCCGGCAACGACTCCCTCGACGGTCAAACAGGCGGCGACACCATCAACGGTGGGGACGGCGACGATTCCCTTCGAGGTGGTGAGGACCAGGTGATCTTTGGCGCTGAGGGCGACGACACGATTCACGGCGACGCCGGGAATGACTTCATTCAAGGGGGCATCGGGAACGACAAGCTTTATGGGGACGACGACAACGACGTCATTGGCGGTGGTAACCAGTCCGATACGCTGGACGGAGGAGTGGGGAACGACACGCTCGTCGGGGGGTCGAACGACCCGTTCGACACCGAGGATGGAGACGATGTTCTCAGGGGCGGGCCGGGCAACGACATCCTCGCCGGCGGTCGCAGAAACGACTCGCTGACGGGCGGTGGCGGGAACGACACGATGGACGGACAGTACGAGTGCGACTTGCTCGACGGTGGCACGGGCGCCGACTCCATGGACGGGGGCGTCGGGGTGAGCTGCGATGCCGTCACGTATGCGTACTACGTGAGTAAGATTTGGGTCCAGCTCGATTCAGTGGCCAACGACGGCATGGACCTGAACGGGGACGGCGTGCCGGACGAGGGCGACAACATCCTGCGCGTCCAGCGCGTGCTCGGCGGGTTCGGCAACGACACGT
>Ga0137369_10006896_pt1 | contig 11448 bp, 10 predicted proteins | sample SagtaG_12_FD_104918 | JGI IMG/M metagenome (GOLD analysis project Ga0137369, IMG submission 104918) | Vadose zone soil microbial communities from Sagehorn Ranch, Mendocino, California, USA - Sage1_L_113_16 metaG | ecosystem: Environmental > Terrestrial > Soil > Vadose zone | place: USA... | reverse complement strand
GTCGGAGAGCTTGATCGTCACGTCGTAGGCGTTGTCCTTGGGAAGAGCGAGCGCGCCCGCGGCGACCGCGCGGCTCATGCGCAGCTGCTCGTTTTCGGAGACGCTGAAACCGACCCAGATCGGATCGGTCTGCGAGATCACCGTGAGCAGCGTGTCGTTGGCGGTCGCGAGGCTGCCCTCGGATTTCATGGCCCGGCTCGACAGGCCGGAGATCGGAGCGACGACGTTGGTATAGCCCCAGTTGAGTTTCAGCTCGTCGAGCTTGGCCCGCGCGGACTGAACGGCAGCGGCAGCGAACTCGGCATTCGACGCCGCGTCGTCGGCTTCCTTCTGGCCGATAGCTTTTCGCTCGGCCAGCGGGGCGAGCCGCGCGCGCTCGCGGTCGGCTTGAGCCTTCTGCGCCTCGGCCCTGACGAGCTCCGCCTGAGCCTGCGCGACCTGCGCGGCGTAGGGCTTCGGATCGATGGTGAACAAAGGCTGGCCAGCCTTGACCGGCGCTCCTTCCTGATAGAGCCGCTTCTCGATGATCCCGGTCACGCGGGCACGAACCTCGACATCCTTGGAGCCCTGTGTCTGCCCGACATACTCGAATGCAACAGGAAAATTGCGCGGTGCAATAATCTGTGTCGTCACCTCCGCCGGCGGAAATCCGGAGAAGCCGGCATGCTGCTGCGACGGCCCACAGCCAGCGAGGGCGGCGACTACGGCGAGCGCAGGAGCAAAACGGCAAACAAGGACGGCAGGGCCCATGGGTGGGTGTCTCCTATTCAAGCGACGGTATTTATTGCATTGCAACTTGCACGAAGATTGAATATTACATACAATCATGCATGTTTGTAAAGTCCTACAAGGCTAAGGAAGGTTTGTAAAAGGCTGGGGCTGGAAGTTTACATGGTGCGTAGGACCAAGACTCAGGCTGCCATTACCCGAGAGCAATTGCTCGACGCCGCCGAGCGCGTATTCAGCGATCGCGGCGTGGCAAAAACCTCGCTTGCCGAAGTGGCGGCCGCTGCGGGTGTGACGCGCGGCGCGGTGTATTGGCACTTCAGGGACAAGGCGGACCTCTTCGGCGCAATGTGCGAGCGCGCAACCTTGCCGCTCGATGCCATGCTGGTCGAGGCAGGCGGCAAAACGCATGAGGATCCGCTGGGAGCGGTGCGTGCGGTAGCAGTCTCGGCCCTCACCCGGCTGGCGACCGATCCGCGCGCGCAGGCGGTCTTCGAGGTGATATTCCACAAGACCGAACTGACGGGCGAACTGGCGGAAATCGCCGGGCGCCAGGAGCGCGACCGCTGCGATTGCCTCTCGAACGTCGAGAGCATCCTCGAGCAGGCAGTCGCACGGGGGCAACTGCCGGCCGACACCGACACCGCTCTCGCCACGCGCCTTCTGCACGCGTACGTGAGCGGGATCCTGCGCGAGTGGGTGCTCGACAAGGGCGCGTACGATCTGGCCGCGCGCGCGCCGAGCCTCGTCGACACGATCGTGGCGGGTTTGGCGGCCAATCCGCCACGCCGCGCCAGCCGCGTGCGCCCCCGCGTGCGCCCGCGCGCCGGAAGGGCGGCGTGAGCGCCGCGCGAGCCCGTGAAGTCGCCCGTCGCCCGCGTAGAAATGCGCGGGGATGGCGCGAGGCGAGTCGCGGCAGCGGCCGACGCGCAACGCATGTTTTGCGTGGTGGGTCCCAAAGAGGTCCGCTCGCCCTCGATCGCGCGGCGCGGCTGCCGTTGTGATTTAATCGCCTCTCGCGCGGCGATCGAGATCCATCGCCGCGCACGAGGAGGAAGTCATGCGTTTCCGCGCGTTCGGCATCGCGCTTGTCGCCGCGATCGTTGCCGTCGCGGTGCACGCGCAGGCGCCGACGCCGGCGCCGCTGCGTGTCATCGCCTTTGACGGCGGCTGGAACCTGCCTATCTGGGCCGCGCAGCGGCAGGGCTTTTTCGAGACGAACGGCGTCTCGGTGCAGCTCACCTATACGCCCACTTCGGCGTTTCTCGTCAGCTCGCTGCTCGACGGCAAGTCCGACATCGGGCTGGCGACGATCGACAACCTGATCGCTTACCAGGAAGGGCAGGGCGAAGCGAAGATCGCCGACAATCCCGACCTGTTCGCATTCATGGGCGGCGACAGCGGATTCCTTTCGATCGTGGCGCGCCCGGGCGTCAAGGACGTCGCAGGGCTCAAGGGCGGTACGCTCTCGGTCGACGCGGTGACCACCGGCTTCGCATTCGTCCTGCGCGAACTCCTCGTCCGCGGCGGTTTGGCCGAGACCGACGTGACATTCGTCCGCGCCGGCGGCACCGCCAACCGCTACCGCGACCTGATCGCGGGAAAGCACGACGCAACGCTGCTCCGCACGCCGTTCGAGCTGCTTGCGCGCGATCGTGGCTTCGTCGTGCTCGCGAGCGCCGAATCGCTCGGGCCGTACCAAGGCACCGCAGGCTTCGCGCGCCGCGGCTGGGCGCGCGATCACGAAGCCGCGCTGATCGGATTCCTGCGCGCGTACAAGGCCGCGACCGACTGGCTCTACGACCGCAAGAACCGTGACGTCGTGGAAGCGCTGCTGATCGCCAACATCCGCGACATGACGCCCGGTCTGGCGAGGCAATCCTACGAGCTGCTGCTCGCCGACAAGGGCGGCCTCGCGCGCGAGCTTGCGCCCAATACGGCAGGCATCCAGACGGTGCTCGGACTGCGCAGCAAATACGGCGCGCCGCAGAAATCGCTCAGCGACCCGATGAAATACGTCGACCTCAGCTACTACGAGAAGGCATTCGGAAAGCGCTGACGCGACCGTAGCCCGGGCTGAGCGCGAAGCGCGATACCCGGGGCAAGAGGCTGTAGCCGTGCCACCGGTAGGCAGTGGAGAGCACTGACCATGAATCGCAAGATGGCGAAAAAGAAGGCCGCAAAGCCACGCCTCGTCCGCCCCGAGGACATCGATCCCCATCACCGTTGGGATCGCCCGCTGCAGGCGCCGGGCCATACCCAAGTCGATTTCGAGGAGCGCGTCAACTTCCGGCGCCTGCACGACTACCGCCTCGCGCGCACGCGGACGGCCCTATCGCGCTCGGGCCTGGGTGCGCTGCTGTGCTTCGACCAGCACAACATCCGCTATATCACGAGCACCGTGATCGGAGAGTGGGCGCGCGACAAGCTCACGCGCTACGCGCTCCTGACCGGCAACGGCGACCCCTATATCTGGGATTTCGGCTCGGCGGCGAAGCATCATCGCCTGCACGCGCCGTGGTTGCACCACGATCACTGCCGCGCGGGGCTCCTGGGTTTGCGCGGCGCGGTCGGTGGCGACGGCGCGCTCTTCCGCGACGCCGCGCGCGAGATCAAGGCGCTGCTCGGCGCCGAAGGCGTGGCATCGATGCCGCTGGGACTCGACCTCGTCGAGCCGCCGATGCTCTTCGAATTGCAGAAGCTCGGGATCGAAGTGCGCGACGGCCAGCAGACGCTGCTCGAAGCGCGCGAGGTCAAGAACATCGATGAGCTGACGCTGCTCAACATGGCCGCGGCGATGGTCGACGGCGTCTATCAGGACATCGCCGAGGCGCTCAAGCCCGGCGTGAAGGAGAGCGAGATCGTCGCGCTCGCGACCGCGCGCTTGTACGGGATGGGCAGCGATTGCGTCGAGAGCATCAACTCGATCTCCGGCGAACGCTGCAGTCCTCATCCGCATAACTTTACCGATCGGCTGATCCGCCCCGGCGACCAGGCATTCTTCGACGTCATCCAGTCGTTCATGGGGTATCGGACGTGCTACTACCGCACGTTCAACGTCGGGATGGCCACTCCTGCCCAGCGCGATGCGTACCGCAAGGCGCGCGAGTGGATGGATCGCGCGATCGATCTGCTCAAGCCCGGGGTGACCACCGACAAGATCGCGCGCTCGTTCCCGAAAGCGCAGGAGATCGGTTTCGCCAGCGAGATGGAAGCGTTCGGCCTGAACTTCTGCCACGGGCTTGGACTCGGATTGCACGAGCGGCCGCTGGTGTCGCGCCTCAATTCGCTCAAGGAGCCGATCGAGCTCAAGGCGGGAATGGTATTCGCGGTCGAGACCTACTGTCCGGCAGCCGACGGCATTTCCGCCGCGCGCATCGAGGAAGAGGTGATTCTGACGCCGAGTGGCCCGCAAGTGATTTCGCTCTATCCGGCGCAGGAGCTGCCGATCGCGAACCCCTATTAGCTGTTGGTACGGCGCAGGGCGCCGTACTAAACGAAGGAGCCTCCATGACCGCACGCACACCCGAAGATGTCGACCGACTGTTCGCCGAGGCACTGAACGCGGGCTCGCTCGACGCGCTCGTCGCGCTCTACGAGCCGCAGGCGGCGCTCACGCCGATGCCCGACAAGCTCGTCACCGGCACCGCGGCGATCCGCGAGTCGCTGGCGGGCTTCCTGGCAGGCAAGCCGCATATAACGTTGACGCCCCGCATCGTGGCGCAAACCGGCGATGTCGCCGTGGTCAGCGCGAAGTGGGAGTTGTCGATGACCGGTCCCGACGGCAAGCCGGCGAAGATGACGGGTCAGAGCGTCGAAGTCGTGCGCCGCCAGTCCGACGGACGCTGGTTGTTCGCGATCGATCTGCCGTTTGGCGTCGAGGCAGGTGCAAAGCCGTGAGCACGGCAGCGTCCGATGCGCACATCGGCTGGATCGGCATCGGCCGCATGGGTTACGCGATGGCCGAGCGGCTCGCGAAGGCGCGCGCCGACCTGACGGTGTGGAATCGCACCCGCTCAAAGGCCGAGCCGCTGGTCGAGCACGGCGCGAAGATCGCCGCCGGGCTGCCCGAGCTTGCCGCCTGCGACATCGTGTTCTGCATGGTGTCGACCTGGGACGACGTCAAGGAGGTCGTCGCCGGCGCCGGCGGACTGCTGTCGGACAAGACGCGGACGCCGAAGCTCGTCATCGAGTGTTCGTCGATCTCGCTCGAGGGCTCGGCCGAATTGCGCCGATTGCTGCAAGCGCGCGGCGTGCAGATGCTGGCGGCTCCGGTCTCGGGTAACGCCAAGGTGATCAAGGCCGGGCGCCTGTCGTTCGTCTGCTCGGGCCCGAAATCCGCGTTCGACGCCGCGTTGCCCTATCTCAACATGATCGCTCCGGCGGCGAGCTACGTCGGCGAGGGCGAGCTCGCCCGCATCGTCAAGATCTGTCACAACGTTTTTTTGGGCGTCGTCACGCAGTCGCTCGCCGAGATCACCGTGCTCGCGCAGAAGGCGGGCGTGCCGCGCCACGCCTTTCTCGACTTCATGAACCAGAGCGTGGTGGGTTCGACGTTCACTCGCTACAAGACGCCTGCGTTCGTCAATCTCGACTTCAAGCTCACGTTCACGCCGCATCTTTTGCGCAAGGACCTCGACCTCGGCCTCGACGCGGGCCGGCGCTTCGAAGTGCCGATGCCGCTGGCTTCGCTCACCCGCGACATCGTCCAGACGCTGATCGGCCGCGGCATGACCGAGGAGGATTTCGCGCAGCTCTTGGTCTTGCAGGCGGAAGCGTCCGGCCTCAAGCTCGCACCCGAGAACGTGTCGGTTAGCGATGGTCTGTAGGGCCGAATTCATTCGGCCGAGGCGTGGACAGCAACGCGGCGCGCGAATGAATTCGCACCTGCTGGAGGAAATGAAAATGAAACTGGGACGATTGCCTGCGCTACTCCTGATCCTCTGGGCGTCTGCTGCGCTCGGTCAGGGCTATCCGAACAAGCCGGTCCACATCGTGGTGCCGTTCACGGCCGGCAGCGCGACCGATATCCTGGCGCGAACCTACGGCCAGAAGCTCTCCGAGATGTGGAATCAGCCGGTCGTCGTCGACAATCGGCCCGGAGCGGGTGGAACGATCGGCGCCGCGGTCGTGGCGAAATCGGCTGCGGATGGCTACACGCTGCTCGTGCACTCCGCGGCGCAAGCGTACAACCCGTCGATCTATCCGAGCCTGCCGTACGACACGGTCAAGGACTTCATCGACGTCGTGCCGCTGGGCGGCCAGCCGAATGTCCTCGTGGTCGCGCCGTCATCGGGCATCAAGACCGTCGCCGAGCTCATCGCGCAGGCGAAACAGAAGCCCGGGCAGCTCAATTTCGGCTCGGCGGGGACCGGCAGCGGCACGCATATCAACGGCGAAAAATTCAAGCTCGCCGCCGGCATCGACGTCGTGCATATACCGTACAAGGGCACGCCCGAGGCGCTGACCGACACGATCGCCGGACGCGTCACGTATTTCTTCTCGCCGATCTCCGCGGCGCTGCCGTTCGTGCGCGACGGGAAGCTCGTCGCGCTGGCCGTCAGCACCGCCAAGCGCTCCAGCGCGCTGCCCAATGTGCCGACGGTCGCGGAGGCGGGGCTGCCGGGATTCGACTATTCGCTCTGGGTCGGTTTGTTCGCGCCGGCCGGGACGCCGGCAGAGGTCATCGACAAGATCGCGCGCGACGTCCGCGCCGTTGCGCAATCCGCGGACGTCAAGGAGCGCTTCGCGGCGTTGGGGGCCGAGCCGATGCCGATGACGCCGGCTGAGTTCAAGCAGTTCGTGGATTCGGAGATCGCAGAGTCCGCCAAGGTCGTCAAAGCAGCGGGAATCAAGGCGCAGTAGGCGAAGGACGCGAGCCCATAGCGAGTCGGGAGCGCAACCGAGACGCGACCGATAGCTTGCGCCAACATTTTACGGAGGCCGCCGATGGCACCCGAAGCCGCCCAGACCGGCAGTCCCGAGGTCGACCTGCTCCAAGCGAATGACGCTGAGTTCGCCGCAGGATTTGACCGCCTGTATGCCCAAACCTGGGGCGACGGGGCGATCCCCGCCAAGTACAAGGAGCTCACGGGAGTGACGCTTTCGGTCGTAATCCGGTGCGCTCCCTGCCTCGCATATCACATCAGGATGGCGCTCGCCGAGAAAGCGACCAAGCCCGAATTCGTCGACGCGATCCGGCTCGGAATTCTTTCCGCGGGATCGGCGAGCATCCCGACGGCGCGTTACGGCTACCGCGTGCTGCGCGAATTGGGCGTGCTGTAGGGGCCGAATTCATTCGGCCGCGGCGGAACGTCGGGACGATAGCGTGCGAATGAATTCGCACTCACGCAAACAGCGCTGGCCGAGCACGAGCGATTGTCTCAACCGCTGAAGTTGCTGCAAGCCTTCGTGATCGAGAATGCGCCGGCGGCCCCCAGACTGCCAATCGGCAATCCACGGCGTTGCACTGGGCCGGGCGGCGGGTATCATGGACGCCCGCGGCGCAATGCAGCAGGCATGGCGAGGGGCGCCGCGCCGGCGCGCAAATGAAGGAGTTCCAACGATGCCCGCATCTGATCCAGGCGGCATGACTTTTCCGCGGCTGCTCAAGAAGCACGCCGCCGAACGTGGCGATCGACCCGCGACCCGCGAGAAGGACCTCGGCATCTGGCAGACGTGGACCTGGGCGCAAGTCGCCGCCGAGGTGCGCGCGCTCGCCTGTGGGCTCGCCGCGCAGGGATTCAAGCGCGGCATGCATCTCGCGATCATCGGCGACAATCGGCCGCGCCTGTATTGGTCGATGACCGCGGCGCAGGCGCTGGGCGGCGTGCCCGTACCGCTGTACCAAGACGCGCCCACCCCGGAATTCGTCTACGTGCTCAATAACGCCGAGATCGCCTACGCGGTGGTCGAAGATCAGGAGCAGGTCGACAAGGTCGTTGAGGCAACGTCGCAGGTGCCGACCCTGAAGCATATCTACTATGACGATCCGCGGGGGCTACGCAACTACGAGGGCGTGACGAGCTTCGAGCGCCTGCTGGAAATCGGTCGTGAATTCGATCACGCGCATCCGGACTTCTACGAAGCCGAAGTAGCCAAGGGACGGCCGGACGACGTCTCGGTCATGCTGTACACCTCGGGCACGACCGGCAAGCCCAAGGGCGTGTGCCAGACGCACAGGTCCTTCATCGACGCCGCCAGAAGCGGCGTGGCCTTCGACCATCTGACCGCCGACGAGGACATCCTTTCGTATTTGCCGATGGCGTGGGTAGGCGATCATCTTTTCTCGTACGCGCAATGGATGGTCGCGGGCTTTACGATCAACTGCCCCGAGTCGGGCGACACCGTGATGACCGATTTGCGCGAGATCGGTCCGACGTATTACTTCGCTCCGCCGCGCGTGTTCGAGAATCTGCTCACGCAGGTCATGATCCGGATGGAAGACGCGAGCGCGCTCAAGCGCTGGCTCTTCGCCTATTTCACGGGGGTCGCGCGGCGCTGCGGCTCCGAGATTCTCGACGGGCGGCGGGTGTCTCTCGCCGACACGGCGCTCTACTCGATCGGCAATGTGCTCGTGTACGGACCGCTGCGCAACGTGCTCGGCATGAGCCGCATACGCATCGCGTACACGGCGGGCGCGGCGATCGGCCCCGATCTGTTCCGCTTCTACCGCTCGATCGGCGTGAATCTCAAGCAGCTCTACGGTTCGACCGAGACCTGCGCCGCTGTCTGCCTGCAGCCCGATGGCGAGATCAAGTTCGACAGCGTCGGCAAGCCCGTCCCCGGTATCGAGGTTCGAATCGGGGACAACGGAGAGGTGCTGGTGCGCGGGCCGATCCTGCTCAAGGAGTATTACAAGCGGCCCGACGCTACTGCCGAATCGATGGATGCACAAGGGTACTTCCACACCGGCGACGCCGGCTTCTTCGATGAAGACGGACACCTGAAGATCATCGATCGCGCCAAAGACGTCGGCAAACTCACGACGGGCGCGATGTTCGCGCCCAACTACATCGAGAACAAGCTCAAGTTCTTTCCGCACATCAAGGAGGCGGTCGCTTTCGGCAATAACCGCGACAAGGTGTGCGCGTTCATCAACATCGACATCGGCTCGGTCGGCAACTGGGCCGAGCGGCGCGGCATTCCGTACTCGGGTTATACCGATCTCGCCGCCAAGCCCGAGGTATACGAGCTCGTGCGTGAATGCGTCGAGAAGGTCAATGCCGAGCTGGCCAATGAGGGCGCGCTCTCCGACTCGCAGGTGCGGCGGTTCCTTATCCTGCACAAGGAGCTCGACCCGGACGACGACGAGCTTACGCGCACGCGCAAGGTGCGGCGCAGCTTCGTCGCGGAGAAGTACGCGGTGCTGATCGACGCGCTGTACTCGGGAAAACCCTCGCAGTACATCGAGACCCAGGTGAAATTCGAAGACGGCCGCACGGGCATCGTAAAGGCCGACCTGAGGATCATGGACGTTGCGCCTCTGCCGCCGCTTGCCAAGGCGGCGTGACTGCATCTCGCGCGGGCGAGCAACCGATGGCGAAGCCCTACATGCCGGTGAAACGAGCATGGCCGATCTGAGCAATCCGGACCGGATCAGCTTTCACGACGCCATGGAGATGCTGGAGGTCGATTTTTCGCACAAGACCTTCAGCAATGCGGCGGACGTCGACGCGTTCTACGACGAGGCCGATCGGCGGCTGGCGGCCACCGGCCGGCGCTGGTACTTCCTGATCAACTACACCGATTGCACCATCGCGCCCGAGGCGTGGGACCGCTTCGCGGCCCGCGGCAAGCAGACCAACGTCGCGCACGGCCTCGGCACCGTTCGCGTGGGCGCCAGCGAGCAGACCCGCGAGGCGATCCGCGAGCACGCGGGACGCGAGATGTTTCGCGCGAACATGTTCGCCACACGCGACCAGGCTATGCTCGCGCTCGGGGAGATGCGCAAGCGCAAACTGGATACGGGGGCGGGCGCGGAGGGCGCATTCCTCCGCGTCGAGAATATTCATCTACGCTTCGGCGGCGTCCGAGCGATCACCGGTGTCGGCTTTCACGTGAATCGGGGCGAAATCTCCTCGATCATCGGCCCGAACGGTGCAGGGAAAAGCTCGATGCTGAACATCATCAACGGCGTGTACCGCCCGCAAACCGGCACCGTGACCTTTCTTGGCCGGACGCACCACCATATGCGTCCTCACGAGGCGGCCGAGCAGGGGATCGCCCGCACCTTCCAGAACATCGCGCTGTTCAAGGGCATGACGGTGCTCGACAACATCATGACCGGGCGCAACCTGAAAATGAAGATGAACTTCCTGCTGCAGGCCGTCTTCTGGGGACCGGCGCGGCGCGAGGAGCTCGAAAACCGCCGCAAGGTCGAAGAGGTCATCGATTTCCTCGAGATCCAGCACATCCGCAAGGTGCGGGTCGCGCGCCTTCCCTACGGCTTGCAGAAACGGGTCGAGCTCGGGCGCGCGCTGGCCGCCGAGCCGATCCTGCTCCTGCTCGACGAGCCGATGGCGGGAATGAACGTGGAAGAGAAGCAGGACATGTCCCGTTTCATCCTGGATGTGAACGAGCATTTCGGTACGACGGTCCTCTTGATCGAGCACGACATGGGCGTGGTGATGGACATCTCGAATCACGTCGTCGTGCTGGATCACGGCGAGAAGATCGCCGAAGGAACGCCGGACGATGTTCGCGCGGACCCCGTGGTCATCCGGGCGTACCTGGGCGCGGGCTGAAGTAGGGTCAGAGACGACTTTCTCCGACGATGCCAACGAATCCGACTCGCGACGGCGAAAGTCGTCTCTGATCCCATGTCGTTCTTCCTCGAAGTCCTGATCGGCGGGCTGCTTTCCGGAGTCATGTACTCACTGGTGGCGATCGGCTTCGTGCTGATCTACAAGGCTTCGGGGGTGTTCAATTTCGCGCAGGGCGCGATGGTCTTCTTTGCGGCGCTCACCTGCGTGAGCCTGGTCGAGCGCGGTTTCCACTTCTGGCTGGCGCTGCCGGCCACGCTTGGAGCGATGGTTGTCCTGGGCTTGCTGATCGAGCGCATCGTTCTGCGACCGCTGGTCAACCAGCCGCCGATCACCTTGTTCATGGCGACCATCGGGCTCACTTTCTTTATCGAGGGCCTGGCGCAGCTGCTCTGGGGCGCCCAGCCGCACGGGCTGGATATCGGGATCCAGGACGAGCCGTGGCAATGGATCACCGACGCGACCGGCATGAACATTTCCAAGTTCGACGTCTCCGCCGCGGGCATCGCTGCGGTGCTCGTCACATCGCTGGCACTGTTCTTCAACCGCACCCGTATCGGCCGCGCGTTGCGCGCGGTCGCCGACGATCACCAGGCGGCGCTTGCCGTCGGCATCCCTTTGCAGCAGATCTGGGGCATCGTTTGGGCGGTCGCCGGCTTTGTCGCGCTGGTGGCGGGCATGCTGTGGGGGGCGCGCAACGGCGTGCAGTATGCGCTTACCTTCCTTGCGCTCAAGGCCTTGCCGGTGCTGATCCTCGGCGGCTTCGAATCGATCCCCGGCGCGATCGTCGGCGGATTGATCATTGGAGCCAGCGAAAAGCTGGCAGAGGTCTACTTCGGGCCGTACGTCGGCGGCGGAGTGGAGGGATGGTTCCCGTACGTGCTCGCGCTCATATTCCTGCTCTTCCGCCCGGAAGGATTATTCGGTGAAAAACACATCGACCGTGTGTAAGTAGGGT
>Ga0137369_10006893_pt1 | contig 11452 bp, 11 predicted proteins | sample SagtaG_12_FD_104918 | JGI IMG/M metagenome (GOLD analysis project Ga0137369, IMG submission 104918) | Vadose zone soil microbial communities from Sagehorn Ranch, Mendocino, California, USA - Sage1_L_113_16 metaG | ecosystem: Environmental > Terrestrial > Soil > Vadose zone | place: USA... | reverse complement strand
TCGGCATCCAGGCTGCGCTCGCCACCCAGGAAGCGTGCGTCGCGGGCGCTGATCAGCACTTCGGCAGCCGGCAGCGCGGCGTGCAGCGCATCCAACGACGCGACGTGATCCATATGCGCATGCGTCAGCACGATCCGGCGGATCGGCGCGCCGTGTGCCTGGGCCGCCGCTAGAATCGCGGCGGTGCTGCCAGGTAGCCCGGTGTCGATCAGTGTAAAGCCATCGTCCTCGCGCACCAGGTAGCAGTTAACCGGGAAAATTACCGGGTAGCGTGTGAGCTGAATCAGGTTGGCGCCGAATGTGGTGATTTTCATGATCATTCCTTTCGCTGTGATTTAATTGTTTCTCGTTTTTTGCCCTCGTAGAGCGCAAAAAACGAGAAATAGACGAATATGTACGGGTTCCACCTTAACTAACGATGATAATTATATAGCTAATACTATTAGTTTGTCAAGCATGAATTTTGCGAAAGGGCGATGATCGCGTGTTTCGTCATACTAATACCCAATACCTAAGACCTTGGTAGCTTGACATTCCGCAATGCTGTTGTACAATAAAACAGACCGGTCGGGTTTTTATTGCAAGGGAGCCAAGCTGTGACCAAAGGTGAACAGACTCGTCAACGGATCATCGCCCGCGCCGCGCCGGTGTTCAACATCCACGGCTTTGCCGGCACCTCGATGGGCCAGCTGACCGAGGCGATTGGATTAGAGAAGGGCGGGATTTACAACCACTTTCCCAGCAAGGAGGCGCTGGCGCTGCAAGCTTTCGATTACGCGGTTGGCCTGACGGCCGCGCGCTTGGCCGAGGCGCTGGCGGGCAAGCAGGGCGCGGTCGATCGGCTGCTGGCGATCGTGGGCGTACTGGAACACTACGTCGATAACCCGACCCTGCCGGGCGGCTGCCCGATTCTCAATACCGCGATCGAGGCCGATGATGCCTACCCACCTTTGCGCGAGCGTGCGCGAGCGGCCATGACCGACTGGCACAAGCTGATCGGCTCGACCGTCAAAGCTGGCGTGCAGCGCGGCGAGCTGCGGCCCGAGGCCGACCCGCGCGTGGTCGCATCGGTGCTGACGGCGGGCATGGAGGGCGCGCTGATGCTTAGCAAACTATACGACGACCCGATCTACATGCGCCGCACGGTCGCTCATCTTAGCGCGTACATTCGCTCGCTGGAGGCAGCTTCGATCTGAAATTCAAGCTGCTACGCGAAGTCCGCTACAGCGGACTGGATGGAGCGAGACACAGTAGAAACCGAGGCAGTCCCTGAATCGTCTTATATGTAGGTTTGCTCGAACCGCCATAAAAAAGTCAGACCGGTCGGTTTGTTAAGGCTTATCGAACGAGCGTTTGCTTGCCACGTGTATTTCAGGATGGGTATCATTTTCGCCCTGTAGGGCGAAAATGATACCCATGTAGATGCAGAGTACCACGCTGCCGTTCGTCCTGAGCTTGCCAGCCCTGAGCTTGTCGAAGGGTCGGAGGGCAGGCAAAAACCGGCCTAGGCGAAGGCCTTAATCGGAAGGAATATCTCGGTATGAGCGCATCCACCACGCCAGAGCGAAAGCGCACGTTTTCTTGGGACGATCCGCTGATCGGCGCGCGGGTGGCCGCGACGATGAGCGGCCTGGAATTTCTTCAGGCGATCGAGCGCGGCGAACTGCCCGCTCCGCCGATCATGCTCGCCCTGAATATCGGTTTTCAGGAGGCGGAAGCAGGCCGGGTGGTCTTCAGCGTCGAGCCGGCTGAGTATCACTACAACCCGATCGGCGTCGTTCACGGCGGGCTGGCATCTACGTTGTGTGACTCTGCGATGGGCTGCGCGATTCAGTCAACCCTGCCGGCAGGCGTTGGCTATACCACGCTGGAGCTGAAAGTCAACTTCGTGCGGGCGCTCACCGTCGCAACTGGGCTGGTGCTGTGCGAGGGCAAGGTGATCAACGTCGGCGGCCGGGTCGGCACCGCCGAGGCGCGCGTGACCGATCGCGCCGGCAAGCTGTATGCCCATGCCACTACCACCTGCCTGATCATGCGGCCGGCCGCTGAAACGGAGCGATCGCGATGATTATGAATGAAACGATTCAATCTGTCCACCCGACCTCGAATGCCACGCTGCCCGAGACCGCGCTGTTCCGTTCTACCCGCGGGCGCCTGATCGCGACCCGCCAGGTCGCGCCGAGCGACTCGGGCCTGATCGCCGATCTGCTGGCCGGCCTGTCGGCGCAATCGCTGTTTTTGCGCTACTGCATGCCGATGCCGCGCATGGCCTCCGAGATGGTGACGCGCGAGGCCGCGCGGCTTGGGCAGGCCCAATCCGCGCGGCAGCTCACCGTCGTGGCGCTGGCCTGCGTGGGCGGCGTGGAGCAGGTGATCGCGGTGGCCGAGCTGGCGCGCGATGCCAGCAGCCCGGCAGTCGCGGAGATTGCGCTGGTGGTGGCCGATGCCTACCAACGCGAGGGGATCGGCAGCGCACTGTGCGCCTACCTGGTGGCGGCGGCGCGGCGGCAGGGCCTGGCCGCGCTGCGCGCGATGGCGCTGGCTGAAAACGCGGCGGTGCGGCGGATGGTTGCTCGTAGCGGCGCTCCGTACACCGCCGAGACACGCCAGGGCATGACTACGATCCAGATCGATCTTCGCGGTGTCAATCCGCCGGGTCGCTCATGCGCGTAGCCGATTCGGGCGGATCGATGCTCGACATCACGTGTACCTCTCAATCACAGGCCTTACGCGGTCGGCGTTTTTTAGCCTTCGGCAGCCCTTCGACGAGCTCAGGAACCGCGGTACGTTCTTTTCAATTGTGTGCAGTTTTTCTGCGCTCTGCGTGGAAAAACGGCACACAGCATGATCGTCAGGTACCTTGCTGCCGTCCATCCTGAGCTGCTCCCCTGAGCGGCGTCGAAGGGTGTCGAAGGGCAGGCAAAAGAGTGCGTGACGCGGGCTACCGCGTAAGTCCTGTCAATCAGCACTGTCAGCGATAACATCAGAGCGAATGACCCATGTTACAATGATCTGGGCTACTTTACCAACGCCGCCATAACACGGCAGTAGCTTGCTCAGCATCGCTTTGCTTACAGGGAGACGCACTCATGTCCACTGTCCTAGACGCAATTCTAGAAACCCGGATCGTCGCGATCGTGCGCCTGGAGCGCTACGACCGCGCGGTCGAGATCACGCGCGCGCTGCTGGCGGGCGGCGTCTCGGTGGTCGAGTTTACCCTCACGGGCGCAGGCGCATACGATGCGATCGCAGCCACTCGTGCCGCGCTTGGCGGTGCCGCGCAGATCGGGGTCGGCACGGTGCTAAACGTCGATACAGCTGCGGCATCGATCAATGCCGGCGCGCAGTTCGTGGTCACGCCGACGATGTCGCCAGCCGTCATTCGCGCCTGCATAGCACGCGCTACGCCGATCCTGTGCGGCGCGCTGACGCCGACCGAGGCGCTGACCGCGCATGAGGCCGGCGCCGATATGGTCAAGCTCTTCCCGGCCCGCTTCGGTGGCCCGCAGTATCTGCGCGATATTCTGGCGCCGCTGCCGTTCCTGCGGATTGTGCCCACCGGTGGTGTGGGCGTCGAGAACGCGCGGGCATACATCGATGCCGGTGCGGTGGCGGTTGGCATCGGCGGCAGCCTGATCACGGCGCAGGTGGTGGCGCAATCCGATTGGGGACGTATCACTGCCGGCGCGCGTGCGGTGGTCGAAGCCGTCAGGCGCGCTGCGGGATCGTAAGAGGGAGGCATGGAATGCGGGCATTCGTGACCGGCAGCACCGGACTACTTGGCAACAACCTGGTGCGTCTGCTACGCCAGCAGGACCATCAGGTCTCCGCGCTGGTTCGTTCGCGTGAAAAGGCCGCGCGACTTTTCGCGGGCCTGGATGTGCAATTGGTCGTAGGAGATATGCAGGATGTGGCGGCGTTTGGCCCCGCGCTGGCTGGCCACGATCTGCTGTTTCACACCGCTGCCTACTTCCGCGAGTACTACCAGCCCGGCGATCACTGGCCGACGCTGGCGGCGATCAACGTTCGTGGCACTAGCGCGCTGCTGGCCGAAGCCGAGCGCCAGGGCGTGAAGAAGGTGATCTACACCAGCTCAAACGGCGTGATCGGCACGCGCGCCTCGGGTGAGCCAAGCGACGAGAGCGATCTGCCCGACCCGACCAGGAGCGACAATCTGTATTTTATGAGCAAAGTTTTGGCTGAGCAGGCGGTGTATACATTTCTGGCACAATGCAAGCTGCCCGTGGTGCTGATCCTGCCGGGCTGGATGTTCGGTCCCGGCGACGCCGCGCCGACCAGTAGCGGCCAACTGGTGCTCGACTTCCTCAACCGCCGATTGCCTGGGATTGTGGCCGGTGCTGGTGATCCAGTGGACGCGCGCGATGTGGCGCAAGCGATGATCAACGCGGTCGAGCGCGGGCGGAGCGGCGAACGCTATATCGTCGCCGGCGGCGAGGTGGTCAGCTTCGGGCAGCTTGCGGGTCTGCTGGAACAAGTGAGCGGTGTGCCAGCGCCGCGCCTGCGCATTCCCTACGCCGCCGCGCTGGCATACGCCTGGGTCTCAGAAATCTACAGCCGCCTCACCGGCAAGCCGGTGCTGGCGACCGTCAGCGGCGTGCGTACGCTGCGGCATCCGCGACTGGCCAGCTCTGAAAAAGCGCGGCGCGAGCTGGGCGCAACGTTCCGGCCGCTGATCGAGACGCTGCGCGATGAGGTGGCCTGGTTTCGCACTCATCAGCCTGAGCGCTTGAAGCAGCCCGCAAACACCCCGCAGCCGGCTTCCGGCGCGTAACATTTTGATCGGTGGTTCGCTCAGGCCAACGGCTCGGCGATTGTGATCAGCCGGTGGGTCATGTTGACTACCGCCCCGTCGCGCCCGATCACCTGATCGCCAATACATGAGACCAGGGTCACGCGCTCCTTGCCGGTGGGTAGAATGTAGGTGACCTGGTCGGGTGTGACCAACAGCTGGTGCGTGATAGTATACGCGTAGGCCTTGCCCATGGCATCGTAGAGCAACATTCGGGCACCTGGTTTCAGCTGATTAAGCCGGCCAAAAGGCGCCGGCACATCCGGCTGGTCGCGGAAGCGCAGCGCGTGGCCCCAAAGCACGATGTTTTCGCCCTGTCCGGGCGTCGCGCTCTCTGTGAACCATCCAGCATCGTGCTTGGGCACAATCGGGGCACTATCGGCGTCGAGGCCGACCGGGATGAGCGGCTGATCGAGCGCGATGTCGTCGATTACGAGCCGGGTTGGTTCGTGGTGTGGCTTCGCCAGCGGCGTAGGTTGCGCGGTGGCGATCGGTAGTGCGGGGATGCGTACGGTAGGCTGCGGCGTAGCCGCCAGGTCATCCAGAATAGCGGTGTCGATCAGCCGATAGTTAGGCGTGGGTACCGCAACGTTGCCGGTTTGATGGGCGACTGCCGCGGTCGGGAGAGCAATGGCTTTCGGCGGTGAAACACTGATGGCCTGACCACAGGCGCTGAGCAGAAGCGCGACGAGCACGAAGCAGAGCCAACGGTACGCCATGCTGGACACTCCCTGACTACCGTCCCCCAGGGCAGAGGTGCGGCGAACGTTGAATGAGCTTGGGCGAGATCGAGGCTGCGGGGAGTCCAATCGTCGAACGGTTCTGCCTGTCGCGCGATGAAGCGGCACACATCACCGTCGCCGCGTGGCGCCTGTTGATGTTATATCATCGAATAGGCGCCGTGGGGTTGCAAATGATGATCAAATGAGCTACTATGTGGCAAGCTTTGTCAGGATGTTGGTATGCTTCTTCCTAGCACTGCCCTGCGAATGCCAGCATATTTGTCGAAAAAGATAGTGGGGCACGATGAGCGACATGCGCAACAGTGATCGCGAAGCGCCAGATAAGGGTCGGCGCGCGATCGGGGATAAACAAGCCGATGGCCGCCCGCGCCCGCCCGGGCCGGAAGAGAAGCGTGGCGCCACCGCCACCAGCGGCGGCCAGGATCGGCCGAGCACGAGCTGGCTCGACACGTTCAAAACACCGCGCTTCTGGATCATGCTGCTGATCCTGCTGACGCTAAACTTTTTTTTGGCGCCGCTGCTGTTCCCGGAAACGAACGACCGCGTGACGGTGCCGTATACTTTTTTTAAGCAGCAGGTGATCGCCGGCAACGTCTCCGAGATCACCAGCCGCGGCGAGGACATCCAGGGCCTCTTCAAGCAAGCGGTGCCCGACCCGAACCCTGCGACGCCAACGCCGGCCGGGCAGGCCGCGCCAACCTACACCAAGTTTGCGACGATCAAGCCGGCCTTCGATGACGCCGACCTGCTGCCATTGCTGGAGCGCAACAATGTAGTGATCACCGCCAAGCCACTTGACCAGCCGCGCTCGGCGCTGCTGACCTTCCTGCTATCGTTCGGCCCGACCCTGCTGCTGCTAGGTGGCTTTCTGTGGCTCAGCTCGCGCGCGGCCCAGAGCGCGAGCGGGGGGCTGTTCGGCATTGGCGCCAGCCGCGCCAAGCGCTATGAGATCACCGACGATACGCGGATCACCTTTGCCGATGTCGCTGGTATCGACGAGGTCGAGGCCGAGCTGGTCGAGATCGTCGATTTCCTGCGTGAGCCAGAGAAATACCAGCGGCTGGGTGGCAGCATCCCTAAAGGGGTGCTGCTGGTCGGTGGTCCTGGCACCGGCAAGACGCTGCTGGCGCGCGCGGTGGCGGGCGAGGCGAATGTGCCGTTCTTCAGCATGAGCGGTGCGGAGTTCGTCGAGATGGTGGTTGGCGTTGGCGCCGCGCGGGTGCGCTCGCTGTTCGCCGAGGCGCGCAAATCCGCGCCGTCGATCGTCTTTGTGGACGAATTGGATGCGATCGGCCGCCGTCGCGGCGGCAACAACTTCACCGGTGGCAACGATGAGCGCGAGCAGACGCTCAATCAATTGCTGATCGAGATGGACGGCTTTGACTCACGCGAGGCGGTGATTGTGCTGGCAGCCACTAATCGTTCCGATGTACTCGACCCGGCGCTGCTGCGACCAGGCCGCTTCGATCGGCGCGTGACCGTGCAGCCGCCCGATCGCGCTGGCCGCGCTGAGATTTTGAAGGTACACACGCGCGGCGTGCCGCTGGCGTCCGATGTCAACCTGGACACGATCGCCGCCGAGACGCCTGGGCTGGTTGGGGCCGACCTGCGCAACCTGGTGAACGAGGCGGCGCTGCTGGCCGCGCGCAAAGAGCACAGCGCGGTGATGGCGGTTGACTTTTCGGAGGCGCTGGAGAAGATCGCGCTGGGCGCCGAGCGCAAGCTGACGCTCAATCCCGAGGAGCGCCGGCGGGTGGCATACCACGAGGCCGGCCATGCGCTGCTGGGCCTGCTCCAGCCCGAGGGCGACCCGGTGCGGCGGGTCACGGTGGTGCCGCGCGGTCAAGCGCTGGGTGTGACGCTTTCGGTGCCCGAGGACGATCGCTACAACTATGGCGAGCCATATCTGCGCGCGCGGATCGTCAGCGCGCTGGGCGGGCGCGCGGCCGAGCAGATTGTCTATAACATGCTGACGACCGGCGCCGAAAATGACCTGAAGCAGGTCAGCGACCTGGCCCGCGCGATGGTCACGCGCTTTGGCATGAGTCCCGAGATTGGCCTGGTGGCGCTCGACCGCACCGAGGATGGCAACTATCTCGACAGCGGGTTTGGGGGCGGAGCGGCGCGCTCGTATAGCGAGGAGACGGCGCGCGAAGTCGACCGAGCCATCCGCCGGATCATCGATGAATCCTATGCCAAAGCGCTGGATCTGCTGGCGCGCGAGCGCTGGCGGCTGGATGGCCTGGCCGAGACCTTGCTGCGCGAGGAGTCGTTGGACGAGGCGCAGATCCGTGCCGCCGCCGGCCTCGAGGATGCGCCGGCGCCAGTGAATGAGGTGGCGGTCAAGCGCTAGCGTAATTATTCGACTGGGGAACGCGGGGTGCTGCCCCCGCGCTCCCGCTGCTTCAAGCGTTGACACGTGCGAGGTGGCGCCGCCCCTCGCGCTCCCCGCTGGGTGGGCGGGCCGCCCCCCAGACCCCCTGCAATTGATTCTTGCCGCACGATACCAGCACCGAGGCATGCTTCTGGTATGCCGAGACAAACGAGCTTTATTACGATTGTCTCGGTATACCCGAAGCATGCGCGCCTGCAACCGTTCCACGGCCCGTTCCCGATATTGTGTCCTGTGCTATCATGGAGTGGAACGTGAGCATGAATCGTGCGGAGGTGCGCCGTGGGAGACCTACCGAGTGGAACCGTCACCTTCTTGTTCACCGATATCGAAGGCAGCACCCGCCTGTGGGAGCAGCATCCCCAGGCCATGACCACCGCGATTGCCCGCCATGACGCGATCATCCGCCAGGCGATTGCCGCCGAGGCGGGCATAGTCTACAAGGTCATCGGCGATGCGTTCCAGGCCGCGTTTGTAACGGCGCCGGCGGCCTGCGCCGCCGCGCTGGCAGCCCAACGTGCCCTGACCAGCCAAGCGTGGGGGGTGATTGGCGCGGTGCCGGTGCGCATGGCATTACATACCTGCGCGGCTGTGCCTGAGGATGGCGACTATCGCACTGGTGCGCTCAACCGCCTCGGGCGCATGCTGGGCGCGGTGCACGGCGGGCAGATCGTGCTCTCGCGTGCGACGGCCGATCTAGCGCACGACACGCTGTCGCCGGAGGTGACGCTGCGCAATCTGGGCGAGCGCCACCTGCGCGATCTGCGCCCGGAGCCGGTCTTCCAGCTCGTCGTGCCAGATCTGCCGAGCGACTTTCCACCGCTCAAGACGCTCGATCGCCACCCGCACAACCTGCCCGTGCCGCCCACACCACTGATTGGGCGCACGACGGATGTGGCCGCCGCGTGCGCCCTCCTGCGGCGGGCCGACATTCGACTCGGCACACTGACTGGCCCTGGTGGCATTGGCAAGACCCGTCTGGCGCTCCAGATCGCCGCCGATCTGCGGGACGATTTCGCGGATGGGGTGTATTTCGTCAACCTGGCCCCGCTCAGCGACCCCGGCCTGGTGGCCGCGACGATCGCCCACGCGCTGGAGGTGCGGGAGGCGGGCGGCCAGCCGCTCATAGAGCGCCTGACAGAGTATCTGCGCGGCAAGCAGCTGCTCCTGCTGCTGGATAACTTCGAGCAGGTGGTCGATGCGGCGCGGCTGCTTGGGGCGCTGCTCGCCGCAGCCCCCCAGCTCAAGGCGCTGGTCACCAGCCGCGAGCCGCTGCACCTTTCCGGCGAGCACGAATATGCGGTGCCGCCACTGGCGCTGCCGCCGACGGACGACGGACGACAGACGGCGGACGACCAATCGCGGGGTTCAGTGGTCGGTGGTCAATCGTGGGTCGTCGGGCAGTACGCCGCCGTGCAGCTTTTTCTCGCGCGGGCGCAGGCAGTGAAAGCCGACTTCGTCGTCACGAAGGAGAATGCACCGGCCATCGCCGCGATCTGCCGGCGGCTGGATGGGCTGCCGCTGGCGATCGAGCTGGCGGCGGCGCGGGTCAAGTTGCTCCCGCCGCAGGCGATGCTGACGCGGTTGGGGAGCCGGTTGAAGCTGCTGACCGGCGGCGCACGCGATCTGCCCGAGCGCCAGCAGACCATCCGCAATGCAATCGATTGGAGCTACGATCTGCTCGATCAGGGCGAAAAGAAGCTCTTCACTCGGCTGGGAGTGTTCGTGGGTGGCTGCACGCTGGAGGCAGCCGAGGCCGTGTGCAACGCGGACAACGATCTGTCGATGGATGTGATCGATGGCATAGCATCGCTGGTCGATAAGAGCTTGCTGCGCCAGGAAGCAGGGGTCGTTGGCGAGCCGCGCATCACGATGCTGGAGACGATTCGCGAGTACGCGCGGGAGCGGTTGGCGATGAGCGGTGAAGAGGAGACGATCCGGTTGCAGCACACAGCATATTTTCTGGCGCTGGTAGAAGCGGCGAGACCCGCGATACTGGTCGGAGACGCAACGTGGTCCAAGCGTCTGATGCTCGAACAGCACAATCTCCAGGCGGCCCTGCGGCGGGCGCATGAGATGAGCGATGTCGAAACTGTCCTACAATTCTGCGCTACATTATATACGTTCTGGAACTATTGTGGTGATTTGATCGAAGCCAATCGACAACTGGAGGCGGCGCTGGCAATGCCGCGCACGGAGCAAACGCCGTCACACATGGCTGCCGAGGCTGACACGTTGAACGGCGCAGGCTATATGGCAACGTCAGTGGGCGATTACGCGCGCGCGCAGGCGCGCTTCGAACGTGCCGCACAGTTGTCTCACGCACTCGGCGATAAGTCAGGCTATGCCAACGCGTTACGCGGCTTGGGCTTCGTAGCCATGCGACGCGGCGAATTCGCACCAGCGGAACGGTACGTCGAACAGAGTCTGGCGATCTGCCAGGAAGTGCAGGATCTCGGGGGACTTGCCTGGTCACGCTACGACCATGCCTTTCTCGCGTTCGCACAGGGGAACCTTGCCCAGGCCGAGGTGTTGCTTGAGGATGTGCTGGTGCAGTTGCGCGAGGCGGGACTAGTCAATGGCGTCGTCCGCGCGCTGCTGGCGCTGGTGCATGTGCTGCTGCGGCGGGGCGCGACGGCACGGGCCAAAGCATTCCTCTACGAGGAGTTGCGGCTGTCGCAGCAACTTCAGCACCGCATGTTTCTCGTCGACGGCCTGGAGGGAATGGCGGCGGTGGCGGTAGCCGAGGGCGATCCGGCGCGGGCGGCGCGGCTGTGCGGGGGTGCGGAAGCGCTACGCGAGTTGAACGGAGAGCTACGCTGGTATGTCTACCAGGCCTTCTATGACCGTGCGATCGAAGATGCACGCGCCCAGATGGACGAAGCGACCTTCGCGGCGGCGTGGGCCGCAGGCCGCGCGCTGTCCTGGGAGCAGGCCATCGCCGAGGCGCTGCGAGTTCCTGTGGAGGCGCCGCCGGCGTAGACGGAAACGCCCGCACATGCCCCGCACCCGACCGCCTCGGCACGCTGACGCCGCGCGAGCAGTAGGTGCTGGCGCTGAATGCGCGGGGCGCCAGCAATCGCGCGATCGCCGAGCGCTGGTGATCGCCGAGCGCACCGCCGCGATCCACGTCCGCACCATCCTCGGCAAGCTGGGCGTCACCTCGCGCACCCAGGCCGCCGCCTATGCGGTCGCGCATGGCCTGGCCGCGCCGCCCGGCGCGTAATTAGCTCCCCTATGCGATCGGGTGGCGCGACCATTCTAGCGTAACGTTGAGAATCCAAGCATCCTGGGCCCAGAGGGCGCCCCGGGCTGAAGCGACGCGGCAGCGGAGCGGAAGCCCGTATCGAAGGGTGCGACGGGAACGGGGCGCACCCTTCGATACGGCCTCGCCCTTCGTTACGGCCTACGGCCGGGGCGCCCTCTGGGCCCAGGGTTCGACCTACTCAGGATGCTCTTTGGCTGAGAGCTGATGAATGACGAACGCGCCTTCCTTCGTCGTTGGTC
>Ga0137369_10006892_pt1 | contig 11452 bp, 9 predicted proteins | sample SagtaG_12_FD_104918 | JGI IMG/M metagenome (GOLD analysis project Ga0137369, IMG submission 104918) | Vadose zone soil microbial communities from Sagehorn Ranch, Mendocino, California, USA - Sage1_L_113_16 metaG | ecosystem: Environmental > Terrestrial > Soil > Vadose zone | place: USA... | reverse complement strand
GATCGGCGGCAACGACGCCGGTTTCTCCGACGTGCTGAAGGCATGCATCGAGCAGAAGCTGAAGGCGGACGCGATCAACGCGCTCGTCGGCGCGGTCGGACGCTGGCTCGGCCTCGGCCAGGATCCGAACTGCTCGCACTCCGACAGGTTCGTCTCGTCGGTGAACACCGGTGTCGACAACGTCTTCTGGCCGGTGAAGAGCACCGAGCTGCAGCTCAAGTCGGTCGTCGACCCGGTGGACACCTCGATCGTCGTCGCGGGCTACCCGCGGCTGTTCCCGAGCGACCATGACGCGCAGGACTGCCTCCAGCTCGAGCCGTTCCTGACGAACGACGACCAGGACATGATGAACAGCGCCGGCGACCGGCTGATCGGCGTGCTGCAACAAGCGGCCGGCGAGGCCGGCGTCAACTTCGTCGACGTCCGCGGCGCCTTCGCAGGTCACGAGATCTGCGGCAGCGCCGGCTCGTACCTGAACGCGATCTCGATTGCGTCCGGGAACGGCGGCTCCTGCATCTGGTCGCTCGCCGGCCACTGCATCATCCCGGGACTCCCGATCGTCGGCTCGTTCCACCCGAACGCGTCGGGACACGCCTACGGCTACGCGGGCGCGATCGAGTCGTACATCTCGACGGCCGCCGTTCGCACGCCTGCCGGCTTCCCCGCCAATCCGGTGCCGCTACCCGACCCGCCGTCGACGACCGTCAGAACGGCGGTCGGCTTCGGCACGCTCACCGTGCACGAGGTCACGGCCGGCAGCGCGGACTGCGAGGGCACGTACCAGGCCGGTCAGCAGGTCACCTTCTCCGGCGACGGCTTCGTGCCCGGTGCGGCCGTCGAGGTGTGGGTCACCTCGCCGGGGCTCGGCGACACCGGCGACGTGCAGGTCGCCGCTCTGACCGCCGACGCCGACGGCCACGTCGCCGGCACCGCGCGGATCCCGCTCGCCGCGACCGGCTTCACGCAGCCCGGCGCAATCGCGGGCATCGTCTTCCTCGACGCGCTCGGGGAAGGCTCCGCCGCCGAGCACCAGGACGATGTCGCGATGGTCGGTCTGATGCCGCACGACGGCAGCTGCGGAACGCTCGAGCAGTTGCCGTTCCACGGGTTCACCCCGCCGGTTGCGAACCTGCCGCAGGTGAATCCGGTCGAACCGGGCCAGTCCGTGCCGGTGAAGTTCGTCGTGCCCGGCAGCAACGGGACGCTGGACTCGATCCTCGCCGCCGGCTATCCGCAGTCGGCGCCGGTGTCGTGCTGGGCACCCGAATCGCTGACGTCGGGAGAGCCGACCCTCAGCGACGCGATCCCGTCGACGATTCCGGGCGACCACTACAACTACGTCTGGAAGACGGACGCGAGCTGGCGCGGTTGTCGCGAGCTGATCGTGAAGCTGATCGACGGCACGTACCACCGCGCGGTGTTCGACTTCGGGGCGTGAATCCGGCCGCACGAGCAGGTGCAGCCCCTGCGAGACGGCGACTCGGCCGTCTCGCAGGGGCGCTACTCGCACTCGGGTCGCTGCTCGTCGCCTGCGGCGGCTCGCATGCCGCCGGCGATCCCGGCAACCGCCGCCTGCACGAGCTCGGCGGCGACTCCGTCTTTGCGGCGACGCCGGCCGGCGCGACCGGCGTCCGCGTGACGCGGACGCCGGCCCGCTATCGCAAACCCGGATTCAGCGGCGGCGGCTGGGACGGGCCGAGCGTCGTCTTCGCCTTCGAGAGCTCCGCGCCCCCCGGCGAGGTCTATCGCTTCTACGCGCAACGAGCCGCGGCCGCCGGCTGGCGCCCGACCGCGACCGGCGCGCTCGGACTCACCGACCGCTGGGCGAAGACCTACTCCGACGGCGCGGACGCGACGCTGACGTTGGCGCTGCTCGACCGCTCGCAAGGCCGTTACCGCCTCTCCGGTGCGATCGCGCCCCGCGTCGCGCAGTAAACGAGCAACCCACCCGGCGGAGGTCCGCCGGGTGGGTGCCTGTTCGAGAGCTACCGGACGACGAACTGGACCGTGTGCGTGACGGGATCTCCCGTCGCGGTGAACGACAGCGTGTACGTCGCCGCCGGGTAGTCCTTCGTCTTCACGTTCAGCTGGTAGCCGGCCCCGAAGTCGGGCAGCGTCAGGAACGTGAACGTCCCGCTCGGCGGAACGCCCGGGGCGGGACTCGGAGCGAGCCCGACGATCGTGAGGACGATCGCGGCCGACGAGACGTTCGTCCCGAACGCGTCCTGGAGCGCGACCTTGATCGCGACGTTGGCACCGCTGTTGATCAGCCTCGTCTGGTCGTACAGCGCGACGACCGCGTACGCCACCTGCTGGACGAACGCCGGCGACGTGCTCGGCTCGTAGTAGAAGTTGCCGCTGTAGCCGGCGACGATCGAGTGGCTGCCCACGCTTGCGTAGGTGACCGTGCACGTGGCCGTCCCCGTGAGCGTGTTGACAGGCAGCAACTGACAGCCGCCGATCGGGCTCGCGTTGTCCGAGAACGAGAGCGTGCCACCGTTCGGCACCGGGGTCACCGTCGCGGTGAACGTCACCGACGCGCCGACGATCGACGGATTCGCGGAGCTCGTGACCGTCGTCGTGGTCGGGAACTGGAACGTGTAGAAGATCGCGTTCGACGTCCCGCCGGAGGTCGTCACCGTGAGCAACACCGTCCCGCCTGCGTGCGGGGGCGTGACGGCGTCGATCCTCCCGGAGTTGACGACCGTGAACGACGCTGCGGGCGTCCCTCCGAAGCTGACGGCCGTCGCCCCGTTCAGGCCGGCGCCCAGGATCGTGACCGACTGGCCGCCTTCGGCAGGCCCGTTCGGCGGACTCACGGAGAACAGCACCGGGTTGTACGTGTACTCGTCGCTCGACGACGTATTGCTCGTTCCGGCGCCGGTCGTCGCCGTGATGTCGACGACGCCGGAGTCGTGCGCGGGGCTGACGGCGCGGATGTGCGTCGAGTCGAACCACGTGACGCTCGCCGCCGGCGTCCCGCCGAAGCTGACGGACGTGCCGCCGTTGGCGAACTCGGCGCCGTAGATATCGACGCTCGTGCCGCCGGTCGCCGGCCCGTGATTCGGCGAGATCGACGTGATCTGCGGCTCACGGAAGGTGAACTGGCCGATCGCCGTCGCCCAGTTGCCGCTGCCGGAGCTACACGCGGTCTGGCACGCGCCGAACTCCTGCGCAGTCCAGACGTCGTTCGTGTTGTCCGGATCCTGCTGCGTCCCGGAGTAGTCGCCCCAGCGGCTGTTCGTGTACGTCGCGTCGCCGGAGGCGAAGTCGATCCGCTGGAACACCGCCGGCGGCGGCAGCGAGCTGCCGTCGATCGCGGCGGTCGGGTACTGCGTCGAGGACGAGATCGTGAAGCCGAAGAACACGTGGCCGGCGCCGTCCTTGACGACCGACGGGTTGTACCGGTACGTCCCCGTCGTGCCGATGTCCGTGTCGTAGAGGACGCTGTCGCTGCCCAGGCCGACCTCGAGCAGGCGGATGCACGCGCGCGTCGTCGAGTCGGCGGTCGGGTACGACGGCGTGCACCCGTCAGTCCCCGTCGTCCAGAGCTGGCTGCCCTGCACGACGGCCGACTGGAAGTTCATCTTGTCGCCGGCGATCGTCCCGCCGGGCTGAACGCCCGCGGGAGGCGAGGTCGAATTCGCGATCGAGATGTCGGTGATGTCCGACAGGTCGAGGTCGCCGCCGTTGGGCGTTCCCGTGATGCGCATGAGCCCCATGTGGTTGCTGGAGCTCGCCTCCTGGTTCCAGACGACGTACTGCGTGTTGTTGGACGTGCTCGAGTTGAGCGGCGTCGTCGGCATCCAGTCGAACTCGCGTTCACCGGTGGTGTTCCACGCGTAGCTGTAGACGTAGTACGTGGTGCCCGCCGCCGCGACGATGTCGGACTTCTGGAGAACCATCACGTTCTCCTGCTTGTACTGCGAGCCCGACCCGCACTTGCAGCCGTACTCGTTGACGGCGATCGTGATCTTGTCGCCGCTGAAGCCGAGCTTCTCCTGATCCTGCAGGTTCTGCCCGTCGTTCAGGTAGTCGTAGACCCACCAGTTGATCCCGTCGGCCGACACGGCGAGCGAGATTCCCATGTGCGACCAGGTGCCCCCGCCGCAGCCGCCGCTCTGGCAGACCATCATCGTCGCGAAGTAGAGGCCGTTCGACCCGACCGTCGGATCGAAGAGGATCTTCGGGTCCGTCACGCTGACGGTCTGCGACGCCGGCTGAAAGACGTTGGTCGCCGGGTAGCTCGTGATCAGCGTCCCGCCTTTGCTGAAGACGAGGAAGTCGTTGTTGACGAACTCGACGATCTCGTTCCTGCCCGCCGCCATCTGCGTGTCCGGCGGCTCGCACCCGCAGCCGGGATTCGCCAGGGTCGCCCCCGTGACGGTGAGGAGGTTCGCGAAGCTGCCGGTGGCGGTGCCGGCGCGCAGCCTGCCGGCGACCTTCCGCGACTTGCCCGGCGCAGCCGGACGCTTGTCCGTGACGATGGGCGGCAGCCCGCTGGTCGGATTTCCGCCGCGCGCCGTCGGCGGAACCTCGCCTCGGCGGTACGGCTCGGTGCGGCTCGGATGCGCCGGCGCGTGCGCGTGCGCGGGAGCCCTGACGTGCCGCGGCGCGATTCGTTCGACGTGCCGCTGGGCTCCCGCCTGCGCGGTCGTCTTCGCCCCCGCGCCGGTCGACGCGGTCAGCGCGACGACGGTGAACATTGCCGTGAGCGCGCCGAGCGCCCCCAACGGCCACTTGATCTTCCTCATTGCCTTGCCCCTCTGGCCGCTCCCGTCGTGACTGAGCCGACAAGGGGGGAGGCGGCGGCGCGGCCCTCCCGAACGTCGGCGCCGCAGCCCGGTCTTGCTGATCCGCGAGCCTAGGACATCGCCGTCGGCTTTGCAAGACCGCCGCGTCTGCGATGAGTTTCGGTCCGACGTACGGTCTTAGGGTCGTGGCTCACTTGTTCGTGGACATCTCCGCCTCGCTCGACGGCTTCGTCGCCGGACCGAACCAGACGCTCGACGCTCCCCTCGGCGAAGGCGGGGAGCGTCTGCACCAGTGGGTGGTCCGGCTCGCGAGCTGGCGGGAGCCGCACGGGCTCGCCGGCGGCGAGACCGGCGTCGACGGCGACGTCGTCGCGGAAACGCTGCAGCGGACCGGCGCGGTCGTGATGGGCAGGAAGATGTTCAGCGGCGGCTCCGGCCCGTGGGAGGACGACCCGAACGCGGACGGCTGGTGGGGAGACGACCCGCCGTTCCACGTGCCCGTGCTCGTCCTCACGCACCATGCGCGGCAGACCGTCGTCAAGGAGGGCGGCACGTCGTTCACGTTCGTCACCGACGGGATCGAGTCCGCGCTCGAGCAGGCGCGCGCGGCCGCGGGCGAGCGGGATGTCGCGATCGCCGGCGGCGCGAGCGTCGCGCAGCAGTACCTCAACGCGGGGCTGCTCGACGAGCTTCAGATCCACGTCGTGCCGGTGCTGCTCGGCGACGGCGTCTCGCTCCTCGGCAGCCTCGGGGTCGAGCCGTCCGAGCTCGAGCAGACGCGCGTCGTCGAGGGCGAAGGCGTCGCGCACCTTCGCTACCGCGTGCGGTAAACCGCCCCGGGACGGGGTCTTACTGGTGCATCTGCGGTTGGGCGTTCGGCAGGTGCAGCAGGTTCTCGACGTCGCGCACGCCCGCGATGCTGCGCGCCTTGTCGACGAGGTCGTCGATCATCTCGGGCTCCGGCACCTCGCCGCGCAGCTGGACGACGCCGTTCTGCACGTTGACGTCGATCTGACCCTTCGGCACGTCGGCCGGGCGGAACAACTCCGTCTCGACCTTGCGCGCGAGCGTCTCGTCGTTCGGTGCGACGAGCGAGTCGCTGCGCGGTGCGTGCGCGATGCGCGCGCTGTACCCGCGCGCGTACGACCACGCGATGCGCGCGCCGCGACGACTGCGCCTGAACGTGCGGCGCAATGCGCCCGCGGTGCGGTTGCGCGCGAGGCTGCGGCGGCGCCGACCCTGCTGCGGGTCGAGCAGGAACTCGAGCGCGACTCCTGCGACGAACGCGAGCAGCGCGAGCTGCTCGCTGCGTCCGAACCGAGTGCGGTTCTTTGCGAATGGATGTTGGATCGCGTACATGGCTCGCGGTTCGGGTTCCCGCCCCTCCCCGATCCAAACGCGCAGTCCTAGGAGCCGCCGTTGAGGAAATAGAGCGTCATCGCGACCGCGAGCAGGAGCACGAGCAGGACGCCGATCACGAGCATGACGCCGACGAGTGCGATCGCCGGCGTGCGGGCGCTGTAGCCGCCCGCGGCCTCGTGCTCGAGCGCCTTCGCGGTCTCGACCGGGTGCTCGACGGAATGGACGATCGACTTCGCCTTCTCCTCCAGGAACATCGAGGTCGGTTCTACCCGGCCGGCGTGTCGGCATAACCGCGCGCCGCCGTGCGTTCTCACAGACAAGCGCGTCCGCGCGTTTCACCGGATGATGGCAACCGCCGAGGCCACAGCTCCCGTCCCGGCCGAACGCGAGCGGCTGCTCGCGCTCGGCGCGGCGCTCGTCACCGTCTCGCTCTGGGCCTCGGCGTTCGTCGGCATCCGCTCGGCCGCGCGGCAGCTCTCGCCGGAGGCGCTCGCGTTGGGACGGCTGACGATCGCGAGCGTCGCCCTCGGCGCGCTCGTCCTCGTGCGGCGCGAGCCGCTGCCGTCGCGCCGCGACCTGCCGGCGATCGCGGTCTGCGGCGTGCTCTGGTTCGGCCTCTACAACATCGCCCTCAACGAGGCGGAGCAGCGCGTGGACGCCGGAACCGCAGCGATGCTCGTCAACGTCGGGCCGATCCTGATCGCGGTGCTCGCGGGCGTGTTGCTCCACGAAGGCTTTCCGCGCCGGCTGCTCGTCGGCTGTGCGATCGCGTTTGCCGGCGCAGTAGTGATCGGCTCCGCGACGTCGGAGCACGGCTTCACGCCGAGCTGGGGCGCGGTGCTCTGCGTCGTCGCGGCGTTCCTCTACGCGGCGGGCGTCCTTACACAGAAGCCGCTGCTGGCGCGGGTGTCGGCGTTGCAGATCACCTGGCTCGCCTGCACGTTCGGCGCGCTCGTCTGCGTGCCGTTCGCGCCACAACTCGCGCGCGAGCTGCCCGACGCACACGCGTCGGCGATCGGCTGGATGGTGTACCTCGCGATCGTGCCGCTCGCTCTCGGCTTCCTCACGTGGGGCTACGCGCTCGCGCGCACGACCGCCGGTCGCATGGGCTCGACGACGTACCTCGTGACGCCGATCGCGATCCTGCTCGGCTGGTTGCTGCTCGGCGAGTCGCCGCCCGCGCTCGCGTTCGTCGGCGGCGCGCTCTGCCTCGGCGGCGTCGCCGTCGCGCGCCGTCGTTAGTCCCCTTACGGTTTCTTCTTCTTCTTCGCGCCGGGGCAGCCGGTGCTCGGCGCCGGGACGATGTCGCCGTGTGCGATGTGCGCCGGCAGCGCGGAGTTGCTCACGGTGATCAGCACCCATGGATTCGTCGCCGACCCCGTCCGGTGGCAGATGGTCGTCTTGCCCGTGTACTGCTGCGCCGCCGGCGTGTTGGCGCTCGGCGTCGAGGCCTTCCGGCCGCCGTTGCCGGACGTCGCGGTGGCCGCGAGTACGCGGACCGTGTCGACGACCGCGCCGGCCGCGCCGGCGGCGTAGCCGGCGCCGCCGAACGCCGCGAAGGCGGCGAGGCCCGTCAGACCGACCACGACCGCGACCGCGAGACGCGCGCGAACGGCACGCCCTGCCGGCGATGGAGAGATCGCACTGACGCGCCGGACGAGGGAATCGAGGAACACCTCGCGGGGCGCCGGCCGGGCGGCGCGGAGCGCACGCTCGAGATCGCGGTCGTGGTTTCGCCTGAAGGACATCCTCCGCCCTCTCGTACCGCCCGAAAGTCGGAAACCTTACGGGCCTAGACCGAGCGCCGGTGCGATCGCCGCGAGCTCCGGCGAGAGCGGGTCGAGCCGCCGGGCGTGCTCCGCCGCGCGCCGCTGCGCCTTGCCGGTGCTCGTCAGAGCGAGGTCGAGCCAGAGGTGCCAGTCGCGGTCGTCCTTCGCGATCGCGTTCCGGTAGCTGGCGCGCGCAGCGGCGAGCTCGCCCTGCTGGTACTGCGCGTCGCCGAGCGCCTCCCAGCCGGAGGACGACCACGGCGCCCAGTCGATCGCGCGGCGCGCCTGACGCTCGGCGCGCGGATAGTCCTCGCGCGCGGTCGCGTTCGCGCTCGCGGCGACGGCACGGTTGCCGACGAGTCCGATTCCCGCGACGACGGCGACGGCGACGGTCGCCAGCGCGAGCGCCGCGCGGCCGCGCGTCCCGACGCGCGCGGCGCCCGCGTCCGCACGCGCGGCCGCGAGCAGCGCCGCACCGGTCAGCAGCGCAGCAAGCGCGACCGCGGTCAGCTGCCAGTCCCAGTCGACCGCCGCGTGCGCGAGGAACGCGACGAACGCGGCCGCCGCGGTCGGCACGAGCCGCCGCTCGCGCACACGCGCGGCCGCGACGAGCGGCGCCGCGAGCAGCGCGAGCAGGAACGCGAGACCGACGGGGCCGAGCTCGGCGAGCGTCTCGAGGTAGAGGCTGTGCGCGTTGATCACCTGTGACGCGACCTTTCGGTGCGCGAGCCACTCCTGCTGATAGGTGCCCGCGCCGGAGCCGCCGAGCGGATGCGCGCGCCAGTCGTCGATCGCGACGCGCCAGAGCTGCGTCCGCCAGCTCCCCGAGAAGCTCGTCAGCCGCGCGTTGAGGCTGCCGCCGCGGACGACGACCGGCGGCGCGTTGAAGGCGTGCCAGCCGCGCTTCGCGATGTGCACCGGCGACCCGAACGTGACGAAGACGGCGACGAGCGCGACGACTGCGGCTGCGCAGGAGGCGAGCGCGAAACGGCGGTCGTATCCCGGGTGGGTTAGGAGGACGCCGACGCGTCCGAGCGGCAGTGACGCGACGGCGGCGCCGAGCGCCAGGACGAGCAGGATCCCGGCGAGGCGACGTCCTTCGGTGACGGCGTCAGGGCCGAGCGCGCCGCTGGCCGTCAAGGACGACTGCCGCGACGCGACGAGCACGCCGGCGGCCGCCCACGGGCCGAGCAGCGCGAGGCCGGCGACGACGCGGAGGCGCCGCGGGTCGAGCGCGACGAGCACGAGCAGCCCGAGCGCGAGCGCCAGCCAGGCGCCGCGGCTGAACGTGAAGTAGAGCGCTGCCGCGAGCGGCACGAGCGAGGCCGCGGCGAGCGCGCGCCAGACGGCGCCGCGGCCGTGGACGGCGAGCCCGAGCGCGAGGATGCACCCGAACGCGGCGAGCAGTCCGAGCGAGTTCCAGTAGCCGAGCGGGCGCTCGAGCCGGTTGCCCGCGATCGTGAGCGCGCCGGGGAACCGTCCGGAGAACAGCCGCGTCGCGAGGCCGTAGCCGCAGAGCGCCGCCGTTCCCCCCCACACGCCGCCGACGAGCGCGCGGTACGACCACGAGCGCACGAGCAGGAGCGCCGCGGCAATGCCCGCGACGTAGACGAGCGAGCGCTCGAACGAGAGCGCGGTCTGCGGAACCGACTCGGTCCACAGCGCCGACAGGAGCGTCCAGGCGGCGAACGCAGCCGCGCCGGCGAGCGCGACGGCCTCCGGCCACGCGAGCCGGACGAGCGGCCGTGCCGCGAGCGCGAGCGTCGCCAGCCAGCCGAGCACCATCGCCGTCCAGCCCCAGGAGGTCGGGGAATAGCCCCCATGCGCCGAGCCGACGGCCGCGACGGTGAGGAAGCCGAGCAGCGCGGCGCGCGCGTCCGCTGTCGCCAGGGAGGCGAGGCGCGAGCGTCCGATGCCGTCCGCGCGCGCGGCGAGCGAGTGCATCGTCGACGCCATCCTCCCCAACCGTAACGCGCGGCCTGGAGATCGCCACCGGCGCGTTACACGCGGGACGGCGCGGGCACGGACGTAAAAGTTTCCTTACGAGTGCACGCCATCATCCTGTCCACGTGACCGCAGCAGCACCGATCGCATCCCCCGGCGTCGACGGCCAGGCCGCCGGCCGCTCTCTGCACTCGCTCTACGAGCGCTACGCGCGGCAGATCTTCTCCTACTGCCTGCGCCGGCTCGGCTCGCGCGAAGACGCCGAGGACGCGCTGCAGACGACGTTCATGAACGCCTTCCGCGGCCTCTCGCGCGGCGTGACGCCGCACGCGGAGCAGGCGTGGCTGTTCGCGATCGCGCAGAACGTCTGCAACGAGCGCCAGGCAACGTCGTGGCGGCGGCGGCGCGTCGAGTGCGATGCAGACTTCGAGGTCCTCGAGGACGTCGTCCCGTCGCGGGACAGGCGCGGCGACGAGCTGATCGGGCTCACGGACGTGCTCGCCTCGATGCCCGCGAGCCAGCGCCGCGCGATCCTCCTGCGGGAGTGGCAGGGACTCTCGTACCGCGAGATCGGCCAGGAGCTCGAGCTCTCGCAGGCGGCGGTCGAGACGTTGATCTTCCGCGCGCGCCGCTCGCTCGCCAAGGGACTCGAGCAGCCGCTGAAGAAGCGGCTCGCGACCGGACTCAACCTCGGTCCGCTGCTCGCCACGTTGAAGGCGCTCTTCACAGGCGGCGCGGCCGTCAAGGCAGCCGCCGTCCTCGTCGCGGCCGGCACCGCAACCGTCGTTGCGACGAAGGCGGAGCGGACGATCGTCCACCGGCAGCACGCGCAGCCCGGCCCGAGCGTCACGCACGCGCGTCCGGCTCCTGCTCCGGTCGTTCGGCGCGCGTCGGTGACGCCGGCGCCCGCGCGGCACCGCGCGCCGAAGCCGGCCGCGGCGCGGAAGCATGCGGCCGCCGCGCCGGCGCGCACGGACGCCGTTCCGGCGGCGCCCGCAGCGGCAGCGGCCGCGGTCGTGCGCCGCGCGACGCCCGTCCACCCTGCGCCGCCGCCGCAGCGGGCCGCCGCGGCCGCGCACACGCAGCGCGGAAACAGCGCGGCCGCGCGCGCCGCGCAGCCGGCGCCCGCCGGCTCGCGCCCCGCCGCCGCAACCGAGCACGGCCGGCCGGCCGACCCCGGCAGCCAAGCGGCCGCGCCGGTGACGCCGCAGCCGCCGGCGAGCGCCGAGCACGGGAACGGAAAGGACAAGGTCAAGTAGCGCCGCGCGCGGTCGCGACCGTGCTCGCCGCGGCCGGCCTCGCGCTGACCCCATCGACGACCGGCACGACCACCTTCGCCGCAGCGGGCCGGCAGGCGGAGTCGACGCTCGTTCGCGTCCTCTACGCCGGCAACGGGCTGTGGAACCAGTGCGGTCCGCCCGGGTGCGGTCTCTCGAACCGCGACTGGGGCGTCGACTCGCTCACGTACGCCGTCTGGCTGCGGTGGAGCACGACGCACGACGCGAAGCTCGTCCCGATCCTGCGTGCGCTGATCTCGACGTCGCCGAGCTACGGAACGCCGTGCGCGACGCGGCCGTGCGGCTGGAGCGACGTTCCAGAATGGGATGCGATCGCGTCGGTCCG
>Ga0137369_10006889_pt1 | contig 11458 bp, 12 predicted proteins | sample SagtaG_12_FD_104918 | JGI IMG/M metagenome (GOLD analysis project Ga0137369, IMG submission 104918) | Vadose zone soil microbial communities from Sagehorn Ranch, Mendocino, California, USA - Sage1_L_113_16 metaG | ecosystem: Environmental > Terrestrial > Soil > Vadose zone | place: USA... | reverse complement strand
GCTCGTCGAAAGCGTCCGCGAGGGCGGGCAGGAGGAGCGCCGCATTCGGCCGGACGACGAGCTCGCGATGTCGCGTGCCGTACAGATCGGCGACGCGACGCGCCTCGCCGAGCTCGCTGAACGAACTCTCCTCGAAGCCGATCGAGAACGTCCGCAGCGGCTCCGAGCTCTCCTGCGCGGCGAGCGCCGCGAGCGCCCCGGAGTCGACGCCGCCGGAAAGAAGCACGCCAACGGGCACGTCGCTCACCAGGTGGGCTCGCACCGAGTCGCGGAGTCGTGCGCGCAACTCCTCGACGAGCTCGGCCTCCTCCTCTCGCCGTACCTCGGGGGCGGCGGTCGGGCGGAGTTGTGCGTAACGCGTCACGGTTGTCTCGCCGCGCTCCCACGCCAGCACGTGCCCGGGTTCGAGCTTCCGCGTAGCGCGGAAGATCGAGTAGGGGGCCGGCACGAAGTTGAAGGCGAGGAAGCAGTCGAGCGCGTCAAGATCGATCTCTCCGCGGGGCAGCGCGCGAAGCTCGGAGGCGAACGCGATCTCGCCGCTCGTGGCGCGGTAGTAGAGCGGCTTGATCCCGTAGGGGTCGCGGGCGAGCACCAGCCGGCGTCGCGGCGCGTCCCAGATGGCGATCGCGAACATCCCCCGCAACCGACGGGGGAACGTGTCGCCCCACTCCTCGTACGCATGTACGAGCACCTCGGTGTCGCCGTGGGTGTGGAAGCGATGCCCGGCGTGCTCGAGCTCACGGCGCAGGTCCGGGTAGTTGTAGATCTCGCCGTTCTGGACGACATGGAGCGTGCCGTCCTCGTTCGCGATCGGCTGATCGCCGGTCTCGAGATCGATGATCGCCAGGCGGCGCGCGGCGAGGCCCGCTCCGTGCTGCAGCGTGGTTCCTGCGGAATCCGGGCCGCGGTGAACGAGCGTCGCGCTCATCGCGTCGAGGCGTGCGGAGTCGACCGCACCGTCCGTCGTCGCGATTCCACAGATCCCGCACACGGGGTCGTACTCTAGAGACCGGTGTCAGAGACCCATGACAACGACCAGCCTGCAGTCAGCCCTCCGTATCGCATCACCAGCGAGCGTCTACTCATTCGCTGCTGGGACCCTGCCGACGCCCCGCTCCTGAAGGATGCGGTGGACTCGAGCCTCGATCATCTTCGCCCTTGGATGCCTTGGGCGCATCAGGAGCCGCAGCCCCTCACCGAGAAGGTGCAGCTGCTTCGATGCTTCCGCGGCCGCTTCGACCTCAGCGAAGACTTTCTCTACGGGATCTTCACGCGTGACGAGTCGGAGGTGGTGGGAGGCACCGGGCTCCACACGCGGGCCGGGGATGGCGCGTTCGAGATCGGCTACTGGATCCGCGCCAGCCGAGTCGGACAAGGGTTGGCCACAGAGGCCGCCGCGGCGCTCACGCGGGTGGCCTTCTCCGTGTGTGCGGTCGATCGGCTCGAGATCCACGTCGATCCCGCCAACGCGAGCAGCTCCAGGATCCCGCGAAAGCTCGGCTACGCCGAGGAGGCAATCCTTCGCCGGAGATTGCCGCCGACCGAGCCAGGGGCGCCTCGCCGCGACGAGGTCATCTTTTCACTGCTTGCCGAGGAGTTCGCGGCCTCACCACTTGCAAGCTTCCCCGTCGAGGCGCACGACAGCGGCGTGAATCGAGTTCTGTAGCGGCGGCGGCGACGCTTCGAGCGACTCTGCGTCGCCCTGGGGAACAGTTCTTGCAGAATTGGCACACGGGGCGGGAGCCGACGCCGCTAATCTGGTCCTCCCCGTGGGCGGGTGGGGGTTAGGGACGGTCCCCGGGAGACTCGCACGGCCGGATGACGCTAGCGCCGACCGCGCGGGGTCGAAGGGCGCAACGTGACACGAGTCCTAGGCGCGCGGCTTGACCACGCCGCGCAATGACTGGCCAAGGACGCGCACGCCCGTCGCGAACAGCGTGCGGAGGTAAAGGCCGACCGAGCGGTCGGCGATCCATTCCAGGTCGTGCGCGAGCTTCTCGGCCATCGAAGTCTCGTACCCCCGGCGCACCTGCGCGAAGCCAGTGAGCCCAGGTCGGACGACCAGCCGCTGCCAGTAGGCCGGCAGCTCGTCGACGAGCTGAGCAAAGAAGCGGGGCCGGATCGGCCGCGGGCCGACGAGGCTCATGTCGCCCTTGAGCACGTTGAAGAGTTGGGGCAGCTCGTCCAGCTGAGTTCTCCGTAGCCATCGGCCGATCAGCGTGTACTCGGCGCGCGTCCGCTCGACGAGCTCCGACCCGAGATGCGGGCCGAGCCGCTCCTCCGCCCCCGTTCTGAGCGTCCGGAACTTCAGCATTGCGTAGAAGCGCCCGGCCCGCCCGACACGCTCGCCCCGATAGAAGATCGGGCGACCGCTTGTGACGAGGATCGTGAGTGCGATGAGCACTGTCGCGGGGAGCGCGAAGACGAGGAAGAGCAGCGAGAACGTGACGTCGAGCACTCGTAGGGCGACATCAGTCCGTCGCTGCCGCGACTCCCGGGCGAGCCGCGTGTAGCCCCGCAGAAGCGTGTCCTCGAGCGGCCGGTCGTTCACGCCGCATGCTATGCACGTCGGCGGCCGGCGGAAGAGAGAGGCCGTGGGCGGGCTACGCCGCCGCAGCGGGCGGCAGCTCGAGGATGCGGTAGGTGCCGCCGCCCCCCTGCTTCGCGCCATACATCGCCTTGTCGACGCACTGAATGAGCGAGTCGAAGTCCGCGCCCACGACGGACGACCAGGCGACGCCGACGGAGACACTCGGCAGCAGGGTCGTGCGTCCGATCGCGAGCGGCTGTGCGACGGCGGCGACGACCCGATCAGCGACCTCCTCGAGGTTTGCCGGGCCGTTCAGGCCCAAGGTGAGGACCGAGAGCTCGTCGCCGCCGAGCCGCGCGACCGTGTCCTGATCACGCACGACCTTGCGTAATCGCTCCGCGACGGCACGGAGGAGGAGATCGCCTGCCGGGTGGCCGAGCGTGTCGTTGACCTCCTTGAAGTGGTCGACGTCGATCATCATCACGCCGACCATGCCCCCGCTCGCGCGCCGATCGGCGAGTGCCGAACGCAGTCGCTGCTCGAAGAGCAAGCGGTTCGGGAGGCCGGTCAGAGGATCGTGCAGCGCGCGGTGCTCGCTCTCCGCGGCTTGCCTGCGAAGCTGCCGCGACGCGCGTCCGACGATCGGGATCAGGACGGCGTAGAGGAACGCCAAGCCGCCGGCGAGGACCATCTTCATCTTGTCCGTGTCTGCCTCGATCTGGGCCGCGGTCACCGAGTACGGAAGGGCCACCTCGAGTGCCCCGACGGGGGCGCCGCGCCGTCCGAGCGTCAGCGGCACCTGGATCATCAGCACCTCGACGCCGTCGTAGCGCACGATGGACGAGCGCGTATGGCCGGCGAAGGCCGCGCGCACACCCGCGGGCGGCTCTCGCGGCACGGCCGGCCGGCCACGGTCGCTCGCGAAGACGAGAACGCCGCGACGTCCCCAGACTCGGACGAGCTCGAGCCGCGGCACGATGCCGCGATATCCGATCTCGAGCGCCTTCCACTGGAGTGGTGGCAGGGGTTCCTCCAGATCGTTCTCGTCGAGATACGCGCCAAGACCGATGTTCGCGACGAACGTCGCCTCTTCGCGGGCGCGTTCGAGGCTACGCGCGCGGATGACGCTTGCGAGGCCGTGGCTGAGCGCCAACGCAAGCAGCACTGTAGGGGCGAGGCTCATCAGCCCGTACGTGACGAGAAGGCTAGGTCGACGCATCCGCAAACTGCTCGATCCCGTACTCGGCAGCGAGGCGGTTGAGTTCAGTCCGTGTGGTAGATCTGGCCTATGGCGATTGTCGGAATCGATCATGTCCAGCTCGCGGCGCCGGCCCAATGCGTGGAGGCGGCGCGCAGATTCTTCGGCCACGTTCTGGGGCTGGAGGAGCTTCCGAAGCCCGACTCACTTCGAGGCCGCGGCGGGGTCTGGTTCAGGTGTGGAGCCCAGCAACTGCACATCGGCGTCGACGAGGCCTTCCGCCCCGCCGAGAAGGCGCATCCTGCCTTCCGTGTCGGCGACTACGAAGCGGTCCGGGCACGGTTGACTGCCGCCGGGCTCGAGGTCCGGGACGACGACGCGATTCCCGGTGTCCGCCGCCTCTACTTGGACGACCCGTGGGGCAATCGGATCGAGCTTGTCGACATCGGCGGCAGTTGAGCCGATCGGGCCGGGCCTCGCTATAAGCTTCGCTTATATGGACACGCGGCAACTCGCGGCGTTTTGCGCCGTGGTCGAGCGGCGGAGCTTCTCGCAGGCTGCTGAGCGGCTCGGTGTGACGCAACCCGCAGTGAGCTTGCAAGTGCGCTCGCTCGAGCGGCGCTTGGGCCGGCAGCTGCTCGATCGGTCCGGCCGGCGTGTCGAGCCAACCGAGGCCGGCATGAAGCTCTATCGCAGCGCTCAGCGTCTGCTTGCGCTCGAGGAGCAGATCGTCACCGAACTGGCGGAGGAGGATGGGGGCGCTCTCCGTGGGACGCTCGAGATCGGCGCGTCGACGGGGCCGGGGAGCACGGTTCTCGCGTTGCTGCTCTGCGAGTTCCAGCAGCGCAATCCCGAGGTTCACGTGGAGCTATCGGTCTTCGATACGCAGCGGGTCGTCGAGCTTGTGGCCGAGCGTGAGCTCGAGCTCGGTGTCGTCGGCGCCGCCCGGCGGCACCGAGGCGTGGTGTTCGAGCGCTTCCTCGAGGACGAGGTGATCCTGATCTGCCCACCAGGCCACCCATTTGCAGGGCGCACCGTGACCCTCGACGAGCTCGCGGCCGAGCGGGTGATCGTGATGCAGGAAGGCGCAGGTGTCCGCCAGGTGATCGAGGACGAGCTGCGCCGCGTCGGCCGGAGGCTGCGCGACCTCGACATCCGCCTCGAGCTCGGCCTGCAGGAGTCGGCCAAGACCGCCGTCCAGGCCGGATTCGGCGTCACGTTCATCTCCCGCTCGTCGGTCGAGTCGGAGCTCGCCGCCGGAACGCTCGCGGCGGCGCGAGTGGATGGGCTCGATCCGCGGCGGGAGATCTCGCTCGTGCGCGCGACCGGGCGACCGGACTCGCGCCCCGCGGCCGCATTCCTCGAGTTCGCGCGCGAGCGACTGCGGTGATCGTCCGTTGGGGCTCGGGTGAGCTGCCGCGCATCCTCGGCGAGCTCGGGATCGAGCGACCGTTCGTCGTGGCAAGCGAGCGCTGGGACGATCTGGAGCTTCCGGCGGCGGCACGCTGGCGCGAGATCCCGTCTCACCGCATCGAGGTTCCGGAGGGCGTCGACGGCGTTGTCGCGGTCGGCGGCGGGAGCGCGATCGACACTGCCAAGGCCGCCTCGGCTGCGAGCGGGCTCCCACTTGTCTCGATACCGACCACCTACTCGGGTGCGGAATGGACGACCTTCTTCGGTGCGCGCGACCCCATCAAACGCATGGTCGGCGGCGGCGGCGGCGCTCGGGCGGAGGGGATCGTGTACGACGTCGAGCTCACGCTCGGGCTCCCGCGTGAGGAGACTGCGGGCACGGCTCTGAACGCCTCGCGCACTGCGCGGAGGCTCTCTATGCCGCCGGGCGCAACGAAGCCGCCGATCGAGAGGCGCTCGCCGGCGCCGCCCTCATCTCCGACTCGTTGCCGCGCGTGCTCGAGCACGGTTCCGATCGCGAAGCGCGGACACGGCTTCTGGAAGGCGCGATGCACGCGGGGGCCGCACTGGCCGGGGCGGGCCTCGCTCTCGGTCATGCGATGGCGCAGGCGCTCGGGGGTCGATATGGCCTCCCGGACGGCGCGATGAACGCCCTCTCGCTGCCCGCCGCGCTCCGCTTCAACGAGCCGGTCGCGGCGGCCGCGATCGCCCGGTTCGGCGATGCCATGGGAACCGGCGACCCGGTCGGACGTGCCGAGGAGCTCGCCCGCCTCGGAGGGTTCACGCGGCTGCGCGACGCGGGTGTCCCCGGCGACGAGCTCGATCAGGTCGCCGCAGCCGTCGCGACTCGCGCCGGGGCGCTCGCGAACCCCCGGCCGGCCTCGCCGGCGGAGATCGCCGATCTGCTCAGGTCGATCTGGTGACCGTCAGCGTGTATGAACGACGAACACTCCGCAGTCGGCTCCGGTCACATCGAGGACACGCTTGCCGGCTGCGTCCTTCGGGGTGATGGTCAGCGTCGTGCTCGTCGCCTCGACCTCGGCGTAGCTGTAGACATCGGGCGCGGCGCACTGCATCCCGACTCCACGCGCCGGCCCCGGTTTGAAGAAGAGCGAGGTGATCACGATCCCCGTTCCAGGTGCGCGCAGGGTTGCGTCGATCTCCTTTGCAAACGTGTTCGTTGCAACGGGTCCCGTCACGACCTCGAGGATGCCGCTGTTTACCGGGCCGGGGGGTTCCAGTGTCTGGAGGCGAACGTCGTTGACGAAGTTCGCGTGCGTGTCCGTAGCGAGGAAGACAACGTTCTTGACGTTCGTCCGCAGGAACTCGATCAGTCGGGTCCGTTCAGCGGCGTAGCCCTCCCAGCGGTCATACGGCAGCGCGTAGAACTGCTGGACCGGGACCTCGTTCACGATCACCTTGAACGTCGCGGCCGACTGCGCGATCGCAGCCGTGAAACGGTCGTACTGACGCGTCCCGAGCATCGTTCGCTGCGGATCGGCGATGGCGGCCAGACAGGCGGGCGCTACCGGCTGCGCGAGCGCCGGCACGAGGCTGGCAAACGCGTTGCGCACGGCCTGAGGTGCCGTTGGCGCGAGGTCCGGGCCGCCGCCCGGGACATTGCAGCCGCCTCCAGCCGACGCCTTCGCGGAGCGGAACGAGCGTTCGTCGAGGAAGAAGAGCTCCAGGTTCTTGCCCCATCGGAAGCTTCGGTAGAGGCCGTCGTCCGACCTGTAGGTCACGGGTGCGTAGTCGCTGAACGCTTTGACGCCGGCGCGGTAGAGCTCATCACCATGCTCGGCTCGGGTGAAGTCGTTGACGAACTCGTGGTCGTCCCAGTGGCTGTAGAGGCCGGCGGCTGCACGCAGCTGCATGAGGGCCGGGAGCGACAGGTTCAGACGGTACTTCGCCCACTTCTGCTCGACGGTGAGCGCAGGCGTGCCGCCGACTCCACTGTCCGAGTAGATCGTGTCACCGAGATTGATGTTGAAGGCGTTGCCTTCCGCCGCCATGCGCGCGTACACCTCGAAGTGATTGAAGAACGGCCCCGTCGCGCCCGCTGCAGGCGTCGCGTCGGCGTCACCCGAGATCGCGAACTTCACGCGTGTGTCCTGGGGCGCCTCAGGCGCCGTGCGGAACCGTCCCACCCGACTCACTGGCTTGCCCTGACGGAAGCGATAGACGTAGGCGCTGTCCGCCTGCAGGCTCGTGACGACGGCCTGAACGGTGAAGTCGTTTGCGGCCGCGGCGACGAGCTTCCGCCGCGCAACCATCCGGGTGAAGCGGACGTCTCGAGCGATCTCCAGCGTCACGGCGCCCGCGTGATCGGCCCTGGTCCAGAGCTTGGCTGAGCGAGCCGTGATCTCGCCGGCCGCGACGCCGTACGGGAAAGCGGGCCCCGCGGCTGTCACCGTCACGCCGAGAGCTGCGAGGACGAGAAGCGTCCCGAAGAGGGCGAGCGACTTCGCGCGCATGGTCTTCGGAGGACACTACTCATCCGCGAGGCGGCGAGAAAGACTGTTGGCGGGCACGGCGAAATGGTGGTGGTAGCCGTATGGCGGATCGTCGACCCGCTTGCCACGCTAGCCCCATGACGACCGTGCTGATCGTCGACGATCATCCAAGCTTCCGCGCCACCGCCCGTACTCTCCTCGAGGCCGAGGGCTACGAGGTCGTGGGCGAGGCCGAGGACGGGTTCGCGGCGATCGAGGCCACTACGGCGCTCGGACCCGACTTCATCCTGCTCGACATCCAGCTTCCGGACATCGACGGCTTCGAGGTCGCCGAGCGCCTGCTGCGGAACGGCAGCTCGGCGGCGATCGTGCTCACGTCCAGTCGCGACTCGAGCGAGTTCGGCTCGCTGGTGGCCGAGTCCGGGGCGCGCGGCTTCGTGCCGAAAGCCGAGCTGTCGGGCGCGGCGCTCGCGGCGCTCCTCGGATGAGCCGGGCGGCGAAGCTCGGATCGGCGGCGTCCAGGGGGGTCGCGAAGCAGGCGCCGACTTCCGCTCGGCCTCCCGAGGTGCGAGAGTCGCTCTCGATGAGGGTCGTGATCGCGGACGACTCGGTGCTTCTTCGGGAGGGGATCGCGCGGCTCCTCGAAGAGGCCGGCTTCGAGGTCGTCGGCCGGTCCGGGGATCCAGACGACCTGATGCTCAAGGTGCGTAGCTACAAGCCCCAAGTCGCTGTCGTCGACATCCGGATGCCGCCGACCCACACGGACGAGGGACTTCGCGCCGCCCAGGAGATCCGCGCGAAGCACCCCGATACGGGCGTCCTCGTCCTTTCGCAGTACCTCGAGGCCGAGTATGCGCTCGAGTTGCTCTCGGAGAGCGCCGAGGGCGTGGGCTACCTGCTCAAGGATCGCGTCTCGGGCGTAACCGAGTTCTCGAGCGCAGTACGGCGGGTCGGCGAGGGCGGCTCGGCGCTCGACCCGGCGATCGTGTCGCAGCTCGTCGGCCGGCGCCGCCGCGACGACCCGATCGACGATCTGACCCCGCGCGAGCGTGAGGTGCTCGAGCTGATGGCCGAAGGCAAATCGAACAAGGCGATCGCCGACAAGCTGGTCGTCACCGAGCGGGCCGTCGAGAAGCACGTGACGAGCATCTTCGGAAAGCTGAGACTCTCCGCGACGGGCGAAGATCACAGGCGCGTGCTCGCCGTGCTCGCTTTTCTCCGCTCCGCGTAGCTCAGACACCGGAAGCTGCTCGGTGGCTGGAACTGGCACCCGCCGCGCTGGCTCGAGTTGCGACCTCCGGCTCCCTGAGCTTGGGTGATCTGTCAGTCGTGTCCACGCGAGCGAGGCTCAGGAAAAGCGCTCGCCCTCGTCGCGCCGATAGCCCCAGACAGCGAGCGCCCCGAATGCGGCGCCGTAGCCCACCAACAGCAGCGGGGGTCGCCAGTCCCAGCGCTCCGACCCGATTGCGGCCGACAAAACATCGCCCCAAGCCCTCGTGGGCACAAGCGGCGAGAGCGCCGCTGCGAACTCGGGCAGATCGCGGGGGCCTGTCCATAGTCCGCCCAAATACGAGAGAGGTAAGTAGACGAGGTTCGCCACAGGAAGCGCGGCCTTTGGCCAGACGAGGTAGCCGAGCGCGATGCCGAGTAGTGCGAACGGGACTGCGCCGACGAGCAGCGCCGCAGCGAACAGCGGCCAGCGAGAGAGCGGGAGTCCAGCCGATGTCGACGTCAGCGCTGCGCCGACCACGAGCGACGCCGCAGCCGCCGCAAACAGAAGTGCCGACGCGACGCGTGAACCGATGCGGACGCGCGGCGAGACCGGCAGCGTCCGCAAGAAGATCTCCCATGGCGACACCCTCTCGGCGGCGATCCCGACCCCAAACTGGAAGAAGACGACCCCGAGCACCGCGACGGCAGCGAATCCGGCCATCACGTGGTCGGCGTAGGCGGAGCGCGGGGCCGCAAAGAGGAGAAATAGCAGCGTGGGGAAGCTCAGGGCCGGGAGGCTGTACGCCGGATAACGGAGGAGCTCGAGGGTGCTCGCCCGCATATAGGTGAGCGTCAGCTTCACGGCCTATCTCGACCGGTCAACGACAGGAATGCCTCCTCGAGGCTCAGCGGTCGAACTTCCAGTCCTGTGAGCGCTACTCCACGGTCGACGAGCTCCGCGACGAGCGCAGGCGCGTCGCGTGTGTACAACGTGACGCCGCCGCCGGCGTGCTCCTCCCGCTCGACGTTCCGTAACTTCGGCAGCACGGATGCCCGTAGCCGGACGCACGTGACGCCGGCAGCCTGCTTGATCGACTCGACTGAGCCGCTTGCGAGAACCCGGCCATGATCGAGCACGATGATCCGGCTCGCGAGGGCCTCGGCCTCGTCGAGCCGATGGGTCGTCATGAAGATCGTGCCGCCGCCCGCGGCATGAGCCCGGAGAACTGTCCAAAGGGATCGCCTAGCTTCGACGTCGAGGCCGGCGGTCGGCTCGTCGAGGAACACTGCTTTCGGGCGGCCCGCAAACGCAAGAGCGAGGGCGAGACGTCGTTTCTGGCCACCGGACAGTCCCCCTGTCTGCCGTCGTTCGAGATCGGCTAGCTCGAGGCGCTCTAGGAGCTCCCGCCGCCCCTCGGCGTCGTCGAAATGGGCCCGAACGAGGTCGACCACCTCTGAAACGCGGAGGCCTGCTGGAAATGCCACGTCCTGGGGTGTCACGCCGATATTGCGCCGCGCAGCCTTGCTCCTGGGATCGACGCCGAATAGGGTCGATCGGCCTGCGGTTGGTCGCTTGATCCCGAGAAGGATCGAGACGGCGGTTGTCTTGCCGGCCCCATTTAGCTGCGATCTTTCGCGCTAAACTCGGGGTGCAGGGAAGGAGTGGCCTTCCCCACACCCGGAGGTCAGTGTGACAGACACGGCCCGCATCCAGACAGGGTTCGCGGGAGGGTGTTCCGCATGAGCCCCAAGCAGAAGCAAACGAAGCCGATCGACATCTACGTGCGCGTCTCTCGCGTGAACGGGCGCGATGTCGAAGATGTCGACGGCGCGGCGGATAAACAAGAGCGCCGTTGCCGCGCTGTGCTCGAAGGCGACGGGCTGAAAGTCGGAAAGGTCTTCTCCGACCTCGACGAGTCCGGCGCGAAGAAGTCTCGCCCACAGTTCGACAAGATGCTCGCCCGGATCGAGTCGGGCGAGTCGGGCGGCGTGATCGTGTTCAACCTCTCGCGGCTGACCCGCGCTGCCGACCTCGCCGAGCGCATCCTCTGGATCGAGAAGCAGGGAGGCACGTTCTTCTCCGTGCAGGAGAAGGTCGACACTTCGACTCCTACCGGGCTGCTCGTCATCCGCGTACTCGATGCGATCAACGCGATGAAGGTCGACGAGACTCGCCAGCAGTTCGCGTACGACCAGGCTCGGGCGATCGCGCGCGGCATTCCGATCGGTGTCGCCCCGGCGGGCTACGAGTTCGTCTACAAGAGAGATGCTGACGGCGAGGTGGAGCTCGACCGCTACGCCAAGCCCGTGAAGAAGGGTCTCCGGAAGGTCGAGACCGACTGCGAGAAGATCGCCCAAGCGTACAGGGTCGTCGCGGGCGGCGGCTCCTGGAGCGAGGCGGCTCGGGTGATCGAAGGCGTCTCATCCTCCCGCCGCGAGGGTGGCAAGTGGACGGCGACCGGCGCCCGGAAGATGATCGCCAACCCGATCTACAAGGGCGTCCTCCGTAACGGGGTTGAGCACTTCTTCCCGCACCTCGCGGTCGTCTCGCAGGAGACGTGGGAGAAGGCGAACCGCCCGAAGTCCCAGCCGGGCCGCAGACGCCGCCCCGGTAAGGCACTCCTCGCCGACGGCCTCTTGCGCTGCGAAGGC
>Ga0137369_10006886_pt1 | contig 11460 bp, 17 predicted proteins | sample SagtaG_12_FD_104918 | JGI IMG/M metagenome (GOLD analysis project Ga0137369, IMG submission 104918) | Vadose zone soil microbial communities from Sagehorn Ranch, Mendocino, California, USA - Sage1_L_113_16 metaG | ecosystem: Environmental > Terrestrial > Soil > Vadose zone | place: USA... | reverse complement strand
TGTATTGGCGCCGCTGCGTTGAGAAGTCGCGTGCCGGGTGGGCGTGCCCCCAGCCCCCAATCCCCCTCTCACCCCATTCGGCCCGTAGGCCCCGGTCTCCCCAAAAGGCCGGGGTTTCCCTTTTCGTAGCCGCCCCAACCGCACCGCGTCTCACTCCCTCTTCGGCGGATATGTTGCTTGGATGCAGGGAATGTACGATAATACCATCATAGCGTGCAGTCACACCGTGCGTCCTACGTGGTCCAGCGTTTGCCCACCGCCGCTCCAAGCATCTTGAGACGCTTGTTTGCAAAGCTGCGTCTTGCGCAGGAGAGTGCCGCCTCACGCTCTACTGAACCAGTATCGGTCCCCACAGCACCACCGAGATCAGCGCTTACCGAGTCTGTGCCGCTCTCCGCTGTACCGCCTGGACCGGGACCTCCGGCCGAATCTAAGTCAGTCCCCACCACAGCGCATCCATCGGTTCCATCCGAAGCGGATAACGACCCTGACGAGATCGAAGCTCTCCTCAAACGCACAATTGAGATGGCGCGAGGGCCGACGTGCGCCTCTGAAGTATCGACTGACCAAGGCGCACGAACTCCAGCCGCGTTGGCTAGTTCGATGCGGGCTAAAAGATTGCGCGCGAGCCGCATCGTTCAAATCCAGCGCGGCCCGCCGGAAGGTGTGTATCTTGCAAGGGACACCAAGTCGGGTCTGGTCGTCATGCAGCACGAAGATAGCAAGCGCCTACAGGAACTGTGTGACTGGTTTGGATGGCAAGTGATTGACGCCGGAATGCCAGGCGCGGGCGACTGAACTCTCTAGTGCGATGTGCCACGGAACAGTGCCGCAGTATTTTAGTCCCGCAAACGGCGGCGACCTCCGACTCGTTTCGGGAATTGAGTTGGCGGCTTGCGAGAAACGCCGACCAAGTTTCGCCTCGTGCCAAAACTCAGACAGCTATTCGAAGCGCTGGCGCCCAACTGAAATTGCTATCGTTGGTTGGGGGAAGCGGCTTGCGCAGATGGCCTCAGCGACGCGATGGTGAGAGCGGCGAAGCTGAGGCCCGCGCAAGGGACTACCACGACGCTATCCGGGACGGTCATCTAGACTGCCACATCGCACACGCCCAAAGTGAAGACTCCATGTCCGCCACATCGTAAGCGAGCCTGATTACTCCCGTCACGAGCTCCCAGTGTAGTTCTCCACGCCACCAGAACGCTGGCGCGCGTCGCTCACGCCGGGTAGGTGGTGACTATCCTTTGCTGGCACCGAGCCACGCGCAAGCCGCCGCGTTGGTCAGTTGGTCGTGACCCCGCCCTCACTCGTGGGCGGCCATGGCAAGTCCTGACCCGTCAGTGGGTGGTGGCCCCACGGCGAAGGCGGGCGCCCCGGCCCGTCGTCCTCACACGCGGGTCAGAGCGCGTCCACACACCCCACCGCAACTACGGAGAATAGAAATGACTGATGATCGCGACGCACAGCGAGCGGCAAAGCTAGATGTGTCGAAAGTCCCAGCGAAGTAAGACCAAAACCGCGAGTCCCATGTTCCGAAGACCAATCATAACGCTCGAAACGTTTAACCGCATGAGCCTTATCGGCTTCCTGCTGTGCTTTGCCGGGATCATGGGGTCGATTGTCATTGCCAACATGCCGCTCTTCGAAGCCATCGGACGGCCAGCGTTATGGGTCCTGCTGGTTATAGGGATCGCAGGCGCCCTAGTCCTTGTGGCCAGTAGAGTGAGCCGCATTGCCAGCGAGTAGGCCCAAAATTGCGCTCGCTTTTACGCCGACTGGTGGCTCCCTTGTGGACGTTGGCGTTCGGGCACCACGAGGACCGCACGCCAACGCACGGGTAAGCGCTCGGAACCTCTTACGCGCGCCGATGTTTCTGAAGCGGAGTTCTCATATTCAGGCTCCGTCCATGGAGCCATGAGGAGGCTGGCCATGAATAGCGTGTATGGATGGTTCTCTGACAACAAGGAATGGATCGAATTCATCATCGCGACCGTGCTTTTGTGGCTACTGATGATGACTGCCATCCATGGGCTTAATTTGAGATCATTCGGTTAAACGGACTCAAGTCCGTTTTTGCCTTAGCGGCCTTGCCGGCCTTGGCCCGATCCCCAGGCCAATGATGTTTGGCACAAGTCCCGAAAACCGCGCCAGTGATACCATGGACGCCGCCGCGAACGGCAGAGCCGGGCTTGACACTTCGATCCTGAAATCTCGATTAGGTTCGAAAGGGACTAACTAGCGGGCACGCCGCCCTACTCGGTGCAAGGACATTCATCTCAAACTCACCAGTCCTAATTTGCATTTTAGATTATCCTCTCGGGATGGACCGCGAGATGCTCATAGCGCTTTTCAGCCTCATCATTATCGAGTACGGGCTCGCTGCCGCGCTGCTTCGGCCTCTGCATTCCCCTTCTGCATATCCAGAGCCAAGCGGCAGTCCACGTAGGCGTCGGTGCCAGGCTCGACGCCGTAGCTCTTGCACTTTGCATCATCGGCCCTGAACTTCGCCTCCGCTGCGGATTCGGCTCTAGCGCACCCAGCCAGCGCGACCGCGGCCGCGGCCAGGAACAACACACGGAACATGCTGATACACCCCCGTCATTGTCGACGCCCCAGCCTGCCTCGATCTGCGAGTTACGACCTTCGACCCAGCCAAGACCCGGAGCGGACATTGCGAACTTTTGTGACCGCTTGGGGGACCATCGACGGGTGGGGCGAGGCTCCAGCTACAGCCCGGACTCGATAGCCCGAAGCAGCCGGAAGCGCATCTCGCCGTCATTGCTCGTGAGCGCGATCACGAAACGCACCCGCCCGTGGCCTGACGTGTCGGCGTAGCCGGCGAGCGTGCGGACCCCCTCCAAGGCGCCGGTCTTGTTCCTACCGCCTTGCTGGCCGCGGAGCAGGCCGGCGTGGGGCTCGAAGAGCTCGAGCACTTTGGCGAGGCCGCGGGCGGTGAAGTGATTGTCGCGGCTGATGCCCGAGCCCTCCTCGAGATGGATGGCCGCGGCGAGGCCGTGCGCGGCCAGCATCTCGTTCGCGACCTCAAGCGACTTCTCGAGGCTGACTGGCCCGCCCCGGCGGTGCGCGCCGATCTCCAGGAAAATCTGGTTGGCAATGTAGTTGTTCGAGGCGCGGAGCAGCTCGACGAGGATCTGCGAAAGCGTACGCGACTGTCGGTGAACGTAGATCGGCTCGAGTCCCTCCCGTACGGTTCCGGTCGAGATCTTGCCCTTCACGCTGCCGCCGGCCCGCTCGATGAACGCGGCGATCAGTTCGCCGGCATATTGCAGGCTCACCGTGGGGTCCTGGCTCAGACTGATGCGGCCGCTTCCCTTGGGTCCGCGCAGCCGGAACTGGGTGATCGCGAGCGGGGTGATCGGGGTCTGCTTCTCGGCCGAGCGCACCTTGTTGCTGCTGCGCACGGCGTAGACAGTGTTGAAATTCACCGCCAGCGCCGAGTTCAGCGCATTGTAGGCCTCGCCGGTGTCCACGAGGCCCGGGATGCGGAGGTTCGAAGGATAGTAGCTCGCGTCTAGCACGATGCCGGTGATCGGCTTCTTGCCGACCGCTGCGACCAGCTCGGTCGCGAGCGGCGCGAGCTCTTCTGAAATCAAGAAAGGATCGCCGCCTCCGCGCACGTAAAGCACCCGCTTGTCGTCGAGGTAGAAGCGGGTCGCAAAGCGGTAGCCGCCGCCAAGGACCTCCATCGCCAGCCAAGCCGTCACGATCTTGGTGACTGAGGCCGGGACGAAGGGCTCATCAGTGTTCTGGGCCACCAACTCGTTGCCCGTGGCATCCATCACGAGCACCAACGCCGGCGGAGCCAGCGCTGCGACCTTCTCCTTGACGCCGGCCAGAGCCGGGGCGGGTAGCAGGAGCAAAGCGAGGGCGAGCGGGCGAGACCACATGGCGGCTCCAGCGCAGGCGCAGCGTCTGCAATTCGCGATGCTAGTGCTACTCGAGCATTAAGTCCGTCAGATCGCAGAATTTCCGCTTATGGCACGTCGCGACGGTTCGTTGCGGTGTACCGGTTCTGTCGCTAGTGGAGGCATAGCGGACATCCGCAGGAGCCGTCTGCCGTGGCTCGAAGCCCTTGCGAAGTCATCTTTGAGCGGGAAAGCGCGGGGGAGCACCGGCGTCAGCGGAGGGGAGGCTGGCAGTACATCCGGTTTGACCCAGGATAATGGCTATCTCTTCACCGCGCTCAGGCGTCAAGGGTTGAGCGCCGACGAGCTGGTCCTGTAACCGGCGACATTCCTGCGCCCGCTTGACCTGTTTCTCAAATTGAACGTCCGGACTCCGCGAACTCCCACAGCCGACGAGGTTCGGTATGGCGGCAAGGAAGGCACAGATAATCCCGAGCTTTCGCGCACTCATTCCAATGCCGCCTAGCATTGACTTCACTGCCGCGGAGCCTCCGGCGCAAAAATTAACTATTTCTTAAGCGCCGAGATCATTTTGGAGCGCCCCGTCCAAAACTCCTGGTGTGGGCGTCTCTCGACGAGCCCAACCTTCCCATGTCCTTCCCAGTGCTGCAGGCGGAAGCCTTCGCTCGTCATGGCAGCGCCGATTCCAGCGTCCGGCCGGTGTTGAAGCCTCCGCTCACCTCTGAAACTCAGACAGAGGGGACCGCATTTCGAGCGCCTTAGGCGTGTAAATGCTTCGTGCCTGGCGCGCCGCAATCGCCGACCTCGCCCAGCACCGTGGCCGGCTCAACGTGGAAGTAGGTACCCTTCGGACGAAATTTGTCTGGTACCGCCAAGCAGGGCGACCAAAGGGGTGACCAGCAACACGTTGACGGCGTCACAATCGAGGATGTGGGCAGCGGTGCCGGCGAAACGACCGGTCGAGCGGATCTCAATACCAGCTTCTAGGCACGAATCCAGCGCAGCTTGGCGATACGCGGATCGGCCGCAAAGCTGTTGCGGTCGAAAGTGAAGCCGGATTTCGGTGCTTCGCAGATCGCCTGCGCCCCGGCATCGCTGAGGCGAATATGCCATGTCTGCTGATCGGTTGGCTTGGGGTGCGCGAAGGCGCGACAAGTGAGCAGCGCGAAATTCACTCCATGGCCCGGATCGCGAACCGACGCGTAGCGAATGACGTCGACCTTGGCTGCTCGCGCGATTTCGGCGAGGGCCTGGCAGTGGCTGTAATCGGTTACGTGCGTCCACTTTGTTCGGTCGGCGCCGTATTTGCCCTTGGTCAGGTCGATTGCTTTCTTGGTGCGGTATTCGGTTGAGAAGGCCGTGTATTCGGCTGGGTTCGCGGGCCACGGCGTATTGGGCGACTCGGCGAAGAACAGCAGGCGATAGAATGCCATCTCGGCGACCGCCGTCTTCGGTGTTTCCGAAGCGTAGAACACGCCCTCGGTCATTCCGGCTCGCCGGAATCGCGATCCGTTGGGGTAGACTGCGCCATACCGAAACGGTGTCGACAATAGGTAATGCAGGTCGCGGCACTCGAGTGGCAGCGGAGGCTTGGTCATCTCGATGAGGTCTTCGATCAGTTCTTGCTCGGCAACGGAATCCACGAGTTTTAGCGTCGAGACATGGTATTGCGCCTCGACCAGCCGCCAGCAGATGCCGGCGAGCGTGCGTGCATCAGACGACAGCGCGGCGGGCGTCGAGGTACTGGATGACATTCATCAGGCCAGGCACGGTCTGGATTAGCGCAATCGGCTCGGCATGGAGCACCGCGTTGTGGTTCTTGAGCCAGGAACCAGCGATCGCGTCGTCGCCGCCGACGATGGCGTCAAGCGAACGGTAGAGACGCACGAATAGGACTGCGAGCTCGAATGGCTTTTGCCCAAGCTGGAGCGTGTAATCCTCGCTGCGCATGCGGGAGACGGTCGCCTCCGACACGCCGATCACGGTTGCAAGCGCCTTGTTCGTCAGTCCCAGTTTGGACGCAGCTCTGAGCGTGGCCTTGGTGAGGACGGCGGCTTGGCCGGCCGCGGATACCTGGCGGGGCTTGGTTGGCGGCATGGAAGCCTTCATTTCTACAGCAATAATAGACGAAGATAATTGCTAAGGAAAGCAAAATCCCGAGGTTTCTTTTGCTTGGCCTAAGTAGTTCGCAGAGGCGTCGCCACCAGAGCAAGGCTGCCGACTACTCGTCCTCGACAGGATCGGCCATAGCCAAACCTCCCACTTGGGGATGGTCCCAAAAGTCGTCGTACAGGCGAAGCCAGCCGTAGCGCTTCTCGCTCGGGTGTCGCTCGCGTCTCATGATCCGCGCTCCTCGAAGGCCGAGCGCGCATACGCCTCAATGGCGTCCAGGATGCGCCGTGCGGCCTCTCGCTCCTCATGTGTTGAGCCGCAAATGGAGCGATCGAGAAGATCGCGGGGCGCTTTGCGCTCCTCATCTGAAAGGTTGAATGCGGCGACCAGCCTCGCCTCGACATGGATCGGGTTGTTAGCCGTCGGCCGCTGCCCGCAGCATGAGCACCGCCCGGTCGAGGCTTTCAGCGCCTCGTAGCGGACCGCAAGCCATTCCCGGCTGTCATAGAACGGGTCTCTCACGAGCCCTCCCGCTGTAACACTGCTGCCTCAGTGGACCAGGTGTTACAGCTCGTCAGCTTTTCTGGGCGCGGGGAAGAGCGTGTCCGCGCCGAGGCTCAGAAGGTGTTCACCGAGGGAAAAGGAAACATCGACCGAATTTTCTTTCCAGACAAGAGCGGTCAGATCCCCGACGTGGCACGCATTACACTCGTTGTGCTCCCGCCAGACTATGCTGCTGCCGACAAAGCAACGCACTCTTTTGTCGACACAGCGACCAAGGAACATGCCGGCTGAGCAAAAAGGGGCGCCGCTGACGAAAAGCGCGTCGGGCCGGTCGCGCCCGAACGCTGCGAAAGCCGCATCGACCTCGCGTGCGCCTGTGGTGCCGTTAGCGACGGGTAGACAACCTAAGCCGTTATAATCACAGAAATTGGTGCAATTGTTCTGAATCAAGGCGAGCCCTGCCTGCTCAACCTTGAGAACGATGGATAGCGCACAAGGGGCAGCAGCCTTGCCGAAAGGGGGGCACACCGCACCTTCAGACCTGACGGAGTCTGCTAGTCAGGGCCCTGACCTTGCTCAGCCGCGGTGTTGCACCGCTGTTGCAGCAACACGCATGCAACAGAGCAACGCGAAAAAGAGAATGGCCGTTTTTTCGGGCTTTTTCGCGCCCTCGAGGCGTAGAAGTGTTGCATGTTGCACGGGGACGGCTGCCACACCTGCAACACCTGACAGCACGCCATTTCGATAGCCGGCGAACCTGTCTGGCCGCTGCCGAGACCGAGGATGGCCGTGAAAATCTACGGCGGGCCCGACGCGCGCATGCTCGACACGCATAAATTGGGAGCCGCCTCCGGCTCCATCAAAACACCTAACTCGGTGTCTTCGGAACCGGGTGCAGGCCGCTTCGAACGATTTTTATGCGACGTGCGCGCCCCTCCGTCCGTACCAGGTGCGAACCGGCGTTGGAGAGCGTTCGCCGTTTGAGGCTGATCACCAACTCGTACTTGATAGGCGTCTGCGCCGGGCGGACGGCCCTGGCACTTACTTTTCTCTCTCCTCCGCAGGCGCAAATGCATAGCAGATGAAGCTATTAATCGCGCTTTCAACAGCATCCTGATCATGCCGCCGTTCCGGCTTCAAGAACCCTCTATCAACGAGTGCGTCAATCTCTGTTACGTGTAACAGCACGCGCACAGAGCAAAGCCCGTTACGGCGCCGGGTACGAAAGCGTCGCATCCGTTCGGCTGCGGTGACTGGTATTGTAGCTTTCGTTCTCGTGCTCACGGTCGTTGCTCGGTTCGGCCCCTGCCGAGGCGGGCGTCCTAACCCGGCAGACCCGGGCCGTTACGTGTCACGCTGTGCTAGGAACTATACGCTGGCGCGTTACACGTCACGGATGAACACGAACACCACCCACCGGACCTTGGACACTGGGGTTTGCTGAAGTGCAGAAAGTGCACAAAGTGCAGGAAGCCATGCCCTCATGTCCTTTCTGCACTTTCTGCACTTTCTGCATTGCTGAAAAGCTTCGGGTTGACCTCCCACCGACGGATTGGACGCCCGGCAGTTGGTGTGTTGGTTTCGCGCACCCAGCCAGCCTTCACGAGGCCGCCCATGAGACCTTGGGTCTGTTCGGCGTCGAGACTTTGACTAAGGGCATCCCGGCGGACATCCTTTAAAGAGATTTCCTTCTTATTATGAGCACGGATCCACCGGAGTACGCGCCGCGCGTTGGCGTGGCGTTCATTCAGCCCAATCTGCCGAAGCGCAGCTCGGCTGTGTGGCCAGAAGTAGTCTCGTACAAGTCGTATAGCCGCTTGAACATGTTCTACGTCGATCCGCTGCGGCTCCGGACCACCGATCATGCCCCAGGCGAGATAGCATAGCGTTCCTGCCAAACGGAGCACATGCGCAGGGGTCTTGGCCCACCACTCCCGCTCGCGACCATCCAACGCATCCTTTTCCCGATGCTGGAATTGCCGGAATTGCTCGAAAACCTCGACGGCTTCGGGCGACAGAGCGATGTTGCGTGATACGAAGTTTCCCTCTTCCGCAGAGGGGAGGTCGATCAGTCGCGACAGGGCATTGACGATTTCTGGTTCAACCTCCGCCACTTCGTTCGTCAGCGGTCGATAAGGCGGGTCGATCGGCCAAGCAAAAAGAATCCGTGCATACATACCGTCGAGGTCCCCCTTGAACGATCGAGCGAGCTTGTCAGGCTGCAGTCCGCCGACGACTCCGACCAATAAATGGTTGACAGCGATCGGAGGCCGCCCCATTCGCTCGACGGTATACGGGTTGCCATTCCAAGCCTCGAGCCAAAACTCATTGTCCTGGCCGCCCGAGTACCGGCTCATGTTGAGGAAAAGGCCTGATAGTTCATCGGACAACATCAACATGCCTTGCGGTCGTGATTGCAGAAGTTCGGCAACACGCTCGATTGTCACGTTTGACACGTAAAGTCTCGGCGCGACGAATGGCCCAGGATCCGCCGCCGCTGTTGGCATCACCGGCTCCGAAGCAACTTTGCTCCGATATTCTTCCAACGGCACCACTTTTGCTTCCGCAGCACGTTTAAGGTCTTTTTTCCACTGAGCTCGGGCCGCTTTTGCCGCCTCGACGCGGCCATCATGAGCTCGCTGCAGCTCAGCAATCTTGGGCCTGCGGTCACGTTCTATCTGCGACAACGCTCGTTTCGTCGCATCAATCCCAGGTGTCTTGCTCGTTCCTGAGAAACCCACAACTGCCGTCCAGGTAGTCGTCGGCTGTGTCCACGATCGAGATGCCATTACTCGGCGCGCAGCCCCAATGACGCTGGAAGCAATCCCTAAAAGAGGGACAGCGACATGCGCGGGTGTAGTACCAGCGCCATGTGCTGCGCGCTCGACCCATCCTTGGCAAGGCACCGATAACGTATCGATTGGGAATTCAGGCAGATCGCCACGGCGGTCGTCGAGAATGGACCAGTCGGGATCATCCCAGCTATGGGGTGTACGAAGCCAATCTTGGCCTTTTGCAGTGCCGTCAGTTGATTCGTTGGGCTTCGATGCGTCATCGGTCTTGTGATTGTCTTTTTGTCGACCAGCCGGGCCGATGCCGTTGGTCTGCGGCTTATCCCAGTGCACCGCGTAGCCTTGCCCGAAGCCGAAAGATCCTTGGGCACTCATGCGACCGTCCTTTGAACGACGTCGTTGATGTCTTCACCGCACCGGTCGGGAATAACGCGAAATACCTCCCGACCCGCGGCTGTCCATCGTCTCGAGCAATCGAGCGCAGCTCGCTGGCCGGTGCCGCTTACATCATTATCGACGATGATGGTTAGGCACTCGATGCCTGAGACGACGGGGAAATGCCGAACATTATTGGCATCCCCGAGCGCCCATGCGGGTGTGAACCCCAACTGCATAGCGCTGAGCACGGTCTCCAAGCCTTCGCCGATCGCGAGTCCCATCGTTACGTCTTCGTCAGCCGACAACTTGACCGCAGCCCCAGTCTTTCGCCCCAACGCCATACGACCGATTTTTTCGCCCGTTTGGCTGAGCGCAGTGCGTTGCACCGCTGTCACCTCATTCGTGTGGATGTTTCGCATCACCGCGAGCAGGGCAGGAGTATGCACGAGCTCGCCGCTAACCTTGTCGCGCCACGGACAGGCAGCGTGAAAGCGGATCACGCGCATTGCAAGTTCGGCGACCAGCGCTACGGCCCGAGAGGCTAGATAGGTTTCGACCAACGTCCCGCGAGGATCTGTGCCTTGACGCCATAGCGTCACGGCGCGTCCAATTCGGCTCTTCATGATTTCATCGGCTTCCGGCAGCGGCCTTTTGTCTGAAACGTGGCATGCCCTGCCGCGGGTGATACCGAGGCGGCTCAGTACATAGTCTCGGCAGGTTCGCAAATCGTCACCGGAATGCGAGTAGATCAAGATCCCGCCAGGAGCGTGTAATGCCGGACGGACGGCTAGACTGCGGTCGTACGGACTGTGTCCGGGCCCTGGGGCAAGAACCTGACCGCTTGAAACTTCCCCACCAAGTGCGTGGGCAATAAGTTGGAGATTGTTCAAACCTTCCTCCGATCTTGTTTTAAGGCGCTCGCCAACCAACAGGACGGAAACTCTCGGATATGGCGAAGGGGAGCGGGAGGCCTTACTGCGACTGCTCCTTCAAGCCACCGCACCCGGCCTTCTCGGTGTGCGCCTCAAGCCATCCGTAGATCGAACTCAGCCGATAGCCGACGCGCCGGCTGGACAATCGCACGCGCGGCGGCGCCCTACCGGCGCGGAATTCACGCCGTAGCGTGTCCTTCGAATAGCCGATGATCTCCGCGGCCTGCGCTTCGCTTACGACGCGATCAAGGCTCGGCGATTGCTCGGGAGCCGTAGGCATTGTGATTGCTGATGGCGTTGTGGCGCGAAGATGCCCTCGGCGGACCTTCTTTTTGCCCATGGCCTCTCCCCATGCGAATCAAGTTGGCACGTGGAGGCAATAACGCGCAGGACTGGTGTTGCGCACGTGAAAACGTCGGCAACGAAGTTCGTTATTTACTGGCCCTCGGCACGTTTGGGCGGCGACGGGGCTATTTCGTTCAACCGAGCATTGAACAGGTTGAGCATCTTATTCATGTCGGAAGGGGAGAACTCTCCACACTCGAAAGGGTGCAGAAGATGGCGTTCGTAGATCATCCTCACGTCAATAAATGTGTTCGCGCGCGTGAGCCTGTCGACGAGCTCCGCGCGGTACTTCTTGAGATCCTGTCGTTGCTGGGCAATCCCGATCGCCTGCTCAAACGCCTGCTCTCGGGTTACCGCCCGTTTCTCAAGCAAGATTTCATGGACGAGGTGGTGAAGCCGATCCTCGTGTGTCTTTTTTTGGGCCTCCACCATCCGTTGATACTCCGCGGATCGTCTCCAGCGCGTGATGGAACTGGGGTCCACCGAAACCAATTTAGCCAGTTCTCGGAC
>Ga0137369_10006877_pt1 | contig 11468 bp, 7 predicted proteins | sample SagtaG_12_FD_104918 | JGI IMG/M metagenome (GOLD analysis project Ga0137369, IMG submission 104918) | Vadose zone soil microbial communities from Sagehorn Ranch, Mendocino, California, USA - Sage1_L_113_16 metaG | ecosystem: Environmental > Terrestrial > Soil > Vadose zone | place: USA... | reverse complement strand
GCGACCGCCCTCGCTGCCCTCGGCTGAGCCCTGTTGGGGGCCTTGGCACTCTCGCTGGCAGTGGTCCTTCTTGTTTGGAGCGGACGACGGGATTCGAACCCGCGACCCCCACCTTGGCAAGGTTGCTGGGACGTGTCTTCCGACCTGCGGGGACGCCTCCCCCCAACGTGTGAGCTGGGCACTTTCGTTCCCGTGCAATGGGGTCGTTTCGCGTCGTGACGCGGTCGTTCACGGGACCCCGACGGGACCCCACTTTCCCAAGGTCCCGTCTCTGGTCCTCGCGTCTTCACGGGGTGGTCCTCCCCGTGCGTGCCCCCGCCCGCCCGAGTCGCCCCCGCGCCTTCCAGCCACAACCCCCAGACCGGCTTGGCGTGCGGCCGGCCATCCGAACGGATCGTGCACACCCAGTAGTTGAGGACGGTAGCCACTCGCTGACCTGCTTCCAGGGCAGGGCGCTCGCCGGGCGGGCAGGCGGCGTTCTCCATCCCGTCGCCGGGCGGAAGCTGGGGCCGGCTTGGTCTCGGTTCGATGGCGGTCATGAACCATACTCGGCCACCCGAAACGCCGACCGTGTCGCCAGAGCTCGAGGCTCAGGGCCTAACCGACCGCCGCTCACCGCAACCGAAGAGTCGAACCAGCCGGTGCAGCGGCGCTGCGAAGCGGTCGGCTTAGTGCGAAGCGGACGCATCGTGGGCCTGGATGACGACCAGACCGAGTTGATCTACCTGAAGCGAACGCCGAGGGTGGCTGACCCTGCCCCTCTCGCGCCCACCTAGCTAGGGACGCGCCCTCGCATAATTGACGCGCCGCCCGGAGGACGCAGCGAAGTTGGCACTTCGGGCGCGAGGAGCCAGCATGGCCGAAAGGATGAAGCTCAATCGGCTTGGCAGGCTTGGATTGAACAGCCCGACGCGTGCGTTCGTCCAGCGACATGTGGTGGCGCCTCTCCTCGAGCGGCTGGGCGGGCGCGTCGAGGCCGGAAGGGCGCTCGAGCTCGGCTGCGGGAGAGGAGTGGGCGGCGAGATCATCCTCGACCGATTCGGCCCAGCCCACCTCGAGCTCATCGACATCGACCCAGAAATGGTTGAGGGTGCACTCCGTCGGCTCGCGGGGCGTGCGGGAGCAGTGGTTCGGGTTGGGGATGGGACTCGGATCGAAGCATCCGACGGCTCGTTCGACGCCGTCTTCGACTTCGGCGCGATCCATCAGATGCCGGACTGGCCGGCGGCGGTCGCGGAGGTTCGCCGCGTGCTCAAACCGGGCGGACGCTTGTTCTTCGAGGAGGTCGCGAGCCCAGCCCTTCGTTGGACACTGCGGTTCACGGTCGAGGGCTGGCCTTCTCCGCACAGCCGTCTCTTCTCGCGCGAGGCCTTCCTCACCGAACTCGAGGCGGATGGGCTCTCCGTCGGCCCGCGCCTGGCTGACCGGCGGCTTCTCTACGTGGCGACCGTGCTCTCGGCGGGTCTCGTCGGCGATCTCGTCGGGGTTGCCGAGCGACGGGCTGCCTCAGAATAAGCGCGGGAGACATTCGTAACATGCGCGCGTCGCAACAGAAGGGGGCCCCACGCCGTCGCGATCCGCGGACTTCTGGTGGAAGATCTTGGGGTTGTAGTCGCCCGTCACCTCGATGTCGGATCGCAGGAGGGCGGCGAGGATCTCCCGGTGGCGGCGAGGTCGGTCTCGTCCTGCTCCGCGGTCTCCCCGTTCTTCGGCGTCGGCGCCTTGGGCGGGGACCCGACTATGTCGCTTCGCAAGTAGTCTTGCTCCAGGAAGATGTTGACCCGAACGCCTCGCCAGCGCGCGTCGAGGATGGCCTGTGCGATCGGTCGCGCCTCCCCGGGAATCGAAACATAGGTCCCGGGGCGCCATCCGTGGAAGGTGGGATGAACAGGGCCACCGACGGGCCCCTCCGCGCATCGAGTGACTGATAGGGGCCGCTCACGCCGGCAGGCAGGCGTCGACGTGCAGGTACTGGCGGCACTCCGCCTCCGTGAAGCCTCTGGTCAGCTCTGCCCGGGCGATCTGGATCAGGTCGTTGAGATCGAGGGCCCAAACCCGCACGGTCCGGTCCCAACTCGACGACGCGAGCTTCGAGCCGTCGGGGCTGAACGCGAGGGCGAACACCTCCGCCTGGTGACCGTCCAGCAGGAGGAGCTGGGTCCCCGATCCCGGATCCCACAGTCGGACTGTCCCGTCCTTGCCCGCCGTGGCCACCACGGATCCGTCGGGGCTGAAGCGGATGCTCTGGATGCTGCCGGTATGCCCGGAGAGCGAGGCGAGCTTGCGTCCGCTCCTCACGTCCCAGATCCCCCCGGGACCGAAGAGCGAACCGATGGCGACCCGGTCGCCCGAGGGGTCGAAGTCGACGTCCAACGCCCAGCCCGGGATCGTCAAGATGATCTTCCCCTGCCGCCAATCCCAAATCGTGACCCGAGCGGTCTCGGTGTTCGGACGCGCGACCGACTCACGGCTTGTCGCCAGCAGGCGTCCGTCGGGGCTGAGTCCCAGCGCGTTCGGGTAATACCCCTTCTCCTCGCGTATCGCGGCCACCTCCTGGCCCGCCTGGTCGACGAGGACCGTGACGCCGTCGGAGCGAGCGGCCGCGAGGACGGTCCCGTCACCGCTCCACGCGAGGTCGGGATACCACCCACGGATTGCGGGGACCGGAAGCACGAACTGCTCGTTCCCGGTCGACTCCTCCCACACTGTCACCGTCCCCTCCATACCGGATGCGGCGACCAGCCCGTCGGTGCTGACCTCCATCGCGAAGAGGGGGGACGTGGGGTCGGGCTCGGCGAGCGGACCAAAGTCGCCGCCCGGCCGGCCGATCACCCTCACGCCCTGCCCGCTGCTGGCGTCCCACACGGTCGCCGAGCCGTCCCCGTTGCTGGCGATCACGCCGGTCCCATCGGAGGTGAACGCGACCCCGGAGGCTGTGGAGGTCGGCACGTTTGCCCATTCCGCGTCACCGGAGAGGCTCACGTCCCAGACCTTCACGGCCCCCGTGGGTCCTGCACCGGTCATGACGCGCGTGCCATCTGCGGAGAACGTGGGCCAAACCCAGGTGCTCTTCGCCTGCGCTGGGAGCGAGAGCAATTCGATCCCGCCATCAGGGTGGATCTCCCAGATCCTGGCGGTCCCATCGGTGCTCCCGGTGACCAGTCGTGAGGTGTCGGGGCTCCAGTCCGAGGCCACGACCTCGGACCGGTGGCCGTACAGGCTCCCGCGAGGGTCCCCTGACTCCGCCTCCCAGATGCGGACCGTCGCGTCCCCACCCGAGGTCGCGATCCGGCTCCCGTCGGGGCTCCATCCGACATCGTTCACCGGGCCTCCGTGCGGCAGGTGAAGGACCTGCTCACCGGACCGAACGTCGACCACGATCGCTCCGGAGTCCCACGTCGCGAAAGCCATACGTTGGCCATCGGGGCTAAAGGACGTCGCGAACCCGATGTCCCCGTGCTCGATCTCGCGGACCAGCCTTCCGGTCGCGAGATCCCAGATCCTGACGACGTCCTCGTCTTCGAACGGGGCGGCAAGGAGTGAACCGTCCGGGCTGAACGACGGCACCCACACGACGCCGGTAGGTCCGTCGAAACCCCACAGCTCCTCGCCGGTGGATGTATCCCAGACCCTGACGTCGCCGTCGTCCCCGGTGGTCGCGAGCATCGAGCCGTCCGCGCTGAACACGACGCCGTTCACGTCGGAATCGTGCCCGCGGAACGGAGGGACCACGGACATGCCGGTTCGGGCGTCCCGGATGTCGACGAGCCCGGTCTCCTCCTCCCCTTCGGTGACGAAGAGCGACCCGTCCGGACTCCAGTCCAAGATGTCGCCCTCGCCCGGAAGCGAGCGGACGATCCGTGAGGCGCTGACGGCACGGTGCAGGGCCTCCTCGGCCTCGCGGAGCACCGTCCCGTCGTGGCTCCGGGCCGTCTCGATCGCCTCGAGGGCCAGCAGGATCGACCGCTCCGCGTCGAGGTTCAGGTTGGCCACGGAGGCCGCCGCGAGCTCCCTGGCGAGCGCCACGCGCGACTGCTCGGATGCCACCCGCCGCTCCCCGACCGCGATCACCGTCAGAGCGCTAGCGACGAGCGCCGCCGCTGACAGGACCGCCACCAGGACGCGCAAGCGCGACCGCGATCGACGCTCGAGGTAGCGCTCCCGCTCCCGGCGCCGGTCCTCCATAGCCCGCTCGGCATCGCGCAGCTCGATGCTCGCATCGAGGAACTCCCGATGAGCGGAGGCCATCGCGAGATCGGTGCCCTCTGCCCATGCTTCCATCTGCAGAAGCCGGTTCCCTTGGAGCAGGACGCTCGGATCGCGGTCTGATGCCCGCCATTCGGCAGCCCCGCTGCCGAGCGCCCGTTCCTGGCGGACGTCCTCGCGGGCCTCGTCGATCCAGCCCCGCAGACGGGTCCACGCGCCGAGGAGCGCCTCGTGAGCGATCTCGACGGTCGGCTCACGGGTGGTGGGGTCCCGGTCGAACGATAGCAATCGGTGGCGGCCGAACGCGTCGATCACCGGGTCAGTGGCGTCCGGATCGGAGGACGTGAGCTCGGACCGGCGGACCCGACGACGGGTTTCATCGGAGGCCTCGCTCAAGGCCACGAGCCGCAGGAAGAGCTGTCGACAGGCTTCGCGCCCGGGGTCGTCGAGGGCGTCGTGCAGTCGCTCTGCCCGGCGCGCGAGGGCTCCGGAGACCCCGCCGATTCGCCGGTACGCGTTCAGCGTGAGCGAGCCGACGTCCTCCCGGTCGGCGAGCTCGGTGAGCGCGTACTGGAGGAGCGGGAGCGCCCCCGGCCGGTCGATCACGTCTGCGACCATCGCAGCAACGAGCCCGGGCTCGACGTCGAGACCGACGCGCTCGGCCGGGCCGACGATCGCGCGCTCCAGCTCCTCGGGGGACATCGGGGCGATCGCCTCGTTCCGGGCCGCCAGCAGGTCGCCGAAGCCGCGGACGGACAGCGGCTGGTCGTAGAAGTCGGCGCGCAAGGTGGCGATCACACGGATCCGGCTGGCGGGATCTTCGGCCGCCACGCGGAAGCTCTCCAACACGTGGGCGCGCTCGGCGTCGTTCTCGACCCTCGTGAAGAGCTCCTCGAGCTGGTCGAGCACGATCAGGAGCTCGGCATCCGGATCGGGGAGGAGCCGGTCCACCGCCCGGGCGAGCCCGAGCTCGTCCCGCTCGAGGTCGTCCAGGAGCGACGGCGGGGGGTCGACGCTCACGCCGAGGAGCGCCCGCTCGAGCTCGCGCATCGGATGGCCCCCCGGGAGCAGGTCAGCGACGTACCAGCGGTCGGAGCCGCGGATCGCGCCCCGGCGGATCGCTGGGATTAGCCCGGCGCGGACCGCGGACGACTTCCCCGAACCCGAAGGGCCGACGACGCAGAGGAAGCGAGCCGCCCCGTACTCGGCGAGCCGCTCGACGAGCCGGCGCGTGAGCACCTCGCGCCCGAAGAAGTCGGCGCTGTCGGCCTCGAAGAACGCGCGGAGGCCTTTGTAGGGGTTGCGGATTTCCCCGGGGGCGATGACGCGCGCCGCCGTGCCCTCGATCGCGCCTCGGAAAGCCGCGCAGAGCTCCAGTACATCGCCGAACCTCGCCTGTGGTTCCTTCGCCGTCGCGCGAGCGATCGCCGCGTCGACGGCCGGAGGGACCTCCGGCCGTGCCTGCCGGACCGACGGGATCGGCCGGTTCAGATGTTGATCCAGCAGCACGTTCAGCGACGTACCGGGGAACGGGTGCTCCCCGGTGAGCATCTCGTACAGGACGACCCCGAGCGCGTAGATGTCCGAGCGCGGCGTCGTCTGCTCGAGTCGGATCTGCTCGGGCGACAGGTACGCGGGCGTACCGCGGATCATCGTCCCGGCTGTCTGCTCGGGCGACCCGGTCTCCAGCGCGATGCCGAAGTCGGACAGGTAGGCGCTGCCCTCCTCGTCCAGCAGGACGTTGCCGGGCTTCACATCGCGATGCACCACGCCTTGGTGGTGCGCGGCCGCGAGGGCCGCGCCGATCTGGTCCACGATCTTCGCTGCGCGCCCCAGCTCGAGCGCACCGTCCTGGAGGACGTCCTCCAGGCTCCCACCTCGGAGGAACCGCATGATCAGGTAGGCCGCATCGGGTTCCCGCCAGTAGTCGTAGAGCGGCACGATGTGCGGGTGCTCCAAGCGGGCGACGAGCTGTGCCTCGCGCTCGAAGCGACGCACGAAGTCCGGCTGGTTCGCGAGCTCGGCGTGGATCGACTTGATCGCGACCTCGCGCTCAATCTGGGGCTGGATCGCGCGGTACACGGAGCCGAACGCGCCCTCGCCGACCTTGTCGAGCAGCCTGTATCCCCGCAGCGGCTCGCCCGGGAGCTGCAACGACTCGTCCTGGCGGAGTACGCGTTCGTGGAGGTCCTGAAGCTCGCGCGAGGGGTCGATGCCGAGCTCGTCGGCGAGCAGCTCCCGGGCGTGGTCGAACGCGGCCAGAGCCTCGGCCTGGCGTCCGCTTCGGTACATGGCCAGCACGAGCTGGGCCCACAGGCGCTCCCGAAGCGGGTGCGCGACCGTCGCCGTCTCGAGCTCCGGGATGACCTCCGCGTGCTGGCCCAGGTCGAGCAGGACCCCGATCCGTTCCTCGGTCGCCGCAAGGCGGAGCTCCTCCAGCCGGGCGATCTCGCCGAGGAGCGAGGGCTCGAACGCCAGGTCCGCGAGCGCGGGACCGCGCCAGAGCGCGAGCGCCTCATCGAGGGCGTCGAGGGCCGCCTTCGGCTCGAGGCCGTCGTCGCGAGCCTCGCCAAGGAGCGACTCGAACTGGAACGCGTCGAGCTCCTCGGGCTCGGCGCGGAACAGGTAGCCGGGCGCCTTGCCCTGGATCCGCCCGGATCCGAGCGTGTTCCGGAGACGCGAGACGTACGACTGGAGCGTCCCCCGGGCAGTCTCGGGTGGCTCCTCGCCCCAGACGGCATCGATCAGCCGGTCCGATGGCACGGTCTGGTTCACGCGCAGGAGCAGGTGCGCGAGTACCAGGCGCTGCTTCGGGCCTCCGATGGCGATCGGGCCGTCGTCCCCGGAGACCGCGAGGGGGCCGAGGAGCTGGAAGCGCACCGCCAAACGGTACCTCCGAGCCCGCGGACGCGGAACCCCCCGTCCGTGCGTGTCTGCGGCAGTCATGGGCGCAGGGTGCGGGGTCGTCCTTGCAGCCCGCTTGCAAGGAGCGAGCCCGCAAGCGAGCTGCAAGGGACGCACGTCGGCTGCAAGCCGGCCACACGGGACCTGCATGGGGCGAGCCCGACCGTGCCCCCATGGGCAAGATCGTCCACCTCGGGGTCGCGATTCCGCTGGTTGCTGGGGCTGTGCTCGGCGCGGTCGCGGGACGGGCAGACGCATGGGTGGAGGTCCGGCCCGACGTCCGGATCGACGGGGCGACCGCGGAGCAGGTCGAGCTCGCCCAGTGGGCGGTCGGCCGCTTCGATGCGTGGGGGCTGAAGGCTCCGCCCGTCGAGATTCGCTTCCACGGCGACCCCGGGGGATGCGGAGGTCGCCTCGGCTACGCGGAGTCCGGCCGGGTGGACGTATGCACGACCCTGGTGAACGTGATGACCCGGCGGATCCTGCTCCACGAGATGGCCCACATCTGGCTCGATGTGAACACGGACGCCGCGGTCCGAGAGCGGTTCATGGAGCTCCGCGGCCTACGAGCGTGGAATGCATCGACTGACCCGTGGGAACGACGCGGATACGAGCAGGGCGCGGAGGTCATCTCGTGGGCGATCGGGGAACGGATCCTCGGGGCTCAGGTGTCGGACAACGACCCGGAGGCGCTCGAGGCCGGCTTCGAGATCCTGACCGGCATCGCTCCGCCGCGAGCGTAGAGGTCGTTCCAGATCTGCTTCCTCCGGCAACGTTCTCAGTGATCTGAGATCCATCGCAAGTGGACGAACCGCTCCGGCACGTGGCTCAATCCGCCGGGGAGGAGGCGCGGACCCTGGCCGAGCTGACCGGTGGCGTGGGGCTTCGGGCGCTGCTTAGTCTCGTTGACTCAGCCGTGCTGGTGTCGTCCTAAGACGCAGAGGCTCCTGCTGAGGCTGCAGATCGCCAAATGGATCGTGTGCGCTCCGAGTACCTAGACGCCGACCCTGAGAGGCTGGCGTTCTTCGTTCTTCAGCCATGGCCAGCGGTACCGACACGAATGGAGAGGATTCATGACCGTCATGGAGTGCGAGGGATGTTCCTCGACCCGCGCCGCCAAAGGTATGCAGGGTTTGGATGGTGGGGGCTCTCTCCGGAGATCGATGTCGAGGGTGGCGTCCGGGTGTCGAGTGGACAGCTATCGCTGTGGATCACTCCGGCTGGTGTTGCCACCGTCGTCGTCACCTAGGACTACCTCACGTGGGCGATGGACCGGTACTCGGTCCGCAGGGAAGGACCCCTCATCAACTCCATCGCGCTCGGGGAGATCGTTTATGAGTTCGCCCGCATGTACTGCCTCTTGGTCGAATGGGCTCAATCGAGGCCATCAGAGGCATGATTTCGCGCATGCCTATTCCGCGCGGTTGAGCCAATGCCTCTACAGCTCGGCGACGGGAGGGCCGACCAGGTCAACTACATATTTCAACTTCGACAGCCTGTCCAAGACGAACCGCGTGACACCCTGGGTCCGATACAAATCAACATGCGGGACGCAGCCGAGCGGATCGCTGCTCGCGTCCTGCGTGGGATCTATGCGATGTTCGGATTCGGCCGGGATGCAATCCCGCATCTCGTCGACGACGGCGAACGATTTGACCCTGCAACGTTGTCGCGGAAGGAGAACGAATAACAGGGAGTTCCCGTGTCTGGCGACCAACGGCTTCTCGGGCAGCACACCAGCCTAGCGGGCCTTCACGAGACCAGGGCCTTCGAATCCCCTTGGGTTCCCCGGTGGCCTTGGACGGCGGCACCCGGGAGGCCTGCGAGGGCCTCAGCCCAGGACTACTTCCGTGACGGAGTCGTGTACGAGACGGGACCCCGACGGGACCCATAGCATTTTGGACAGTTCTGAGCAAGGAAGAGGGCCGGCTCACACCGGCCCTAACCTTCGGTTTCTCTGGAGCGGACGACGGGATTCGAACCCGCGACCCCCACCTTGGCAATTGCATGGCGGTCATCTCATGCGTCTCCGTCAGTCTCAGCAGTGGCCCTGAGCTGCACGTTCTTGTCCCTCTTGTCTCATCCGTCTCACCAGTCGCTGGAGACGCCTCCATTTCGTTGGTGATTTCGTTGGTGTAGAAGCCGCTCCCCATGCTCCCTTGCCGCCTGCCCATGACTCGCCGAGTCGAATCCTTAGGAGCAATCAGGACAGAATCACTGATGCCCCATAGAGTTGCGGAGGAGGCATCGTGATGGATCAGGCGACATCACCCCAGACCGAGGATGCCGGCGCACGGACGTCCCGGCTTCCGGCCAAACTCGTGGGTGGACTCGTGTGGTCCGTCGTCAGTATCGCCGTGTTCACCCCGTGGTCCGGCACGCCCCGTGCCAAATGCAAGGCGGGTGCGACGCGCCTTGGACGAACCGATTGGGATGCGACTTCCATGGTGCATTCCCCTATTGGCTTCCTGTCCTCGCAGGGCTCGGCGGCTTCGCCGTTGGGTGGGCCGTCATGACGCTCTTGCAGCGCGTTCTTGGTCGTCGGGCGTCCGGCTAGTAGCGGCGAGCACGGAAACTGCTGACCCACGGGGTCCTGCTCGACGTGGGATGAACGCGGTACCCTCAGGCGTTTTCGAACGACATCACCGTCCCACTCGTGCTCCCTAGCGTTTGCATTGCCTACGAAACCCCACTAAAGGGGGTACTCGCGAAGAGGTCATCCGTTCCAGCCAGGATTTCGATCACGAGAAGAGGCTCCCTGGGAGGGTGGATCTGATGAGCGTAGATGCGGAGGTGTAATGATATGAGGGCCGATGGGCGGCGTTAGCGTGATCCCGTTCGTGGTCTCAGAGGTCCGATTGCCACCCGACGAGCAGGTGCTGCTCGGGCGCGAGTGGTGGCCGAGCTACGCCCACGCCGTCGTCCACCCGGATGGCGTGTTCCTGTTCGACGGGGATCGGCAACGCCGAGATCGAGGCGACGTTCTCGCCCAGGGTGCGACCGATCGAGGACGCCCTCGGCGAGCACGGGATCTCGCTTGCGGACGTGACCGCCGCCGCCAACTGCCACCTGCACTTCGACCACAGCGGCCAGAACGTCCGCCTGAAGGGCATCCCCATCTTCGTCCACAGGCGCGAGTGGGCGATGGTGCACGAGCCCGACTACACGATTGCCCAGTGGATCGACGCCCCGGGCCTCACCTACGAGGTCCTGGACGCCGAGACCGAGGTCGCCCCGGGCCTGCGGCTAGTCCCCACCCCCGGCCACTCGCCCGGTCACCAATCGCTGATCATCGAGGCGCTCCGACGGCAGGATCGTCCTGGCCGGCCAGCCCTCCAGTCGAAGGCCGAGTGGGTGGGCGGGACGGACCCGTCTGGATCAGAACAAATGCACCCTTCACGGTAGGGCGGGCGTAGTGGCGTCCCTTCCCTCAGACGCACGTCTGATGTCACAAGACCTCGGCGAGGAATGAGCGAAACACGTCGAGATAGCGATCGATGTCTCGCGAGGTGTGAGCGGGCGAAACGAGGGGACCGTTCCACCAGCCCCCATCCCACACTCCGCGGTTGGCCATGTAGATGCGTTGGGCATCCTTGAACCCGGGGAGATCGACCGCTCGGGCCTCGATCGCGTTGCGTGGTAGCGAAGGGGCGAACGTGTAGCCGGTTCGCGTGAATAGGCGGTACGTGGTCGACGGAAGTTGGGCCTCCGCGATGGCCCGCTCGAGTCCGTCCGCCAGCCGCGCACCCGACTCACGCGCTCGAACGAACGCTTCCTCGGTGTAGACGTGCTCGAGCGCCGCACGGCATGCGGCGATGGTGAGCGCGTTGGCCCACATCGTCCCCCCGGTCGCGATCTCGTCCACCACGTCCCCGTAGGCCTGGTAGAGCTGGTGGGGCGCCTCGATCAGGGCGGCGACCTCCTCGTTCATCCCGTACGCCGAGAAGGGCACACCCCCGGCGATCGCCTTGCCTATAACGAACAGATCCGGTTCGAGCCCGAACTCCTGCGTGAGTCCCCCGATCCCGCAATTGAACGTCTGCGTTTCATCGATCAGCAGCAACGTTCCTGTTCGTCGGGTCGCCCGGCGAAGCACCTCGTGGTATCCGGGTAGCGGCGGCAGGTGCCCGCAGTTGGTCATTGCCGGCTCGGCGATCACGCACGCCACGTCCTCAGGCTCGAGCGCCGCATCGAGAGCGCCGACGTCGTTGAACTGGATGACCTTCGTCGTCCTGACGGCGTCGGCCGAGAGCCCTCGGTACTCAGGCTTCACGACGCCGTCGTCGAGCACAACCATCGTGTGGTCAAGATGCCCGTGGTAGTTCGCGTCGAACTTGACCAGCTTCTCCCGTCCGGTC
>Ga0137369_10006865_pt1 | contig 11477 bp, 10 predicted proteins | sample SagtaG_12_FD_104918 | JGI IMG/M metagenome (GOLD analysis project Ga0137369, IMG submission 104918) | Vadose zone soil microbial communities from Sagehorn Ranch, Mendocino, California, USA - Sage1_L_113_16 metaG | ecosystem: Environmental > Terrestrial > Soil > Vadose zone | place: USA... | reverse complement strand
GGGGCGGGCTCGAGGCGTACCGGTGGAACTGCTGGACGGAAGGCTCCGTCGACTCACACTTTAGCGAGAGTTGTCGGGATGTGTGCTCTTTTCCGCCGCCTGCCTGATCTTCAGGAAGGCTCCCGCGAGCCTGTCTTGGACGGCCGGGCGAGTGATCCCGATGATGCTCGCGATTCTTCGCTCGCTGAAGCCCGTCGCCTTGAGGCGAAGCGCCTCGAGCTGGTTGGGGGTGCACACGCGCTCGGCGATCGCCCACACGTCTTCGTCGGATGGTTCGGCGACGCTCACTCGAGCCCGTCTCCCGGCCGCGTGCCTCGGATGGCTCCTCCGACTCTGGGCCCGACTGCTGGAATCCCTCGCAACTCAGCGGGCGACCCGATGAGCGGGCCGTGGCCTGTCTGGCGCGGGACCTCGTTGCCCGTCTCCAGGGCGACCTTGGCGAGCTTCCGTTCCTGCTCGACTTCGAGCGCTCGGCGGTCGAGCCAGCGGCCGAGCAGCCGGTGCGAGCCCCAGGCGCCCGAGCCTTCAATCGGCTTGCCGCTCATCCGCTCATCGCCGCTCTCAGCTTAGCGACGGCATTTGACCACCAGGCAGTGCATCATCCCTGCACATGGCAGCTATTTCGGCCTTCGACGCCGAGACGCGCCGCCAGGTCAAGCGCCTGGTCGACGCACGAGCTCGAGAGAAGATGGCCCGGCCTGTCACGGCCGAGGGCATCGAAATGAAGTGGCTCGGGTGAGTTGCCCCCTCGGTTGCCACCTAGCCCTTGAGCGCGCCTGACCTGACAACGAAAAGCCCCGCGTGTGCAGGGCTTTTCTTTGTGGGCCGTGCAGGGATCGAACCTGCGACCTTGGGATTAAGAGTCCCCTGCTCTACCAGCTGAGCTAACGGCCCCGCGACGGGGCCATTGTAGCGAGGGGTCCTTGGCCTTCAGGCCCGCTGGAGCCGCCTGTTCAGGTACCAGGCGAGCGTCCTTCCGGCCCCTTAGCCCCGGAGAAAGAGCGGCGCGCCGCTGAGGAGGATCTTCAGAGTCACAAGACACGGTAGATTCGCCGCCGCCGTGCGAATCCTTTCCGTCGTAGGCAATCGGCCGCAGTTCGTGAAGTCGGCCCCTGTCTCGCTCGCGTTCAAGGAGCGGGGCGTCGAGGAAATCCTTCTTCACACCGGCCAGCACTACGATCCCGAGCTCTCGCAGGTGTTCTTCGAGGAGCTGGGGCTCGACCCGCCGGCCCGGCAGCTCGAGGCCGGTTCCGGAACTCACGCTGAGCAGCTCGCGCGCATGCTGCCGGGAATCGAACAGGCCGCGGTTGAGGAGCGGCCCGACTGGGTGCTCGTCTACGGGGACACGAACTCCACGCTCGCCGGTGCGCTCGCAGGCGCCAAGGCCGGTTTTCGGGTCGCCCACGTCGAGGCAGGCCTGCGCTCATTCGACCTGACGATGCCCGAGGAGCTCAACCGGATGGTCGTCGACCGCGTTTCGGCCCTTCTCTTCGCGCCCGCCGACGTGGCCGTAACCAACCTCCGGCGGGAAGGAATCGTCGAGGGCGTCCGCGTGGTTGGAGACGTCATGCTGGACGCGAACCTCCGCCTCGCGCCCATCGCCCGCGCGCGTTCGCAGGCGCTCGCGGAAGCGGGGGTCGAGCCCGGCGGTTACGCGTTAGCCACCGTCCACCGCGAAGCAAACGTCCGCGAGACCGCGCTCGGCAGCATCGTCGAGGGGCTTAATGCCCTGGAGGAAACGGTCGTCTTCCCGCTCCATCCGCGGACCGCGGCAGCGATCGAGGAGCAAGGGCACAGGTTGGGCGGGCACGTGCATGCTCGGCCGCCTCTCGGTTACCTCGACTTTGCCGCCCTCGCCTCGCAGGCCCGAGTGATCCTCACCGACTCGGGCGGGGTCCAGAAGGAGGCGTACTGGTACGGCGTTCCCTGCGTGACGCTCCGTGAGAACACGGAATGGGTCGAGACCGTCGAGCTGGGATGGAACCGGTTGGCGGGATCGGACCCGCAGAGGATCGTCGAGCAAGCCCGTGCCGCGCGCGCGCCCCTTCAGCATCCGCCTCTTTATGGAGACGGCCATGCGGCCGATTCAATCGCTGACCTCATTTGTACGATTGATCGCGGATGACGCCCGACATCGCCATCGTGGGCGCCGGCTACGTCGGCCTGCCCCTCGCCCGCTGCTTCGCTGAAGCGGGCGTCGGAGTGGTGCTCGTCGAGATCGACGAGGAGCGCGTTGCGGCGATCGCCCGCGGGAAGAGCTACGTCGAGGACGTGCCGTCCGAAGCACTCCGACCGCTCGTCGAGGCGGGCACGCTCTCAGCGACGAGCGACTACGAGCTCGTGCGCGACACGGACGCGATCGTGATCGCCCTTCCGACTCCGCTCTCGGCCAACCGCGAGCCCGATCTCTCGATCGTGCTGAGCGCCGTGGGCGAGGTGAGCAAACGCCTCCGCAAGGGACACCTCGTCTCCCTCGAGTCGACCACCTATCCCGGAACCACTCGCGAGGAGGTCCTGCCGCTGCTCGAAGCCCGCGGCTTGAAGGTCGGAGAAGACTTCTTTCTCGCTTTCTCCCCGGAGCGAATCGATCCGGGCCGCGAGGACTGGACCGTGAAGACGACTCCGAAGGTCGTCGGCGGAATGACCCCCGCCTGCACCGAGCGCGCGTGCCGGTTCTACAGGCAGGCGATCGACACGGTGTTCTCGGTCTCCACCCCGGAGGCTGCGGAGCTGACGAAGCTCCTCGAGAACATCTTCCGTTCCGTGAACATCGCGCTGGTCAACGAGCTCGCGCAGCTCTGCGATCGCATGCGCGTGGACGTCTGGGAGGTCGTCGAGGCGGCTGCGACCAAGCCCTTCGGCTTCATGAGCTTCAAGCCTGGCCCGGGCCTGGGCGGCCACTGCCTGCCGGTCGACCCGTTCTACCTCGCCTGGAAGGCGCGCGAGTTCGACTTCTACACGGAGTTCATCGAGCTCGCCGGCAAGGTCAACGAGAACATGCCCTACTTCTGCCTGGAGAAGATCACACGCGCCCTCAACTCTCAGGAGAAATCGGTCAAGGGCAGCCGTGTGCACCTCGTCGGCGTCGCCTACAAGGCCGACGTGGGAGACCTGCGCGAATCGCCCGCGCTGAAGCTCATCGAGCTCCTGCGCGACGAGGGGGCCGAGCTCTCCTACCACGATCCGCATGTGCCCGAGCTCCCGGAGCACGGCCTCACCTCGCAGGAGCTGGACGGCTCCGTGGCGAATGCCGACTGCGTCGCCATCGTGACCGCGCATTCCGGCATCGACTATGAGCAGCTCGCGGACCGCGCACGCCTCGTCGTCGACTTTCGCAACGCGACGGGCCAGAACGGGTCGGCCAACGGGCGCGTATGGAAGCTCTGAAGCACGTCGGCCTGGCCGGCCTCGGCTACTGGGGTCCCAACCTGGCGCGGAACCTGGACGATCATCCCGAAGTCCGGCTGACGTGGATCTGCGACCGCGACGAGCAGGCGCTCGCGCGCGCCGCTTCGCGCTTCCCTGAAGCCAGGCACACGACCCGGTTCGAAGACCTGCTGGAGGACGAAACCCTGCAAGCCGTCGCCATCGCGACTCCCGTCGTCACTCATTTCGAGCTTGCGCGAGAGGCCCTCCTCGCCGGGAAGCACGTGTTCGTGGAGAAACCGCTCGCGCTCTCCTCCACCCTGGGCGAGCAGCTGGTGGCCCTCGCCGAAGAACGCGGCCTCGTCCTCATGCCCGGCCACCTCCTCCTCTACCACCCGGGCGTCGGAAAGCTGAAGGAGCTTGTCGCTGCGGGAGACCTCGGCCGGCTCCTCTACGTGTACGGAAACCGCCAGAACCTGGGCCAGATCCGCCGGGACGAGAACGCGCTCTGGAGCCTCGGCGCGCACGACCTCTCCGTGATCCTCCACCTCGTCGAGGAGGAGCCGCTCGAGGCCTGGGCGCGGGGCGAATCCTTCCTGAACCCGAGAGTCGAGGACGTCGTTTTCTGCTACCTCCGCTTCCCGTCGGGAGTGATCGCACACATGCACCTCTCCTGGCTCGACCCCCACAAGATGCGGCGCATGACCGTCGTGGGCGACCGCAAGATGGCCGTCTTCGACGACATGGAGCTCGAGCGCAAGGTGACGATCTACGACAAAGGGCCCGAGCAGCGCGCCGACACCTGGGGCGAATGGCAGACCCGCACCGGCGACATCTCCATTCCCAAGGTCCCGAACGACGAACCCCTTCGGCTCGAGTGCGAGCACTTCGTGCAGCTCCTGCGAGGGCAGGGCGACCGCTTCGCGGCGGCTCGGGAAGGCCTCGCGGTCGTGCGGGCGCTCGAACAGCTGCAGGCCTCGCTCGAGCGGGAGCGCGTTTGACTTGCGGCGGATCTCGAAGACGGCAGCGATCTATCCGGGGACACAGCTCGGCGCGGACGTCGAGATCGGCGACTACGCAGTCGTCGGTAAGCAGCCCACCCTGGGACCCCAGTCCACTGCGCCGCGAGAGGATCTGCCTCCGCTGGTTATCGGAGACGGAACGAGCATTCTGGCCGGCGCGGTTATCTTCGCGGGGACGAGGCTAGGAGAGGGCGTCATCGTCGGCGACCAGGCGTGCGTGCGAGAACGGTGCGACCTGGCCGACCACGTGGTCGTCGGCCGCGGTGCATTCGTCGAGAACGACGTGGCCGTCGGCGCGCGCACGAAGATCCAGGCGAACGCCTACGTGACCGCGTACTCTAGGCTCGAGGAGGACGTCTTTCTCGCCCCGTGCGTCGTGACCACGAACGACAACTTCATGGGGCGAACGGAAAGACGGCACGAGCTCCGCAAGGGTCCCACCATCCGCCGCGGGGCACGCATCGGCGGCGGTGCAATCCTGCTCCCGGGAATCGAGATCGGTGAGGAGGCCTTTGTCGGAGCCGGCGCCGTGGTGTTGCACGACGTGCCGGCACGGGCCGTCGTCGTGGGCAACCCGGCGCGCCAGATCCGCGACGTAGCGGACGACGAGCTGCTCGCGTAGTTACGGGACGTGCAGCTCGGGGCTGACGCCGCGGACGAGGCCGCTCGTCGCGGGGGGCGTGATACGCGCCCTGTAGTCGCGGCCCGCCCTCACGTTGAAGGCGGCGCGGAAAGAGCCGTCTGATTTGACGGTCGCCCTCGCCACGCCGCGGGCCCACGATCCGTCCAGGCGCTGCCTGTCGATGACGACCGTCCTCCCGGCAAGCGACAGCGGACGAACCGTGCCCTTCAGCGCGGTGGCTGAGCTGTCGGCGAGCACGATCTTGGCCGCGACGACAATGCGCGTTGCGGTCGTCGTCGCTGCAGGTGAGCTGAGCCTGTACGACGTCTCCTTGCGCGGCGAGACAGAGATCGCGCCCGCCCCCGTCACGGCGATGACGTCCGTCCAGTCACCGCCGTAGGGCCGCCGCTGCAGCACTGTGTTCGGGACCCCGCGGGCGATGATGTCGAGATCGACGCTCTTTCCCCAAACGATCCGCGTCTTCTCCGGGACGAGCGAAAGGACGCCGATCGAGAACCAGGTCGAGCGAAGGCCGAGCCCGGAGCGAATCTGCGCGCCGGTGCGCGTCGCCGTCCCGCCCGCGGTGACGATGTCCACGCGCTCGACGCGGTGACCTGAGTTCCGCGCGCTCACCGTCATGTCGCGGATCCCGCTGATGCCGAGGCGCGACGACATCGCCGCCCGAGCGAAGACGCAATCGCGCCCCGCACCCGGGCAGTCTTCCTCGGCGTCCGTCGGCCCCCATGTGTGATGAGGCGAGAGGTTGTCGTAGGGATCGCTTTCGGTCTGAAGATACGAGACGTCGGAACCGCCCCACTCCTCGGCCTTGTTGACGGTGCTTCCGCCAGAGGTGGAGAAGAAGAAGGTGGTCGCGACCGATCCGCCGCTCATCACGACCTCCCCCGCAGTCGCCGTGACGGCAGCGTTCGTCGACGCAGTCTCCGAGTTGATGCCCCCGTAGACCTGGTCGCTCGTGCTCCGGCAGAGCACGTTCGAACCGATCACGGAATTCCCGCAATGCCCCCCAGCGGCTAGGGCGTAGGAGCGCGCGGCGTCCGCCTGAGCCCGTAGGGCCTCCTGATGCCACGACGAGGGCGATTCGTTTGCCACCACGCCCCGGACGTACGGGTCCAGCCCGAGCAGGTTCACGGCTGCCAGGCCACCGGGCGCGTAGATCTGAATCTTCCCGCGGAAAGGCTGTCCGTCGACGGAAAGATGGGCCGCGGAACGAAATGTCGTGCCGCTCGGGAACGTCTTGCCTCCGATGAGAACAGTGGAGCCCGAACGAGTCACGGAGTACGACCCTGGCGCAAGTGACTTGCCCGCCCCCCAGATCGTCTGGGCCGATGCGAGCGGGAACCTCGAGCGGCCGCTGGTGAGCAGCACGCGGACGTTGCCTGTCCTCACGCCCAGCGTCGTTCCATGGTAGTAGTGAGCGAGGATTTGCTGATGCGTCCAGCCATGTTGGGCGAAGCCTTGCGCGCCCCACTGGCTCATGCCGATGCCGTGGCCCCAGCCCTTGCCCTTGACGACAAAGAGCGTCGACGCCGCGGCGCTCGACGTGAACGCGAGCGCGGCGAAGAGGGCTACCAGGAGGGAGATACGACGCATGACCGTGTGAGACCCCATCGACAAAGTAAGGGAACCTCGTAAGGAAAGCATGAATCAGGCCTGGAACGAGGGAGTAACGAGAGGGACCGCTTCGCGGGCAACGAGCAACTCCGCGAGCGCTTCAAGCGCGAGGCGCTGGCTGCCGCGCGGCTCTCAGGCCACCCGCACGTCGTCACCAGCTTCGACGTCGGGGAGTCGCGGGGGCGCGGGTCAAATGCGAGGAGGAGGGCTAGTCCGAATCCCCTAGCTCGCCGAGCGCGCGGCGGAACGCTTCCTCAGCCTGATCGCCGAAGACCGCGAAAACCACGCGCTCGAGGTTTCGCGGCTCGTACGCGCGCGCCTCGCGCACCATGATCGCGGCGCACTCTTCGAGCGGAAAGCCGCCGACACCGGTCCCGAACCCCGGCAGCCCGAGCGAGCGAGCACCCAGCTCGTCGGCGACTTCGAGAACGCGGCGCGTCGTGCGGGCCACGAGGTCGGCATTCGTACGCAGGTCCTGGCCCATCACCGCCCCGTGGACGACGTGGCTGGCATGCAGGCTGCCTCCACCGGTGGCCACTGCTTCGCCGACCTCAATCGGCCCCTGCGCCATAGCCTCGGCTTCGATCTCGCGGCCGCCGGCCCGCTTGATCGCGCCCGCGACGCCGGCGCCCATCCAGAGCTCGTTGTTGGCTGCGTTCGCGATCGCGTCGACCTCGAGCGCCGCGATGTCGCCCTCGACTACCTCAAGCTGCACGAGAGCAACTTAACGCCCGCTCGGGCTCATCGCCGGACGCGACTTCCGCGCCAGCGGGGAAGGCTTCACGCGGAAGACGCGAGCGACGTTCTCGGGCAGCCACCAGTTCCAGCGCCCGAAGATCTCCATGGCGCTCGGAACCAGCAGGGCCCGCACTATCGTCACGTCGAGCAGGATCGCCACCGCCAGCCCGAAGCCGAACTGCTGCAGGCCGACGATCGAGCCGGCGACGAAGCCCATGAAGGCGGCGAACATGACCAACCCGGCGGCCGTAACGATGCGCCCCGTCTTGGCCAGGCCGAGCGCCACCGCTTCGTCGTTGGGGCGACCGGCGTCCCATTCCTCGCGCATCCGGCTGACGAGGAAGACCTCGTAGTCCATGGAGAGCCCGAAGACCATGGCGAAGACGAACACCGGGATCCAGCCCTCGATCTGGTCGAAGGAGATCAGGCCGACCGCGTCCGCCCCTCCCCATTTGAAGAAGATCACGAGCATGCCGTAGGCCGCTCCGATCGAGAGGAGGTTGAGGATGATCGCCTTGAGCGGGAGGAGAATGGAGCGGAAGGCGCGCAAGAGCAGGATGTAGGTGAGGAGCAGGACCCCGAGCACGAGCCAGGGGAACGCGCCATACGTGAGCTCGAGGAAGTCGACCCCGCCCGGGGGGCCTCCGCCCGCGTAGACCTCCACTCCCTCGGCGAAGCCCGCGGCCGGGATGATCCGGTCCCGGAGCCGGTGGACGAAATCGAGTGCGGGCGGCGAGCCGTACTCGCTATTACCGACGACCTCGACGTTGAAGTACCGGCCCGTCGGATCGACGTGCTGGCGCGATTCGTCAAAGGTGACGCGCGCCACCTCGGGGTCCTTCCGCAGGCCCGTGATCAGATCGCCGATGGCGGCTCGGACGCCGGTCGATGCGACTCCGCCCGGGCGGCCCGTATCCCCGACGATCACCGTCGGCGCGAGCGCGCCCTCGCCGACCGCGTCCGAGATGACGTTCAGTCCCTTGACGCCCTCGAGGTTCTGCGGAATGCCCTTGTTGGATCCGGGCCCGAGCTCCAGCGCGAACACCGGCGAGGCGAGCGCCAGAAGAAGCGCGGCCGCGCCTGCGGCGAACATGACGGGCCGGCGCTGGATCGCGCGCGCCAGGCGCATCCACAGGTTGTACTCGGCGTCGCGGCGCTCCAGGACCCGCTTGGGCACCAGCCGCACGCGATCGAGGTTCGCCCCCCAGAAATAGAGCAGGACCGGGAGCAGAGTGAGCGCGCACAGGACAGAGACGATCGGAATCGCGAAGCCGCCGATGCCGAACCCGCGCATGAACGGGAGCGGCATGAAGAGCATGAGCGCGAGGCCGATGCCCACCGCCGAGCCGCTGAAGACGACCGCACGCCCGGCCGTCTGCATCGTTTGCACGAGCGCGTCTTCCTTGGACTTGCCGCTACGGAGCTCCTCGCGGTAGCGGTAGACGACGAGGAGCGAGTAGTCGATGGCGATCCCGAGGCCGATGAGCATGACGAGGTTCTGCAGGTAGGTCGTCAGCTCCATGAAGTGAGCGAAGACCCAGATGATCGACAGCGTGGTCGGAATCGCGAAGGCCGCGAACAGCAGCGGAAGGACGAACGCGGCGGTGCCGAACACGAACGCGAGGATGAGGACTGCGATCGGGATGGCGATGAAGAGCTCGCCGACCTTGAGGTCGTGAGCGAACACCGGATCGAGGTCGTGCTCGATCGCCGCCTGTCCCGACACGTAGAGCTCCGCGCCGGGGATCTCGCCCGCCGCGGCCCGCATGTCGTCGGTATAGCCCTTGGCGTCGGCAGGCTCGAGATTGGACACGATCGTCGCCGTGACCACCGAGTCGGAGACCGCCTGGACGCCGGCGAGCTTCCCAGTCGGAAGCTCCGCGGCGGCTTTCGCCGCGCGTTGCCGCACCACAGGAACGAGCCGCTCGGCCGAGCCGGGCGGGCCCTGGACGACGACGCTGAACGAGCCCGTGGTCTTCTGGCCGAAGTGCTGCTCGAGGATCTTCTCGGCCCTGTGGGTGTCCGTTCCCGGGAGGGTGAAGCGGTTCGTGAGGAGCGCGCTGAGACCCGACATGGCCATTACCGACACGACGAGGAGAAGAGTCCAGACGGCCACGACCGCCCAGCGGTAACGGATCATCGTGCGGGTCAAGCGCTCCACGCAGGCTCCTTCGGGAGGGGTTAGCGCGGACTAAGTTAGTGAAGGCTACGGGACGCGTCAAGCCCTCTGCGCGACCGTTTCCGTTCCTTCACCCCATCGACGTTCTTGACCCCCGCGACCCAGAGATACAGAAGGAGACCGAAGGCGGCGCCCGAGACTTTGAGGATGCGGCCCACGGGTACGATTGTCGCATGCGCTCGCGCAAGGACATCGACCGCCTCAAGCTGGAGATGGAGGAGCTCTTCGCCGACCTCTGCCAGGTGCCTCGGCTTGTCGCCTCACGCCGCGGCTTCCGCCCGGCGGTCGACGTCTACCGCACCGAGGATCCCCGCGCGGTCACCGTTGTCATCGAGCTCGCAGGTGTCGACCCCGCGACGACAGAGCTCGTGCTGGCCGACGGGATCCTCGTCATCCGGGGCATCCGTCGCCGGAGCGCAGGCGAGCAGCGAGTTGTCCACATGGAGATCGACTACGGACCGTTCGAGCGCCAGATTCCCATCGCCGAGCCCGTGGACGCAGAGGCGGCGAAGGCGACGTACTCCCGCGGGCTGCTCATGGTGACGTTTCCGCTCGCCGAACGGCCAACCAGCAAGCTGAGCGTTCAGATCACCACCAAGGGAAGCGCATGAGCGCTGTCGAGGAGACACTCATCGAGCAGGAAGACGGCGTGGAGGAGCCCGTGGAGAACGTAATGCCGACCCTCCCGCTCAAGGACACCGTGGTCTTCCCGGACTCCATGATCCCGCTCGCCATCGGCCAGGAGCGGTCGATCCGGCTGGTCGACGAGGCGGTGGCGAACGACCGGCCCATCGCGCTGGTCACTTCCCGTGAGGGCGACGACGAGGCCCGGTCGGCCGACGATCTCTACTCCGTGGGCACGGCGGCCGTGATCCACAAGATGATCCGGGTCCCAGACGGGACGCTACGCATCCTCATTCAGGGCCATCGCCGTGTGCGGTTGACTCGCATCGTCCAGGACGACCCCTACCTCGTCGGCGAGTTCGAGGAGCTGCCCGACGTCATTACTCGCGAGAAGGAGATCGCGGCGCTCGCGCGCAACGTGGAAGCGCTCTTCTCGCGCATTATCGCGCTCGTCCCCTACCTCCCCGACGAGCTGCAGCTTGCCGCTACGAATGCAGAGGACCCGAGCGCGCTCGCGAACCTGATTGCGACGACCATGCGACTCAAGATCTCCGAGAAGCAAGAGCTCCTCGAGGAGGCCGACGTCGAGGCTCGCCTGCGCCAGCTGACGGTGATCCTAAACCGGGAGCTCGAGCTGCTCGAGCTCGGCACGAAGATCCAGTCGCAAGTGCACTCGGAGATGGAAAAGTCCCAGCGTGAGTACTTCCTGCGCTCGCAGCTGAAGGCGATTCAGGAGGAGCTGGGCGAAGGCGACGAGCAGCAGGCGGAGATCGCCGAGCTACGGGCTCAGATCGAGGAGGCGAATCTTCCCGAGGCGGCGGAGAAGCAGGCGCGTCGCGAGCTCGACCGGCTCGCGAAGCTGCCGTCCGCGGCCGCCGAGTACGGCGTGATTCGCACGTATCTCGAGTGGATCCTGTCGCTCCCGTGGAACGAGACGACCGAAGACGACCTCGACCTCGAGAAGGCGCGGAAGATCCTCGACGAGGACCACTACGACCTCGAGAAGGTGAAGGAGCGCATCATCGAGCACCTCGCCGTCTCGAAGCTCAAGCACGATCTCTCGGGGCCGATCCTCTGCTTCGTCGGGCCCCCAGGCGTCGGCAAGACCTCCCTGGGGCAGTCGATCGCGCGCGCGCTCGGACGCAAGTTCGTTCGCATCTCGGTCGGCGGTGTCCGCGACGAGGCCGAGATCCGCGGCCACCGCCGCACGTACATCGGCGCGATGCCGGGAACGATCATCCGCGCGCTCCGCGACGCCGGGACGAAGAACCCGGTCTTCATGATCGACGAGATC
>Ga0137369_10006858_pt1 | contig 11485 bp, 7 predicted proteins | sample SagtaG_12_FD_104918 | JGI IMG/M metagenome (GOLD analysis project Ga0137369, IMG submission 104918) | Vadose zone soil microbial communities from Sagehorn Ranch, Mendocino, California, USA - Sage1_L_113_16 metaG | ecosystem: Environmental > Terrestrial > Soil > Vadose zone | place: USA... | reverse complement strand
GAGCGTCGCCTCCACGTCACAGGTCGAGTATGGCCCAGCGGCGGCCTACGGCTCCTCGAGCCCGCTCGACTCCGCGCTGTTGACCAGCCACTCGGTGAACCTGACCGGGTTGAGCGCTGGGACGACGTATCACTATCGCGTCCGATCGACGGATGGCGGTGGCAACGAGGGCGTCTCGGGCGACTTCACGTTTGCGACGACCTCGACCGCGTGTAACCCGCCTATCCCGAACCAGGTCGCATGCGAAAACACCAAACCTGGCAACCTGGCCAGTGAGTGGGATCTACCCAGCGGCGACATGGGCGACCCGAGCATCCAGGGCTTCGCCACCGACATCAGCTACAACCGCGGCCAGACCGTGCGCTTCAAGATCAGCACGCCAACAATTGCCTACCGGCTGGATATCTATCGCCTGGGCTATTACGGCGGCCTCGGCGCGCGCAAACAAGCGACGGTTTTTCCGCTCTCTGCCAGCCCACAAAACCAGCCAGCCTGCCTCACCCAGCGTTCGGTCGGACTGGTCGATTGTGGTAACTGGGCCGACTCGGCAGCGTGGACTATTCCGGGCGACGCAGTTTCCGGGATTTACTTCGCCAAACTGGTGCGCACCGATACGGGTGGCGCGAGCCACATCGTGTTCGTCGTCCGCGACGACGCGAGCACCGTGCCGCTGCTCTACCAGACCTCTGACCCGACGTGGCAGGCCTACAACAGCTACGGTGGAGCCAGTCTGTACGTCGACATCGGGCTGGGCACGACGGCCGGGCGCGCATACAAGGTCAGCTACAACCGCCCGTTCAATACTCGCTCGAACATCAATGGCCTCGGCAATCGCAGCTTCCTGTGGCACGCCGAGTATCCGATGGTGCGCTGGCTGGAAGCGAACGGCTACGACATCGCGTACATGAGCGGCGTCGACACCGATCGACGCGGTGCGGCCTACATTCAGCAGCACCGCACGCTGCTGTCGGTCGGACACGACGAGTACTGGTCCGGCGGGCAGCGCGCGAACGTCGAGGCCGCCCGCGGCGCGGGTGTCAACCTCGCTTTCCTGAGCGGCAATCAGACATTCTGGAAGACCCGCTACGAAAACAGCAGCGACGGCTCGAATACGCCGAATCGGACGCTGGTCACGTACAAGGAGACGCACGCCAACGCGAAGATCGATCCGAACGCAGCCTGGACTGGCACGTGGCGCGATCCGCGCTTCAGTCCACCTGCCGACGGCGGCAAGCCGGAAAACGCGCTCGCTGGCCAGATCTTTACGGTCAACGGCGTCCAGAACAACTCGATGACGGTGCCGTACGCCTTTAGCCGCCTGCGCCTGTGGCGCAACACGCCCATCGCGTCGATCGTCCCGGGCGGAACCACGACCATCAACGCCGGCTGCACGTGCATGCTCGGCCACGAGTGGGATGAGGACCTGGACAACGGTGCGCGCCCACCGGGTATCGTGCGCATGTCGTCGACCATGGCCAACGTCGGTCAGTACATCCAGGATTACGGCTCGACCTACGGTCCTGGGACAGCGACGCACACTCTGACGCTGTATCGCCATTCCAGTGGGGCGCTCGTCTTCGGCGCGGGGACCATTCAGTGGTCGTGGGCTCTGGACGGCACCCATGACGGGTCGGCGTCCACGCCGGATCTGAATATCCAGCAGGCCACGGTCAACTTCCTGGCTGATATGGGCGCGCAGCCTGCGTCATTGCGGCCTGGCCTGGTGTTGGCCAATGCCTCGGCTGACTCCACCCGACCGGTGTCGGTCATCACGTCACCGGCGAATGGCGCCAGCGTGCCCAACGGTGCTGCGTTGACCATCACCGGAACCGCGTCTGACACGGGTGGCCAGGTCGGCGGAATCGAGGTGTCGGTGGACAACGGTGCGACGTGGCATCCGGCCGTCGGCACCGCTAACTGGAGCTATTCATGGACTCCGGCTGTTTTGGGCAGTGCCACCATACGGAGCCGGGCGGTTGACGACTCCGGCAACCTGGAGGTGCCTTCGGCTGGTGTCAGCGTGACCGTCTCAGGTGTCATCTCCGTGAACTTTGACAACCTTTCGAGCCCCAACCGCGTGCTGTCCGGTCAATACCCGGCCGGGGTGATCGATTGGGGGACGAACAACTGGTATCTGTCGGGGCCATGGCTGCTGTTCACGACGAACAGCGTCGGCTTCAACGGTGCCGGTCCTGTGTCCAAGTCCTTCACGTTAGTGAACCCACTACGGCTGGTCCAGGTCGACGCCTTCAACGGCGGTAGCGGACCGTCGACGGTCACCATCGCGTGTGCTGGGCAGCCCACCGTCAACATCGTGGTCAACGCCAATCAGCGGTTGAGTATCGCCACGGGTTGGACCACCCGCTGCACCGGCGCCGTGACCATCGGCAGCACCAATGGGTGGGACACCAACTTCGACAGTTTTATCTTCGACCAGTAGCTCATTGTCATCCTGAGCGGGAGCGAAGGATCCGCGAGCACGAGTGCCGATGCGAAAAACGCCTGGACGAAGGTGTAACCCACGTTACACCTTCGTTCAGACGGTAGCTTCGGAACTCGTTACGGCTCCGACGCCGTTCGGTGAGCTTAGACTACTGGATCACCAGATTGTCGAAGTTCGTATTCCAACCGTTACTACTGCCCACAGTCACGTTACTGCACGGCTGCGTCCAGCTGGTCAGAATCGTTAACTGGCTCTGTGCCGCAAGCGTACGGGTGACCGTCGGCTGGCCTGCACAGCTCAGGGTGATGGTGGATGTCGAGTTGCCGCCATTGAAGGCATCCACTCGCAGCAGTAGCTTCGGACTGACGAACGTGAAGGACGCGCTGGTCGGTCCGGAGCCGTTGAAGCCGATGCTGTTGGTGCGGAAGCCGCCGAACGGACCTGACAGGTACCAGCCGTTCGTGCCCCAGTCGATGACGTTGGTCGGATACTGGCCACTCAACGTGCGGTTGGGATTGGTCAGGTCATTGAAGTCGATGGTCCGGCTGGTGCTCGGCGTCGGCGTGGCTGTCGCCGTCGCGGCGCTCGCGATGACCAGGTTGTCAAAGTTGGTCTCCCAGCCGTTGCTGCTGCCGACCGTGACCGTGCTGCATGTGCCGGTCCAGCCCGTAGCAATCGTGACGAAGCGCAGTGCTGGCACGTTGATGCTGACCGTCGGCTGACCCGCGCAACTCAGCGTGACCGTGCTCGCCGCCTGGTTGCTGCCGTTGTAGGCGTCGATCTGGATCAAGCGCCGCGGGTTGACGAACGTGAAGCTCGCGCTGGTCGGACCGGCGCCGTTGAAGCCGATGCTGTTGGTATCGAACGCGCCGTACGCGCCCGACAGGTACCAGGCGTTGGTGCCCCAATCGATGATCCCGGTCGGGTATTGACCGCTGAGCGTTCGATTCTGAGGCGACAGGTCGTCGAACGTGATGGTCTGGTTGCCGCCGCTGCCAACGGTCGGTACAGGCGTCGGGGTACGAGTGGGGGTCGCGGGCACCGGCGTCGCGGTGGGCGGCGACGTTGTCGAGCCACTCGAACGCGACCACAGATAGATGTCCTGGATCGACCACCTTGAATCGGTACCGCGGAATTGAACGGTCTGGGTTCCGGTCGGCACCGCCGTCCAGTACGAATCGCCGACCTCGACCGGCGCTTTGGGTCCGACGACGCTCATGGTGCGCCAGGTTTGTCCGCCGTCCAGGCTGTACTGGGTATCGCTCCAGCCACCAGCCGCCTTGATGAACGAGTTGGCCGGCGCGGGTTGAGCGAAGGTCACCGTCCCGCCCGGATACGACACGCGTCGCTTGTCGGATGGAATGATGGTGAACGGATCGGACGGATTGATGGTCACGTTGTCCCAGTGCCAGGTATTGGCGCGGCAGTCGCCTTCCCAGCCATCGTCGACCGCTGGCGTGCCTGCCTCGCCGCCGCATGGCTTGAGCGGGTTGTAGGCGCGATGATTCAACTGGATGACGGCCTCGTCGAAGCGTAGGCCTCCGCCAGGAATGTCGGTGTCGACCCAGTAAAAGTACGGCGCATCCGGCTTGGGCTGGAAGCCGACGCGCAGGTGCGTGCGCGATACCTCGATCTTGAAGTGATTGCGGCGTTGCGCCGAGACCCCGAGACCGTACTTGGCGAGCACCTGCTCCCAGGTGTTGAACCCATCGAACGCGAAGCGGCAGTAGTAGATTGAGCCGCGCCAGTAGCTTTGCGGTGAACAACCCGAGGCCGGGGCGCCCAGGAACGTGTGTGGCGCGAACACGTTGCTGCCCTGCAGTTCAATATGCAGCCCATCTTGTGGCGTATGGAAATCCTGCATATTGAGCGCCATCGGGCCCTGCAGATCGGTTCGGGTTGGATCGAACGGCAACAATACGAAATCGACCCAATCGCGCGAGCTCGTGCGCTGCGTGCTCATGTCCCACTCGACGCTGGATGCACCGTTACGGAAGTCGAGTAGCGCCGGTGGTGTGAGGTAAATCGCACCGTATCCCGCGTTCATCGAGGTCATGATGTGATTGGCGCACTGGAACACAATCTGCGGCACCAGGCGCACGCCGTGGTTATGGGTGGAGTTCGGTTGCCCGCCTGGCCATAGCTCATCCGGTGGTTCGCAATTCGGCCCGTGTTCGGCCATCATGCCGTCGATCGTGTCGTCTTCATGGCTGATGATCGACATGTCCCAACCACTCGGTTTGAAGGGCAGCGGGTTAGTCGGAGCACCGTCGAACGTCTGGGTGAAAGAGGTGGCCGCTAGCGCCGGCCGTTCTGTGAATGTTGAGTCTGAATACGCAACAATCACCGTACTGAAAACGAGCGACGAGGCGATCAAAACGTAGCGAACAACAGCGCGCACGCAATACGGCCTCCGTTTAGATTTCCCCCAGTGCTATTGCGAAAGCAACAAACGACGCACCAACATCGTGCAAATTCCTTGTCGAATCAACAGCACGTATTGGGGGAGCCGAACTGCAGACGCTTGGCGCATGCTGTGGACCCATCGTAGCGCAAATGGACACAAAATGTAGTAACAGCGACACGCGATTTGAGTTACATTTGAACGCGCAAAAGAAGCTCGGAACGGTTGCCGTTCGTTACGCCAGATGCCATCAATGCCGTGTCTCTTCCGTTACACAGGTAGTCGGCCCTCAACGTGATCTCAACGTCTGGATAACCGGCGCGCCGCCGATCTCAGCCAATACTGCCGGCCATGTACCAGCGCATGGAGAAGGTGGTCGTGACCGGCGGGGCGGGTTTCGTCGGCAGCCATCTTGTGGACCGCCTGCTGGCCGATACTCGGGCTGAGGTCGTCGTTCTCGACAACCTGTCACGAGGTCGGCTCACAAATCTCGCCCGCCATCAGGCCGATCCTCGCCTCCACGTCGTCGAGGGCGACGTCCGCGATGCCGCGCTGGTTACCCAGACCGTGCGCGGGGCCAACCTCGTCTTTCACCTGGCCGCGCAGGCGACGGTCATGGGTGCCGTCGAAGATCTCGACTACAGCTTCAGCACCAACGTCATCGGTACCTTTACTGTGCTGCGCGAGTCAGCCACGGCCGGAGTAGGGCGGGTCGTGTTCGCCTCCTCGCGTGAGGTATACGGCGAGCCGATCGAACTCCCCGTTGACGAAGGCCAGCCCCTGCTCGCCATCAACTTCTACGGCGCCAGCAAAGTCGTCGGCGAAGCCTACTGTCGCGCCTTCCGACGCGCCAGCGGACTCGACACTGTCATCCTGCGCCTCGCCAACGCCTATGGTCCGCGCGACTATGGCCGCGTCATCCCACTGTGGATCGCCCAGGCCGGCCAGGGCCAGGACCTGCATGTCTATGGTGGCAAGCAAGTCCTCGACTTCGTTTGGGTCGATCAGGTCGTCGACGCGCTGCTCGCCGCGGGCGCCGCGGACGTTGCGCTCCCGCCGATCAACGTCGGCTCAGGCACTGGCACCAAGCTGATGGATCTCGCTCGGCGCATCCGGCTGCTGAGTGGCGGTCGGGGCCAGATCCAGATCGTGCCGGCGCGGCCAGTAGAAGTCGTCCAGTACGTCGCACGTATCGACCGCATGCGTCAACTACTGGGCATTGAGCCGCCGGCCGACCCGCTGGTTCACCTGGACAAACTGGTGCAGAGCCCCGTCGCGCTTGCGATGCGCTGATTTCAGCTTGATGCCACGAGTCCTGTTTGCCGTGAGCGCCACAGTTGGCGCGCAGCGTGGTCCACGTAAGGACTACGCCGCTCTCGCCAGCGCGCTCTCGGCCGACGTCATCGATTACACCAGCATTAGCCAATCGCCGCTGGCGCGGCTGGTTGCGCGTTTCGCCAATCGCGCGATCGCGCAAGCCGTGCTGGCGTTTCAGCGACGGGCGGACTACGACGTCATTCTCACCGACGGCGAGCACATCGGCATTCCGCTGGCGCTCATGCTCAAGGCAGTGCGCGCTCGGACCGCGCATGTGACCATCGGCCATCGCATCACGGCCAGCAAGAAGCGGCCGTTCTTTCGCTGGCTGCGCGTCCACAGCCACATCAGTCGCATCGCGCTGCACTCACGCCGACAGTACGAACTCGCCATCGACGAGCTGGGTCTGCCCGCGGACAGGCTGGCGTTGTTGCCGTACCAGGCGGACGTCGACTTCTGGCAGCCCTTGCCTGAGGTGGCCGAGGAGCGGCTGATTTGTAGCGTCGGCCTCGAGTTCCGCGACTACCCGACGCTCGTTACCGCGGTCGATGGTCTGGATGTCAAGGTGGTCATCGCCGCGGCCAGCCACTGGTCGAAGCGTCGCAACACTGCCTCAGATACTCCCCAGCCGAGCAATGTCGAGGTCGATGTCTTCGACTATTTCGCGCTGCGCACCGTGTACTCGCGCGCCGCGATCGTGGTCGTGCCGCTCGACGACGTCGACTTCCAGGCCGGTATCACGACCATCCTCGAGGCGATGTCGATGGGCAAGCCGGTCATTGTCACGCACACCGTTGGACAGACCGACATGGTTGAGGACCGCCGCCAGATCACCCGCGGCGTGCAGCCGCGCGGACGGCCCAAGAGTCTGCTGCGCCAGGCCGCGGCGGAAGCCGGCGTAGCAATCGAGCCTAACGGCTTCTACGTGCCGCCCAGCGATCCCGGCGCGCTGCGTCGTGCGATCGAGTATCTGATAGAGCGGCCCGACGAGCGGGCGCGCTTGGGGGCGGCCGGACGGCGGGCGATCGAACAGTTGGCCGGACTGGACCAGTACGTGGTGCGCCTGAGTGCCCTCGTGAACGACGCAGCCGTTGGCACTGAGCAGCCCGTGCCCGCCGCCGTCGCCTCGGCCGTATGACCGCCTTGCCTGGCTTCGCCGCTCTCGCGTCAGCCGCCGTCACGGTCGTCGCCATCGCTCTGGTACTCCTCGCCGCGTACCTGCTGTTGCTCACCTTGGCTGCGCTGCTCAGCCGCCGGACAGTGCCGCCGCCTGGCCCGTCGACGCGCCGATTCGCAGTGCTGGTGCCGGCCCACGACGAAGAGGTGGTCATTGGTCGCCTGCTGCGAAGTCTGGCTGCGTTGGACTACCCGCGGGAGCGCTATGACGTCTGCGTGGTGGCCGACAACTGCACCGACCGCACCGCCGAGATTGCCCGCGAGTTCGGCGCGCGTGTTTTTGAGCGCTACGACGCGGTTGAGAAGGCCAAGGGCTTCGCGCTGCGCTGGCTGCTGACGCAGTTGACCGAGCGGTATGACGCTTTTGTCGTTCTGGATGCTGATTCCGTAGTTGAGCCGAACCTGTTGCGGGCCGTGGATGCCCGACTCGTGGCTGGTTCGCAGGTCGTCCAGGCCTACTACTCGGTCCTGAACGCGTCCGACTCGGCCGTGGCCGGGTTGCGCTACGCCGCGTTGGCCGCGCTGCACTACGTGCGGCCACTCGGGCGTTCGGCACTCGGGTTCTCGGTTGGCCTCAAGGGCAACGGCATGTGCTTCAGCGCGCCAGTCATCGAGCGTTTCGGGTGGGATTGGTTCACGCTCGCCGAAGACGTCGAGTTCCACCTGGCCCTGGTCCGAAGTGGTGTGCGCGTGGACTTTGCGTGGGAGACCACGGTGCTGGCTGACATGCCCGTGACGTTGGCCCAAGCAGCCAGCCAAAACCGGCGCTGGGAAGGCGGCCGTCTCCAGCTGTTGCGCACGCAGGTGGTTGGCTTGCTGGTGGATGGCCTGCGTCTGCGCAGCTTGATGCGTATTGACGCGGCGATTGAGCAGTTGATCCCGCCGTTGTCGGTACCGTTCCTGCTTGGGCTTCTGGTCCTCGTGGCTGCGCTGGCCGTTGGCGCCATGCCTGCAGCGCTTTTCGCCGCCGCCAGCCTGCTCGGCCAGATGCTCTACCTGGCCACGGGCCTGCTCTTGGTCCGAGCGCCGCTGAAGGCCTACCTGGCCCTTTCCTCAGCCCCGGTGTACATCGCCTGGAAAGTTGGCCTGTACGCCAGCTCAATCGTCCAGGGCCGTGCCCAAAGCTGGATTCGCACCTCCCGCGTCTCCTGAGCGATCAGCCAACAGCGATCAGCTATCAGCCGTCAGCTTTCAGTCTTGCGACCAGTTCCACCGTCCGTGAGCAACAAGCGCGGGCGCGGGCGCCGCGCGTGAATGACGGCGGCGTACGCAGTGGCGCGCCCGTAGGCCTGACTGCTGACGGCTGACGGCTGACGGCTGGTTGAGACGAGGTGTCCATGCCTACCGAACCCGCGCCTCAAAAGCGTCACTTTTGAGAATGCCAGCGAGGCAACGAGCGCTAAACCTGGGGTCAACCAATCGGTACACGCCGACAGCCAACAATCCTCTGGCTGGGTGCTCCCGGGCGCTCAACCTGACGAATTGGAGATCGGCTCTTCCGTGGCGACCGACGCGCTCATCCTCAATCGCATCCCCGCTAGCGTGGAATCGGCGCACACCGGCCGCGAGCGCGTGCTGCTCGGCAGCACCTTCGTCGATCAGCTCGACTTCGAGCAATCCGTGGAGAACATCCGCGGTTTCCTACGCTCGGGCCGCGCGCACCAGATCGTCACGGTCAATCTCGATTTCCTGAGCATCGCCGAACGGAACTCTGCCTTCCGCGAGACGATCAACAGCGCCGACCTCGCCGTCGCCGACGGCATGCCGTTGGTGTGGCTGTCACGCCTTCGCGGCCAGCCGCTGCCCGAGCGCGTCACGGGTGTCGAGCTCGTCGATGCCTGCTGCGAGATTGCCGCGGAGACGGGCCAGGGCGTGTTCCTGCTCGGCGCCGGCCCTGGCGTAGCCGAGGCCGCCGCGCAGCGCCTGCAGGCACGCCATCCGGACCTGCGCATCGCCGGCACCTACGCGCCACCGATGGGTCCGCTCAAGCGCAAAGACAACGCGCGGATGGTGCGCATGGTGCGCGACGCCGCGCCAGGCTTCCTGTTCGTCGCCCTGGGCGCGCCGCGCCAGGACCTGTGGATCCGCTCCCATCTCGAGGAGCTCAACGTGCCGGTCGCCATGGGCGTCGGCTGCGTGTTCGATCTGCTGGCTGGCGTGAGCAATCGCGCGCCGAGCTGGATGCAAGCCGCCGGCCTCGAGTGGGCCTACCGCCTGGTTCGCGAGCCGCGCCGCTTGTGGCGCCGCTACTTGCTCAATGATTTGCCGTTGTTCGGCCGCCTGCTGTTCAGCAGCCGCGAGGCCAGCGACGAAGCGCTAGTCGCGTCAGCGTGACCGTCGATACCACGCCTCGGCTCGAGGCCCGCCCGAGTGGCCTCACCAGCGACTTCGGCTGGGGCGACTCAGATGACGCCTCAGCGCTCAGTGGTATTGGCTCGGCCATGCTGCTGATCGCTTCGTCGGGCGCGTATTGCGCCTCTGTGTGGCTCGCCCACGGACTTCCCCCGTTCTATCATCTCGCGCTGCGGACGCGACGCATCCGCGGCACGAAAGCTACTGCCCACAAATGACCACTATCGACTTCGAATCGAGCGAGCGCGTCTGGTCAACGCCCGTCGACGACGCCTGGACCCGACCCAGCGAGCGCACGACTTCAGAGCGGCTAGAGAGATTCCTGCTCGTCCTGACGGGGGTGGGTCTCGTCGCCGTCGATCTGGCCCTGGTCTTCGGCGCGTTCATGGCGGCGCACTGGGTGCGCTTCAACGCGGCCGATGAGTCGCTGGCGGCGCTGGGCCTCGACCAGTACATGTTCATGGCATTCGGGATCGCGGCGATCACCAGCGTCCTGTTTGCCTTCCGCGGCCTGTACGACGAGCCGCGCCCCTACGCGTGGCCGACCCGCCTGTACACCATTATCACCGCGGTCTCGACCGCGCTGGTGGTGGCGCTGACCGTCTCGTACTTCCACGGCGACGGCGCCTTCTCGCGCTTGTGGTCGGCGACCGGTTGGGCGATTGCGATTGGCTCGCTGATCGGCTGGCGCGAACTGGCGACGCACGCGTACACGGCCGTTCGCGAGCGTGTCGCGCCTGCACGTCGGGCGCTGGTCGTGGGTGCCAATCCGCTGGGCAAACAGCTCGCGAGCGAGCTGGCCGAGTGGTGCCACGTCGTGGGCTATGTCGACAACGGCACCGACCTGGTGGATCCGTCTCTGCGTCTGCTCGGACCCGTCGCGGAGCTCGAGCACATCGTGCATGACTATGCCATCGACGAGCTGATCATCGCACTGCCGACCAGGCGCCGCGAGCAGGTCACACGCCTGGTGGATCGCGGCTTCCGCCGCGCGGTCACGATCAAGTTCGTCACGGGTATTGGCGAGCTGCTGCCTGAGCGACTCGAAGTGCAGCGCCTCGGCGGACGCTCGTATATCGCTTTCGAACCGGTGGCCAAAGTGGGCTGGATGAAGCGCGCCATGGACATTGTCCTCGTGGGCGGCGGACTGATGGCGATCTCGCCGGTGCTGGCCTTGATTGCTCTGGCGATCAAGTTGGACTCGCACGGGCCGGTGTTCTACCGCCAGACGCGCGTGGGTAAGAATGGTAGCCACTTCTCGATGCTCAAGTTCCGCTCCATGTGCGTCGACGCCGACAAGCAGTTGGACGACCTGAAGCATCAGAACGAGGCGAGTGGCCCACTGTTCAAGATCAAGGCTGACCCGCGCATCACTCGTGTGGGGCGTTTCCTGCGCCGCTACTCGATCGACGAGCTGCCGCAGTTGTTCAACGTCGTGCGCGGCGAGATGAGCCTCGTTGGGCCCCGACCGCCACTGCCTGCTGAGGTTGCCGAGTACGAGGACTGGCAGCTTGGTCGCCTGCGCGCCACGCCAGGGCTGACCGGCCTGTGGCAGGTCAGCGGTCGCAGTGAGGTGCCGTTCCACGACATGGTTCGCCTGGACCTGCACTACATTCGCAACTGGTCGCTGTCGCTCGATCTCGAGATCCTGCTGCGCACGGTGCCAGCGGTCCTCTCGAGCCGCGGCGCGTACTGACCAGGGGTCAGGCGTCAGGGTCAGGGTCAGTCGTCAGGGGCCGGCGTCAGGGTCAGGCGTCAGGCGGCAGGTGTCAGGTGTTAGGGGCAGAGGGCAG
>Ga0137369_10006853_pt1 | contig 11488 bp, 9 predicted proteins | sample SagtaG_12_FD_104918 | JGI IMG/M metagenome (GOLD analysis project Ga0137369, IMG submission 104918) | Vadose zone soil microbial communities from Sagehorn Ranch, Mendocino, California, USA - Sage1_L_113_16 metaG | ecosystem: Environmental > Terrestrial > Soil > Vadose zone | place: USA... | reverse complement strand
TCTTTTTCTAAACCGGGAATGATCTTCCCCTGCCCGTGAATATAATGCATGGGTTGTTTTCCCTTGCTCGAATCGATCACGGTGCCGCTTTCGTCTGTCAAAGTATAATCGAACGATACCTCGGATCCTGCTTGAATTACCGTCTCCGGCTTCGCCGCGGTCTGGCCAAAAGCGTCAGGGTTAATCGATAGCGCGGCGATTAAAATAGCAAAGCGCGCGGTCAGAAAAATGGGAATTCGCCCCATGATCTCCTCCGAATTCGAACTGGACTTTTTGCGGTAAGAGTTCACGGTACGCGGTGTACGTGGCGAATGCAATCGTTTTGACCGCCGCTGAGTCGCAACCTCGTCACTGCGCCAAAATCTTTTTGATTCGTTCGACGACTTCCGGCGGCTGCTCGATGACGTCTTTGGCGATCTTCGACAATTCTTCCCCGGTAACGGCGGTAATTTCTAAATTCATTTTAGCGGCATCGGCCAACAGCGCGGGATCGGCCATGCTTTTCATAAAGGCATCGCGCAAAATCTTCGTTCGTTCCGGCGGCGTCGCCGGATGGGTTACGATCGGCCGGCCGAGCTCACCGGAGCCGAGCATGACCGTAACCACGCGTCGCCCGAGATCGGAGGTTTTGAATTCGTCCATGAGATCGCTGAGCAACGGTGTATCCGGTAGACGCGGATCCTTCTTGTGGCCGGTCTGCAAAAGTATCCGCACAAAGCCCTTCTTGCGCCAGGTGTGATAGGGCTCGCGCGCGAAGTAGGCCGCCGTCGTAAACGAGCGGCACACGACTTCGTTTCGTTCCGTTGCCAGATCGATTTCGTTGCCGCCGGCGTAGCCGGTGACGATCGTAAACTTGGTGCCGAGGGCTTCTTCGAGCATGCGAGGAATATAATGACCGCTGGTTCCCGTGCCCGTGGCGCCACATTTGGGCGGTTCGGTTGCTTTACGAATATCCTGAATCGTTTTGTACGGTGCGTCGGCGCGCATGTATAGCATGTGTTCGGATTTGTCAGAACTGGCGAGCCACGTGAATTTGGGCCAGTCGAATTTAATTTCCTTGTTGCCCTGGATTTGATTGAAATAGTGCGCCGGATTGATTGAGACTACGGTTAAGCCGTCAGGTTTCGCAATCCCGTAGGCATAATTGGCCGCCACGATACCGCCGGCTGCCGGCATATTCTGCACGACCACGCCGGGATTTCCCGGGATGTGCTTGCTGATATAATTGGCGAGCAATCTGCCGTACATGTCATATGCGGTTCCGGCGCCGGAACCCACGATGAACGTGATCGTCTTGCCTTGATAGTAAGGAGCCTGCGCCAGCGAGTTAACAGCCGGAAATAGCAGCAGCGGAACGAAAAGTAATACCTTTCTTATCATGGAGCCTCCCTGTCGACCAAAGCCTTTGACGCAGCACATAGTAAATCGCGGCAGCAGCGCCGTTCAAGAGGCAAATTCGATTTCCCGACGGTCCGGCACTGTTTTCGATCCGGTTCACCCGGGGCGACGTGGGAGCAACCGCTCGGCGAGAGACTTCATCGTGCGGAGAATCTCGCTTTTCCTCGTCGTCTGAATCAAGAGCTTTGGCGGCACGCATTCAACTGAGACAAGTCGAGTGAAAGACACCCAGAAGAGGCTAGACATTTATTTATTACAACCGCGACTCAAAATGAAATTGCACAAATCTCAAAAACCAATGCGTGAATCTATCGCGACTTGGCGCCAAGCCGCAAAGTTCGTAAGCCGGCGGCGAAAAGTGTGCGGTGCATTCCTGTCGACTTGCGTCACGCAAGAGATCATCAATGACATATGTTGACATTCGCGCCAAACCAAACGCACAAAGAATGAGACCCGTTGCGTCTCAAATACGCTCACGTCGCTGGGAGTGTATTGCTGACCTGGAATATTCGTTTTGGGTTTAACCGGACATATTCAGGGGTATAAAACTTGCTTTGAAAGCCCGTGACTATGCTTCTTGGGGGGGAGCGTTAATTCATGACGAACAGCACCATTCGGCTTGGGCCACTGGGATTGAAGAGCATCGTTGGCGTTATGAGCTGTGCGATCGGCCTCGTGGTCGTGTACTTCGGTTTCGGGGTCGGCACCGAATCTCCGAAGAAGGAGGCTTTGGCCAGCGTGAGTCCGGCTGTCCTCGATCAACGGCAAAAGCCGATTCGCGCCATGAACGTCGCGCTTGGTAACATGGTTTTCCTAGCGCAGGATCTCGGATTCAGTGTCCGGAACGCTAAGGACGGCGTCACCGACGCGAGCAAAATCTCAGCGCGCATCGAAAGCCAATTACAGGGCATCCGCGAGCTATATCGTCAGGAAGTCGCCAACAATCCCACCCTCGCGGGCGGCATGATATTGCAATTTAACGTCGCCCCATCCGGCGAGATCAGCCAGGTTCGAGAACTATCGTCGCGCCTAAACGACAGCGATTTTAAGAGGGCCATCTTAGCTGAAGTCTCGAGTTGGTCGTTTGCCGATATTGTCGATGACAATCTGACGGTAGCCTGCCCGCTGCTGTTCGTCCACGAAGGGATGGATATCACTACTTTAGTCCGGTGGGAAAAATTCCTGGGCAATTTTGGCGATAAGGCCGCGATGGGTCGTTCCGCCGCTAACTCAGCTCCGACGCAACAAGCCAAAGCAACGGAGAGCCCGGGCACAGCGGCCGGTGCGATAAAGACCGCTTCGGTTACGCCCGAAAAGAAAGGACCGACCGCCGGAGCGGCAAAGGAAAACAAAGAATTTCAAATCAAATACCCGACCGCGCTTCGCAAGTACCCAAATTTTACTTCCGACTCGCTGACCACGTTCACCACAGGTACGAAGATATCCGTGCTGAATAAACAGGGAGATTGGTTAGAAGTGCGGTCCACAGATGACGGACCCACGGGATTCATCCGCAAAGAGTTCATCGTGCCCGTCGAAGTCGCGCGTAAGTAAAGCCCCATCACGATTCGATCGAATTGCCTGTGCGTCGCCTACCTGCCGGACGGCGTGGTTGTAGCTCTGCGTCGCCTTACGTACAATCGTCACATTCATTGTAAGCCCATCGCTTTCAACGATCATGGCCCAATTTATCAACCGTCGCCCTTGGCACATTCCAGAAAGTGCCGCCACACCGGAATCGATTTTCCGCCAGCGCCGCCAACTACTCAAAGCGGCAGGCTTTATCGGACTCGGGTTGGCGGGAATAATTCCTCAGGTTGCGGACCCGCGAAGGATGCAGCAACGATCGGCTCGCAAGAACATCCTCCTGCGCGCGATCTCTATCCCACACGCCGCGACACTCGTTTCGTTCTCGATCGTCCGCTTACCGAGGAAGTCTACGCCGCCTCGTACAATAACTTTTACGAATTTAGCGTCTTCAAAGGCAGCGTCTATAAGAAGGCTGCTCGTCTGCGCACTTCGCCTTGGCAAGTTGAAGTAAGCGGTCTGGTCGAGAAACCGCGGGTCTTCGAAGTCGACGAGCTTATTAGAATGATGACTTTAGAAGAAAGGCTTTACCGCTTCCGCTGCGTTGAAGCATGGGCCATGGCGGTGCCGTGGACCGGTTTTTCGATGCGGCAATTCATTAAGAAGGTCCAACCGCTCTCGTCCGCCAAATATATCCGCTTCGTAACGTTCATGAACGCGGACGTAGCGCCCAATCAAAATCCATCCAAGGGGCCCTGGCCATACACGGAAGGGTTGACGATGGCCGAAGCAATGAATGAGCTGACTCTACTTGCCACTGGAATTTACGGCCATCCTTTACCGAAACAACATGGCGCGCCATTGAGACTCGTCGTGCCGTGGAAATATGGCTTCAAAAGCATCAAGTCGATCGTCATGATCGAATTCACGGCGGAACAACCGCCCACTTTCTGGAACAGCAACCTGCCTAAGGAATATGACTTCGTTGCGAACGTGCGGCCCGATATCCCTCACCCGCGCTGGTCCCAGGCAACAGAAAAATTGATCGATACCGGCGAGCGCCGCCCGACTCTACCTTATAATGGTTACGGCCAATGGGTAGCGCAGTTGTATACTTAGACCGATGTGGTCGAGGATCGAAGATAGAGGATAGAAGATGGCGATTCTCCATCCTCGATCCTCGGCTTGTAACCGGGCTCAACTAGATTAACTGCTTCAACGCCTTCGCCAAGATCTCGACGTTCTCGACGCGCGCGCCGTGTCCCATCAAGCCGACACGCCAGATTTTTCCTTTGAGCGGACCCAAACCGGCGCCGATCTCGATGTTGAAATCGTCGTAGAGGCGTTGGCGCACCTTCGCATCGTCTACACCAGCGGGGATTTTAATCGCGTTGATCATCGGCGCGCGGATCGATTCGGCGACGGCGGGTTCAATTTCGAGCCTGCGCATTTCGCGACTGAACGTTTCGTGCACCTGATGATGACGCCGCCACGCCGCCTCCAAACCTTCTTCGAGCACGATGCGCAGCGCTTCATGCAGCGCATAGTTCATAGAAATTGGCGCGGTGTGATGATAGAGCCGCTCGCTTCCCCAATATTTTTCAATCATCGAGAGATCGAGGTACCAGCTTTGCACTTTGGTCTTGCGGTTACGAATGATCTCGAGGGCTCGCTCATTGAAAGTCACGGGCGAGAGGCCCGGCGGGCAGCCTAAACATTTTTGCGTGCAGCTGTAACAGGCGTCGATGCCCAGCTCGTCGACTTTCACCGGCGCGCCACCGAGAGACGTCACAGCGTCGACTAAAAGCAGTGCGCCATGCTCGCGCACCAGGCGAGCGATATCGTCGAGCGGTTGCAAGACGCCCGTCGACGTTTCCGCATGGACCAGCGCAATCAGTTTGTATCTCTTTTTTTCGAGGGCGGCTTTGAAGCTTTGCGCATCGAGCGCCGTGCCCCATTCTGCTTCAACGGTATCCACCTGGGCGCCACAGCGCTGCGCCACGTCGACCATACGAGTGCCAAAGACGCCGTTGACGCCGATCAGCACGGCATCGCCGGGTTCGATGAGATTAACGAAGCAAGCCTCCATGCCGGCGCTGCCGGTGCCCGACATGGGCAACGCCAAACGATTCTTAGTCTGAAAGATTTCCCGCAGCATGGCCATGCTCTGGTCCATGATCTCCAAGAATTTCGGATCGAGGTGGCCGATGACGGGAAGAGAGAGGGCCTGGAGCACGCGCGGATTGACCGGACTCGGACCGGGGCCGAGCAGTGTGCGTATCGGTGGATTCACTTTGGGTGCGACTGACATACCACTCCTTAAATTATCCCTGAGAATTCGATTGTGATTTCATGCATTACCCTCGCCCTCCGGGAGAGGGATAGGGTGAGGGCGTTTACTCTTCGTCCTTCACGAAAAGCTCCATGCTGCCGATTTTCTCGATGGTGCCGTGCAGACGGTCGCCATCATGGAGCTTGCTTACGCCAGCGGGTGTGCCGGTGGTGATTAGATCGCCCGGACGAAGGGTCAAACAACTCGTGAGAAAACGAATATGCTCGCGCAGGCCGCAGATCATGTCGCTGGTGTGGGCGGTCATCGCTTCTTTGCCGTTCTGCAGGACTTTGATCGAAAGATTTTGTGGCTCTTCGATCTCGTCGCGCGTTACGATCCACGGGCCCAACGCGCTGAACGTGTCGAAGCCCTTGCGAATATTGCGCGTGTTATGCATGCCCTTGCCCCAGGGATCGCGCTGGCTGATATCCCAGCAGATCGTATAACCGAACACGTAATCGAGTGCCTGCGCTTCGCTCACTTTGCGCGCGCGCTTGCCGATCACCGCGCAGAGCTCGCACTCGAAGTCGACGAGGTTCGAAATCTTCGGCAAGATGATCGTGTCGCCGGGACCGATGATCGACGACGTCGTCTTGAGAAAAAATTCTGCCATCAAATCGTCTTTGTTTTTGATCTCCTTGTTTGCGCTCCCCATGCGATCGACCATTTCGGCTCGGTGGGCATAGTAATTCGCCGCGGCGGCCCAAAGAGATCCCGGATTTGTAATGGGCGCGAGCAATTTGACCGAACTCAAGTCCACCCCGCCGCTCCCTTGAGAAGCGTCGCGGGCAATTTGCATCGCCGCCGGATTGTTCGCCAGCGCGTCGATGATTTCCAACATGGTGTAGCCCTGTCGTGCCAATCCGGCCTTGATTAAACCATCGCCGATGTTGAATACCTTGTCACCCACGATCACGCCCGCCTGATTATTATTGTAGTGACAGAATTTCATTTCCGTGCCTCCAAAAAATCAAAATCGTAAACTGCCCTCTCATACCTGATGAAGAGCGCAAAGTCCAATGAGAAACTTTGTAATTCGCATATAGCTGATAGCTTTTAGCGTATGGATGAAACCCACATGCCATAGACCATATGCTATAAGCCCAGCGTGCCAGAGTTTGACGTCATCCACGCGCTCGTCTATGAAGGATTCAGCAATTAAGTACCGATAGGACAGCTAACTCATGCTAAATCTAAAAGTCGGAGTGACCAAAAATCCCCGCTTCGAACCGCTCATCGACGGGAGCATCAAGCCGACGAAGTTCGATCTCGAGATCGTCGTCACGACGCCGCCGGAACTATTTTTTCGCAATCTCAAGAACGACGAGTTCGATGTCTTCGAGATGTCGCTCTCGGAATACCTGATCACGCGCGAACAGGCGAAAAACAACCGTTGGCAATGGTCTGCATTGCCGATTTTTCCTGCCAAAGCGTTTGTCTGGCTCGGATACTTCGTCAACACCGCTTCCGGCATCGCCGGCTTAGGCGATTTCCGCGGCAAGCGCATCGGCGTGCCCGACTACGTGATGACGGCCGCGCTATGGATGAGAGTGTTTCTACGCGAGCTCCATAACATCCAGCCGGATGAAATTTCCTGGTTTATCGGCCGCATCCCAGAATTAAGCCACGGCGGCGTATTGGGCGTAGACACTCGGCCGCCGGCCGGCGTTGACATAACTTGGTTAACCGCGGCACAGAGTTTCGATATCATGCTCGACCGCGGCGAGATCGACGCGGCTTACGGCTTTGCGCCGCGCCATGATCCGAAACTATTCAAACTGAATATCGATCGCTACGGCGGCACGCCGCTCGACGGAAATCCGCGGCTTAGGAAATTGTTTGCCGACGGCGGCCGCGCGGTCGTCGACGCTTTTTTCAACAAGACGGGCCTAGTTCCGGCCAATCACGTCATCGTCGCCCAGCGCCGCTTGCTCGATGACAATCCCTGGCTCGCCGGAGAGCTCTACAAAATATTTAGCGAGAGCAAACAAGCCGCCTATGAGAGATCGAATTTCGCCGGTCCCGCTTATCTCTACTTCGAGAGCAATGAGCGAAAGACCCAAGCAGCGACTTTCGGCGAGGATCCATTTCCATTCGGCGTCAGTAAGAATCGGAAAATGCTCGAAATGCTTTTTCGCAACTCACACGCCGAAGGCTTGACGCGAAATCTCGCCAGGATCGAAGACGTTTTCCACCCCGCGCTGTTGGACACGTAGCATCGAATCGGAAGGAGTAGCCATGGCAAATTCATTTCCGACCGTCGATGCCGATGGCCACCTCGAAGAAAACCACATCGATTGGAAAGAACGCTTGCCGGATAAATATAAGAACCAGGCGCCCGAGCGCCGGCCGAGCGGCAACGGTCAACTACGGACGATCATAGAAGGCAAAGCTTGGCCGCGACCGAGTGGTCTCGGCATCGGCGTCGGCGGCCCCTACAGCCGGCCACATCCGCGCCGCCCGGGCATGACCGATCCCAAAGCTCGGCTGGTAGATATGGACGGCGAAAGAATCGATGTCGCCGTTCTCTTCGGCGCCGGTCTTGCGGGAACGCTCCCTGCATTGGAGGATGCCGGCCTCGCCGCCGCCCTTGCGACCGCGCGCAATACCTGGCTTGCCGAATATTGCGCGGAAAATCCAAAGCGGATCAAAGGCACGGCTGCACTTGCTCAACAGGACATCGGCGCATCGGTCGAAGAACTTCATCGCAGCGTGGCGAAACTGGGCTTCGTCGGCGCGTCGCTTTTTCCCAACGTTCGCGGCCGCCATCTGGGCGATCCCTACTATTTTCCGCTCTACGAGGAGGCGGAACGGCTCAATGTCCCCATATGTGTCCACATGTTTTTGGGACGCTACGGCTCGGATGCCACCGGCACGGAGCGCGTCGATAAGTTTTTTTACACGCACCTATTCGGCCATCCGTTCGAGCAGATGATCGCGCTGTCGGTTATCATCGGCGAAGGCGTGCTCGATCGCTTTCCCAAACTGCGCTTTGTGTTTCTCGAATCCGGCTGCGGCTGGGTTCCCTACTGGTTCGAGAGAATGGACGAGCATTTCGAAGTGCTCGGCGTCCAGCTGCCCGCTCTGAAATCCGAGCCGAGCAAACTTTTGGAGCGCGGCCAGCTTTATTTCTCCTGCGAAGCCGATGAGAAGGAGCTCGCCCACGTCGTCGATGTCATCGGCGACGATTGGATCGTCTTCGCCTCCGACTATAGCCATTTCGACAGCCGCTTCCCCGGCGCTTCGCAACCCATCATCGATCATCCCAAGCTTAGCGATACGACGAAGCGGAAAATTTTGAACGACAACGCGCGACGCTTGTATCCGCTGGAGTGACAACTCGTCATGCGGTCAAAACACCTGCGATCTTTTTGCGCTCTTGTAGTATCGGTCCTATGCGTCCCAGTCGTTCTGAAGTCCGCCCGTGCCGAAAACGTCAAGGTTGGCATCCCATCGCTGACGGTAACCATGCTCCCTCTCCCGGTAGCCAAGGAGCGAGGATTTTTCCAACAGGAAGGTCTGAACGTCGACTTCGTGCTGATGCCCGCCGCGCTCAACGTCAAAGTACTTCTCAGCGGCGACATCCAATACGCCACCACGATCACCGCCGGGGTGGTCGCCAACATCCGCGGCGTCAACACGCGCGTCGTTATGTGCTTCGTCGATCGCGTGCTTTTAGATCTGGTGGGCATTCCCGAAATCGGCTCGATTACCGACTTGAAGGGGAAATTGCTGGGCATCTCTTCGCGCGGCGGCTTGCACGATGTCACCATGCGCCGCATCTTCGCCCAATCAGGGATGGATCCTTCGCAGGCGACCTTCATTACGGTCGGCGGCCAGGGCGCGATGCTCGCGTCATTGCAGTCCAAGCGAATCGCCGCGGGACTGCTCAACCCGCCGCACAATTTTCTTGCTTACCGCGAGGGATTAAAGAATTTGGGTTTTGCCGGCAACTTCGTGCGGATTCCCAGCACGGGCATCGTCACCATGCGGGAGACTTTAGAGCGCTCACCGGACCAGGTCCGGCGCATGCTACGAGCTTTAAGTCGGGCGCGCGCGTTCGCCAAGGAAAACAAAGCGGCAACCGTGGCGATCCTCAAACGATTCGTGCAGTTGAACGACGAGGAGCTGGTCGCGAAGATCTACGATTACCACAAACGAGCCGAAACTCCCGACGGTCGGGTTGATGCCGGGTTAGCGGCCGATACCATTCGCGATAGTCTCCAAGCCGAAGCAATCACGAAGGAAGTACCGGTCAATCAAGTTTTCGACTTTTCCTATCTGCCGGCGCGTTAGTTTTTTTAACCACAACAAATGTAAAGTTCGCTAACTTCTGATTCTTCGTGTTCTTCGTGCCATTCGTGCCATTCGTGGTGATCTATGGACGGTGCGGAAGCGCACCCTACGAATCGCCACCGCAAGGGGGAGACAAAGAGGGGGTTCGAGAAAAAAGGCGGGTTTCAACCCACCCCTACGTGGTCTTTCTTGGCATACTTTGCGTTCTCTGCGGCTAAATCTTTCTCTCTAGTTTCACGTGCCGCTTACTTGAACTCCGTCATCAACTTCTCAGCGAACACACAAATATCTGTATCACCAATCTAACGCTAACGCCTACCGTCTTTGCCCAACAAAAGCGGCGCCGCCCGGATTATAGTTCAGAGTTTGTGGACGTTTGATCAAATCGATTGCAAGAACAATCTCATTCGTCGCGCTTACGACCACGTCACCTGCTCTTGTAAGGTCCACTTCCGCCGATCCTAACCGGCTATAGTCCGAAGTTACTCTGACCTTGCGATTGCTCAATCTCACGACCGTCACGGTCACATCCGACTGCGAAGCACCTTGGGAATCAGAAATCACATTGCCGTAATAAGTTCCTACGACCGAATCTGCCAAACCGTTCGATTCCGCCGGCTTATCGACGACTGGCGATCCCGTGGAGCGCATCACACGCCAATACGCGGCAAAACCCACAACTAAAATGATAATGACAGCGGCAGTGATCCACTTCCATCGTGAGTTTCGGCCAACCTCATGACGCAAAGCGCTGGGCGCATGTGGTGACAACTGAGGAACCGCATTGGCCGTTACGCCATCGCATAACGAGACGAATCCAGGATGTGCGGGATCGCCGTTCCAGCCAACCAAATCTGCCGTTTGTTTACGGCGGAACTCGAGCGGCGGACGTATTTCGTCAATGATAGCGGGCACCAACACGCCGCGTTCAGCAGCATGTGACGCTTCATTCTTCACCCACTCCGACGTGATCGAATCCTTCGACCATAGCACGACGACACTCTTAGCCATTTCGAGCTCGCGCTCGATCGCTTGATCAAAGATTTGTCCGGCGATTATTTTTCGGTCCCACCAGACTGACCAACCGCGAGTCTCGAGCGCATTCGCCATTTGGCGTGCTCGTTCGCGATCCTCACTGGCATAACTGATAAATACGTCGGCCATGCGGTTGCTGCGACAAATTCGGTTCGTTGCAAATCTGCTGAGTCTACGCTGGTTTGCCTCTAGGAAAAAAAGGGCGGGTTTCGAACCCGCCCCAACGTTGTCCTTCTTTGCGTACTTTGCGGCTAAATCTTTCTCTCTAGTCTCGCGTGCCGCTTACTTGAACTCCGGCAGCACCTTCTCGGCGAACAAACGAATATTTTTCATTGCCATTTCCTGCGGCATGCCGCCGAAGTAAAACGTGCCGGAAATCGTCGTCAGCCCGACTTCCTCACTCCACTTTCGAATGCTGTCGGCAACGCGCTTGGGGTCGCCGGCGAGCACAAACCCCTGTTCCAGTTGCGTTTGTGTATCGCGCTGCAGCAGCAGTCCCTGCTCCTTGCGGTTGGGATCGGCGGCTCGATGAACGTCGTAATAGGAGGTAATATACGGCCCGGCCTCTTCCATGGCCTTATCAAGGCTGCTCGACACGTAGATGTGAAATTTCCCCAGGATGTCGGTTCCCATCGGATCATGACCGCTCTTCGCCAATCCGTCGCGATAGGATTTTATGAAACCTGGGAGCATATGCGCTTCGCGATACAGGTAAGGCAAGGTCATCAGGTGAAACCCGTTTTCGCCGGCCCAGCGAAACGAGTCCTCGGAGCGGGCGCAGCCCACCCAGATCGGCGGATGCGGTCGCTGCACCGGTTTGGGGTACACCGGAACGTTCTGATAATTGAAAAACTCGCCGGCGAAATTCACCGGCTTGTCCGACCACGCCTGCCGCATGAC
>Ga0137369_10006851_pt1 | contig 11489 bp, 9 predicted proteins | sample SagtaG_12_FD_104918 | JGI IMG/M metagenome (GOLD analysis project Ga0137369, IMG submission 104918) | Vadose zone soil microbial communities from Sagehorn Ranch, Mendocino, California, USA - Sage1_L_113_16 metaG | ecosystem: Environmental > Terrestrial > Soil > Vadose zone | place: USA... | reverse complement strand
TGGTGCTGCTCCTCATCGGCGTCAGCATGGTCATCGTTTTGCCCAACATCGACAAGCGATTGCAGGATCGCGAGGTGCGCGTTTCGGCTCTGGGACTGGCCGCGGTGGCCCGTGATCTGAGAAGCCGGGCGTTGTTTGCCGGCTTGCCGCAACAGCTGGTGCTGAATCTGCAGCAAAACAGTTATCTCGTCGCGCCGTCGAGAGAGGTCCACTTGCCACCGGACGTAAGGTTTCTCTCGGTCGAAGGCGGCGAGACCGTGGACCGCGATATCAAGCGATTTTACTTTTTTCCCAACGGCAGCACTCTAGGCGGCGAAATTGTTCTCGCCGGCGAAAAGTCCGTCTCCTATCTCGTTCGCCTGGAAGCTCTCACCGGCAAGGTTGAGGTATCGCCGGGCGATCATTCATGAGGCTTTGGCGCAATTCACCGGGAGGCTTTACTCTACTCGAAGTCTTGGTGGCAATGACTATCGTCGGGCTGGGAGTCGTCACGCTTTTACAAATTTTTTCTTTGGGTCTGCGGCTCGGAGCGCGCAGCACGACCAGTACGGAAGCGGTCACTTACGGCGCACGCGTGATGGATGAGCTGCTGGCGCGAAGAAAGCTTTCCGAGGGCTCCGACAGCGGTACACTCGGCCCGGCCGGCAGGTGGAAAAGCCAGGTTCAGACGGTGCGGGATTCTTCGGCGTCGCTCAATCTATCGAGCAACTGGGAGCTCAAAGAAGTCGCCGTAGAGATGACCGTGACGGATGGCGACCGAGAACGTCGCGTCGAAATGAAAACCTTGCGCCTGACGAAAAAGAGCAACTAATGGACGACATGCTTTTATCGTGCAACGTTGAAGAGCCAACGACTGGCGACAAAGCGAGGGGTTCCTCCGCCGGATCGGCTGGATTTACACTTATAGAAGTCGTTTTGGCGCTGACGATCTTCGCTCTTATGAGCGCGATTCTCTACGGCGCTTACTCTCTCAGCCATAGCGCGGTGGAAAAGTCGCAGGTCAATTCGACGCGAAATCAAAAACAACGATCGATCAGCGATCTACTCGGGAGCTATATGCGATCGGCGTTTCCTTATCGAGAATCGCCGCAAGAGCAGACGATTTTCTTCGAAGGCAATGCAGAAAATTTGACTTTCGTGTCGGCCTATTCCCAAGGCATGGGCGGGCGCGGCATGGCGAAGATTCAAATAACCAAGGACGAGGGCGAGAACGGCCGGGCGAGCGTGAAATTGGCGGAAACCGCTCCGGTGCGTATTAACAGCGAATCCGGCGGCGGTGGACAGACGTACAGTCTTGTTCTCCAGGACAACGTCAAAGAATTCCGCTTGGCCTACTTGGATCCGCAGGCGGAAGAAGAAAGCTGGGAAGATCACTGGGATGGTAAGGAACGGCGGCTGCTGCCGCGCGCCGTGCGCTTCACCTACCAAGATGAACGCGGCAAAGAAGTGCGCTGGGTTTTTCCGATCATGATGACCGTACTGGCGCCATGAAATCACAGGCCAGATTCCCTTCGTTTCGCGATAAACTTGCCGGCGAGCACGGCGTCGCCCTGATCCTGGTACTATGGATTTTTATGTTTCTCTTCGTCGTCGCCTTCGAGTTCAGCACTTCGACGCGCGAGGAGGCCGCAGCGGCCCATCGTTTCAGCGACGAGACGGTGGGTTACTATCTCGCCGTGGCCGGATTCGAGCGCGGCCTGTATGATTTTCTCAACCAACAAGCCGGCACGGGATCGCTCCAGCAAGATAAGAAAAGCGATCTATTCGACGGCAGTTGGCGCGAGGAAGGTGGCGGAGCCGGACTGTCTCGCGTCCGGCTGATCGACGAGGGCGGCAAAATAAACATTAACCGGGTGAGCGAAGAGACTCTCCGCCGCGTTTTTACGAATCTCGGTATCGTCGATGTCCAGCGAGACATTTTGGTCGACTCGATCATGGATTGGCGCGACGCCGACGATTTGCACCGAACCAACGGCGCCGAGAACGATTACTATGCGTCGCTGTCGCCGGTGTACACGCCGAAGAACGGCCCACTGGATAGCGTCGAGGAACTGCTTTGGATCAGGGGCATGACGGCCGACTTGTTTTTTGGTTATGACGAAGAAAAAGGCCCATCGACTGACAACCCGCGCCGGGTCGCGCTGCGGGAGCTTTTTACCGTGGATAGCCCGATTGACCGGGTCAATTTGCGTACCGCCTCAGCCGAAGTTATTCATGCGCTGATGGGCATTCCCCTGGAAAAGTGCCAAGCCTTTATCGAGGAGCGAAAGAAGCTTTCGGAGAAATCGCTGGCCGACTTGTTGCCGCTGTTGGGCATCGGCGCCGGCGATGCGGCGCTACAAATGTTCATCTTCACCAATCCATCGGTGGTTGCCGTGGAAGCGGAAGGCCGAGTCGAGGATGCCCGCCTACCGCGCCGGGTCAAAGGAATCGTCCGGCTCGGCGGCGCGCAAGGATTCGAGGTGCTGCGCTGGGTGGACCGCGACTTAGCACTACCGCGAAACTAATCGATGGGTTAAGATGGCTTATTCAACATTTCCGATATCCAAAGGTTAAACCAGCGAAATGATCTCCCTCCATCATCTACAGGACGTTTCCCGAGCGGATTTTTTAACCAGTGTGGGACTCTATTTCTTGGCGGATCGGGTCGTCATGGTCCGATTACGCAAGAGCTTTCTGACCGTGTCGATGCTCGAGCAAGAGGAACGGGAATTGCCCGAAGCCGACAATCGGCAGGCGATCTCCGAGCTCACCGGTTGGGTTGCCGAGGATGTCAGAGAGATCGCGCTCAGAGCGGAAAACGATTCGCACGAACGCGCGTTGCGGCAAGCGGTCGTTTCATTATTGCCGCATTTCAACGCCGCCCGGGATCAAGTCTATCTTTGTCTTCCGCAGGCCCAGACCATCGTGCAGCGAGTGTTCCTGCCGCTGGCGGCTCAGGACAACCTCCATCGAGTGCTCGAATACGAGATCGAACGGCAATTACCGTTCAAGCGTGAGGATGTCTATTACGACTATTTACCGGCCGGGAAAAAGGGCGAGAAGTTCAGTCTCTATGTGTTCGCCATACCTAAAAAGCATCTCGACAGCCTGCTGGGTTTGCTGGACTCTTTCGGCATCAAACCGAGAGGGGTGGAAACGACGGTGACAGCGCTGGCGAATTATCTGCTGTTCTCCGAGGAAGCCGGCGGCGGCAGCGCCGCGCTGGTTGCGGGTCACGGGCAGCATTGGGAAATGATCGGGGTCCAAGCGAGGGCCAATAGCTGGAAGCCAACATCGGAGCTTTTGTTTTCGCATCATTTACCCGCCGCAGAGTGGGCCCGTGGGACCGGCAAAGAGTTGCTGAAAGAAAACCTCGGCGACGTGCCAAAGGTCTATCGCTGCGGCGATCTGGGCGCGCTCAATGGGGCCGCCGGGAAACTAGCGGAGGCGAAGGATATTGCCGCCCTCGGCAATCAGCGCTTGAAAGGATCCAAGCCGAACACTCAAGCGGAAACGTTGCCGGCGATCGGAGCCGCATTGCGAGGCGTGCGCGAAGCTTCTCTGGTGGCAAACTTCCTCCGTCACGAGGGCGCGGATCGCGACGGCCATAAGACACTATCGCTACTGAATACCATTCTCGTCGGTTTGTTGGCGCTTGCCCTGATTGCCTGGGGAGTGAGTTTTCCGGTGAGGGATGAGTTGCGGCTGCGCCAGCTGCAAAAGGAGAATCAAAAGCTCGAGCCGGCAATCGACGCGTTGCGGCGCGAAGACACGCAGCTTCAAGTGCTGCGCAAAGAAGTGAGTTATATGACCGACCTCGATCAGCGCCGCGGCGAAGTGCTGCGGCTACTCGATGAGCTCTCCAAAATCGTCCCCAATAACGTTTACTTTTCGAACTTGCGCTATCGCGCCGGCGTGTTAGAGGTTCAGGGCAACGCCGAGAACGCGTCGGCTTTAATTCCGCTCTTGGAGCGGTCAGCGCTTTTTGAAAACGTTGGCTTCAACGCGCCGTCCAATCGCAGCCGCGATAATCGCGAGACTTTCTCTGTAAAGGCCGAACTCGAAAAGCCCAAGGACAACGCTAAAGAAGCGACTAAGATAAGCCCAACCCCAGCGGCGAAAGACAGCAAAGCAAAACCATGAGCAACCTTTGGCGTCGATTGTCCAAGCGCGAGCGCGGACTGGTTATCGTGACCGCGCTCGTCGTGCTCGTATTCATGGCAAAGTACGCGCTAGTCACGCCCTATCTCGAACGGCGCGAGTGGGTCAAGAATCAGCTCGATAGCCAACCACAGCTGCTGCAAAAGAACCTGCGGTTTCTCGCCCAAAAGGAGACACTGCTCGGCGGTTTGGAAGCGGCGCGCGGGCAGATCAAAATGCAGGAACCAAAATTGCTCACCGGAGACACGCCATCCGTGAGCGCGTCGGATTTGCAGGAAACGGTGCAGGCGATGGCGACTCGCGAAGGGACGCAAGTCATCACGACGCGAGTGCTCAATCCCGAGCCGGCAGGCACGTTTTCCAAAATAGGCATTCAATTGGAAATCGGGGGGCAAATCCAGCAGATCGCCAACTTGATCCGAGGCATCGAAACGGCCCCGAAGTTACTGGTCATCGATGAGATCAACATGCGATCGCTGTTTCGGCCGGTGGGATTTCCTCAACCCCAAGGAGTGCCCCAGGTTCCGGCGCAGAATCTGCGCGTAAGTCTCACGGTAGCAGGTTTTGCGAGGGCTCCAGGTTCGGCGGCGCCAAAAACAGAGAATCAAAGCGACCCGACCAAAGCGGGCACCTGATTGCGGTCGGGGCGCATACCGCCGAGTAAAATCTGGCCGCTGATCACTCGACAATCAGCAGGGTCCGACAGCGCAAAATGACCGTCCGTTCACCTGGACTTAACATTGGCGTGATAATCGACTAAAGGTGAATGGCTGCCATCACCGAAATGCCAAGGCTTCAATCTTTGTGTTTTCAAATTGCCAGCGAGCTAGTATATGATTGTTCTGGCCCGGTGATGCTTGGACCAAGCAGTATGGGGAAATCGACAAATTCTGAAAGGCGCACGGCCGGAGGTAGGGAGCGATTCTGACACGAGCTTCACTGCTGGGTATTCTAACGGCGGTCGCGATCGCTTTCGTGAGCTGGAACATTTATCGCTCATGGAAGGAGGGTCCGCCGAATTTGCCAAGCCCATCCAAAATAAGCCCGGCGGCAGCGACGGCCCAGAAACCCACGGTGATGGCGCCAAGAGTTCCGATCAACACGGACGCGATCGTGAGCAAAAACCTCTTTGATCCGGAACGGGGTGCGGGAGCGACTCGGGAAGCTGAAGAAAACTCTCGCGCGTCTCAACGGGTTCGCAACATGATCCTCATCGGCACCATCATTATCGGTAATAACCGGACGGCGATTTTGCAGGACAGCGCCAATCCGAATGTCGGCCAACCCGTACCTGGGCAACCGGCCGCAGCCATGAGACTGAAGCTCGGTGACAACGTCGAAGGTTTTAAGCTGTCCGAAATTGCCGACAAGAGAGTCGTCTTTACCAGAGATACTGCGCGAGTCGAAGTCGTGTTGGATTATTTTCGTAAAGTTGAGGTCGCGCAGCCGCGGGTGTTGCCTCCTGGCCAACTCAATCCGCAGGCTGCGGCGCCAGTTCCTCGGGTCGTGCCGAACTTGCCGCGTCGAGCAAGAATTCCAACTCCGGGGAACCCGGCGCCCGATTCGTGAGCCGTGGAAGGAGCATGCTGATGTTGCAAAAGCGCACAATTGGTCTGGTAACCTTGGTTTCGGCGGCGGGGCTGATCGTGCCCCTCGCCGCGCAACAAGCTCCTGCGCCGTCTCAGCCTATGCCAATTCAAACACCACCGGGTTCGAGCGAACCGGCCGCCCCGAGCCAACCGGGCGTGCCACCGGTGGTAAAGCCGCCGGTCATTCCCCGGCGCGCTCCATTACCGGTTCAACCGCCCGGTGCGATCGCACCTCAGAGCCCAGCGCCCTCAGCGGGCGGGCCCCAAGCAGGGACGGCAGCGGTGCCTGCGCCCGAGGACGCTCAGCCGCCGCAAGGTGGGCCCACACCTGCCGTGCCGCAGCGAAGAACGCCGGGAGCACCGTCGATTCCGGCCGGTGGCATGGTCTCACTGAATTTTAATCGCGCCGACTTAGTCGAAATTATTCACATCATCGCTCAGCAGTTGCGCCTCACGTATACGATTGATCCGGAAGTGAAAGGCACGGTGACGATCAATAGCGCCGAGCCGCTGCGCTCCGAGGATCTATTGCCGATTTTCCACCAATTGCTGCGCATGAACGGCGCAGTGGCCGTGCGCACGGGAAACCTCTATCACATCATGCCGATCAAAGACGGCAAAGGTTTGGCTCGTCCGGCGGGACAGGGGAAGGAAGATAGCTTTGCTCTACAAGTGATCCCGGTGCGGTTTTTTACGGTTGCTGAAATGAAACGGGTTCTCACGCCGTTTCTCCAGCCCGGTGCCGAGATCATCGATAACCCGCGGGGTAACTTTCTCATTGTAATGGACTTGCCGTCGAACATTCAGAGGCTGATGGAAATCGCCGAGTTGATAGACGTGCAAGTGTTCGCCGGGACGCGCATGGAGATTTACCAACCGAAAGTGGCGAGCGCCGAAGAGCTGGCGCAGGAATTGACCAAGGTGATGCAGTCTTTCGCCGCCTCGGCGCCGCAATCCGATAACTTCGCAGCCCAATTTGTCCCGCTGCCGAGGATCAACCAGCTCCTCGTGATCAGTCACAGCGAAGCCGCGTGGACCTACGCCAAACGCTGGCTCGATCGGATCGACATCGTGGCTGAAGGACCGGGCCGAAGAATTTTTATCTATCCGGTGGAGAACGGCAAAGCAACCGAATTGGCCGATGTGTTAAGCCAGGCCTTGGGTCAGCCATCAACAGGTAGACGCGGCTCGACGCCGACGCTGCAGGATATTCATCGGTCAACAACGGGCGGTATGAACCCAGCTACCGGGAGAAGCGCAACGGGGTCTTCGTCCGGATCTTCCAGCCCATTCGGCCAGCAACAAAGCCAGCCGCTCGGAGCGTACGCTGCGGTGCCCGCGCCAGGGCAAGTCGCTCCGCCAACTGTTGTTGCGCCACAGCCCGCGGCGCCGCAGGCACCCGGTGTTGCGCGCCCGCCGTCCCAAGCTCAACAGCAGCAGCAACAACAGGAACAGCTTCGGATAGTTCCCGATCCGGCTACCAATTCGTTGATCATTTACGGCACGGTTCAAGAGTTTCAGAATATCAAGAATATTTTAAGAGAGCTCGACGCGATCCCGCGCCAGGTGTTGATCGAAGCGATGGTGCTTCAAGTCGACTTAAGCGACACGGAATCTTTCGGTGTTGACGTCGAGATTCTGAGAAAATCTCGGGTAACGATTTTTGGTCAGACCTTTGGTTCGCGAGGGGCGTTGCGAAGTCTTGGTGACCTATTCCCCACGGCACCCAATTTTGGTTCGGGACTCACCGGTATTGTCGGTGGGAAAGACGTTCAGGCAATGATAAACGCGCTCGCGACCGATTCACGGGTAAAGCTCATCTCGTCACCGAGCGTCCTAGCAGCTGACAATCGTCCGGCGCGTATCCAGGTTGGTTCGGAAGAGCCCGTTCCAACTGGAACAATATCCCAGGCCGTAGGTGGCGTGGCACAAAGCACGAGTATTCAGTACCGTAATACCGGACGAATTCTGACGATTATCCCGCAGGTGAACTCGAGAGGCTTGGTGAACCTCCAGATCAAAGCTGAAGTGAGCGCCAGGGGAGATGATGTAAATTTCGGAGCAGAGACTTTTCCTGCATTTAACACGCAGGATGCAGAAACCACGGCGGTCGTTCATGACGGCGAAACTTTAGTCATCGGCGGGCTCATCGGCGAGCGCAGGAGCAAGGCTCGATCAGGAATTCCTTACTTGATGGATATCCCCGTGATCGGCCGATTTTTCGGCACCACTACTGATGATAACAAACGTACTGAGCTGATCATGTTGATCACGCCGCGGGTCATCCGCACGCGCGATGAGTCCATCACCGTTACAGAGGAGTTTAAATCAACCGTGGGTGCGGTGCGCAATGAACTTGAGCGGGTAGCCAGAGAAAGAGCAAAAACTCAGCCCAAGCCGCCACCGGCAGTGTTGCCGCCTGTGCCGGAGCCGAACATGAAGGAAGAAACACCGCGGCCGGCGCCGAGTAAAACCCCGGCCCCTTCCGGAGCCTCATTGTCACCGGCGAATGGCATTGTGAATCCCATTTACAATCAGCGGCCCTTTCAGACGCCGATTGGATCGGCAGAGGGAATAATCGAGGCTGCGCCCGTCCCGCGGTCGACCAACAGTCTAAATACTCAACCCATGTCGGAGCAATCGCCGGCGCAGCCCGGCGATGTCGGAGTGGCAAAACCACCGTATGCGCTTTCTTTCATGCGCCCTCCGGTACCGGCACCGCTTGCGCCGCCGCGCACGGTAATTGCACGGCTTGCTCAGCCCAAGGTGATAAGGCAATGGGCCGTGCAGGTGGCGGCGCTTGCCGAAAAAAAAGATGCCGAAGCCATCGCCAACAGATTGCGAAAAGACGGTTACGATGCTTATGTCATGACGATCCAAGCCGATACGAAAACCTGGCACCGGGTTCGTGTCGGTCAGATGGTCGATATCAAGACTGCGAACGGACTTAAGCAGACTTTGGCCAGCGTGACTCCGTTCAAGCAGGCCTACGTGGCAGCGAACTAAGCCAGCTTATGCCCCGCTGACTATCACTTGTCGCTGTTCTCTAGCTTAGCTGCCTTTTCATGCAGGGGGGCGACCGGCCGGTCGCTCTCCTGCGTTTCATCACGTCAAGACGACATGACCACAAATTTGGCCCTTTTATTCCCCGCCTCGAGGCTCCAACCTCAACTCTAAAAGCGGACGCTTCTATCGGGACCAGCGGAGTAGTCCATTTCCTCATTGAGAGTCCGCGTTGACATGGGTCGCAAGATCCAGGACTCCCTGGATTTTGTTAATTCGGGCCGCTTTGTTATGATTAACTTAAGCTCTGAAGAGCGTATAGAATGACGCCTGACCCATCCGACATCTGTGTTCTGATCCGCGGCGGCGGCGAGATGGCTTCCGGCATCGCGCACCGGTTGCATCAATGCCATATGAAGGTGCTGATTACGGAAATCGCCGCGCCGACCGCGGTGCGTAGAACTGTCGCCTATGCTGAAGCGATCTACGACGGCTGCCACGCCATTGAGAATGTCAAATCCCTCAAGGTGGCGACCGTTCATCAAGCGCACGAGTTGTGGGAGGCCGATATGATTCCGATATTTATTGATCCCGGCGCGGCTGTACGGCGCGAAGTTAAGCCTGGGGTGATCGTCGATGCCATCATGGCGAAGAGGGGCAGTAGCACGGCGATTTCCGATGCGCCGCTGGTTATCGGCATTGGACCAGGATTCACTGCGGGCGAAAACGTTCACGCTGTCATCGAATCCAACCGTGGCTACCGTCTTGGCCGGGTCATTTGGAATGGCGCAGCCGAACCGGATACGGGCGCGCCTGCGCCGGTTGCCGGTTACACCGAAACGCGTGTGCTAAGAGCGCCGAGGGCCGGGTCGTTCAAGGCGATCCGCGATATCGGCGATACCGTGCAAAGGGGTGAAATCGTGGCGGAGGTGGATAGTATGCAGATTTCTGCCGAGATCACTGGAATGATCCGAGGCATGTTACACGATGGCATTCAGGTCGAGGCGGGCGTCAAGGTCGGCGACGTTGATCCCCGTGGGCAAAGGGAGTATTGTTACTCGATTTCGGACAAGGCTCGGGCCATCGGCGGAGGAGTGGTCGAGGCGATTCTCCATTCTTGCCAGAGGCTTAAACATCCTGCCACGTGACCAGCCAGCGACAATCTTAAACCGTGAGAGGCAAGCGTGAATCCAAATCAACTGACGATTGAACAAGTACAGGAAATCTTGCTCAAGGAGAAATACGTCTGCGACCGCGCCTTAGCGACGGTGGTGTATCTTTCCCTAGTGATGGGCAAGCCGCTGCTGCTCGAAGGTGAAGCGGGAGTCGGCAAGACTGAGATCGCCAAAGTGCTGGCCACCGTGCTCGACGCCAAGCTGATACGGTTGCAGTGTTACGAGGGCTTGGATTCCAACACGGCGCTCTACGAGTGGAACTATCCCAAGCAGATGCTGCGGATCAAGCTCGAAGAAGTCGAGCATGGCGACAAGGAAAAAGTCGAGACCGAAATCTTTACCCAAGAATACTTAATCAAGCGGCCTTTGCTGGAAGCGATCCAAACCGACGGCGCCAATCCGCCGGTGCTTTTGATCGACGAGATCGATCGCGCCGACATGGAGTTCGAAGCCTTTTTGCTCGAAGTGCTGTCGGATTTTCAGATCACTATTCCCGAGCTCGGCACCATCGCCGCCAGGCATCGACCCTACGTGTTTCTCACCTCCAACCGGACGCGGGAAATTCATGACGCGCTCAAGCGCCGCTGTTTGTATCACTGGATCGAATACCCGACCTTCGAGAAAGAATACGAGATCATCACGACGAAATTCCCCGAAGTCGAGGCCAAGATGGCGCGACAGATCTGCGCCTTCATGCAGAAGGTCCGGGAGATGAATTTTTACAAACGGCCGGGCGTGGCGGAAACGTTGGATTGGGCTTCGGCGTTGCTCGCGCTCAACCGCAAAAATTTGGACGACAAGACCGTCGTCGAAACCATGGGCTGCGTGTTCAAGTATCGCGAGGATTTGCATCACTTGCGCGAGCAAATGGAGGGCCGGCAGCTCAATTTGGAGGCCCTGCTCAGAATGTCGCCCGAAATGGTGAGTTAACGACCCATGGAAATCACCCAGGAAACGGTCGCGGCGGCGGTCAATAGCGTCGCCTCGGCGCGCGGCAAAGGAACCTTGCCCAATTTGATGGCGTTCGCGCGGGCGCTCAAGCAACTCGGCGTGAAGGTCAGCCTCAGCCAAGTCATCGACGCGTCTCGTTCGGCAGATCTCGTCGATATCGGTGCAAAAGGCGATTTACGCGCCGTGTTGCGCTCCAATTTGATCTTGCAGAAAGAAGATTTTCCCACATTCGACATGCTGTTCGACTGTTTTTGGCGTGAACAGAGTTACGAACGGGTGCCGATGGAAACCATGGACATCGAGGGCACGCCGACCGATTCGCATAGCCAAGAAGGCGGGGACGAAGAGGGCGGCCTCGAAGAAGCAGCCGTGGAGTCCATTCCGAAAGAAAATGTGCCGCTGGAAAATCTCGACGAATTCGCCATGCCGACGTATAGTCCGCAGGAGCTGATGAACCGCAAAGATTTTAGCGAAATGGGCGTCGAAGAAAGCCGGGCCATTGCCCGCGCCATCCTGCTCATCGCCACCAAGATCGCGACGCAAATCAGCCGACGAAAAAAAATCGGCCGCAAAGGGAATACCGTTGATCCGCGCTGGACCATGCGCCGGAGCATGAAATACGGCGGCG
>Ga0137369_10006850_pt1 | contig 11489 bp, 10 predicted proteins | sample SagtaG_12_FD_104918 | JGI IMG/M metagenome (GOLD analysis project Ga0137369, IMG submission 104918) | Vadose zone soil microbial communities from Sagehorn Ranch, Mendocino, California, USA - Sage1_L_113_16 metaG | ecosystem: Environmental > Terrestrial > Soil > Vadose zone | place: USA... | reverse complement strand
GTGATCCGGCCTGGCCGCGGCTGCGAATCAGGGGCGGAGGTCGAACGGAGACCGGAGCCGCCCTGGCGTGACACGAAGCCTTGCCGTTTCCCTGGTGCCCGAGGCCTGGAAGGCACGAACCATGGCCGTCCATAGCCTCGAAGACGCGCGCGACCGCGACCTGGTTCGGCGGGTGGCGGATGGCGACGAGGACGCCTTCCGGACGCTCTTCCGCCGGTACGGGCCGGTGGCGAAGGCCGTGGCGGCGCGGCTGGTTCGGCAGGGGTTCATGGCCGAGGAGATCGTGCAGGAGGCCTTCCTGTCCCTGTGGCGTGCCCCGGCGGCGTACCGAGAGGAGCTCGGCACGTTCCGAGCCTGGCTCCTCTCCACGGTCCATCACCGGGCGGTGGACTCGATCCGCCGCGAGGAGGCGCAGCGCCGCCGCGCAGCCGACGCTCCGCCCGATCCGGTCACGGAGGTGGACGCCGGGGAAGTCGTCATCGACCGGCTCCAGGCGCAGGAGACCCGGGGCCAGATCCGGAGGGCGATGGCGGAGCTCCCGCCGGCACAGCGACAGATCCTGGAGATGATGTACTTCGATGGGAAGACGCAGTCGGTCATCGCCGGAGAGCTCGGGCTGCCCTTGGGCACCGTGAAGAGCCGGACGCTCCTCGGCATGCGTCGCCTGCGAGCCTCGCTGCTGGAGGAGGCCCCTTGAGCTCGCGGCTGCCCCACGACGAGCTCGAGACCCTGATCGTCGCCGATGAGCTCGGCGGCCTGGAAGATGCGGAGCAGGGACGGCTCGCCCGCCTCATGGCCAGCCATGGACCCGACTGCGCGGAATGTCGGCGGCTGGTGACCGAATACACCGAAGTGGCGGGGCGGATCGGGCTCCTGCTCGAACCGGAGCCTCTCTGGGCGGGGGCCGAGGACGCGCTCGTGGCGGCTGCCCGGGCACAGGAGCCATCGTGGGTCGAGGCGCCGCGAGGCGGGCGCCCTGCTCGCCGATGGATCGCGGCCGTGGCCGTGGGCGTGGCCGCGGCGGTGGCGATCGTCGCCGGCGTCGTCGGCTATGCGCTGGCGCCGAACCAGCCAGGACTTCGCACGATCACCCTTCAGGGAACGGTCCCCGGCCGCGTCTCGCTCGTGTACCAGCCGGGGCAGAGCGATGCCGTCCTGGTGGCGGCCGGCTTGCCGGATCCCGGCGAGGGCACGGTCTACGAGCTCTGGTACCAGCCTTCGGCCGGCGCCCGCATGCGCCCGGCGGGCGTCTTCACTCCGACGGACGGATCCGCGGTCGCACCCGCCAGGGTAGGAAGCTCCTTCGTCGTGGTGGCCGTGACGATCGAGCCCGGCCCGGACGGCAGCCCGCAACCGACGTCGAATCCGATCTTTTCCGCTTCGGTCTGACGAGGCGGGCCCGGCCATTGCCGCCAAGCCAAGGCGACTCTCGGTTAGACCCAACCAAACTGGTCGCCCGTCTCCGCCATGTCGTCCACGCCGGGAGTGTCCTGGTTCCAGAACTGATCGTTCGCTGAAGACAGCCCCAGCAAGGTGCCGTATAGGACGTTCACAGCCCCCGCGTCGTCGAGGGCCTGGCCGAGGCCCTCGAACGGTACCCCGACCGCCAGGTCCGATGCTCTGTCGCCGTCGTAGTCCCCGCCTCTGAGAGCCTCACCGAAGAGGTCGTACTCCTCGACCGCGTCTTCCACGCCCGGGGTGTCCTGTGTCCATAGCTGATTGCCGGTCGCGGAGAGTCCGGCCGGAGATCCATACAAGACGTGTACCGCCCCCCCCGCGACCACAGGGCCGTCGTTCTCCAGGTCGGCCGAGATCGCCAGGTCGAACATGGCGTCCGCGTTGTAGTCAGCTGGAGCCAAAGCCCATCCGAACTCGTCGTAGCGGCCGGCCCGTTCCTTCACCCCCGGACTGTCCTGGGTCCAGAACTGGCTTTCTGCCGACGTCAGGCCGGCCACCGACCCCGGAAGGACGTGCACGGATCCAGCATCCGGAATCCGCCCCACGTCCTCGAGCGGAGTCCCGACGGCCAGGTCGGCGAACCCGTCTCCGTCAAAGTCGCCTGCCGACAGGGTGAGACCAAAGGAGTCGAACCTCTCGGCCCGATCGGGCACTCCGGGACTGTCCTCGGTCCAGAATTGGTTCCTCGCCGCTGTCAATCCCGAGCTCGAGCCGTAGAGGACATTCACGGCGCCGGCATCGTCGACATCGCCCACGTCCTCGTAGATGACTCCCATCGCCAGGTCCCCGAACCCGTCTCCATCGAAGTCCCCTGAGCCCACCGACCACCCGAGGAACTCGTCCACGGCAGCGGAATCCAGCACGCCGCGGCTGTCCTGGCTCCAGAGTTGATTACCGCTCGAAGAGAGCCCACCATTCGATCCGTACAGAACGTTGGCCGATCCCCCGCGAATGCCGTTGGGAAGGAGATCTCCAGGGACGCCTAGGGCAAGATCGTCGAACCCGTCCCCATTGAAGTCAGAAGCGGTGACGGCCTGGCCGAAGCCATCGGTCGATCCTTCCTCGCCACGGATGCCGGGGCTCTCCTGAGTCCAGTCCTGGGCTCCCCCCGAAGACAACCCCCCGGCCGAGCCGTACAGGACGAACACGGCACCACTGAATGAAAACTGGCCCGACTCGTCGGGAGCCCCGATCACAAGGTCGGAGTAGGTGTCCCTGTTGAAGTCGCCAGCCGCAACTGTTTCTCCGAACCCGTCGTCGGCCTCCGCTGCATCGGGGATGCCCGGGGTGTCCTCCGTCCAGAACTGGGTTCCTGCCGCTGCAAGGCCCTCGGGCGACCCGTAAAGGACATGGACGGCCCCCGCATCCTTGACCGTCCCTACATCTTCGGAGGGAACACCGATCGCCAGATCACCGAAGCCATCGCCGTTGAAGTCCGACCCCAGACCCCCAACACGTGCGCTGGGGGCCGAACCTTCGGCCCACGCGGTCCGCAGCGGGGCGAGAAGCGCTCCCAGAACCAGCGCAGCGAGGGCCGCGCGGACGATGAGTCGGGTTCCCGTCCTCGACCTCATCCCGCCTATCCCTTCGTCTGGCGGGCTCCTTGAGGATTTCTTGCCTTCTATGGCCGCCCGGCCTCGCCGACGGAGTCTAGTATCGAGTTGCGCAGCAAGGAAGGGGCTGAAGCGGCTCTCCCATCGTCCCCTCATCACTAACCGTTGCCGGTCTCTCCTAGGATCTCGGGGCCCGGCCCCGGGATCGATCGTTCTCCCGTCCGCTGCCGCATTCTGCGCACGCCGGCCAGGCCGACGATCCCCACGAGCAGCGTCGCGACAGCGGCCAAGGCGAGCGCGTCCCGGGGCCCGAACCGTTCGGCGATCCAACCCACCAACGGACCCCCGATCGGCGTGCTGCCCAGGAACACCAGCGAGAAGAGCGCCATCACGCGGCCCCGCATCTCCGAGCTCGCGTTCAACTGCAACAGGGAGTTCGACGTGGCGATAAACGCCGTGCTGGCGGCGCCGATCGGCAGCATCGCCAGCGTGGCCAGTCCGAGGTTCGGAGCGGCAGCGGCGAGGCCGATCGCCACGCCGAATCCGACGGCCGCGGCGGCCAGGAGGCGGCGTGAGGGCCCAGCCCGGGCCGCGAACACCAGGCCTCCCAGCACGGCGCCCCCGCCCATGACCGAGAACATCCCGCCATAGGCCCGGGCGCCTCCGCCGAACGTGGTCTCCGCCAGCAGCGGGAGGACGACCGAGAAGTTGTACGCGAGCGTCCCCACCACGGCCATCATGAGCAGCGGGCCTCGCAGCTCGGATCGGGACCAAACGTATCGGAGACCCGCCCGAAGCTGTCCGGGCCCTCGAGCGACCGGCGGGGGGCGGTTGAGGCGGGCCGTGTCGACGGCGTGGAGCCCGGCGATGACCGCCAGATAGGAGGCCGCGTTGATCAGGAAGCAGGGGGCCAAGCCGACGGACGCGATCAGGAGTCCTGCGACGGCCGGCCCCACCACTCGCGCTCCGTTCACCACCACGCTGTTCAGGCTCACGGCGTTGGCCAGGGCTTCCGGTCCCACCATCTCGAAGACGAAGCTCTGACGGGCCGGCAGGTCGACGAGGTTCACCACGCCGAGGAGGAACGCCAGCACGTAGACGATCCATAGCCGGACCACGTCCTGCAGGGTCAGCACCCCCAGCACCAGGGCGAGGGCTCCGGCCGCCGATTGCGTCCAGATGATCAGCCGGCGTTTGTCCACACGGTCCGCGATCACCCCGCCCCACGGACCGGCCAGCAGGATCGGTGTGAACTGGAGGGCGGCTGTCGTGCCAAGCGCCAGCCCGCTGCCCGTCAGGCGCAGGACCAGCCAAGCCTGGGCCACCGACTGCATCCAGGTGCCGGTGAGGGAGACGATCTGGCCGAAGAAGTACAGACGATAGTTGCGGGTTCGAAGCGAACGGAACGTTCGATCCAAGGCGCGAGACAGCCGGCCCATGCCGGGCTACGACTCCCCCTTCCGGGCGCGCGCCTGGAGGATGGCCTCCTTCCTGGCCAGGCGGGCCTGGCGGCGGAGCTTGGCCTCACGCTGTCGCTGTTGCTGCTCCTCGGTCTCGGCGATGACTGGAGGAACCGGCCTGGGCTTCCCCTCCCGGTCGAGAGCCACGTAGACGAGGTAGGCGCTGGAGGTGTGCACACGCCGGCCACTGGTCACACTTTCGGCCTCCACCCTGACCCCCACCTCCATCGATGTTCGCCCCGAGTCGTTCACCATCGCTTTCACCGTGACCACGTCGCCTACGTACACGGGCTCGAGGAACGTCATCTCGTCCATCGCGGCGGTGACCACCGGACCGCCGCAGTGCCTCATGGCGGCCAAGCCGCCCGCGTTGTCGACCAGGCGCATGATCGCCCCGCCGTGCACGTTCCCGAGGAGGTTGGCGTCGGTGAGCTCCATCGGCACCGTCAGGGAGATGGCAGAAGCCGAAGCGGGCTTCGGGCTCAAGTCCCAGTCCCCCGGTGGAAAGAGATCCGTGTTCACGCGATGATCCCCTTGAGAATCTCACGGGCGATGACCACGCGCTGGATCTGGTTCGTGCCCTCGTAGATCTGAGTGATCTTGGCGTCGCGCATCATCCGCTCGACGGGGTACTCGCGCATGTACCCGTAGCCGCCGAGGACCTGCACCGCGTCCGTGGTGACCTTCATGGCCACATCGCCCGCGTAGCACTTCGCCACGCTGGCGAAGTACGTCATCCGTGGGTCGTTGGCGTCGACCAGGCTTGCGGCCTTGTACACGAGCAAGCGGGCTGCCTCGATCTCCATGGCCATGTCGGCCAGGAGGAACTGCAGTCCCTGGAACTCGCTGATGGGCTTGCCGAACTGCTTGCGCTCGGCGGCGTAGCGCACCGCGAAGTCGAATGCCCCCTGTGCGATCCCCAAGGCCTGTGCCGCGATGGTGGGCCGGGAGTAGTCGAGGGTGCGCATGGCGTAGCCGAAACCTTCCCCATCCTCCCCGATCAGGCGGTCCGCCGGGATTGCCGCGCGGTCGAAGTAGACCTCCCGGGTCGGTGAGCCTCGGATCCCCATCTTGTGCTCGAGCTTGCCGAAGCCCACGCCCGGGTCGTCGCGGTGAACGAGGAACGCGCTGATCCCCTTCGCCTTGAGTCCGGGATCGCGGGTGGCGAAGACCGTGTACAGGTCGGACACGCCGGCGCCGGTGATGAACCGCTTCGTGCCGGAGAGCCGGAAGCCGCCCTCTTCCTTCTCGTACCTCGTGCGCATGGCCGCCGAGTCGCTGCCGCTGTCTGGTTCCGTCAGGCAGTAGGACATCTGGTGTTCCCCTCGGGCGATACCCGCGACCACCTCGCTCTTCTGTTCGTCCGAGCCGGCCAGCATGAGCGGGATGGCCGCGAGACGGCTGACCAGCGGGATCAGCGCACACCCCGCCGAGAGGCGAGAGATCTCCTCCACCAGGACGGCGAAGGTGAGCGATCCACCCCCCGCTCCCCCGTACTCCTCGGGATAGCCGACCGCCATCAGCTCGTTGTCGACGAACAGCTTGTGAACGTCCGAGGGGAACTCGTCGGCTTCGTCGATCTCCGCAGCCCTGGAGAGCCCGATCTTCTCCTCGACGATCTCCCGGACCAGCCGGCGGAACTCCTCGAGCTCTTCGGGAAGCCCGAACCGGCTCTCGTCCACCCGGGGGTTCAGCGAGCTCGGCGGATGATCAGGGCGTCGCCCTGGCCGCCTCCGCCGCACAGCGCCGCCCCGCCCAGATCCACGCCCCGCCGGCGCATCTCGTAGGCCAGCGTCAGCACGAGCCGGCAGCCGCTCATCCCGATGGGGTGCCCGAGGGCGACCGCCCCGCCGTTCACGTTCACGATCTCCTCATCCGCCCCCAGCATCCGGGTGGCGTTCAAGGCCACCGACGCGAAGGCCTCGTTGATCTCGATCAGGCCGAGGTCGTGGACGTCCTTGCCCGCCTTCTTCAGCGCGTTCTGCATGGCGATGGCCGGAACGGTGTGCAGGTATGCGTACCGTTCGGCGCTCATGCCGTGCGACACGACCTCGGCGAGCGCCGCGGTACCGAACTGCTCGGCCCGTTCCTTCGTGGTCACGATGACGGCCGCCCCGCCGTCGGAGATCTGGGAAGCGTTGCCGGCGGTGACCGTGCCGGTGGGCCTGAAGGCGGGCTTCAGCCTGGCCAGGGACTCAGCCGTGGTGTCGGGCCGGATGCCCTCGTCGCGGGCCACCACAACCGGGTCGCCCTTCCTCTGCGGGATCTCCACCGGCACGACCTCCTCGGCCATCCGCCCTGACTCCCATGCCTGGTGGGCGCGCTGGTGCGACCGGGCCGCCCACGCGTCCTGCTCCTCGCGGCCGATATGCAACTCGGTGTTGACGTCGTCGGAGGAGTCACCCATGTGCTTGTCCGTGAAGGTCGACCACAGCCCGTCGTAGATCATCGAGTCGACGATCTCGGTGTTGCCCATGCGCTGACCCCACCGCGCGCCCGGGATGAGGTACGGCGCCTGCGACATGGACTCCATCCCGCCGGCCACCACCACCTCGACTTCGCCGGCCCGGATCAGCTGGTCGGCAAGGGCGATGGCGTTCAGCCCGGACAGGCAGACCTTGTTGATGGTGATGGCGGGGACCTCGCGAGGGAGGCCCGCCTCGATGGCAGCCTGGCGGGCGGTGATCTGGCCGGCCCCTGCCTGGATCACCTGGCCCATGATCACGTAGTCGACCTGGTCGGGGGCCACGCCCGCCCGGGCCAGAGCTTCCCTGATGGCGTGGGCTCCCAACTTCACGGCCGGGAGGTCCTTGAACCCGCCCCCGAACTTCCCGATCGGCGTGCGGGCCCCGGCGAGGATGACGGACGAAGTCATAGCGAAGGCTCCTGTCGTGTTTGTCCAAGAGCCATTCTACGGGGGGCCGGCGAGCCGGCAGGCGGAGCTGTGTTACTCAGTCCAGCGTGGGCGATCCGGCCGGTTCGTTCGTGAGGTCGATGACCGGATCCGGTTCGCGGCGGGCCAGGGCCTGGTGGATGACCGCGATGATCTCCTCTCCCACCAGCTCGTCGCGTGCCAGCAGGGCGTCGCGCAAGGCTTCGACCAGGTCCCGGTTCTCGGTCAGCACGTCGCGGACGCGCTCTTTCTGCTCCTGCAGCAGCGCCTCCACACGGGCGCGAGCTTCACCGTCGCCCAGCACCTTTCCCACCAGGTTCTTTCGCGACATCATCCCTTCGGCCACGGCCTCGTAGGAGATCAGCGAGCCGGCCATGCCCAGGGCACCCACCATCAGGGCGGCCGTCTGGGTCGCCGAGGAGAGGTCCGAGCCGGGCCCCGAACCGCTCTCGCCGAGGAACACCTCCTCTGCCGCCATCCCGCCGAGGGCGATCGCCACCATCGCCTCCAGCTCGGTCTTCGATTGGGTGAACCGTTCCTCCATTTCGGCGTGGGCCAGCAGGCCCAACGTGGCGCGACGCTTGATGATCGAGAGGACCTCCAATCGGCGCCCCTTGCCCAGCACGTATGCCGCAGTGGCGTGGCCCGACTCGTGGGTGGCCACGGCCCGCCGCTCGGCCTCGGAGTAGGTGACGGCCTGGGCCAGCCCGACCTCCTCGTTCAGTTTGGCCTGGTACACGTCCGAGATCGTCATCCCGTCCCGCCCATCCCGGAGCGCCAGCAGCAAGGCCTCGTCGAAGAGGTGCTCGATCATCACCGGCGTGTAGCCCAGGGTGTCGTGGGCCAGGCGCTCCCGCTCGGACTCCGTGTCCAGCTCAGCCCGGTGGGACTTGCGGGTCAGGAAGAAGTCGATGAGGTCGCGCCGACCGTGTTTCGTCGGGAGGTCGAAGTAGAGCTGCCGGTCGAAACGACCCGGCCGCAAGAGCGCCGAGTCGAGCACGCTGGCTCGGTTGGTGGCCGCGATAAGCAGGACGTTGTGGTAGCGCGGATGTCCCACCCGGATGCTGCGGCCCTCGGGAAGGTAGCCGTTCACCCATTCCGCGATCCTTCCCAGCACTCGCTCCCGCCACAGCGGCTGGTCGAAGGACTGGAGCTGGATGAGCAGCTCGTTGACCACACCGCTGGTACCGGGCGCCGCGAACCGAGAGATGCCACGCGGCGACGCCGGGCGGGCGTCCATCGACAGGCCGCCCCGGTCCGATCCGATCGCGTCGATCTCCTCGATGAACCCGATGGCCCCACCCTCCTTGCGGGCCGCCTTGCGCATGGCCCGGAAGAAGGCCCGGATCTTCACGCTGGTCATCCCGTACCACATCGACTGGAAGGCGGGCGCGGATGCGAACAGGAACGGCACGCCCGCCTGCTTGGCCATGGCTTTGGCGAGGTAGGTCTTTCCCGTCCCGGGAGGCCCCTCGAAGAGGATGCCGCGCCGAGGGTTCCCTCCGAGGACCTCCCGGAACGTGGCATAGCCCAGGAAGACGTTGAGGGAGCGGATCACCTCGTCGACCTGAGCGTCCAGTCCGCGGACGTCGGCGAGGCCGACGTCGATGTGCTCGGGACGGATCTTGACGTGGGGGGAGCGGCTGCTGCCGATGAGGGGGATGACGAGCACGAGCCCCAGGAGCACGATCAGGACGAGAGCCGGCGCGAACTGCACCCAGTCGGGAGGGAGGTGAGGAAGACCCGGGTGGAGCGGCCGTCCGCTCGAGTATCGATACCACAGGTAGACATCGAGTCCACCGATCACCACGATGGCTCGAAGCAGGCGACGGCGACGGGTGCGGTCGCGAACCCGGTTGACGTCGGCCACGCCGGCCTGCAACAGCTTGGACTCACCCAGCGCGGCGATGGCCCTGTTCGTCTCGCTCATCCTGCTCTTCCTGCTCCTTACTGTTCGATGAAGCAGGTAGGGAACGGTGTCGAGTGGCGCTCGGACGCGAGCATCCTACCCGGCCCGACCAGGGCCAACCATACGTCGAAGGTCCCGGGACCCCGCCTTTCGGCCCAGCGGCGTGAGGCAATGGCCGTCAACAGCCACACTGTCAACGCCGGTTCTCTGACAAATCCATCCCGAGGGGCTATGGTGGGGCTACCCCGCACTGCCCTCCTTATCGTTCGTTCGAGGAGGTTCGATTCGTGCCTCGGAAGAAACAGGAACCAGTTGACACGGAGGTGGCTCGGACCATCGGCGGACTGCTGCGCGACCTTCGGCGGACGGCCGGATACCGGGCGGTGAAGGACGCTGCGTCCGTGCCGGGGTGCCCGGCCGCCCAACAGACGATCTACGCCTACGAACGCGGAGGGCTGGTGCCTTCCCTGAAGCAGTTCATGGAGCTGGTCGAGTTCTACACGCTGCAGACCGAGCACGCGCCGCCGGCGGCCCGGTACCAGGGCGTTGCGGCCATGGTGGCCGCGCTCTCCAGCCCGGCCTATCACCTTCCCGAAGCGATGGACCTGATCAACCGGCTCCAGCCGGCGCCGGCAGCGGGCCGTCGACGGCGGAAGAGGTAGTGGTGTGGGCGCGGACGAGGTGCTGCTCGACGTCGACCACATCGGCATCGCGGTGAACGATCTGGCTGCCGCCGTCTCCGAGTATCGGGCAGCGCTGTGCGTCGAGCCGGTGCATCGTGAGGTGGTCCAGGATCAGGGAGTGGAGGAGGTCTTCTTCGGCACCGGCTCGTCCTTCATCCAGCTCCTTGGAGCGCTGGGCCCGGACACGCCGGTGGGAAGGTTCCTGGCCCGACGGGGCGAGGGCCTCCATCACGTGGCATATCGCGTACGCGACATCGAGGACGCTCTGGATCGCATGCGTGCCGCCGGTGTGCCACTGATCGACGAGGCGCCCCGATGGGGGTCGCGCGGGACGAGGATCGCCTTCGTGCATCCGAAGGTGTTCCGGGGGGTCCTGGTCGAGCTGGTGCAGGGGCCCGCGGTCGAACCGAGAGAGGCCTAATTCGCCGGGAGGTCGGTCAGCCCGCGAGAGGGCGCGCAGACCAGCGCCGCCATGTTTCCCTTGGGATGTCGGTTCTCCGACATGAGCTGGTGAGCCATACCGATGCCCTCGAAGTCGAACGTCTCGGACAGGCACGGGTCGATGCGGCCCTCCAGCACGAGGTGGTTGAACGCGGCGGCCTGTTCGTCGTTGGCGAAGTGGGAACCCTGGAGCCGCTTCTGGCGCGTCCACAGGTAGCGCAGGTCAACGACAGCGCTGTACCCGGAGGTCCCGGCGCAGATCACGACCATCCCGCCGGTGTCGCAGACGAAGATCGACGTCGGAACGGTTTCCTCCCCCGGGTGCTCGAACACGATGCCCGGATTCCTCTTCTCCCCCACGGCATCCCACACGGCCTTGCCGAACGCTTTCGCGGCTTCCGCCCACCGGCCGTAGCCCTCGGCATCGCCCCAGTGGGGGGGCACCCCCCAATGCGTGAAGTCCTTCCGATTGACCGTCCCGACGGCGCCGAGCTTCAGGCAAAACTCGGACTTGTCCTCGGAGGACACCACGGCCACCGCCTTGCCACCGAACTCGCGGACGATCTGGATGGCCATGGAACCTAGGCCGCCGGCTCCTCCCCAGATCAAGACGACGTCTCCCTCCTGGACCACGTGGGGTGGCCACCCCCGCAGCATGCGGTACGCCGTGGCTCCCACCAGGGTCGGCGCCGCGGCCTGTTCCCACGTGAGGTGAGGGGCCTTCGGAAGGCACTGGTGGGCCTGCACCTTGGCGAATTGGGCAAACGTGCCCCAGTTCGACTCGTAGCCGTAGATGCGGAAGGACGCGGCAAACCCCGGGTCGCCGCCGGCCACGACCACGGGATCATCCGGGTCCCACTGCCCGCAGTGAACCACTACGTGATCACCGACCGCCACGTTGGTGACACCATCGCCGACGGCCCACACCACTCCGGCCGCGTCGCTCCCGCCGATGTGGAAGTCGTCCGGCTCTCCCAACTTGGCATGCACTTTGGTGACGTCCAGCGGCACGCCCTTGGCCGCCCACACGTTGTTGTAGTTGATGCCCGCCGCCATCACGAGGACCAGCACTTCCCCCGGGCCCTGCGGTGG
>Ga0137369_10006839_pt1 | contig 11496 bp, 9 predicted proteins | sample SagtaG_12_FD_104918 | JGI IMG/M metagenome (GOLD analysis project Ga0137369, IMG submission 104918) | Vadose zone soil microbial communities from Sagehorn Ranch, Mendocino, California, USA - Sage1_L_113_16 metaG | ecosystem: Environmental > Terrestrial > Soil > Vadose zone | place: USA... | reverse complement strand
GAACCCGGACCCGAATCCGATCCGCCCGGTCGAGCTGGGCTTCGTGCGAGGGGAGACGGGCACGTTTTGCTCCGACCGCTTCTTCTGCATCACGCACTCCTTCGACACCTGGGTCGCCGACGGCGCCACCTGGACGAGCCCGGTGATCCGGATCCGCGTCGGCGAGACTGTCGACAAGACGCTGCTCGGCTACCGGCACGACAACGCCATCGACGCGTACCCGACCGTCGCCACCAAGCTCGGCGCGCAGGCCGCGACGTACGCGCAGGCGCCGCTGATCAAGGCCGACCCGCACAAGGGGCTGCCGCCGCTCGCCGGCTGGGACAGCGAGCTCAGCCGTCTGCCTTCGCCGGCGCTCCTGCACCCCGTCCACTACCAGCGGGGCCTGTTCGACGAGGTCGATCCGGACTTCCTCCCGCCGGACCCGTCCGTCGGCAGTTCTGCGGATTTCCGCTCGATGGTCGACGCGGCGCACTCGCATGGGCTCCTTGTCATGCCGTATCTCAACGTCAGCTGGTGGAACGTGAACTCCCCGACGGTACGGCAGCTGCTCAAGGAAGGCGGGCCGGAGCGATTCGCCGCTCTGGACGCGTCGGGCAGGCCGCGAATGGAGCCGTACGCGCCGTACACGGGCTACGTCGTCTCACCGTACACGTCGATCGTCCGGCAGCGCGTCGCCGCGCTCATGGACCAGTGGCAGGCCGAGACTCCGACCGACTGCTACTTCTTCGACCAGATCGGCGCCCGCCCCTGGATCCGGGACTACAACCCGGCCGCGCCCGACTCGCTCTCCTACTACGACGGCTGGCTGTCCCTGATGGCGCAGTTCTCGCAGCGCTGCCTGATGGTCGAGGACGGCTGGGACCGGCTGGCCAAGACCTTCTCCGGCTTCCACGGCGGCTTGCTGGTCGTGCAGCGGGAGTCCGACGAGGCCGACTACCTCTTCGGTTCCGGCAACTGGCAACCGTACCCGCTCGTGGAATGGGTTCTCCACGACAAGGTGCTGCTCTACCAGCACGACCTCTCCGAGCGGACGATGACGACGGATCCCTGGACGCTGACCTTCAACGTCGCCTTCGGGTTCATGCTGTCGTACGACTGGGACGGGGCGGCCAACTCGCTCTTCAGCCCCTGGCTGGACGTCGTCGGCAGCTACCAGCGCGCGCTCGGCCCGTACTACGCCGGTCAGCCGCTGCAGTCGTACGCATCGACTGTGGCGAACGTAACCGACACCGGTTATCCGAACCTGTCGGTGCTCGCGAACTGGAGCGCCTCCGACGCGTACGCGACGGACGGCTACGGCGTCGCCCCGACCGGTTTCCTCGCGCGCTCGCGCGACGGAGCACTCGTCGCCGGCACGTTCACCGGCACGTTCGACGGTTCCCCACTGTCGGCCGGGACGCACGACCTCGTGGTGAACCGTGGCTCGTCGGTCGTCACCGTGCACCAGCCGCTCGGGCCGGACACGCAGCTCGCCGTCAGGCTCCCATCGTCCTGGCAGGCAGGGCGGCCGGTGCACGCGACCGTCCTGGGGCCGGACGGCAATTCGCGCGGCACCGTCGACGGCACGATCCAGAACGGCCGGTTCGTCTTCACCTGCGCGGGGCCTCTGCCCGGGATCCCGGCTCCGACCTACCGCATCAGCACCGGGTAACTAGGCCGCTTCCGACTGCCGAAGCACGCAGGAAACGGCGACGCCGCGGTAGACGGCCTCGATCGCGTTGCCGTCCGGATCGAGCACACGGGCCGCGTAGTAGTCGCTGCTGTACTCGGGCCGAACGCCCGGGAGCCATTCGGTTCGTCCACCGGCAGCAACTGCGGCCGCGTGGAAGGCGTCGACCGAATCGGAGTCCTCGGCGGAAAGCGTGACCTCGAGGCTGCCCGCCGCGGTCGATTCGGCGAGCCAGAGCGAGCTCGGCTCGCGCTCCAGGCCGAAGTACGTCCTGCGCTTGTCAGGCCAGTCGAGCAGGACGACGAACCCGAGCGGCCGGAGCGCCTGCTCGAAGAAGTGCTTGCTCTTGCCGTAGTCTCGCACCGGAATCTGCAAGTGGTCGATCGCCATGCGCATAGAATAGAACGATCGTACTATTCCTGTCAACCCGAAACGACTAGACCCTTTCGCTAAAGGAGTTACAATCAAACGACCGTGCTGATCACGAAGGGCGAGCGCACCAGGAATGCCATCCTCGAGACCGCGGCGGCGCTTGCGACCGAGGAGGGACTCGAGCCGCTCTCGATCGGCCGGCTCGCCGAGGCGACCGGGATGAGCAAGAGCGGCCTGTTCGCGCACTTCGGCTCCAAGGAGGAGCTCCAGCTTGCGACGGTCGACCACGCCGCCTCGCTGTTCGTCGCCGAGGTGATCGACCCGGCGCGGACGGCGCCGAAGGGGCTCGCGCGCGTCTGGGCCCTGTGCGACCGCATGATCGACTACGCCGAGAGACAGGTCTTTCCGGGCGGCTGCTTCTTCGCCGCGACCTCGTTCGAGTTCAACAACCGGCCCGGGGCGGTCCGGGACCGGATCGAGGAGATGATCAGGTCGTGGCTCTCGTACCTCGAGCACGCCGTCGAGCAGGCCCAGGAGGCCGGGGAGCTCGATCCCGATCTCAGCGCGCGCGAGATCGCGTTCCAGCTCGACGCCTTCGCCCAGGCCGCGAACGCGCAGTTCCAGCTCTTCCGGGACGAGTGCGTGTTCGCCGACGCGCGCCGCGCCGTCCAGGAGCGGCTCGAGAGCCTTCGCCCAAGCTCCTTTCAGCGCCCGCCGGCTGCTTGACAATCCGCTTCCCGTCGCCGGCGCCGGGCACGCGCACCATGTTCACCTACGACGTCCTCGGCAGGATCGTCTCGCTCGCGGATGCGCGCGGCGGCGCGACGAGCATCGAGTCGTCGCCGTCGCGGCCGGAGGACGGACGACCCGGTTCTCCTATTCTGACCGGAACCTCGTACGCGTCGAGGAAGCCGACGGAAACACGACCGACTACTCGTACGACCGCCGGGACAACCTCGTCGACGCCTCCTCGGGAGGGCAGACCATCTCCTTCGGCTGGGACAGCCGGAGCGACGTGACGCTCGCGCGGGCGCAGGACGGCTGGACGATCGAGTACGAGTACGACCGTCCGGGGCGCGTCGTGCGGCGTGACGTCTCCGGCGAGACGGCGGCGTACACGTACGACGAACGCGGGAGCCTCCTCGCGAGCCGCGGGTCGAGCGGCGACACGGTCGAGTACACGTACGACCGGGATGAATCGCTGGTCGCGGTTGCGCGCTCGGACGGCTCGACCAGACTTGCCTACGACTCGCTCGGCCGCCTGGTTGCAGTGACCGACCCTCGCGGAGAGACGACCGCCTACAGCTACGACGGGGCCGGACACGTCCTTGGAGTCGTGTTGCCGGACGGCGACGAGACCGTGATCCAGTTCGAGGAAGGCGACCCGAACCGGCCGATCGTCATCGGCCATCTCTACGGCGGCCAGAGGCCCTCGTCGCTGACGCTGACCGCCACAGGCCGCCTGCTCACCTGCAGCGACTGTCCGTGAGTTGAGGCTCAGGCCGGGTCGCGGGCCGGCGGGGCCTCGAGCTTGCTTCCCGGCAGCCGCTGGAGCACGCGCGGCAGGTACCAGTTCCAGTCGCCGAGGAGCTTCATCGAGGCCGGCAGCAGGACGGCTCGGACGATCGTCGCGTCGATCAGCACGGCGGCTGCAAGTCCGACTCCCGCCTGCTTGATGTCGAGCGCCGACAGCGAGCCGAAGATCGAGAACACGGCGAACATCACGAGTGCGGCGCTCGTGACCACGCCGGCCGTGGCGGTGATCCCGTAGCGCACGGCGTCGTCGCTGCGCATGCCCGAGTCGACCGCCTCCCGGACGCGGCTGAGGATGAAGACGTGGTAGTCCATCGACAGCCCGAAGAGGACGACGAAGAGGAAGAGCGGCAGCCACGAGATGATCGCGCCGTTCGAGGTGAAGCCGAGGAGCGGCTCCGCCCAGTGGTGCTGGAAGACGAGGACGAGCACGCCGTATGACGCACCGACCGAGAGCAGGTTGAGGATCATCGCCTTGACCGGGACGACGAGCGACCTGAAGGTGACGAGCAGCAGCAGGAAGGCAAGCAGGAGCACGAAGACGAGGACGTACGGAAGGCCGTGCTTCAGCTGGTGCGTGAAGTCGACGTCCTCCGCCACGACGCCGGTGACGGCGGTCCTGACGCCCGGGATGCGGCCGATCGTCTGCGGGATCAGCTCGTGCCGGAGGACGGAGATCGCGTGGCGGCTCTGCTTGTTGTTGCCGGCACCGGCGAGCGGCAGCGCGAGCGCGGCGGCCGATCCGTCGTCGTTCGAGGTCGCGCTTACGGGCGCGTGAGCGATCCCGCGGGCGACCGCGAGCCGTGCGAGGCGGAGGCCTTCGAAGTGCAAAGCCTCCCAGGACTGTTGCGGGACGGTCGCCACGACGCGCGCAGGCTCCGCCGTTCCGGGGAAGTCCCTGCGAACGTCTGCGAGCGCGCGCAGGGCTGGGACGTTCTGCGGCACGAGGGTGGTGTCATCGGGCGAGGTCACCTTCAGCCCGAGCGCGGGCAGCGCCAGGGCAACCAGGAGCCCCGCGGAGAGCGCGACCGAGAGGACCGGCCGTCGCAGCACGCGGTCGACGACCGTCGTCCAGAAGCGCGAGTCCGTCTGATCCGTCCGCAGATGCGGGAGGAACGGGATGCGTCCGCGGTCGATCCGTGTCCCGAGCAGCTCGAGCAGGCCCGGCAGGACGGTCACCGACCCGGCGACGGCGCACGCGACGACCGTGATCGTGGCCACCGCGAGGCTGTCGAAGACCTTTGCGCGGACCAGGAACATCGCGGCCATGGCGATGATGACCGTCGTGCCCGAGACGATCACTGTCCGGCCTGATGTCCGCACGGTCCGTTCGAGTGCATCGTGAGAGGGCCGTCCGCGACGGCGTTCCTCGCGCGAGCGCATGACGTAGAAGAGGGCGTAGTCGACGCCAACCGCCATCCCGATCAGCACGAGCACCGTCTCGACGCTGTCGTCGATCGGGATCGCCTGGCTGATCGGCCCAAGTAGCCCGAAAGCCGCTGCGACCGCGGTCAACGCGAGCAGGAGCGGCACGAACGCCGCCACGATCGCGCCGAAGGCGAACAGGAGCACGAGCAGGGAGACCGGGACGGACAGCACCCCGGCGCGCGAGAGGTCGTCGCTCTTGGCCTGGTCGCTCGCGTCGCTTGCGGTGATGTCGCCCGTCTCCTCGATCGTCACCCCGGGGTGCGCCGGAGCAGCCGAGAGGATCGCGTCGTGGACCTGCTCCGCGGAGATGTCGAGGAGCGAGGCGACGACGAGCGCGGAGTGGCCGTCACGGGAAAAGCGTGGAGCTGCGACGTCCACACCGTCGGTGCCGATGCGGCGGACGACGTCCCGGATCGCCGCGCCGAAGGCCCGACCGCCGACCCGCAGGGTGTCGCTGTGCAGGTACGCGACCTCGTGCGGCGGCGGCCAGAGCCGGTTCTCGTCGAGCATCGTGTAGCCGCGCGCGGACTCGCCGATCGCCCCGTTCTCGAGCGACTCCGTCCCCGTCGCGATCAGCGCGGCGACCGCGACCGCGACGAAGGCGAGCCAGACCGCGATCGCGCGCCACGGACGGCGCGTGCTCCAGCGGCCGATCGTCGCTACGGACCTCGTCGGTCGAGTGTAGGTCGTTCGGGCCTGACCGCCTAGATCCTTAAGGACTGCTTACGACCGTCTTAGCCGCGTCTTAGGGGACGCCTGAAACCTGAGAGGAATGATCCGCGTGCTCCTTATCGATGCGGAGGACTGGGCTCGGAATGCGCTGGCCTCGGCGTTTCGCCGCGAAGGGTTCGCCACGCGGGAGGCGGCCGACCGGGACGGCGCCGAGCGGGCGGTCGATGAGTTCCGGCCCGATCTCGTCCTCCTCGATCCCACCCTCGCCGACGGCGCCGGTCTCGAGCTCGCACGGCACCTCGCGGGCCGCAGGGGCACGCCGATCCTGATCGTGACACGGGCGAAGACCGTCGAGGACAGGGTCGCGGGTCTCGAGGTGGCAGACGACTACGTGCTGAAGCCCGCGGATCCGTCCGAGGTGGTGGCGAGGGCGCGGGCGATCCTCCGCCGGACGCGCGGCGGCTCGGTCGGCGACTTGACGTTCGCGGACGTCGTCCTCGACGAGGCGACGCACGAGGTCGTCCGCGACGGCCGCGCCGTCGAGCTCACCCCGACCGAGTTCGAGCTGCTTCGGTTCTTCCTTCTCAACCCGCGCCGCGTGGTCTCGAAGGCGGAGATCCAGGATGCCGTCTGGGGCGACACGTCGAGCGACGACGCGAGCACCGTCGAGACGTATGTCAGCTATCTCCGGAAGAAGCTCGACCGGCTCGGGCCGCCCCTGATCCAGACGGTGCGGCTCGTCGGCTACGTGCTTCGCGAGAGTTAGACGCGGGCTGCGTTCGGGCGGTTCACGAAGACGTTGTCGAGCGCCGAGCGCAGGCCGACGGCCAGCGTGCCCATCAGCACGGCCGCCTCGCCCAGGCTCGAGATCTCGACGTGCGGGGGATACGGCATCCAGCCGGCGAGCAGGTTGCGCACAGGCTCCAGCAGGAGGTCGCCGTTCGCGCCGATACCGCCGCCGAGGACGACGAGCGCGACGTCCGCAACTGCTGCGATCGGAGCGATGTGCGCCGCGATCCTGCGGGCCGTTTCTTCCACCACTGCGCGCGCGAGCCTGTCACCGCTACGTGCGGCGGCGAAGATCGCGCGCGCCTCGTACGGCGGCGTGAGCGAGGCGCCGCCGGAGCTGTCCTCGACGAGGCGCGCAGCGAGCGCCGCGACGCCTGCTGCGGACGGATCGACCTCATCGGCGATTCCGCCCAGCGCGTAGTCGACCTCGCCGGCGGCGCCGTGGTGACCGCGATGGAGCTCGCCGCCGACGACGAGCCCCATGCCCAGGCCGGTGCCAACGGAGAGGAAGGCGAAGTCGTCGATCCCCCGTGCGACTCCGAGCCATTGCTCGCCGACAGCTGCGAGGTTGACGTCGTTCTCCAGCGTGACGACGACGCCGAGCCGATCCCGGAGCTCGTCGCCGAAGGGACGTCCTTCGAGGCCCGGGACGTTCGTCGCAAGGCGCAGGGTCCCGCTGCGGGTGTCGACGACGCCGGGGACCCCGACGACGACGCCGTCGATCCGCTCGGGTGGCAGCCCGCTCGCCGCGATCAGCGACTCGTGCAGCGAGACCATCGCCTCCAGGGCTCCCTCGGCGTCGGCACCGCGCAGCTCGACGTCCTGGCGAACGCGGATCTCGCCGGCCAGGTCGCAAACCGCCCCGCGGAGGAACCTCGCGCCGAGGTCGAGGCCGAGCACGAACGCCGCGTCGGGCACGGGCTCGAAGAAGACGGCGCCGTAGCTGGGCCCGGCCGGATCGGTCAGCGCTTCACGGACGAGGCCCGCCTGTAGCAGCGACTGGAGCGCAAGCGACACCGTCGGCTTCGAGATCCCGGCCCGGCGCGAGATCTCGGCCCGGGAGATCGGCCCTCCGGAGCGGATCGCCTCGAGTACAGTTCGCTCGTTGAGATGCTTGAGGAGTGGCGGGGTCGCGCGCTGCGTCACCATCTCGTCAAGAACATTAACGAAGATTCACCGCGGCTCCTAGCTTGACTCCATGGAGACGAAGTCGTAGGGTCACTCTGGTTTAGGTTCCTAACCAGACGACCCGGGAGGCGATTCATGAGACGCGGAGCGGTGATTCTCCTGCTCCTCGCCGTCGCGGCCGGTGCGGCGAGCGCAGCGAAGTTCGGAGGCTCGGCGAAGGCGTCGGGCACGAAGACGACGAAGACGACGAAGCTCAAGGTGTGGGTCGGATGGTCGTCCCGTGAGCTCAGCGTCTTCAAGAAGATCGTCGCGGAGTACGACCGGAAGCATCCAGAGGTCTCGATCAGCGTCGTCGGCGGCATCGACGACCCGAAGATCGTCGCGGCGATCCGTGGCGGCAACGCGGCGGATGTGACCAGCTCGTTCGACTCGACGAATGTCGGCAACTACTGCACGTCGGGCGCGTGGATCAACCTGCGCCCATTGCTCGACAAGGATCACATCAGCCTCAGCACGTTCCCGAAGACGTCCGTCTACTACACGTCCTACAAGGGTGTGCAATGCGCCCTGCCGTTCCTCGCAGACACGTGGGGCCTCTACTACAACACGACCTTGTTCAAGAAGGCGGGGCTGACCGCGCCGCCCAAGACATTCGACGAGCTCACGCGGGATGCGAAGAAGCTCACGCAGAAGAACAAGGACGGATCGCTCAAGGTCGTCGGCTACAACCCCGTGCGGACGTTCTACGCCGAGAATTCGCCCGTGAACTACGGCCACCTCTTCGGTGCGAAATGGCTCGACAGCAAGGGCAAGTCGAACCTCTCCAAAGACCCCGCCTGGGCGAAGTACCTCCGTTGGTCGAAGAGCCTGATCGACTGGTACGGCGCCGACAAGCTCAAGCGCTGGCAAGCCAAGGTCGGGGACGAGTTCTCTGGTTCGAACGCGTTCGAGACGGGCAAGCTCGCGATGCAGATCGACGGCGAGTGGCGCGTCGCGTTCATCGCCGCCGAGCATCCCGAGCTCAAGTATGCGACCGCGCCGATGCCGGTAGACAAGAGTCACATGGGTCTCTACGGCTCGAACAACGTCAACGGCACGATCATCGGCATCCCGAAGACGACCAAGCACAAGGCCGAGGCCTGGGCGCTCGTCAAGTACCTGACGACGGACAGCCATCCGCTCGCTCAGTTCTCGAACGGGATCAGGAACGTCCCGACGACCAGGGCGTCGCTGACGTCGAAGGAGATCAAGCCGGACAAGCACTTCGCGACGTTCCTGAAGATCTTCGCCAATCCGAAAAACACGACCTTCCCGATCACGCCGGTCGGCAGCGCGTTCGGAACGTTCTTCAACAACTTCATCGACAAGTACCAGGCGGGCCACGCCGGTGACCTGCCAGGCGGCCTGAAGAAGGTCGACAAGCAGACCGACGCTCAGCTCAAGCAGGGTGGGGGCGGCGTGCCTTGAGTCTCTCCTCGCCAGCGACTGAAGTGGGGGCGGCTACTGCCGCCCCCGCGCCGCTGGTTCTGGATCGGACTCGGGCCAAGAGGAAGGCGGCGTGGCGCCGCCGCCGGCTCGTTCTGCTGTTCATGAGCCCGTGGATCGTCGGCTTCTCGATCTTCTTCGGCTACCCGCTCGTCATGAGCGTCTACCTGTCGTTCACGCACTACGACCTGCTTTCGCCGCCGAGGTGGGTCGGCCTGGGCAACTACCGCTATATGTTCGGCAGCGATCCGCAGGTCTGGCCGGCGATCAGGAACACGCTCTGGATCATCGCGGTCGGCGTTCCGCTCCAGGTGCTGTTCGCATTCGGCGTCGCGGTGATGCTCGCGCGCGCGAAGCAAGGCGCCGGGTTCTTCCGAACCGTCTTCTACCTTCCTGCGCTCGCGCCGCCGGTGGCTGCGACGCTCGGCTTCGTCTATCTGCTCAACCCCGAGACGGGGCCGCTCAACAACCTGCTGGGCCATCTCGGCATCCACGGTCCGCTCTGGTTTCACTCGCCTACGTGGTCGAAGCCATCGCTCGTCCTGCTCGCCATGTGGGGCGTCGGCAACACGATGATCATCTTTCTCGCGGCGATCCTCGACGTGCCCAAGCAGCTCTATGAGTCCGCGCACCTCGACGGCGCCGGCTGGTTCCAGCGATTGCGCTGGGTGACGCTGCCATCGGTCAGCCCGGTGATCCTGTTCGCCGTCGTCATCGGCGTGATCCAGGGTCTGCAGTACTTCACACAGGCCTACGTCGCGGCCAACGTCGCCGCGGGTCAGGCGTCGCAGGCCGGCTCGAACGAGAACACACTCGGGTATCCGGAGAACTCCACCCTGTTCTATCCCGTTCTCCTGTACCAGCACGGCTTCCGGTACTTCAACATGGGCTACGCGTCCGCGATGGCGATCGTCCTCCTCGGCGTCGCGTTCGCGATCACGCTCCTGATCATCGTCAACTCGCGGCGCTGGGTGCACTACCAGGGGACGGGGCGCTGATGACGAGTGCCAGCGTCGAGCTTCCCGCGCGCCCTGCGGTGACGCGGCGGAAGCTGCCGCCGGAAGTGCGGCGGCGGCGTTTCCTGCTCGGCGTCGCCAACCACAGCCTCCTGATCGTCTGTGCGGTCATCTTCCTCGCGCCTTTCGTGTTCATCGTCCTGACCGCGCTGATGACGAACGAGCAGGCGCTTTCCACGCATCTCTGGCCTCACCCGTTCAAGTGGAGCAACTTCGCCGACGTCTTCTCGAAGTCGCCCTTCTGGCGCTGGGGACTGAACTCGATGATCTACTCGGGCCTGGCGACCATCGGTCTGCTCGTCGCGAGCATTCCGGTCGCCTACGCGCTCTCGCGGCTGCGCTGGCGCGGGCGGGAGGTCGCCTTCATGGTCGTGATGGTGGCGCTGATGCTGCCGCCGCAGGTCTCCGTCGTGCCGGTGTACGTGTTCTGGTCGAAGCTCGGGGACGCAACGGGGCTGCACTTCATCGGCAACCTGAGCCCGCTGATCATCCCCAACTGGTTCGGTGACGCGTTCTCGATCTTCCTGCTGCGCCAGTTCTTCCTCACGATCCCGGAGGAGTACCTGGACGCGGCGCGCGTCGACGGTTGCGGCGAGCTCCGAATCCTGACGACGGTCGTCCTGCGGCTCGCGAAGCCGGCGATCGCCGCGGTGGCGATCTTCTCGGTGCTCTACACGTTCAGCGACTTCTTCCTGCCGCTCCTCTACGTCGGCGAGGCACCCGGCCACTGGACACTGTCGATCGGCCTGTCCGAGTTCCGCTCCCTGCACCAGGTGCAGTGGAACCTGACGATGGCGGCGACCGTCCTCGTGATGGCGCCGGTGATCGTCCTGTTCTTCCTCGCCCAACGCGCTTTCGTGGAGGGCGTGACGCTGACGGGGGTGAAGGGCTGAAAATTGCGGTCATCGGCGGCGGGTCGACGTACACGCCGGAGCTGGTGTCCGGACTCTCGCGCGAGCGGGAGCGGATCGACGTGCGCGAGCTCGTCCTCCACGACATCGACGCCGAGCGGCGCGAGGTGGTCGGAGGGCTGGCTGCGCGGATGCTGGCGCGCCAGGGGTACGACGGCGAGCTCGTCGTCACGGACGACCTCGACCGCGCAGTCGACGGCGCCGACTTCGTCCTGATCCAGATCCGGGTCGGCGGGCAGGAGGCCCGGCTCTCCGATGAGACCGTCCCGCTCATGTGCGGCTGCATCGGCCAGGAGACGACCGGCGCGGGCGGCCTAGGGAAGGCGCTCCGCACCGTGCCCGTGGTGCTCGAGATCGCCGAGCGCGTGCGTGAGCGAGCCGCGCCCGACGCGTGGATCGTGGACTTCACGAACCCCGTCGGCATCGTCACGCGCGCCCTGCTCGATGCGGGCCACCGCGCGATCGGGCTGTGCAACGTCGCGATCGGATT
>Ga0137369_10006826_pt1 | contig 11508 bp, 8 predicted proteins | sample SagtaG_12_FD_104918 | JGI IMG/M metagenome (GOLD analysis project Ga0137369, IMG submission 104918) | Vadose zone soil microbial communities from Sagehorn Ranch, Mendocino, California, USA - Sage1_L_113_16 metaG | ecosystem: Environmental > Terrestrial > Soil > Vadose zone | place: USA... | reverse complement strand
TCACTCCTGGAAGCAGGCAGTCGGCGGCCGGCAGTCGGCAGCAGACGGCTCTGGCTACTGCTGACTGCTGACTGCTGACTGCTGACTGCAAACTACCAGCCCAGCCATTTCACAATCGCGCCCATCTCCATTGGCATCGGCTGCGGCGCGGCAAACTGCTCCACCGCCAGGCCCGGATCTTTCAGACCGTGGCCGGTCAGCACCGCGACATAGCGCGCATCGCGTTCGGCACCGCCCTGCTCGATCAGCAGCTTCAGCCCGGCCACACCGGCTGCCGAGGCCGGCTCGCAGAACACACCCTCCAGCCGCGCCAGATCGCGCCAGGCAGCGATGATCTGCTCGTCGGTGACGCTGGCGATCAGCCCACCCGATTCGTCGCGCGCCTGCACTGCCAGATGCCAGCTGGCCGGGTTGCCGATCCGAATCGCGGTCGCGACAGTTTCGGGGTGCGCGACCGGCGCGCCAAGCACGATCGGAGCGGCACCCGCGGCCTGGAAGCCCAGTATGCGGGGGCGGCTGGCGATCTTTCCGGCCTGGTGGTAGCGGCTGAAGCCCAGCCAGTAGGCCGAGATATTGCCGGCGTTGCCGACCGGCAGGCACAGCGCGTCGGGCGCGCCGCCGAGCGTATCGCAGATCTCATAGGCCGCTGTGGTTTGGCCTTCCAGCCGGAACGGGTTGACCGAGTTGACCAGCGTGACCGGGTAGCGATCGGCCAGCTCGCAGACCGTGCTGAGCGCCTGGTCGAAGTTGCCCTCGATCACGAGGAGCCGCGCGCCATACATCAGCGCCTGCGCCAGCTTGCCCAGCGCGATCTTGCCGGCCGGCACCACCACGATCGCCTCGATCCCGGCGCGGGCGGCGTAGGCCGCCGCGCTAGCGGAGGTGTTGCCGGTCGAGGCGCAGATGATCGAAGTTGCGCCTTCCTCCAACGCCTTGGCCACGGCCATGACCATACCGCGATCCTTGAATGAGCCGGTCGGGTTCAGCCCTTCGAACTTGAGATGCAGCTCGCGCACGCCCAATGCGGCCGCCATACGCGGCGCGGCGATCAGCGGCGTGTTGCCTTCGTTGAGTGTCAGCAGCGGCGTGCGGTCGGTGATCGGCAGAAATTCGCGGTAGCGCTCCAGGAGCATACGGCCTCCGATTTTGGATTTTAGATTTTGGCGTTGGGATTGTCTACGACAACCCTAATCCAAAATCTAAAATCGTCAATCCAAAATAAAACGCCCCGTCCTTTGCAGGAGGGGGCGCGCTTCGCTAAAAGATCCTCGCCGAACTTATGCCCTCCCACACACAGACGCCGCGATGGTAGTCATCGCGGTAGTGGTGGTAGTCGACATCATGTCAAATTGGCGAAGCATCATGTCATGTTTCTCTCGATATGTCAGCGTTACTATAAAGGCAGACGCGGCCGCTGTCAAGTGTGATCTTTAAATCGATACCCCAGCCGCACGCAGATCACCCGCGAGCTGATCCGCGCTGGTGAACTGGATCGGCTGCATGCCCAGGATGCGTGCGACCTCAACATTCATCGGCCGGTCGTCGACGAACAGGCATTGCTCGGGCGAGCGCTGGGTGATCTGCATTGCGCGGCGGTAGTGCTCAGGCTGCGGCTTCAACAGGCCCAGGTAGCACGAGCTGAAGAACGCGCTGAACAGATCGCGCAGGCCAAAGCGCTCGATCCGATACTCGTTCAGCTCGCGCGACTCGTTGTTGATAGTCGCCAGCAAGTATTTGCCCGAGTCGCGCAGCGCCCGCACGATCGCCAACGTCTCGTCGAATGGCGTCGAGAGCTGCTGGATTGCGTCGATCGCGTGCTCCAGGCTGAAAGGCCGTGGCTCGTAGAACAGCGTCCAGCGTAGGTATTCCTCAAGCGTGAGCTGCCCGCGCTCCAGCGAGTCGATCACCTGGCGGTGCCGGCTGTCGAATGATGGATAGTCGAACCCGAGCTGCTGGGCTAGCGCCTGGCGCTGCTCGTGATCCCAGCCGTTGCTCAGGCAGACACCGCCGATGTCGAAGAAGATCGTGGTAATTGTGCTCATGGCTGCCTCCATTATCTGGTGATTGGTGGTGATTATAAACCTTATGCCAAGGCTCTGGTTCATATCGCATCACGGGCACATGGATGACCTGCTACAGGAGAAACGAAGGGAGGTTTGGCGGAACATAGTTACGCCAAACCTCCCCAAACGAAAGTCCACCAGGGCAAACCTCACCCATTCGTGACTATGGAGTATGCGAACCATGCTTGCGCACTCCATAGTCGTGATTGACATCGGGTTGCGCTCTTCATATCAAGTACTTTGTTACTGCGATCCATCCTGGCGTGCGCGCGCGAGCAGCTTTTCCACGACCGACCGGCCGATTACCAGGCCGACGACCACATCACTGCGGAAGTGTATCCCCGCCGCAATCCGCGACTGCGCCGCCTGGTTGGCGAGATCGATGAGACTTGCGGCATCGCGCGGGAACAAGTAGGCCAGCGTTCCGGCTGATGCGCTCGATAGGCAGCTGTGCGCCGATGGGTAAGCGGGATGGTTCGGGGTCGTAAACAGCGGCTTGAAGTTGGGATCGAGCTGGAATGGTCGCGGTGCCCAGTAGGTGTACTTGGCGTCCCAGCAGGCAACACCTGAGTCATAGTATGCAATGCTCACGAGCGCGTAGGCGCGGGCCGCCCGTGGTGGATTGCTGTCCAGCCGATACTCGAACAGCTTCTTCGTCGTCAGATCATTCCAGAATTGGTAGCTGCGCGTGCCACCCACGGCATATTCCCAGTACAGCGCGTCCGAATTGGTTTTCGGCGTACGCACAAACTGCTCGACCTCGGCGAGTTCGCTGGCCTCCTGCACCGAGTTGTAGGCTGGCGGTGGCCCTGGTCGCAGCTGGCTGCCCGAGGTGAGCACCCAGGTCTTCCAGGTTCCTGCCAGCGGCAAGAGTGGGTTGATTCCCGTCCAGTGGCCTGGCTCGGTCGGCACGGTTCCGATCCACTTCGCGTCGGAGCCGTCGCTCTTGCCGCGCGTGATCGCCAGCGCGCCGACGGCGTGGCCCAGGTCGAGCCCGGCCGCGACATCGCTTGGATACTCGACGCCGGCAAGCAGGCGCGATTGGCCAGCCGCGTTCGCACGATCCATGTACGCTTGGGTGTTATTTGGGAACAGGTAGGCAAGCACGGCCGAAGCCGCCCCAGCGACCGTCGCTGCATCGGAGGGGTAGGAAGGGCTGCGTGGGTTGGCGATAACTGTCGTGAGCGACGGATCCGCCTGGCTCGGGCGTGGCCGGTGGTAGGTGTACTTCGAGTCCCAGGCGGCGATGGTGGCATCGTAGATCGCTGCGTTGAGGAGCGCAAGATTGCGCGAGGCCGCGATACCATTCATGTTGTTTTTGAGCATTTCTGTGACCGCGATCTCGTTCCAGCGGTAGGCCGGCGCGCCGGTATCCCAGTAGGCGATCTGGTCGAGCGCGGCCGAGTCGCGCTGCGGTACGAGCGCCTTCAGCTGCTTGAGCTCGGCCTTGGTCGCGGCGCGGTCAGGCGGCGCGGGGCGCCGCAGTTGGCTGCCGGAGGTCAGCAGCCAGGTCTTCCACTGTCCAGCGCTTGGCTCGACCTGATTGGCGCTTTCGTTGGCAGCGAGCGATATGCCGCCCACGTTTAATGCGCTGGCAAGCAGTAACCCGACTGCAACGAGCGTTACGATGGCCCACGGTGCCCTGAGATTCAACCCTGGCCCTGGTCGGCCCGAAGTATGAACTGGCATAGGAACACTCCTTATTATTCGTCGCCCTTCGTGTGGATGCGCTCCTGATAGCGCCGTCGATTCCGCTCGCTAGCCTCGCTGCACCGGCTGCTATGCATCACCTCCTTTCAAGCGGCACAGATGTCGAAGCTGTTATGGCGTAGAAGATGGCGGCGAGCGTGGCACCGACGGATCGCCTGCCTGAGTCTGCTGCTCAAGAAATGCGTAGAGCTGCTCCAGACTGGCGAAGCCACGCCGCTCGCCGGTATGCGGTAGCTCGAGCGACGCATGCCAGGTTGAACGACCCTGACTGGTCGTTCGCCAGAGCCGCAGCAGGTAGGATTGATAGCCTGGCTGGTCATCCGCCATCGCGCTCACCAGTGCGTGTTTGTTTGGATGGGCCGATTGTAGCGCCCGACTATCAGGAAAGCATCAGGGGCCAATCCGCTGGGATTGTGTCTGCCGCTGAATAGCACTATAATGCCGTCATCTTCGCGTCCGATCGACCGGCTGGGCAATCGAGATGCGCAGGAGTGCGACCGATGGCACGGTTGACACTTGCTGTTCTGGGGCCGCTCCAGATCCTGCTGGATGATGTGCCGATCCGGACTTTCGAGTCCGACAAAGCGCGGGCGCTGCTGGTCTATCTGGCGGCGGAAGCGGATCGTGCGCACCGCCGCGACGCGCTGGCTGGTTTGCTTTGGCCAGATCGCACCGATCAATCTGCCCACCATAATCTGAGCCAGACGCTGCTCAATGTGCGGCGATCCATCGGCGATCTCACATCTGCGTCGATGTTTTTGCTGATCACGCGCGATACGATTCAGTTCAACCGCGCCACCGACTGCCGCCTGGATCTTGCCAGCTTCACCGCACTACTTACGGCCTGCGCGCAACACGCGCACCGCCATGCCGAAACCTGTACGCCGTGCGCGCGGCAGCTCGATCAGGCGAATGCGCTGTATCATGGGAGCTTTCTGGCCGGCTTTTTTCTCAAAGATAGCCCGGCGTTTGAAGAATGGGCGCTGCTCAAACGCGAGTGGCTACACCGCAGCGCGATCCACGCGTTCACGCGCCTGGCCGATTACTATGAACAGCGCGGCGACTACCAGCAGGCGCAACGCTGCATACTGCGACAGCTTGAGCTGGATTCGTGGCGTGAGGAGGCGCACCGCCAGCTGATGCGCGTGCTGGTGCTGGCGGGGCAGCGTAGCGCGGCCCTGGCGCAGTATTTGGCCTGCTGCCACATCCTGGCCGATGAGCTGGGCCTGGAGCCCAGCGCCGAGACCACCGATCTATACGAGCGTATCCTGGCCGATCAGCTGGATACACGGGCATCCTTACAGCAGCTGAGCGCGCCGGCGCAGCGTCCGCATAATCTTCCGCCGCAGCCGACGCCGTTCATCGGGCGCGAGCACGAGCTGGCGCAGCTGGCCGATCTGCTCCTCAATCCAGCCTGCCGGCTGATCAGCGTGGTCGGCCCAGGCGGGATCGGCAAGACGCGGCTGGCGCTTCAGGCCGCCGCCGAGCAGATTGCATCGTTTACCGACGGCGTGTGCTATGTCGCGCTGGCACCGCTTCAGTCGGCCGAGGCGCTGGTGCCCGCTATCGCGGAGGCGCTGGGCCTAGCTTTGACGGGCGGCGAGCAGGCGCGAACGCAGCTGTTTGGCTATCTCAGTACAAAAGATCTGCTGCTGGTGCTTGATAATTTCGAACACCTCCTGGATGCGATTGGGATGATCACGGAATGCCTGGCGCGCGCCGCAGATGTGACGCTTCTGGTGACAACACGCGAGCGCCTGAACGTGCGGAATGAATGGGTGCTGGATGTCGAAGGCCTGCGCCTGCCGGCGGATGATCTCATGGAGGGGATCGAAAGCTATAGCGCGATCGCCTTGTTTCAGCAAAGCGCGTGCCGGGCGCACGCCGGATGGACGCTGACAGCGAACGATGCGCCCGCGCTGGTGCGGATCTGTCGGCTTGTGGAAGGGATGCCGCTGGGGGTTGAGCTGGCGGCGGCGTGGGTGCGCGTGCTCAGCTGCGCCGAGATTGCCGGCGAGATCGAGCAGAGCATGGGCTTTCTGGCCAGCGCGATGCACGATCTGCCCGAGCGCCACCGCAGCCTGCGCGCGGTTGTGGATCATTCCTGGCGGCTGCTGGATCGCGACGCGCGGCAGGTGTTCCAGCAGCTAGCGATTTTTCGGGGCGGGTTCCGGCGCGAGGCGGCCGAAGCCGTAGTTGCATTGAACATGGAACATGTAGCAGTGCAACATAACCCACATCAGCGCGTCCTGCACAATGTGTCATTCTCAATGCTCAATCTACTTGCGGCGCTGGTCGATAAGTCGCTGCTGCGCCGGAACAGCTCGGGTCGCTATGAGCTGCATGAGTTCGTTCGCCAGTATGCCGGCCAGCAATTGCGCGAGTCGGGCACCAACGAACAGGTACGCGCGCGGCATCTTGCGTTCTTTCTGGCCCTGGCCGAGCAGGCCGAGCCCGAGCTGGTTCGATCGCGATCCAAGCTGTGGATGGAGCGACTGGAGGCCGAGGCCGAAAACCTGCGCGGCGCGCTTGAGTGGTGCCGGATCTCGCATGACGCCGAGCGTTGGCTGCGGCTGGCCGGGGCGCTGTGGACGTACTGGGAGGGCCGCGGCCTGCTGCATGAAGGGCTGGGATGGTTGGAGGGCGCACTGGCCATCGGGATGGGGGCGCGGGTGCTGCCGGGTCTGGCGCAGCGGCTCGGCCGCCGCTTCTGGACGGCCGCCGCATCGGCGCGCGCGCAGGCACTGATCGGCATAAGCCATCTTTCGCGGCGCTATGGCGATTACGCGCGCGCGCTGGCGCGGGCCGAAGAATGCGCGCAGCTGTGTGGCGAGCTTGGCGATCGCTGGGGGCGCGCCGCCGCGTTGCAGATTTGGGGCCGGCTGCTGCGCGATCAGGGCGATTACGCGCGCGGGGAGCCCTTGTTGGAGCAGGCGCTGGCGATCTATCGTGAGCTTGGCGATCAACAGGCAATCGGTTTCTCCATCACCACGCTGGCGATTCTGGCGGCGTGCCAGGATGATCACGCGCGCGCGACAGCGCTTAACGAGGAGGCGCTGGCGCTGTTCCGCGCATCGCACGATCCGCTCGGCAGCGCGTTTGTGATGCAGAACCTGGGCGGCATCGCATTCCATCAGGGCCAGCATGCGCGCGCGACGACGCTGCTCGAAGAAAGCCTGACGCTGTTCCGTGAGGCGTCGCATCGGCCCGCTGGTGCCAATTCGCTCGACACACTCGGCAAGATCGCGGAGACCCAGGGTGATTACGTTGCGGCTCAGGCGTTCTATCAGGAATGCCTGGCGCTCAGGCGTGAAATGGGCAATCTGCGCGACATTCTCCATCTGCTCGATCGCCTGCGGAGCGTTGCGGAGGCGCAAGGCGATTTGATGGCGGTAGACAAATTTGCCGACGAGCGGCGCGGCTGGGAGCTGAGCGATTGATGCGCAGCTCACTATGAGGCAGGGAATATGTTACCACCTATGCAAACTCCATCGATCGATCGCTGGCGTCAGGCGCGCAGCCTGATCTTGCGCTGGCTGATCACCACGCTGGCGATCTTCGCCGCCGTGTATCTAGTCCCTGGGATCACCTTTATCGGCCCAGGCTGGGAACTTGGGCTTGTCGCGGCGGTGTTTGGCCTGGTGAATATCGGGCTGCGGCCACTACTCTCGCTTTTGACTTGCCCGCTGATCATCCTTACACTCGGGCTGTTCGGCCTGGTGATCAACGCGCTGCTGCTCCTGCTGACAGCCTGGATCGCTGGCAGCCTCGGGGTGCAGTTCACGATCGATGGCTTTTGGCCGGCATTCTGGGGCGGGCTGATCATCTCGATCGTCACAATGATTTTGACGGTGCTGGCCGGCGAGCAGCGCGTCCATGTGGTTGTGCGGCGCCCAGAGTGAGGGGTGACAAGAGCGTGAGCGACTACCTACTCGGAATCGATGTCGGCACCACCAATTGCAAGGCGCTCGTCTTTGATACTGCCGGCGTTCAGCGCGCGGCGGCCAGCGCGCCGACGCCGGTAAACTACCCGCGCCCCGGCTGGGCCGAGCACGATCCCGAGGCGCTCTGGCAGGCGGTTGTGGCGGTGGTTCGCCAGGCGCTCGGCCATGTTGACCCGGCGCGTGTGCGTGGTGTGGCGGTGGCGAGCATGGCCGAGGCCGGGTTGCTGCTGGATGTGGCCGGCCGGCCAGTCACACCTTTTATCGCCTGGTACGATAGCCGCAGCGATAGGCAGTATCGCCGCTGGCTCGATCAGTTTGGCGACCAGCGCTTTCTGCCAATCGCCGGCAATCGCCCCAACCCGATCTTTGGCGCGTTCAAGCTCCAGTGGCTGCGCGATAACGAGCCGGATGCCTACGCCGCCGCCGCGTGCTGGCTGCATGTCGCCGATTACATCGCTTTCCGGCTGTGCGGCGTCCAGGCGACTGATTATTCGCTGGCGGCCAGAACCATGCTGTTCGATCTGCCAAATCTGTGTTGGTCGGATGCACTGATCGCCGCGGCTGGCCTACGCGCCGATCTGCTGCCTGCGGCTGTCTCGGCCGGAACGCAGCTTGGCGATGTCACTCCGGCGGCCGCCGCTGCGACCGGCCTGGCGGCGGGGGTCGCAGTCGGCTGCGGCGGGCATGATCACATCTGCGGCGCGTTTGCGGCTGGGGCGTATCAGGAAGGCGCGGGACTGGACTCGATGGGCACATCCGAGGTCGCGTTTCTGCCGCTGGACACGCTGCGGCTTAGCGCTGCCGGTGGCGTGCGCTGCTCGTTCAACGCGCATGTGGCGCGCGGCAAATATTGCGTCACGAAGGGCATCCACAGCTCGGGCGCAGCGATCGCCTGGGCCGCGCGCGTGCTTGAGCTGGGCGAGGCGGGCGTGGCCAGCTACGAGCGCATGCAGGTCGCCGCCGCGCAAGCGCCGCCCGGTAGCCGCGGTGTGTTCTTCTTGCCGCGCCTGGCACCGATCGAGCGCGGCGCGTTCATCGGCCTTACTGCCGCCGCTGGGCCAGCCGAGCTGGCCCGCGCAGTCTACGAGGGCCTGGCCTATGAGTGGCGCGCCTACTTGGAGGCGATCGAACAAGCCACCGGGAGTCATGCCAGCACGATCACGCTGATCGGTGGCGCAGCGCAGACCGCGCTGTGGGTGCAGATCAAGGCCGATGTGCTGGGCCGGCCGCTGCATGTGCTCGATCTGAAGGAGAGCACTGCGCTCGGCGCCGCACTGCTGGCCGGTCGGGCTGCTGGCGTCTTCCGCGACGATGCCGCGGCGCTGGCGGGATTGCGCCACGCCGCGCGTGTGGTCGCGCCCGATCCGCGTCACGCCGCGCTGTACGATCGCTGCTACCGCGAGGTGTACCAACAGCTCGCGCCTGCGCTCGCGGAGGCGCAGCGGGCGATTGAGGATCTGGGGCTAGCGGCGGCGGCGTAGATGAGCTAGCTTTGGTACGCCGCAGCGTACCATCGCCTACTAGCGCATGCCGATGTTTGATGACACCTGCATAGTATCGAGCACCGACAGGCAGATATCAGCCAGTGGCAACGTTGTCTCGTGGTACAATAGCCCTTACGCATTCCAAAATCTAAAATCCAAAACGATATGACTGTCACCTTGGCCGATATTCAGTCCGCTCGCCGGGCACTCCGCGATGTGATCAGCGTCACGCCGATATTGGCGGATGAGCGCTTGACGCAGGATTTGGGCGCGCGTGTCTTTCTTAAGGCCGAGAATACCCAGCGCAGCGGATCGTTCAAGATTCGCGGCGCCTACAACACGATCAGCCGCCTCGCTCCCGAGGAGCGCGCCCGCGGCGTGATCGCCCACTCGGCCGGTAATCATGCGCAGGGCGTGGCCCTGGCGGCCAAACTGCTTGACATCCCGGCCACGATCGTGATGCCCGAGCGCGCGCCGCTCACCAAGGTTGCGGCCACGCGCCGACTCGGCGCCACCGTTATCTTGCACGGGGCGACCTTCGATGATGCCGGCGCCTACGCACGCGCGCTCCAGCAAGAGCATGGCTTTATCTATGTCCACGCCTTCAACGATGAGCGCGTGATCGCCGGTCAGGGCACGATCGGCCTGGAGATCGTTGAGGCGCTATCCGACCTGGAGGTGCTGGTGGTGCCGATCGGCGGCGGCGGGCTGATCAGCGGCATCGCGATCGCGGTCAAGAACCTGATGCCGGATGTGCGTATCGTCGGCGTACAGGCGGCCGGCTGCGCGCCGGTGCTGGCTTCGCTGGCGGCTGGCGAACCGATCACAGCAACGTCCGCGCGCACGATCGCCGATGGTATCGCGGTCAAGCGGCCGGGCGACCTGACGCTGCCGATCATTCGCGAGCTGGTCGACGAGGTCGTGACGGTCGATGACGATGAGATCGCCCGCGCGATCGCCCACGCGGCCCAGAATGTTCGCCAGGTCGTTGAAGGGGCCGGCGCGGCTGGCGTGGCGGCGCTGCTCAGCGGTAAAGTCGCGCTGCGGCCTGGTTCGACCGTCTGCACGGTGTTGTGCGGCGGCAATATCGATGGCAATTTGCTGGCGCGGGTGATCGAGCAGGTGCTGGTCAAGCAGGGGCGCTACATTCTGTTGCGCACCACGGTGGACGATCGACCGGGCAATCTTGCCCCGCTGATCGACCATGTCGCCAAGGCTGGCGCAAATGTGATCGACATCTTTCACCGCCGCGCCGTCTGGCTGGTGCCGGTCGATCGCGTTGGCGTCGAGCTAGTGCTGGAGGTGCGTGATGAAGACCACGGCCAGGAGGTCGTGCGCCAGCTGAACGCCGCTGGCTACCATGTCGAGCGCGAGGGCCAGGGCTTGTGGCCGGGCTAGATGAAAACGGTGACACGGTGAAGGGGTGACAAGGTGACAGTTGGGCATTGTAATGTTCACTGTCACCTTGTCATCTTGTCATCTTGTCAGAGTGGCAACATGATCCGCCTAATCATCTCCGACATCGATGGCACCCTGATAGGGCCCGACGGCGTGCTGCCACCGGAGAATGTCGTTGCGCTTGGGCTGGCGGCTGCGCGCGGCGTGCGGCTGGCCATGGCGACGATCCGCAAGCGCGATTCGGCTGAGCAGGTCGCGCGCCGGCTCGGCATCGCGTGTACGCTGGTCTGTGACGGCGGCGCGACGATCTACGATCCGTGCGGCACACGGCTGCACAGCCTGTCGATCCCGCTCGATCTGGCCCGTGCGCTCGCTGCGCTGGCGGATGCGCATCAGCTGCCGCTGCTCACCACGATCGACGATCTGAATTATTACACGCCTGGCTCGCACCCCGCCGCGCATATTGCCGCGAACGGGGTTGATGTTGATACCGCTTTGGCCGCGCTCGACCACCCACCATCGCGCTTCATCGTGCGCGGCGAGCTGGGCGTGGAATTGCTGATGCGCGCGTTCGCGGATGCGCCGCTGAGCTTCGTGCGCCACTATCGCGCCGATGGCACGCTTGCCGACGCAGCGATCACCTATGCCGGTGCCACCAAGGAAGCCGCGCTCGCCGTAATCTGCCGGCAGTGGGCGCTCGCCCTGGCCGACGTGCTCGCGCTTGGCGATGCCGAGGCCGATATCGGTATGCTGCGCATGGCTGGCGTGGGCGTCGCGGTCGGCAACGCGCACGCATCCGTCAAGGCCGCCGCCGATTGGGTCGCGCCGGATGCAGCTGACGCAGGACTGCCCGCGGCCCTGCCTCGTCTCGCGTCCGATGCCCCCGCCGACGGCTGACGCGACTTCGTG
>Ga0137369_10006810_pt1 | contig 11525 bp, 10 predicted proteins | sample SagtaG_12_FD_104918 | JGI IMG/M metagenome (GOLD analysis project Ga0137369, IMG submission 104918) | Vadose zone soil microbial communities from Sagehorn Ranch, Mendocino, California, USA - Sage1_L_113_16 metaG | ecosystem: Environmental > Terrestrial > Soil > Vadose zone | place: USA... | reverse complement strand
GCCGGCATCCACGACCGCAAGCTGCGCAAGCTGACCGGTCGTTCGTACTCCGCCCTGGTGCACCCGGTGGTGCGCGACTACCCGCCGGAGACGATGCGCCCCGGCGACGTGTTCTTCCACAACGACGTGTACCTGTCCGAGGGCGGCATCGGCCACCTGCCCGACCTGTGCGTCACCGTGCCGGTGTTCCATGACGAGGACGTGGTCGCCTTCGTGCAGGCCTTCGGCCACCACGACGACATCGGTGGTGCCGTGCCGGGCTCGATGCCCTCGCACGCCACAAGCGTGTTCGAGGAAGGGTTGATGGTCCCGCCGATCCGGCTCTGGGACCGGGGCGCCCGCAACGAGGCGGCCCTAAAGATCATGACGCGGAACTCGCGCATGCCCGACTCGCTGGCGGCCGACCTCGACGCCGAGTGCTCGGCGTGCCTCATGGGTGCGCGCCGGCTCACCGAGCTGTTCGTCCGCTATGGACGGTCAACTGTGGAGAGCTGCTTCGACACCATCATCGACAACACGACAAGGACGTTCCGTGACGAGGTGCTGGCGAAGATCCCTGACGGCACCTACGTATGGGAGGACTACGCCGAGCACGACGGGGTCGATCCGCCGAGGCTGCACACCCAGCGGATCACGCTGACCAAGACGCCGGACCGGCTCGTGGTCGACTTCACCGGTACCTCGCCGCAAGCCAAGGGTCCGATCAACCACTGCGCGAACTACGCCGACGGCAACTTCCTGAAGAAGTGGCTCGCACCGATCCTGCGCAACCTCGCCGACTCACCCGACCGGATGGCCGAGCTGGACGTGAACGAGGGCGTGGTACCGCTCATCGAGATGCGCTTCCCGCCGCCGGGAACGCTGCTCACGCCGGTCTTCCCGGCGCCGACCAACGCCCGTACGTTCGTCATCCTGCGGCTGCTCGGCGTGCTGGCCGGCGCCCTGGCCAAGGCGGTCGACGGCCGGATGCCGGCCGACCAGGAGACCATCCGCTACACCGGGGTCTACGGCAACGACGCCGACGGCCAGCCGTACCTGATGCGCGAGGTGCTCGGCGGCGGCTCCGGCGGCCGGTACTACGCCGACGGCGAGGACACCATCCACGTGGTGCCCGACTCCCGCAACATCCCGGTCGAGTTCGCCGAGTCCCGCTGGCCGTTCGTGGTCGAACGGCTGGGGCTCGCGGTCGACTCCGGCGGCCCGGGCCGGTACCGCGGCGGGCTCGGGTACGACAAGCACATCCGGATGCTGCGCGATGCCCATTTCATGTCGATCGCCGACCGGTCGGTGCTGTCCTGCTGGGGCGTTCGCGGGGGGCGGGCGGGTCGCCCGTTCAGCGTGGTGATCGATCCCGGTGGGCCGAACGAACGGGTGGTGGACGCGCTGGCCGACGCCGAGCCGGTGCGCGCCGGCGAGGTGATCCGGATCCGGACCACCGGTGGCGGGGGCTGGGGAGACCCGCTGGAGCGCCCGTACGACGAGGTGCTGCGCGACGTCCGCTGGGGCAAGGTGTCCGTTGACGGCGCCCGGGACGACTACGGTGTCGTCATCGCCGGCGACGTGGTGGACGAGGCCGCCTCCGATGCGCTTCGTGCCGCGCGCCGCGCCGAGCTGACCGGTCCACGACCGTTCTTCGACCGCGGTCCCGGGTACGCCGTGCTTGCCGGCCGCGCGCACGCGGACGTGGACTTCCTATGACCAGGGTGCTCATCGCCTTGGGCGGCAACGCGATGACCGCGCCGGACGGGCGGGCTCGGCCGGAGGACCAGATCGCGGCGATCGCGCGGGCGGCCGAGCCGATCGCCGACCTTGTCGCCGCCGGTACCGAGGTGATGCTCACGCACGGCAACGGCCCGCAGGTCGGCAACCTGCTGGTCAAGAACGAGCTCGCGGCGAGCGTGGTGCCACCGGTGCCGTTGGACTGGTGCGTTGCGCAGACCCAGGGGACCATCGGGTTCATGCTGATCAATGCGCTGGAGCGGGCGCTGGCGGCGCGTGGCGCGCAGCGTCCCGTGGCGGCGCTGGTTACCCGCACGCTGGTTGACAGCAGCGATCCGGGCTTCACACGTCCGACCAAACCCATTGGGCGGTACCTGACGGCCGCCGAGGCGCAGGTGCTGATCGAGCATGGCCAGCTCTGGCAGGACCGGGGCAGCCGGGGTTGGCGGCGGCTGGTCGCCTCGCCGGAGCCGCGCGAGGTGCTCGACGCTCCGGCGGCGCAGGCGTTGCTGGCGGCGGGGTACGTGGTCGCCGCCAGCGGCGGGGGCGGCATCCCGGTGGTCCGTGAGCCCGACGGTGCCTTGCGAGGCGTGGAAGCGGTCATCGACAAGGACTTGAGCGCCGCGCTGCTGGCGCACGCGATCGGGGCGAACCTGCTCGTCATCGCAACCGACGTGGCGGCCGTGGTGCTCGGCTGGGGCAGCGACCATGCCGAGCCGCTGGGCGCGGTCACCGTGGCGGAGCTGCGCGAGCACGCCGCTCACGGGGAGTTCGCCGAGGGCTCGATGGCACCCAAGGTCGAGGCCGCCTGCCGGTTCGTCGAAGCGGGTGGCGACCGGGCCGTCATCACCTCACTGGACCGTATCGTCGACGCCGTCGCAGGCGTCGCCGGAACCGAAGTGACGCGAAAGGTGGCGTAGCAGTGCCGGAACCCATCGAAGTCCGTAAGGTGCCTCTCCACCACGTGTCCGACGCGTCCGGCCTCGCCGAGCTGATCGACCAGGGGACGCTGGGCGCCGACCGGGTGATCGCGGTCATCGGCAAGACGGAAGGCAACGGCGGCGTCAACGACTACACGCGCATCATCGCCGACCGGGCGTTCCGCGAGGTGCTCACCGCCCGAGGCAACCTGGACGCAGCCGCGATCCCGATCGTCTGGTCCGGCGGCACCGACGGGGTGCTCTCGCCGCACGCCACCATCTTCGCGACGGTGCCGGCACAGCGCGCCGAGCCCACCGACGAGCCGCGGCTGACCGTTGGCGTGGCGATGAGCGAGCCGATCCTGCCGGAGGAGATCGGCCGGCGGGGCATGATCGAGAAGGTGGCCGCTGGGGTGCGCTCGGCCATGGCACGCGCCGGCATCACCGATCCCGCCGACGTCCACTATGTACAGACCAAGACGCCGCTGCTGACGATCTCGACGATCCGCGACGCGAAGAGCCGCGGCCAGACGGTCTGGACTGAGCACACTCACGAGTCGATGGACCTGTCCAACGGCACCACGGCCCTGGGCGTCGCCGTCGCGCTCGGCGAGATCGGGATGCCGCGCGACGAGGACGTGCTGTATGACCGGTCGCTGTTCTCGTCGGTCGCGTCGTGCTCGTCCGGGGTGGAGCTCGACCGCGCGCAGATCGTCGTGGTCGGCAACGCCCGGGGCGTCGGCGGCCGGTACCGCATCGGGCATTCGGTGATGCGCGACGCCCTCGACCAGGACGCGATCTGGTCCGCCATCCGCGATGCCGGTCTCAAGCTGCCTGAGCGGCCCCACCCGTCCGACCTGGAAGGCCGGCTGGTCAACGTCTTCCTCAAATGCGAGGCGTCCAGCGACGGCATGGTGCGCGGCCGGCGCAACGCCATGCTTGACGACTCCGACGTGCACTGGCATCGCCAGATCAAGGCATGCGTCGGCGGTGTGACGGCCACGGTCACCGGGGACCCGGCCGTGTTCGTCTCGGTGTCCGCCGCCCACCAGGGGCCAGACGGGGGCGGGCCGGTCGCGGCGATCGTGGACCTGGGGCCGTGAAGCAGGCGCCGCACTGGTCGGTCCACCTGCCGCCGGGCGAACCACCGTCCGATGTGGACCTTGCCGCCGGCGCGACGTTGCCGGGCTCCTGGACGGCGGCCTGGGCGGCCCACCCGTCGCACGTCACACTGTCCACACTGGACGGCATGACCGTGACGGCGGCCGAGCTGGAGGAGCGTACTGCCGAGGCGGCGGGCCGGTACGCCGCGGCGGGCCTGGCGCTGGGCGATCGGATACTCCTGTCCGCCGGGCCCAGCATCGACCTGGTTGTCGCCTACGTCGGCGCCCTGCGGTACGGCCTGACCGTGGTGCCCGCCAACACCGCCTACACCGGCCGGGAGCTGGCCCATGTCGCCGAGGATGCCGCGCCGAAGCTGGCGGTGCTGGACGACCCGGCGCGGGCACCGCACGCCGAGCTGCCGGCCACCGGGCCCGACCTGGCCGGCTTACCGGCACCCGTCACGCGCCCGGACCTCGACCAGGTCAAGCCGGACGGCGTGGCGCTGATCGTGTACACCTCGGGTACCACCGGCAAGCCGAAGGGCGCTCCGCTGACCCACGCCAACCTGTTGGCGAGCGCCCACGCGGTACGCATCGCCTGGCGTTGGCAGCCCGACGACCGGCTGGCGCTATGCCTGCCGCTGTTCCATGTGCACGGCCTCGGGGTCGGTCTCCATGGGACGCTCACCACCGGGGCGTGCGCGGTCATCATGCCTCGCTTCGACCCGGCTACCCTGGGCGACGCCAGCGCGACGCTGTTCTTCGGCGTACCGACGATGTACCACCGGCTGGCGGAGTCGCCGCACCTGGACGTGCTGCGGCCGTTGCGCCTGGCCGTCAGCGGGTCCGCGCCGCTGCCCGCCGAGCTGCACGCGGCGATCGCCGACCGCTGCGGCCAGCGGGTCCTGGAGCGGTACGGGATGACCGAGACCATCATGCTGGTGTCGAACCCGTACGACGGTGAGCGCCGCCCCGGAACGGTCGGCTTCCCGCTGCCCGGCGTCGAGGTCCGGCTGGAGCCATACGAGGGCGGTGTCGCGGAGATCGCGGTCAGAGGCCCCAACGTGATCGCCGGGTACCTCAACCGCGCCGACCCGGCGTTCACCGACGACGGCTGGTTCCGCACCGGCGACCTCGGCACGCTGGACGACGACGGGTACCTGCGGATCAGCGGCCGGGCCAAGGAGCTCATCATCAGCGGCGGCTACAACGTGTACCCCCGCGAAGTTGAAGAAGTCCTCCGCGCGCACCCGGCGGTGGCCGACGCGGCCGTGGTCGGCGCGCCCTCGGCCGAGTGGGGCGAGACGGTGGTCGCGTTCGTGGTACCGGCGGCGGACGGCGTCGCCGAGGTCGACCTGGCCGCGTGGTGTGCCGAGCGGCTCGCCCCGTACAAGCGGCCCCGGCAATGGCGTTGGGTCAAGGCGATCCCGCGCAACGCGCTCGGCAAGATCCTGCGCCACGAGTTGGCATGAAGCTGGCAAGAAACGTCAAATTTGGAAGGCTGCGGTTTGCTTCACTCACCGCATGCGATCGGCAATGGTGATCCTGGCGGCGACGGCCCTGCTGGCTGTACCCGCCTGCAAAAGCTCGTCCGGCACGGCCGGCTCGTCCACGCCGGCCGAAGGACGTTCGACAGCATCCGCGCCGGGGCCGCCGACGATCGACCGCGGCGGTTCGTTTTGTGAGGTGTACAAAGCCGGCCAACCCGCGTTCGCTGACCTCTACCACAAGGCGACCCGGGGCGGCGCGCCGGCGGAGATCAAGGCCGCGCTCGACGGGATCGACGAACATCACAGGGCGTGGGCTGCGGCGGCACCGTCCGAGCTCAGGGACGACTTTCGGGTGCTGCTGGCGGTCTGGCAGCACGACCGGGAGCTGACCGAGCAAGCCGGCTGGACCACGCTGGCCTACGTGCGGGCGCTCGCCTCGGACATCGAGAACGAGGAGTTCACCAAGGCGATCGAGCACGTCCTCACCTACCTCAGCGAGCGCTGTCACATCGATCTGGCTGGGCCCTTGAGCTAGCTACTCATGCTTGCGGGAGACGGCATGGCGGCCGGTGAGCGCGATCGTGCCATCAGCGGCCCACTCGCCGCACGCGCCGCCCCCGACGCTCACGTCCAGTCGCAGCGGCGTGCCGTCCATCCGCAACGCGGGGTGGTAGTACTCGGCCACCTGCCGGGCGTCGGCCTCGATGTAGTGGCCGATCAGCGCGCGGCGGAACCGGTCGGTGGTGGTGTTGGGCATGCTGCCGTGGACCAGTGAGCCGGTGAAGAACAGCACATCGCCCGGGTCCATCAGGACCGGCTCGATCCGCTGCCCGGGCGGGATCGGCACGGTCACGTCGGTGAAGCTGAACGCGGTGTCGGCCTTGGCCGTGCACAGGATCGGCCAGCGGTGGCTGCCCGGCACGACGAGCATGCAGCCGTTCGCTTCGTCTGCCGGGTCGAGCGCCATCCAGGCGGCGACGCAGGTGCCGGGCTCGGCGCGCAGGTAGAAGTTGTCCTGGTGCAGGGCCTGGCCGCGGGAACCGGGCGGTTTGAAGTACAGCATCGTCTGCACCGCGTACGGGTCGGTGCCCAGCAGCTCGACCAGCCGGCTTCTGAGCCGGGCGTCGAGCAGCCACCGCAACGAGACGTCGTCCCACCGGTGCATCTGGGCCATCCGCGGGTACCGGCGTAGCGGGTCACGGCTGTCCGGCTCTACGCCAACCAGATCGTCCACATAGGACCCGCGCCGGCGCAGGGTCATGAAATGGTCCCGGAGCCGGTCCACCTCGCCGGCACGGAACACGCCCCGGGCCACCGCGTACCCGTCCCGGTCGAACCAGTCCTTGAACAATGTGCTCATGCCCGAGAGCATGGCTAGCGTACGGGGAGCGGGGCCAGTGGTTTCTGAAGCGAGGAGTTGTACTTTTGGCGCATCTGCGGTTGACCTCGCCGCCGACGTACTGGCGGTGCGAGCCCGGCTGGTCCTGGCACGCCCGACCCCTGCCCGACCACCTCCTGTGGTACATCGTCGACGGCATCGGCCGCGTGACCCTGGACGGGCAGGACACCGAGCTGACCCCGGGCACCTGCATGGTCTTCAGCCCTGGGGACACGCCGGTCGCCGGGCACGACCCACGCCGGCGGCTGCTGGTCTTCGGCATGCACTTCGACACCGACGACCGCGACGCGGTCCTTCCCGGGCGCTGCGTGCAGATTCGGGACCAGATCCTGGTCGGCGCGCTGGCCCGGCGGTGCGAAGCCGGCTACCGGCGCGGCGACGAGCCGGGCGTTCGCCAAAGCCTGCTGTGCGTCGAGCTGATCCTCTGCCTGGCACGCGAGGACGCGGTACGCCCGGCACCCGGCCGGGTCGACGCCGCGCTGGACGAGATCACCGGGGCGATCCGGCAGGACCCGAGCCGGCGCTGGACCGTCGCGGAGCTGGCAAGCCGCGCAGCGCTGTCACGGGCTCAGCTCACCCGCCGGTTCGTCGCCCACACCGGGCTCTCCCCGGCCCGCTATCTGGTCAGCGCCCGGATCGAGCGGGCCCACCAGCTCCTGACCGAGACGACCATGTCGGTCACGCGTGTCGCCGGGATACTGGGGTACGCCGACGTGGCGTACTTCAGCCGCCAGTACAAGCGGCGCACCGGGCGCAGCCCCGGGGACGTTCGATCGGATGGTGGCGGCGTACCCCTTCATTCGTTGGATCTCGTGCGGGGGTCGAAGCCGAAGGACCGGTAGTCACCCACCTCGTCCGGCCGGATCAGCCCGTCCTCGATCGCGCGGGCCAGCAACGCGGTCTTGGTCACCGCTTTGCGCCCGACCGTGGCGTACTTGGCGCGGGCCCGGCCGATGTACTGCCGGACCGTGCTTTCGGCGATGCCCATCCGCTGCGCGACCGACGCCTTCGACATTCCCTGGAACCACCACAGCAGGGCGAGCCGTTCCTTCCCCGACAGCCTGGGCCGGTCGGGATCGGCGTCGACCGTCATCGCGCCGGCCACGGACGGCGTGACGTACGGGAGGTCGGTCGCCGCCGAGACGATGGCCGCCACACAGTGCGCCGGCCCTTCATCTTTCGCGACGAAGTCGGACGCGCCCGCCTCCAGCACGGCCAGCACGATCTCGGGTTCCGCGTGCTGGGAAAAGACCACCACCCGGTGTCCGGCGGCGCACAGCTCGCCGACCCGGTCGACAACGAGCCTGCCGTTGAGGTTGAGGTCGAGAACGAGTACGTCGGCTGTGCCGCCCGGGCCGTCGAGCACCGCCTCGATCGTGTCACCGGTCGCCACGACCCGCACCGCCAGATCTTTCTGGCCGGCGATCCACGACCGGATGCCCTCGATCACGACTGGATGGTCTTCGATGATGGCGACGGTGACCGGTCTGGCCACCTGGTCTCGACCCATAGCCGCTCTCCTTCTCGGAACCAGCTGACGGCCACATCCGGTCCGTGACCAGAGTCAACGCGTGCCAGGTCGGCGTCGGCGACCACACCGATCACCACCTGGTCGCCCAGCCCGGCGACGGTGATGCGGGCACTGGTCTTGGCTGCCGACAGAAGCTCGATGGGCGGCTCGGCCAGTGCTCGTCGAACGTTGACCGGCACACCTGGGAGACTGCCGATCACCGCCAGGTCGACGGCCACGCCCCGGCGCTCGGCCACGTCGGCGCACGCTTCGAGCTCGTGGACAAGGGGGTCCGGCAGGTCGTCGGTCTCCGCGAACAGGCGGCGCAGGCGGGCCGCCTCCATCGCGCAGCTGCGCTGCACCGATGGGTCACTGGGCAACGCACGGCCATCGGCGAGCGCGGCGAGGATGTGGGCCGTCGTGTGCTGGAGAGCTTGAAAACGGCGCTGCCGCATGCGGTGTACCTCCTCGGCCGTGCGCTGTGCGGTCAGCGTCTCGGCATGGGCCGCGGAGGCCGCTGCCGTCCAGTCGGCCGCCGCTCGCAGCGCGCGGGCACCGCCGGCGAAGGCGAGCTGCAGGGCCCCGGACCCGGTGACGACCATCAGGTACCGGGCGATGGAGATCCGGTCGAGCGTGCCGGCCACGACAAGTACTCCGAGCCCCAGCACCGCGTTCACGCCGAGGAAGCAGACCAGGTGCGCCATGGAGCGGCGCCAGAACAGCATGACGCCGAGCCAGCCGACCGCCCCCCACGCCCAGCTCGCCAGGGTCATGAGCTGGCCATGGGCGGCGGCAGCGACGACCACGCCCAGGACCAGCGCTGCGGTCGCGAGGGCCCAGGCGTACCTGATCGGCCGATCGCCGCGCAGCAACACCAGGGCCGCCACGCCGGCGATACCGGCGTACGCCAGCCACGCGGCGGCTACGGCGGCCGGCCACCGGTACCCTGCCCATGCGATGATCATGGCCGGCAGGTCCTCGCCGACGTGCCAACCAAGGGCGATCACGACAGCCGCGATCGTCGTGTTGCGCATGTACGTGCTGGCAACCAGCTCCGACGAGTCACGGGACACGGGGCCACCACATCTTCACCCGGGTACCGGCTCCCGGCGAGCTCTCGACGGAGGCGTCACCGCCCGCCGCGCGCAGCCGTCCCTGGATGGCTTCACGGATCCCGTACCGGTGCCGGGGAACCGTGGCCGGGTCGAAGCCGACCCCCTCGTCGCTGACCTCCACGACAACCTGACCGTCGATGCCGTGCGAGCGCAGCGTGGCATGTCCCACCCGCGCGTGCCGGAGGACGTTGGCAAGAGCCTGGGCGCTCGCCGCGGCCAGCGCCTCGGCGACCTCGGACGGCACGGTGCAGCCGGCGAGCTCCGTGTCGACCGCGAGCTTGCTCGCGACCGCGTTCGCGACGGCGGTCAACCGTTCGTCCAGGCGTACCGGTCGATGGTCCGGTTCTGGCCGATCCGCCAGGCGCTCGATCAGTGCCAGGTCGGCCGCTGCCTCCGTACGCAGTGTCGGAGAGTCGTCAGCGATGGACCCGGTGCCGACCATGGAGAGTGTCGCCAGCACCGTGTCGTGCAGGTCCCGGTTCTGTTCCCGCTCGGCTGCGCGGCGCGCCTGTTCCACTGCCGCACGCCGGCGGGCCTCCTCGTACTCGGCCAGGGCAGTGTCGGCGGCATCGGCGGCGCCGCGGACCAGACGCATGAGGACCGCGGAGACCGCGATCTGGACCAGGAAGATGATGGTCTGCCCGATACCGTGATCCTCGACGGCGGCAAGGTGGAAGCCGATCAGGAACGCGGCAGTGATGGCCAACCCGGCGAGCACCGCCGCGACCGCCCGCCAGGCGAGATGCGCCACGACCAGGGTCATGCTGGCGACGACCGCGATCCAGCTCGCGCCCGTGGGCAGCACCTCGTGTGGGGCAAGGCGTGCCTGAGCCAGCCCGAACCCGACGGCGACCAGGACGTCGGCTGCCATGAGCCAGGACACCAGGCCCCGAACGATCGCGATGTACGCGAAGAAGGCCGCCCAGGCGACGTTGAACACCACCGCCGGGACAACCCAGGCCAGCGATGCCGACGGGGCCACCCCGATCAACCCGGCGACCCCGCCGACGATGGCCACGCCGCCGCGGGCCGCCGCACCGGTCCACCCGGCGAGCCGCCTCAGCGCGTAGGCTGCCGGGCCTCCTGCCCGAGCGTCTGATGGGGCAGACCAGAGCCAGGTGCCAAACCACCGCGCCACGCCCTCGGTCGATGCATCGACGCGGGTTGACACCATGCGAGACCTCCGACAGCCTGCGCTGGTTACGCAGAGTCAATCCCAGATCACGCGCAGGTGCAAGAGGGGGCATAGAGAACCGTACGTTCGAACGGAAGGCCACCTGAACGACCGAGGAGGGCCGACCCCCCGGACGGCCCTCCTCAGCGCAACTTCGAGCTGCCGTAGATCAGGCGCAGAGTCGTGGCGTGCGCATACAGCGTCGGCGGCATCGCCACCACTGTCATGACGTCCGTTGGGTGGTCACGCGAGGACCCTGACGTCCGATCGGAGGTCATGCACCGAGACCCACGCCCGGTCACGCTGGGGCCGTCCCCGACGTTGGAAGGAGGGCGGCGTTGGCCTCCCCGGCGAACGTCCAGATGTCATTCCTCTGTGGACAGACGCGCCTCGCCGACCACGGCAACCGTGTTGTCTCGAGCCCACACCTGCTCCGGCGTACGTACGTCTACCAAGGCGTACCCCCCGGACGCCGTTCTTCATCCGTGGCTACCGTTACCGCCTGGTACGTTTCGCCGGTGACCGTGCCGTTGAACGAGGAGCTGATCCGGGCCGCGGAGGCGGCACTCAACCCGCACACCGAGCATGGTCGGCTGTTCGGAAACGTGGCGGCGGCACTGGTCACCACCGGGGGCAACCGGTATCTCGGAGTTTGCATCGACACCGGCTCGGGGACCGGTTTGTGCGCCGAGCACGCGGCGGTGGCCGCAATGGTCACCGCGGGGGAGTACCGGGTCGCGCGGATCGTCGCCGTGTGGCGCGACGAGGCCGGTCGTCTCTACGTGCTGCCGCCCTGCGGCCGCTGCCGGGAGTTTGTTCGCCAGATCGATGCCTTCAACCTCGACACCGAGGTGGTCCTTGGCCGCGAGCGGTCGGTCCCGCTACGGGAGCTGCTGCCGCACCACGAGTGGCCGGATCCGCTTGACTGAAGCGTAGGTCCGGGGCGCTCGACGCGATCGGCGAAAACGGCACATAGAGCGGTAACGGCATTTGCCGGGGGTGCAGGTATGGACCCTTGATGCACCCGACTCCTGTCACCGACCCCATGGACGCGGTTCTGGGCATTGGACAGAATCGGCCGTGACCGCGCCGTGG
>Ga0137369_10006807_pt1 | contig 11526 bp, 7 predicted proteins | sample SagtaG_12_FD_104918 | JGI IMG/M metagenome (GOLD analysis project Ga0137369, IMG submission 104918) | Vadose zone soil microbial communities from Sagehorn Ranch, Mendocino, California, USA - Sage1_L_113_16 metaG | ecosystem: Environmental > Terrestrial > Soil > Vadose zone | place: USA... | reverse complement strand
GCCGCGACAGAAATGAGCAACTCGGCGGCGTGAAAGGCCGGCATGGCGAGAATGACCGCGTCAGCATCGAGTTGCTGATGATTTTTCGTCTGGACGCGCCAGCTCGTGCCGTCATAGCCGATGCTGCTCGCCGGGGTATTCTGGCAAACAGTCCCTTCGGGCAGGCGCCGGGCGATGGTATCAACAAGCTCCTGCATTCCTGCCGATAACGTGACAAACAGACTCCAGCGTGCGCCGCTGCCGGTTTCACGATTCCTCCGGCGTTGCCTTTGCTCGTTCCACATGGCGCGGATGACGCTGCGCTTTTTTTGTTCCATCTCTTTGAAGCGCGGCATCGTCGCGGTGAGACTCAGCTTGTCGGGATCCGCGGCATAGATACCACCGACCAGCGGTTGAGTGACGCGCTCCAACGCTTCGGCGCCAAAGCGACGGCGGACAAAAGCTCCAAGGCTTTCGTCATGATTCAACTCGCGCCGCGGCAGGAAGAGTTCGGCGCCCATGCGCAATTTGCCGGGCCATGAGAAAAGCGGCGTCTCAATAAAGGACCAGAAACGAGTCGGCGCGAGCAAGAAAAAACCTTCGGGAAGAGGTTGGAGTTGGCCACGGTGGACAATGTAGATTTTCTGATAGGCGGCTTGGGTTGAAACCAGGCGCGAAGTCAGGCCAAGCCGCTCGCACAGCCTGAGCGCCCAGGGTTTTTCGGTGATGAAAGAATCCGGTCCGGCTTCGACGAGGAATTCGCCGATTCGCTCCGTCGCGATCGTGCCGCCGAGATGCGCCGACGCTTCCAAGAGCCGGACTTCGAGGCCGAGAGATCTTTCGGTATTGAGCTCAACGACGCGGTGAGCGGCGGCGAGTCCGGCGATGCCGCCGCCGATGACGACGATGCGCTTCATAATGCTGCGGGTCGAGGATGGAGGATAGAAGATCGAAGATGGACAATGGAGGACAAAGGATCGCGATTTTCCATCCTCTATTTTCTATCCTCGACCTGTTTCGTCCTTGCTTGAATCACCTCGGCCATCATTCTGATAAACGTCGGATGATCGTTGGGGCAACTGACACGAATGAAATTTACGCCCAAGTCGGCCGCGATCCTTTTCGCTTCGATGTCCAGATCATACAAAATCTCCACATGATCGCAGACAAACCCGATGGGCGCGATGACGACTGCCGTTTCACCGTGGCCAGCCAACTCCCGAACGACGTCGCCGATGTCGGGTTCGAGCCAAGAATCGGCCGGGTTGCCGCTGCGGCTTTGGTACGCCAGCAACCAGCGCGGGTGGTGCAATCTATTGGCGATCAAGCGTGCGCTGGTTTCGAATTGCCCAACGTATGGCGATCGCGCCGCCATCGCGGCAGGTAGACTGTGCGCGCTGAAGACCAGCGGTGTCGATTCCCTTTGGCCGGAAGCCACTTCGGCGAAAGCGACCTCGATCAATTCCGTCCAGCACTGAATGAACAGCGGATGGTCATGCCACCCGCCGCAGTAGTCGATTGCCGGGGATCTTTCGCCAATTTCCGCGGCGGCATCCGCGAGGTTCTTTTGATAACGTTCCCAGCTCGCCTCGGTCTGGTGCGCAGAAAGGATGAATCCCAGCGCGCTCTTTACACCGTCGTCGGCCAGTTGCTTTAAGGTCTCGACAAAGAAAGGTTTGGAATTGCGCATGCCGACATAGACGGAAATAGGCGCATGACGCTCATTGAGAAGTTTTTTCAATGCGTCTGCCTGACGGAAAGTGATCTCGTTCAGTGGTGATTTGCCGCCGACCGCCTCGTAATGATGCGCGACTTCTTCCACGCGTTCTCGCGGGATGGGAATCCCTTGGGTCACGCGAGCGAGAAAGGGATGGATCTCATCGGCAGCCGTGGGGCCGCCGAAGGCGATCAAGAGAATGGCTTGGTAAGAGTGAGCCATGAGCCTGTCATGGACAATTCAAAGCACCGCTGCGAGTGATAGAGTAATGGAGTGGTGGAGTACTGGAGTAATAGACTCGTGAGCCAATCAATTTCCTCTTCACCGCACTCCATCACTCCAATACTCCAGCGCTCCAATTCCTTCAGCGTGCGCTCAGCTCGTGGACCGCTTCGACCATGGCGATGACATGGTCCACCGGGGTCTCGGGCAGAACGCCATGACCCAAATTAAAGATATGACCGGGCCGGGCGCCGGCGCGGCGCAAAATATCGGCGACGCGATTTTTGATTTCCTTCGGCGCTGCGTAGAGCGTGACCGGGTCGAGATTTCCCTGGATCGCGACATCATAGCCCACGGTCTCCCAGGCTTCGTCGAGATTGACGCGCCAATCGAGGCCGATCACGTCACCGCCGGCGGCGCGGACGTGCTTCAATGATCCCGCAGTGCCGGTGGTGAAATTGATCACGGGAACGCCGGGTGTGACCGCTTCGATCACCGCCCTGGTATGGGGAAGAACGAACTGCTCGTAATCCGACGGCGTCAGGCAACCGGCCCAACTGTCGAAGATCTGCACGACTTCAGCGCCGGCGGCGATCTGGCAATTCAAATATTTGGCGGTATCTCTTGCCAGCCGCTCCATCAGCCGCTTCCACGCCTCGGGCGCCGTGTAAAAGAGCTTTTTTGTATGCACGTAGTTGCGCGATCCGCCGCCTTCGATCAAGTAAGAAGCCAAAGTGAAGGGCGCGCCGGCGAAGCCGATCAGCGGAACTTTGTTCTTAAGCGTTTTTGAGATTTTCTTTACCGCCTCGTAGACAAAGGACAATTCATTCTCCGGATCGAACTCTTTTAACCCGTCGACGTCTTTGCCGCTGCGCACCGGATGATGAATGACCGGGCCGTCGCCTTTCGAGTATTCCAGCCCCACCCCCATCGGCTCGAGAATCAACAGGATATCGGCGAACAAAATTGCCGCGTCGACACCGAGCCGTTCGACCGGAGTTACGGTGATTTCCGCGGCGAGATCCGGTTTTTTGCAGAGCTCGAGGAAGCCGTATTGCCGGCGCAGCTTGCGGTACTCTTCCATGTAGCGTCCCGCCTGGCGCATCAGCCAAACCGGCGTGTAGGAAGTCTGTCGGCGCCGGCAGGCGGCCAGAAAAACATCGTTGGGCTTGATCATGGCGATGGCTTGAATGGCCAAAACAGTATGGGGCTTTGGCGGCAAAATCAACCGGAGCGCTGGCGGCGCGTGGCTGCGCCGATCGAGTTCGCACCGTACTTGTGGCGCAGCTCATCGATACCTTTGTATAATCGCTCGAAGGATTGGCGCTTGTCGCGATTCAAGAGCGGTTCTTGCCAGCCCGAGCTCTGCAGCGCACTGGCGCTGACGCCGAGAAGGCGCACGGCCCTGCCCTGAGTCAAATTTTGTCGCAACAAGTCGCTTACAACCTCGAAGATTTCCTTGTCAAAACAAGTCGGCGACGGCAGCGTGCGCGAGCGCGTAATGGTGTGAAAATTCGAGTAGCGAATTTTTACGGTCAGACAACGCGCATACATTTCTTCCCGACGCAATCGGCCGCCGACTTCCTCTACCAGCTCCCAAATGACCTGTTCCATTTCGGCGATATTCTTGAGCGGCTTGTCCAAGGTCGTTTCATTGCCGACGGAATGATCGTGACGATGAGTGCGCTCTTCCGAGACGGTCAAGTCCAGATAGCGCGCCGCAAACTCAGCGCGGTTCAACAGGTCGCCGATGGTCTTGAGGCCTCTTTGATTGAGCGTTTTGTGCGTCTTGGGCCCTACGCCGGGAATCATCTCGACCGGCAGGGGCGCGAGAAAATCTTTTTCCGAGCCGGCGAGGACATAAATGAGCCCGTGCGGCTTGGCCAGTGTAGCGGCGATTTTCGCCGTCACGCGGCTGGTCGAAAGTCCCGCGGAAGATGGCAGACCAAGCTCGTTTTCGATCCGCCGAATCATGACGTCCGCGGTCTTGAGCGGCGGTCCGAACAGCCTCTCGGTGCCGGTGAGATCGACCAGTCCTTCGTCGATGGAAAGCGCGTGCACCTCGGGCGAATACTCTTCCAAGATCGCAAAGACTTTAGCCGAGAATTCCGCATAGACTCGGCGGCGATTGGGCAAAAAAATTCCCCGCGGGCAAAGCTCTCTCGCTTGAAAGCCCGGCATCGCCGAGTGCACGCCGAACTTGCGGGCCTCGTAGGAGGCGGATGTGACCACGCCGCGGCCGCTTCGGCCGCCGACGATCACCGCTTTTCCTTTCAGCCGAGGATCGAGCACTTGCTCCACGGACGCAAAGAATGCGTCCATGTCGATGTGAAGATACCAGCCCACCAGTCACCGACGATCGCGCTCGAAGGATCAGCGCGCGTAAAGCGAATTGATAAAACCGGAGCTTTCCAGCTTCTGGATAAACGAGTTGTCGTAAAATTCTTCCGGCTTGACCTGCTGGGCGCGCGGGCTTTTCGCGACATCTAAAACCGCTTTGACTTCCTCCTTGGTCATCAGCGGCACGCGCTGAAAGACGGTGCCGTATTCCTCGTAGATGCCGTCGAGGGCTTGGCGATTATCCGTCTTGAGAAATTTTGCAATGGCTTTGAGCGCGGTTTCTTTGTCGCGCCGTATGATCGCAATGGCTTCCGTGTAGGCTCTCAAGAATCGTGTTACGGCGTCCGGCTTTTGTTGAATAATTTTGCGCGTGGTCGCAACGCCGACAAAGATAAAAGGAATGTTGAGATCGGTTACATTGAGAATCGGCTTCAGTCCCAGTTCTTGCGCCTGAAAGGTCGTCGGCACCGACATGAGCCCGGCGACGGCGTTGCCTGACTTGAGCATGGTCACGAGCGCCGGCATGCTGCCGGCGTAAATAATTTTGACATCCTTATCAGGCGCCAGTCCGAAGCGCCGCAGCACCATGCGCGTGGCATAATCCGTCGAAGCGGCCGGTTGCGTCGCGGCAACAACTTTTCCTTTGAGATCATTGACCGATTTGATAGCCGGATCGCCGTAGAGTTGAAAAATGAACCGGGGCACGGTGCTGGCGACATAAACCGTATCCGCTCCTTCGAGGGCAAGATCAATGGCCTGATTGCCCACAAGGCCGATTTCCTCACTGCCCGTGGCGATCGCCTGAACCGCGGTCGTCGCCGCCATGTAGTTGAGGTTGTGTTGCAGGCCATGCTTGGGGAAAAGTGCCATTTCGTGCGCTACCCAAAGTGGCGCCATCGAGCCGCCGAGAGCGTTATAAACAACCCGGAGGCTCGGCCCTTCTGCGGCAAAAGCTTGGGGGTTCGAAGCTAATTGACCGGCAAAAATTAAAGCTGCGCCGATGAGTAGTCGCCCGAGCATTTTCCAATCGTTCATTCTCGCCTCCATGAAGCGGTTGTTGACTGCCTGAGAGTAGTGAGCCACAACCCTTCCTGTCAAGAGAACCAAGACGGTCCGAGTGGTTCACGCCGCTTAGATTCTTGTCTTTCAAATGTTTAGCAGAACCACATCAACAAAGTTTGATACCCATAACACCGGCGAGGCAAAATCCGAAATCCGAATATCGAAATCCGAAACAAATCCGAAGATTGTCCCAATTACAAAATTCAAAACGATCTCGTTTGGAATTTTCTTAATTTTGATAATTTGAAATTGTTTCGAATTTCGAGTTTCGAATTTGCCACCGGCTTCAAACTTGCCTCCCCCTTTTGCGCCTTTGCGCGAGATACAGTTTTTCCGATCTCCCTTTCATCGCGAAATTTCAAATAACTTTGCCTAGGGGTTTAATGGTCGGACCTCTTACCACGAATGGCGGAAAACAGCACGGCCAGTAAAGTGAAAAAGCACAGTACGTAAATCGTCGTTGAAAATGAGTCCATGAACGAGTCGGGCGCGGAGCGCCAACTCTCGGACGATTCAATTTGGCTGCTGCTCAAACCAGCGGCGGACAACAGATAGCCAAAAAGCGTTGCGGACAGCACCACGCCCATCGCGCCGCCCGCTCGCGCGGTGGTCGCGATCATGCCGGCGGCGGCGCCGATTTTGTCCGGGCTCACAACGCCCAAGATCGAGCTTTGATTGGGCGCATTGAACAAGGCCCAACCGACACCCCAAAGCGCCAGCGGAAAAATGATTCGGATGAGTGAAGCGTGCACGTCCAACGTCGCCAGAAAGAATTGCGCGACGACGATCACGGCGCAGCCGAGGGTGCAGAGCAGACGCGAGCCGAGACGGTCCGACAGCGAGCCGGCGATGGGCGCCATGATCATGATGATGACCGAGTCCGCGACGATAATCCAACCGACCTGCGACGGCGTATATCCAAGCAGGTTTTGCAACAAGAAGGGAAGAAGAAAATTGATGGCGGATAAGGTGCCGGCGACTAAAAAAAGACTGGCGATCCCGGCGCTGAAGAGGCGGGCGCGAAACATCGAGAGATTTAAAATCGGCGTTTTGGATTTGGCCTCGATGCGCAGAAGAAATAAAAGCGCGACCAGCGACATGGACAAGGTCGTGACGAACATCGGATGGCGCCAGCCAAGCCGGGGCAGCTGATCGATGGCGTAGATGAATAAACCATTGGTCAAAAGAAGGAGAATCGCGCCGGGAATATCGATGCCGACTCCTTCCTTGGTTCTGGTCTCCGGGACCACCTTCCAGGCGAGATAGGCGCCGTACAGGCTGAAGGGCAAGTTGATATAGAAGATCCAGCGCCAACCGAGGGTGTCGATGAGAAAACCGCCGAGCGACGGGCCGGTCAAAAAACCGATGTGAAACGCCGTTGAAGTGAGCCCTAGGGCGCGGCCGCGTTCCTCGCGCGGTAGGTTGACGGAAACGATCGCCCGGCCATTGGCCGCGATCATCGATCCACCGAGCGCTTGAATGGCGCGGAAAAAAATCAATTGCGCCGTTGTCTGCGACAAGCCGCAGACGGCGGAAGCGGTCACGAAAATGACAAAACCGATGCTATAAAAGCGCCGCCTGCCGTACAGATCGCCCAGACGTCCCATGGTAATGATCAAGCCGATCAGGACCAAATCGTAAACCAATATTGTCCATTGGATCGTCGTAAACGAAGTGTGAAACGTCGTCGTCAAAGTCGGCAGGGCGACGGTAATCGCGCGTTGATCGAGACCGACGATGGTCTGGCCGATGCAGACGCTGAGTAGGATCAGCCGCGCGGCGCGCCGTTCTTTTTGCCGTTCATCAGGTGGCATGTTGAGCCGTTGGTTCGCTTATTCTTTCCGGCGTCCTCTTACGGCGGAAAAGAATACCGCGAGCAGCGTGAAAATGTTGACGACGTGCACCGTATGATTGAACGAGTGGACGAATATTTCCGGAGCCTCGCCCCAGGATTGCGGCGATTCGACTTGCGCTCGCGGTAGGCCGGCCGTGGCCAGCCCATAGGTGAACAAAGTCGCAGAGAGGGCGACGCCCATCGCGCCGCCGGTGCGGGCGGTGGTGGTATTCATGCCCGACGCCGTGCCGACTTCATCGCGATGCACCGAACCGAGAATCGCGCTTTGGTTCGGCGAGTTGAAAATCGCCCAACCGAGGCCGATCACCAATAACGGAAAAATGATCCGTGGAATCGAAGAATCGATTCCCAACGATGCGATGAAGAATTGTCCGACGACGATCAAGCCCGAGCCCACGGTGCAGAGCAGGCGGGAGCCCATCCGATCCGACAACCAACCGGCAATGGGTGCGACCAGAACGATGACCACAGAATTGGCGATCAAGATCCAACCCATATGCGTGGGCGAAAAATGGAGGATGTTTTGCAGATAAAACGGCATCAGAAAGCTGATCGCCGACTGGGTCGAAGTGATGAAGAATAGGCTCAGCATGGACGCTGTGAAAAGCCGGTTGCGAAACAACGAGAAGCTCAAGATCGGCATGCGCGCTCTCAGTTCGACGAATACGAACAGCGCCCCGGCGATCATCGAGAGGATCAGCATGATCGCCACCGATGAATCGCGCCAGCCGACGTGGGGAAGCTGATTCATGACATAGAGGAAGAGGCTGTAAGTTGCCATGAGCAGGATCGCTCCCGGCAAGTCCACGGAAATATCTTTGACATCTTCTCTGCTTTCTTCGAGTAGCTTCCAGGCCAGATAAGCGCCCCAGATGCCGACCGGCAGATTGAGATAAAAAATCCATCGCCAGCCAATCGTATCGATCAGGAAGCCGCCCAGGGTCGGGCCGGTGAGAAAACCGACATGGAAAGCCATGGATGCAAAGCCCATCGCCTTGCCGCGCTCGCTGGCGGGAAATGCCACGGACGCGACGGCGCGCCCGTTCGCCGAGATCATCGCGCCGCCGACCGCCTGCAGGCCGCGAAAGAGGATGATTTGCCAGGCGGATTGGGCGGCGCCACAGAGCGCGGAGCTTAAAACGAAGACGAGAAACCCCGCGGCATAAAACCGCCGCCGGCCGAAGAGATCGCCCAGACGGCCGACGGTGATCACCGTGCCGATCAAAAGCAAATCATAGATCAATAAAACCCACTGGATGGTCGTCAGGCTGGTGTTGAAAGTATGGGTCAGGGTCGGCAGCGCCACGAGCAACGCGCGTTGATCCAACCCGACGATAAATTGACCGACGCAAACGTTGAGTAGGATGAGCGTGAGCCGTCTTGGGTGGGTGCGCGCGTCATCGTTGCCGGCCATGTTCTGAGCGAGCTTTCGAAAGCCAAGTAGAAGAAACAGGGCAGACGAAAATCGCCTGCCCTGTGAGAGGAGATCGCCGGAACGACTATGAAGACTTGAGCGAGCGCGATTCCTTCAATTCCCCGAGGATTTTTTCTCTCGCGCGCTTACGGCTATCCTTCTTCTTATCCTTGAAGATCTTGCCGGGAGGAGGAAGCTCTTTTCGCACCCGCGCCAATCCCGGCGGCATTTTCTTTGCAGACGATGTCAATGCACTGTCCTAGGCTCGAGAGCTTCGTCACTCGAGCGAGCCGCCGCGCCGGTGAAGCCGAGCTCGTCGCCGTGCGCGTCGACCTGAATGCGATCGCCTTCTTTGAATTCTCCCTCGAGGATCTTAATCGCCAAGGGATCCTGAATCAAACGCTGGATCGTCCGCTTGAGCGGGCGCGCTCCGTAAACCGGGTCGTATCCTTTGTCGGCAAGCAATGCCTTGGCGCGATCGGTGATATCGAGGGCCATCTTCCTGCTCGCCAAGTTCTGGCGCAGCCGCTTGAGCTGAATATCGACAATGGATTTGATCTCGTCGCGGCCCAGGTTGTTGAAGATGATCGTCTCGTCAACCCGGTTGAGAAATTCCGGTTTAAAGGCTTCGCGCAAAGCGGCGCTGACGCGCTGCTCCAACTCCTTGCGATTCTGGCTGCCGAGCTCAAGAATGTACTGGCTGCCGAGGTTAGAGGTCATAATAATGACCGTGTTTTTGAAATCGACGGTTCGACCCTGACCGTCAGTCATGCGACCGTCCTCCAGAATCTGCAGGAGCGCGTTAAAAACATCGGGATGCGCCTTTTCGATTTCATCGAACAGCACGACCGAATAAGGCCGGCGACGCACCGCTTCGGTCAGATAGCCGCCCTCTTCGTAGCCGACGTAGCCGGGAGGAGCACCGATCAGGCGCGAGACGGAGTGCTTCTCCATAAATTCCGACATGTCGAGCCGCACCATCGCTTGCTCATCGTCGAAGAGAAACTCCGCGAGCGCCCGGCAGAGCTCCGTTTTGCCGACGCCGGTGGGGCCGAGGAAGATGAACGATCCGATCGGACGATTCTCATCTTGCAAGCCCGCGCGCGCGCGCCGCACGGCATTGGCCACCGCGTGAATCGCGCTGTCCTGTCCAATGACGCGCAACTTGAGACGGTCTTCCATTCTGAGCAGTTTCTGAATCTCGCCTTCGAGCATCTTCGATACCGGAATGCCGGTCCACTTCGCCACGACTTCGGCGACGTCTTCGGCATCCACTTCTTCTTTGAGCATCTTCTGATCTTTCTGCAGCTCGGCGAGTTTCTGATTCGCCTCTTCGAGCTCTTTCTGGAGCTGGGTCAAGGTGCCGTAGCGCAACTCCGCCGCTCGGTTGAGATCTCCCTGGCGCTGCGCCTTCTGCTCTTCCACCTTCGTCGATTCAATTTTTTCCTTGAGCGAGCGAATGCGCTCGATCGATTCCTTCTCGTTCTGCCAATGAGCCTTCAGCCCGCCGGACGTTTCGCGCAGATTTTCGATCTCGCGTTCCAGTTGCGCGAGCCGTTCTTTGGAGGCTTTGTCTTCTTCGCGCTTGAGCGCCTGTCTTTCGATCTCGAGCTGGAGGATCTTCCGCTCCACCTCGTCGATCTCGATGGGCATGCTGTCGATTTCAATCCTCAGACGCGACGCCGCTTCGTCGATGAGATCGATCGCTTTGTCCGGCAAAAAGCGGTCGCTGATGTAGCGATGGGACAAGGTTGCCGCGCCGATAATGGCGCCGTCGGTGATGCGCACGCCGTGATGGACTTCGTAGCGTTCTTTTAGCCCGCGCAGGATCGCGATGGTGTCTTCCACCGAAGGTTCGCCGACGAAGACCGGTTGGAAGCGCCGTTCCAGCGCGGGATCCTTCTCGACCCGCTTGCGGTATTCGTCCAGCGTTGTCGCGCCGACGCAGCGAAGCTCGCCGCGGGCAAGCGCGGGTTTGAGCATGTTTGAGGCGTCCATCGCGCCCTCGGCCGCGCCCGCGCCGACGAGGGTGTGGAGCTCGTCGATGAAAAGGATAACCTGCCCGTTTGCTTCGGTGACCTCTTTGAGCACCGCTTTTAGCCGGTCTTCAAATTCGCCGCGGAATTTCGCTCCCGCGACCAAGGCTCCCAAATCAAGCCCGAGCAGGCGCTTGTCTTTCAGTCCCTCGGGGACGTCGCCATTGACAATGCGCAGCGCCAATCCTTCGACGATGGCGGTCTTGCCGACGCCGGGTTCGCCGATCAGCACCGGATTATTCTTCGTTCGACGCGACAGGACTTGGATCACTCGGCGAATCTCGTCGTCGCGGCCGATCACCGGATCGAGTTTTCCCTTGCGCGCGAGATCCGTCAGATCGCGCCCGTATTTTTCCAGCGCTTGATATTTTTCTTCCGGATTGGGATCGGTAATTCTTTGCGCGCCGCGAATGCCGACGAGGGCGCTCAAAATCTTATCGCGCGAGGTGCCGAGTTCTTTGAGAATTTTGCCGGACTCACCGCTGTCTTGGACGAGCGCAAGCAGCAAATGCTCCGTCGATACGTACTCATCTTTGAGGGCTTCCGCCTCGCCCTCGGCGCTCTCAATGACTTTTTTCAAACGCGGGGTGATGTACGTCTGGCCGGCGGCGCCGGTGACTTGCGGCAAGCGATCGAGGGCTTTTTGCAGCCGCTCCGTCAGACTGCCTAGCGGCACGCCGAGTTTCTGCAGCAGCGAGAGTACGACTCCGTCCTTCTGTCCGAGCAAGGCGAACAGCAGATGCTCGACGTCGATCGCTTGGTGATTGCGTTTGTCGGCAAGCCCTTGCGCTTGCTGCAACGCTTCTTGTGATTTAGTTGTGAGTTTTTCTAAGCGCATACTCTTCTTACCCCGATTTTCTTAATGAAAACCTAAGCATCGTTAGGCGATCTGTCAAGAAAG
>Ga0137369_10006804_pt1 | contig 11527 bp, 7 predicted proteins | sample SagtaG_12_FD_104918 | JGI IMG/M metagenome (GOLD analysis project Ga0137369, IMG submission 104918) | Vadose zone soil microbial communities from Sagehorn Ranch, Mendocino, California, USA - Sage1_L_113_16 metaG | ecosystem: Environmental > Terrestrial > Soil > Vadose zone | place: USA... | reverse complement strand
GTCGGAGAGCCGGTCGGCGAACGGGAGGGCGAACCGGTCGAGGGGGTTCGCCAGCGCCCACTGTTGGACCTGCGGGTCGTTGGCGAGGGTGGTGACGGTGCCGGTGAGCCAGGCGATGTCGGCGGGGGTCGCACGCGTGCCTGCCCCGGCGACCCAGTCATCCAAACCAGGGAGCGCGGTGACGGTGACCGCAGGGCCGGGCGGCGGTGGCCGGTCCGGCTCAGGCGGTGCCGGCCCGGGCTGATCGGCGACGGCCGTTGTCGGGGGTGTCGGCCAGTCGGTCGGGGCGTCGATGGGGGTGAGTACGCAGCGGGTGAGGTCCGTCTGTTTGTGTCCGTCGACGCTGTCGTGGCCCTTGATCCTTCCGGTGACCCGGACGAACGTGCCGTCCCGGTAGGCGTTGAGGTTCGGGGCGCGCCAGGTGTAGAGGTTGCCGCGTGCGTCGGCGAGGAACAGGGTGGTGGCGCCGGTTTGGCCGCCGCGGCGTTCTCGGTTGTAGCTGCGGCTGGCGAGGACTTTCGCGTCGAGGGTGACGTGGTCGCCGGCTTTGCCCTGCCAGGTCGAGGCGGCGGTGGCCTCGCGCACAGCCTGGTCCTGCAGGTGCCTCTGGTAGCTGTTGACCGCGGAGACGAGGGTGGCGAAGTGCCGTGGGCTGACGGTGTCCTCGGTGGCTGCGAGCCGCAGTTGGAATGCGTAGTCGCTGATGTCGCGGTCGGCGAGCCCGACGGCGTAGGCGCGTACCGCGGCGGCGTGCGTGCGGGTGTCGTCGGTGATGAGGGCTTCCAGCTCGTCGCGCAGGCCGGTGGCGTCGTAGCCGGCGCCGTTGAGCGCGGTGTCGACGATGGCTGCGGTGGGCACGAGGTTGCCGCCGCTGGCCTCGGCGTCTCTGCGTGAGGCCCACCCGTAGGTCTCGATCGCCGCGAGGGTAAGGGTGAGCACCTGCACGGTGTCGTTGCCGTCCGGGTGGCCGGGCCGCCCGGCGCGGATGATGGCCGGGTCGATGCGGCGCTTCGCCGGCGCGGCGTCGGCCGCTGCGGCGACGGGTGTTGGCAGCGGGTCCGCCTTGCTCGCCTCGGTGATCTTCGCGTTGACGACTTCGAGTTGGGTGCGGGCAGTGTGCAGGGCCTCGGCGTGTTTGAACGGCTGGTCCATGCCGCCGGTGATCCGGTCGAGTTCCTGTTCGCGGGCGGTGAGGTCGCGGTGCAGTTGTCCGACGATGGCGTCCAGGCCGCGGAGGCGTTTCTCCAGCCGGCTGACGAGGTCTGCGCTGTCCCGTTCGGTCTGGGTCAGTTTGAACTCGGCTCGGGGTAGGTCAGGCATGTCGATGAACAGCAGCCGCCGGCTTTGGGCTTCGACCCACCGGTGTTCGGCGACGACCGGGAATCCGCCGATGGTGGCGATGTGCTGCTGGCCGCGTGGTGGCGGCGCGGTAAGGGCGGTTAGGGCGTCGCGGAGCATCGCGTTGGCCCGGGTGCGGTCGGTGGTGTCCGTGCCCTGCACGGTGATGCGGAACTTGTCGCCGGTGGTGTCGACGCGCCGGGCTTGGGCCGCTGTGGCTTCGGCGATTTCGGCACGCAGGATGGTGATGTCCTGTTCGCGTTGCCGGCGTACCCAGCGCAGCCGGTCGCGTTCCTTGTGGTGCGAGCGTTCCAGCCGCTCCAGTTTGGTGACCTCGGCTTGCAGGGCGGCCTGGTCGAGCAGCAGCGGGTTGCCGGTGGCAAGGGCTTTGACCTCGTTGTAGGACAGGGCGGCATCGCCGACGTCTTCGATTTCACGTACGTCGAGCCGCCCGCGCATCATCTGGGCGATGAACTGGGACTTGCGGGCGACGGTCTGCCACATGAAGGCGTCGAACGAGCCTTCAGTGACGTAGCGGACGATGTCGACCTCGGCGTTCTGGTTGCCCTGCCGCAGGATGCGGCCTTCCCGCTGTTGCAGGTCGGCGGGACGCCACGGGCAGTCGAGGTGGTGCAGGGCGACGGCGCGGGCCTGCACGTTGGTGCCCACGCCCATCTTTTCCGTGGAGCCGACCAGGACGGCCACCCGGCCGTCGCGGGCGGCAGCGAAGAGCTGCGCCTTCTCGCTGTCGTTACCGGCTTCGTGCATGAACCGGATCTGGGCACGGGGCACGCCGCGGGCGACGAGTTGATTGCGCAGCTCGTCGTAGGCGTTCCACCCATCGGCGGGTACACCAAGGTCGCTGAAGACGATCTGCACGGCGCCGGAGCGCGGGTGCGGGTGGCCATCCTCGTCGGTGAACACGTCGTCGCGGTGCTCGGCGTAGATCGCGGCGATGGTGGCCGCGGCGGCGGTGAGTTTGGCTTCGGCGGCGCCGTCGACCGCCCGGATGGCCAGCAGCGCGGAGCGTTCCTCGTCGCTGAAGGCGACCGGGACGGTCCACTCCTGGTCGGTGTCGGGGTCGGCGACCTGTACCTGGTCGGGCCACACCACGGAGGCGGGGTCGAGCGGGTTGGGCCGGTTGCGGGCCCACAGCGCGGCGAGTTTCCCGGCCACGACGGCGTGCACGGTCTCCTGGTCGAAGACCTCGTACCGGCGGAGCACGTCGGCGATCTCGTCGGTGGTGGGCGGGACCAGCCGCAGGTCCATCGCCGCCGACCGGCCGTTGTGGGTGACCCTCAGCAGGTTGTCCTCGGTGGGTTCGACCACGCCGCGGCGGACCTTGTCGGCCCGGTCGACCAGCGCGGCGAGGTACTCCCCCAGCTCCTCGCTGGGCGGCACAACGACGGTACGGGGCGCGCGTTGGCCGTCCTCGCGCTGTTTGAGCTGGGGCACCGGGAGGTTGAGGTCTTCGGCGGTCTTGACGTCGGCGACCTGGTGCAGGATCCGCAGCAGCTCGGGGACGTTGTAGAACTTGGCGAACCGGCTGTTCATCCGTAGTCCGCCGCCTTCGGGGACCACCTCGATGCCCTCCACGGTTTCGCCGAAGGTCGCCGCCCACGGGTCGAACTCGTCGATGCGCAGCCGCGCCATGAGGTCCGGGGCCAGGTACATGAGCATGGTGTGGACCTCGCCGATCGAGTTGGCGATCGGCGTGGCCGTGGCGACGGTGCACACCCGGTCGTTGGTTTCGCGCAGCCACCGCAGCTTCATGTCCAGGTCGGTGGCCCGGTTCGAGCCGGTGATGCCCATGCCGGGGATCTTGGAGGCCCGTTCGAGGTTCTTGAATAGGTGGCCTTCGTCCACGAAGACGTAGTCGACGCCCATCATCTCGAAGGTCAGGCCGGGGTCCTTCTTGGTGTCCAGCTTTTTCTTGATGCGTTCCTCGGCCCGGCTGATCGCGCCCTCAAGCTGCTTGACCAGCCGCTTCTGCCCGGCCGCCTTGGCCGCGTCCAGCCGCTGCTCCAGCTTTTCGATTTTGGAGCGGAGGTAGGTGCGCTGGTAGTCCGGTGACATGGCCACCTGCTCGAAGGCCCGGTGGGTCATGATGACGGCGTCCCAGGTGCCGGTGGTTACCCGGGCCTGGAACAGCCGGCGGCGTTCGGCGGCCAAGTCGGCGCTGCTGGCCGAGAGCAGGTTCGCCTGGGGGTACAACTGGAGGAACTCGCGGGTGAACTGCTCCAGCATGTGGTTGGGCACGATGAGCAGCGGCTTGCGGACCAGGCCGAGGCGGCGCAGCTCCATCGCGCCCATGACCATCTCTGCCGTCTTGCCGGCGCCGACCTCGTGGAAGAGGCCGACGGACGGCTCGTGGACGATCCGGGCGACCGCGGCGTACTGGTGCGGGTGGGGTTTGAAGGTCAGGGCCAGGCCGGGCAGGGTCAGCGTCACGTCGTCGTAGGAGCGCAGCACCAGCGAGTTGAACCGCTCGTTGTAGATGGTCAGGTGCTCGGTGGCCCGCTGCGGTTCTTCCCAGAGCCATTCGGCGAACCGTTCGTTGATCTCCGTCGCCTTCGTTTGCGCGGCGAGGGTGGCGTCCGGGTTCAGGGTCCGCTTCTCGGTGACCGGGTCGACGTCGTAGACGCGGACGGGTCGCTGTTGCAGCAGCGCCTTGGCGATGTCCACCGCGGACATCCGCTCGGTACCCCACGTGCTTGTGGCCAGCGTCGTGGCGCGGCGCTTGGAGGTGACGTCCCAGTCGGTGCCGCCGTCGCCGTGCTCGACGGCAAGGGTCGGGTCGTCGAGGAGGTCTTGGAGGAACTGCTCGACCACGACGCCGCTGACCCAGCTCGCCCCCAGCCGGACCCGGATTTCTTCCGGGGTGAGGTCGACCGGCTTGACCGCGGTGAGCGCCTCGACGTTGGGCGCGTACCGCTCGTCCTCCTCGGCGGCGGCGCGCGCCCGGTCGAGTTTGGCCCGCACGTCGCCGGACAGGTACTCCGCCGCCGCGACGAGGCGGTCGCTGCCGGGCTCGTCGAATACGAGCGTGCCCAGTTGCTGACGCGCTTCGGTTTCGTCCACCCCGAGCAGCCACGCCACCCGCTGCAGCGTCAGTTCGCCGTAGACGTCACGGCAGACCGCGATGGCGTCCTCGGGCGTTTCGGCGCCGAGCTTCGGCGCGCGGGGAGCGATCGAGCGGCTGGTGAAGATGTCCGCCTTGCGGGCGACCTGGGCCGCCTCATCGAAGCGTTCCAGCGCGTAGACCAGGTTGGCGAACGGGTCGCCGCGGAAGCCGCCCTGCGCCGGTGCCACCCGGCGCATGACCAGCTCGCCGGTCTCCTCGTCGACCTTGCCGGTCTCGTAGGTGTTGTACCGGTTGATCGGCCCGTACCGGTCGGCGTAGGAGTCGTAGCGGCGACCCAGTTCGGCGCGCAGGGTGTCGATCTCGTCGGTGTCGTCGCGGGAGGCGGCTTCGGCCTGCAGCAGCCGCATCGCGGTGTCGCGCAGCCGCAGCAACTCGCGCAGCTCGTCCGTCTGGGTCTTCGGCGGCGCGTACGGCTCGGGTTGGCCGTCGACGACCCAGGCGAACCGCCCGTCGGGCAACGCCGTCATGTAGCCCTCGGGCTGCTGCTGCGCGGCAGCAACCAGCGCGACGGGCTGGCGCTGCGCCTGCACCGGTGCGTCGCTGTACCGCAGGCCGCGGGTGTCGGCCTCGGCGACGATGTCGCGCAGTGCGGCGGCCAGCCCCGGCGCGCAGTCGCGGTCGCCGTTGACGACCAGCTCGTCGGCGCTGTGCAGGCCCCCGGTGCCCAGGCGTCCGAGCACGCGGTCGGGGTGGTCGAGGAAGTAGCCGTTGACGCGGACCTCGTCCTCGCCGAGAGTGATTCGCCTGGTTGTCTCCCAGCCCTGCGACGGCGCGGCCGGCCGGTCGTCTTCCCGGCGGCGCAGGATCAACGCGTCGATGACCGCGTTGGTGCCGGCGGCCTTGGCCATCGCACCGGAGGGCAGCCGGACGGCGCCGACCAGGTCGGCGAGGGCGGCGATCTCCCGGCGGGCGGCCGGGTTGGCGCGGTCCATGCTGTAGTGCGAGGTGAGCACGGCCATCAGCCCGCCGGGTCGCAGCAGGTGCAGCCCTTTGACGATGAAATGGTCGTGGATGGAGTGGCCGCCGGGGTTGTGGCGCCGGTCGGTGAGGGTGATCTGGCCGAACGGGACGTTGCCGACCACCAGGTCGAACGCGCCTGCGCGGGTGCGGGTGTCGGCGAAGCTTTCGTTGAGGATCCGGGCCTGCGGGTACAGGGCGGCGCTGATCGCGGCGGTGACCGGGTCCAACTCGACGCCGACCATGCGCGCGCCCTCGGGGGCGATGCCGATGAAGTTGCCGCTGCCCGATCCCGGTTCCAGAACGTCGCCGCCATCGAAGCCGAGTTGCTGCACGGCGTCCCACATCGCTTGGACCACACTGGCGTCGGTGTAGTGGGCGTTGAGGGTGGTGCGCCGGGCCGCGCGCCACTCGTCCTCGTCGAGCAGCTCGGCGAGTTGTTCGCGAGCCCACACGTACGTCGTGTGGTCGTCGCGGTCGGGGTCGAACACGCCCGGGACCGCGCCCCAACCGGACCAGCGGGCGAGGACCTGCTGCTCCTCGCCGGTGGCCGGCCGCTGCTCGGCTTGCAGCGTGCGCAGGACGCGCAGCGCAGCGATGTTGGCGCGGATGCGGCTGGCCCCACCGGAGGGGGCGAGATCGGCCTGCGTCGCCGGCCGGAACGTCGCCGGCGCCGGCCCATCGTTCGCGGTGGACGGTTCCGTCGCCGCGGGGGGTGTGACGGGGACGGTGTCGGTTGCCTCGGGCAGGGACGCCGGATGCTGGGCCGGTGCGTTCGCCAGCTCGGTGAACAGGTCGGGGCCGTCGGATCGAGCCGACGCGGCCCGCGATGTACTGGTGGTCAGGCCGGGCTTGGCGGCGACGGGCGCCGGAGCAGTCCTCCCCTGCGGCGATGGGGCCGCCGCCGGGGAAGACGGTGCCGCTGGCGCTACCGGGTCGGGCTGAGGTCCGTCTCCGGTGCGGGCAGCATCTCCCGCAGCACCTGGTCCTCGGCGCTGAGCCGGGCCATGTTCAGCCGGCCGACCTTGTCCAGGTAGGTCTCGTTCGCCGGATCGGGTCCGGCCATCGTCCGCGCCACGTCCTGGATCTGCTGGGCGATCTCCTCGCCCAGGTTGGTGAAGTACGTCTCCGGGTCCGGGATCTGGCGGTAGCGGTTGGGCAGGTGCGTCTGCCAGTGTCTGCGGGCTTGGGCGCCGTACTGGTTCATCGGTCTCCACCTCCAGCTCGTACGTGGCCGGCTCTGCCGCCGGCGGGGCTGCCCAGAGGTAGTCGTCGAAGGATAGTTGCCCGGCTATCTCCTTGCGCCTTCTCGCCAATGCAATCACATCCTCCGCGGCCGGCGATGGCTGTTGTCGGTGTGGTTGATGCGGCGTGTCGGCACCGGCTGCCCGCCGGGCCGGGCCTGCTCGTGTGGGCCGTGGGCGCGGGCCGGTGTGCTGGGCCCGGCCAGCCGGGCGAGCCGGGCCGGATCGTTGCGGGGGCGGTCGGTGGCGATCTCGCGTGCCGACTCGGCGAGGCGGTCGAGCCAGGCCAGGGTCGGCGTTCCGGCGACCGCGGTGGTTGCCGCCAGCTCGTCATGCCGGATGGTGTTGACGATCCGGTTGGCCGACCAGTACCCCTCGGTCCACCCGTCCTCGTATCCGTGCCGCCACGCGACCACGGTCGCGGTCGCGACCCGTTCGAGATCGCTGCCGCCGCGTCCGCCACCGAGCGCGGCGAGGTAGGTGCGGGGCATCGGGGTGTCCCCGGTGACGCCGGGGCCGGGTCGTCGGCTGCCGACAGCTTCGTCCTGCGTAGCGGCGGTGAGCCGGTCCAGCAGGGCGCGCACTGTTCGGCCCGGGTCGGTGTCCTCGTCGAGGCGCGCCGCCATCGCGCGGGCCGCTCCGGCGATGTGGTCCGCGACCACCTCGGCGCCCGCTTGCCGGCCAGCGACCGACCCGCGCGGGTACACGGCGTCGACCACGGCCGCGGTGGCGTGCCGCCGACGCTCGATCGCGGATGCGCCGCCGTCGAACGCGCTGCGCCACGCGAGGCAGGCGCGCTCGGCGAGGCCCGCGGCCGGCATCGAACCGGGTGTGCCGCCGGCGTGGGCGGTCAACTCGTCGACGAGCGCGGCGGCGGCGACCGGACGGGGGCTCATCGTGAGCTCCGGCGTCGCAAGGCGATGACGGTCCCCGGCTGGGCTTGCGGTGGGGTGGCCGCCGGTGGGGTGTCCGCGGTGGCGGGCGCGGCGAAGCTGGCGCGGGCGAGCGCGGGGGCTTTGGCGGCGACGTCGACCGGTGCGCTCACCCACGGGGTGATGAACTCGCGGTTGACGGTCGCGAAGGTCGCGTCGACCCACCCCGCGAGGGTGCCGCCGTCCAATGGGGCCGCCAGGGTCGAGCGGTCGGTTTGGCCGCGCCATTCGTTGCGGATATCGGTGGCCGCGGTCAAGGCGCCGTTCATGCCGGCGACGCGGATCGCGTACGCGTGAACGTCGTGGGTGATGGCCTGTGGGGCGGTACGCCCGTCGAGCCTGTCCAGCGCGGCGAGCGCCGCGGTCTCCAGCACGCGCGGTGGCGGCTGCGGCACGGCGACCTGCCCGGGGGTGGCGGCCTGCGCTACGTCGATGAGTCGCCGCACCGCTGCGGCTACGTCCCGGCGCGCCGAGCCCGGTGTCGAGACGTGGCTGTGGATGTCGTGGATGTGTTCGGCCAGCCAGTGGGCGAAGGTGGTGTAGCCGTAGGTGTAGGCGATGGGATAGGCGGCCTGCCACGCCACGGTGGCGGCGGTGACGATGCGTCCGCCGCGGCGGGGCGAGGCGGCCATCCGCTCCCATTGCCGGGATGCCTCGGCCGTGGCGCGGGCCGCGGCCGCGGCGAGAGCGGCTGTCGGGTCGGCGGGCGGGGGTTGGTGGCGGCGTACCTGCGCGGCGGGGTCGCTCAACGCGCCTGAGTGGATGTGCAGCTCGGGTGAGGTGGAGTGCAGCGTGCGGACGAGTGTCGCGTCGACCTTGGCAACGGCCAGCGGGATCCGGGCCAGGCCACCGTCGCGGCGGGCCCAGTCCACCCACGCCCACGCCTGGGCCGCGGTGCGGAACACGGGTTGACCGGGTTGACCGGGCGGGCGCACGGGGGTGGCGGCGACAAGCAGGTCGTCGGCGATCCACGGCACCGCTCCGGCCGGACCGACCAACCGCCCGCCGGTGTGCGGGACGTAGACCGTGGCGATGCTCATGGGGCGGCTCCTGATCTCTGCGCTACCGGCTGTGCGGGCGGGGGGCCGGGCGGTGCGAAGACGCCAGTGGGGCCGGCTGTGACGGCGCGCCCGCGGTGTCCGGCACTGTGGCCGGCGGTGTGGCGACGCTGAGCCGCGCGACGTCTGACGGTGGCGTTACGGCTGCCGGCGCTCGGCCATCGCGGGCCGTGCGGGCGCCAGGGCGGTGGGAGCCGAAGACCTGGTTGATCGCGTCGGCTTGGTCCAGCGCCCACACCTGCGCCGTGGCTGAGCGGGTTCCCCACCGTGCCGCATATGCCGCACCGCTGAGGTCGTGGTGGCCGCCGATGACCACCGGGTCGGCGATCGGCCGGTTGGTGCGACTGCGCACGACGGCGGCGACGGTGTAGGGCTTGAGTGCGGTGTCGCCGTCCAGCGCCCGGGCCAGCGGTCTGGCGCGGTCCCCGCCCGGACGTAGATCACTGGTGAGCGCGTCGGTGGCGGCTGCTGCCATCCGATCTGGCGCCCAGACGTGGACCCAGCGGAACTGTTCGGTGGCCGCCAGCGGTTCGGCGGTGCTAAACGCGTCGTAGTCTTCGTGGCCGTCGCGGACCTCCGGCGGGCTGACCGGCTCACCCGTCGTGGTGTTGACCACGGCTGACACCGTGTACGGGTGGACGTGGTCACTCATCGGGCGCTCCGCGGACGCCGGTGCCTCGCGGGCGGGCGCTGCACGTTGGTGACCGGGCGGGCGGCAGGCGTCTGCGGTACGGCGACGGTGGCGGCGCTCATGGGGGTGCTCCTCCTTCGCTAGCGGGTCGGCGCGCGGCTGGCCGGCGGGGTCGACAGGGGCTGCGGCGCCGTCGGGCCAGCCGAGGGCGCGGCGGTCTGTGGGGCGGCGGTAGTCGGGGCGGCGAAGCTCAACTGGGCGATCCCGGCTGGCGGCTGCCGCGCCGGATCCGCTGCGGCCGGGCCGGTGTCGGGCTCGGCGACCGTCGGGCGCGCCCGGGCGCCGAGGTGGTATCGCGTGGTGGCGGCCCGGGCGTACTCGCGGGCCACGGTCATGTCGATGGGCGCGTCGGTCAGCAACGCGACGCTGGTCGAGGTGATCCGTACCAGCGCCCACGACCGTTTCGCAGGCCCCACCTGGCGTACCAGATCGCCAACGACCCGGGACCACTCCCCGTCGGTGAGCTGCCGTTCAGACGGCACGGTCCGCAACCCGATCGCGGTGGGTGTGCCGCGCTTGACCAGGTCTCGCACATGGCCGCGCCAGGTGCTGACCGCCCACTCCCCACCGACGTTCAGGACCCGGGCCTCGGTGGAAAGGATCTCGCGTCGGGCCGGGCTGTTGGCCCCGGCGACGATCGCGCCGGCCAGCTCCCGGGAGGCAATGCGGCTGTAGCCGTTTACGAACATCTCGACCTCCGCACCGGCGGCTTCGGCATGGGTCGCGGGAACGTCGTCCGGCTCATTCGTTCTCCCGCCGGATGTGCACCCCGACGGCATCCATGAACGTCAACGGGTCAACGGCGCTGGCCGGGGTCAGCGGCGGCGCGCCGCGATGTACCTCCAGGTGCAGGTGCGGGCCGGAGGAGTGGCCGGTGGAGCCGACCCAGGCGATGAGCTGCCCAGCCTGGACGCGGGCGCCGGCCTGCACGTTGAGCCGCACCGCGTGGCAGTAGCGGGTGCCGATCCCGCCCCCGTGGTTGATGTTGATCCGCAGTCCGCAGCCGGGCAGGTTCGGGTCGCCGGGCGCGTCGCAGTAGGGGCTGGTGCAGCCGGCGTCCAGGACCACTCCGCCGGCGATGGCGTAGATGGGCGTGCCGGTGGGTGCGGCCAGGTCGATGCCGTCGTGGGTGGGTCGGCTCGGCGGCCGGAAGCGGCTGACCAGCCGGTAGCTGCCCGCTGGCAGGGGTAGCCGCCAGGCGCCGGTGCCGCCCCCGGCGGCGATGCTGTACTTGTCGATGCGGGAACGGACCTGTTGCGGATAGTCGTGGGCGAGGCCGGCGGCGGGCACGCCGCCCGCGGCGAGGATGCAGCCACGTCCGCAGAAGTACGCGGCCCAGGCGATGTCCACCTCGGCGCCGCTCAGGATGCCAGTGCCGATGCCACGTTTGGCCCAGGCGACGAGGTCGCACATCAGCCGGCCCATGGCGTAGATGGCGTCTTCGGGGTCGTCGGGCGCGTTGCGTCCGTCGTGGTCGTAGTCGCCGCCCCAAGTGGCCCAGGTGCCGAGCTGGAACTGGGCGATGCCGATCGCGTCGCCGCCGCGATCGGGCGGGTTGTGGGCGACCGCGTCGGCGCGCCAACTGCTCTCCAGGTCGATCTGCGCGGCGATCATCGGCGGGGTGATCTGCGGGCACAGCGATCCGGCGCGCACCACCCAAGGCGCGAGGTAGCGGGCGTGGGCCGGGATCGCGTCGATGTTGAGCTGCCCACCGCCGAACGGCGGGTTCGCCGCGGCCGTGGCGGCGGCCAGCGTCGTGGCCAGGCCGGAGCTGATGAACGCCACCATCGCCAGCGGCCCGGCGACGATGGCGGCGAGCACGATGAGGATCGCCCGCACCGCGGTCGAGTGGGATTGCTCGGTCGAGGTGCTCATGGCCTCAGCCGGTCTCGTAGCCGCTGATCCGCCAGCCGGACCCGCCGGCTGGTCGCAGCGTGCACACGACGGTGCGAAGGGCGGCGGGGCCGCGCCAGCCGTCGCGGCCGACCGGTACGGCGGTGACGAGAACGCCGTGGTGCTGCTCGTCGTCGCGGGCAGGCGGCAGCGCGTCCCCGGCGTACGGGTCGACCCGGACCTCAACGCGGGCACGGTGCGATGCCCATTCCTGCCATTGGGGGGTCTGCACCGGTTGCTGGCCGGAGATGGCCGCGGCCAGGGCGGCG
>Ga0137369_10006794_pt1 | contig 11533 bp, 8 predicted proteins | sample SagtaG_12_FD_104918 | JGI IMG/M metagenome (GOLD analysis project Ga0137369, IMG submission 104918) | Vadose zone soil microbial communities from Sagehorn Ranch, Mendocino, California, USA - Sage1_L_113_16 metaG | ecosystem: Environmental > Terrestrial > Soil > Vadose zone | place: USA... | reverse complement strand
GCTGCGCGAGCGGGCGATCGGAGAGAGTCTTTGGGAGGCGGTGCTGCCGGCGGAGCTGCGTGAGCTGCCGCCCGAGCTCGCGAAAGTGGGCGCGGTCCTCGATGACGACCGCTTCCTCGCCCCGTGGGGTGCAGAAACTCGGGTCGGCTCCGGTGAGCATTTCGGCGGCGCGCACGGTTGAGGTCGGGGTAGCGTCGGCGTTCCCGTCGTCTGGAGGTTGTTCTTGGCCGTGTCCTTGGCGTACGTCCTTGCCTGCCGTCTATTCGAGCTGGTCCTGCTGTTCGGTCGCGGCGAGCGCTCGAAGGAGTTGGAGATCCTTGTCTTGCGCCACGAGCTGTCGATTCTGCGGCGCCAGGTGAGGAGGCCGCAGTTCACGCCAGGCGATCGGCTGCTGCTGGCCGCGCTCAGCCGGGTGCTGCCGCGTCGCTCGTGGCGGGCCTTCTCGGTAAGGCCGGAGACGCTGCTGCGCTGGCATCGGCGGCTCGTCGCCAAACACTGGACGTACCCGCACCGGCGTCTCGGCCGACCGCCGATCGGCGGCGAGGTGCGCGAGCTCGTTCTGCGGCTGGCGCGAGAGAACACCAGCTGGGGCTACGTGCGGATTGTCGGTGAGCTGCGCAAGCTCGGGATCGACGTCTCCGCGACGCTCGTGCGCAATGTCCTCCGGGCAGCGGGCGTCCCTCCGGCACCCCAGCGCGGTCAGCTGGACTGGCGCTCATTCCTGCGCCAGCACGCCGCGACGACGCTCGCCTGCGACTTCCTCACCGTTGACACCGTCTTGCTGCGGCGGCTGTATGTGCTCGTCTTCATCTGCATCGGCAGCCGCCGGATCGAGTACGTGGCCTGCACGAGCAACCCCGACGGCGCGTGGATGCTGCAGCAGGCGCGCAACCTGCTGATGGACCTCGACGACCGCGGCCAGCGGCCGCGGCTCCTGGTTCACGACCGTGACGCGAAGTTCAGCCGCGCCTTTGACGCTGTCTTCCGCGGCGAGGAGATGCGGGTCATCCGGACGCCGATCCAGGCGCCGAACGCGAACGCGCACATCGAGCGCTGGGTCGGCAGCGTCCGGCGCGAGTGCCTCGACAGACTGCTCATCTTCAGTCGCCGCCAGCTCGAGCGCGTGCTCCGCGTCTATGTCCGCCACTACAACGAGCAGAGGCCGCACCGGGCGCTCGACCTTCAAGCGCCGGACCCGCTCAGGATGGCTTCAAATCGAGACGATCCCATGTCTGCAGCGGTGCGTCGACGTGACCTGCTCGGCGGACTCATCCATGAATACGAAGCAGCCGCAGCGTGACCGAGTTAATGCACCCCACGGGGCCGGATTTGACTTTCTACGAGGACTAAATTTAGTATCGAGCAGATGTCCGCTACGGCGCCTCGAGGGAGCGGCTCGACGTACCGAACTGGGTTCGTAGGGCTGACACGTGACTTGAACCGGGCGGCGGTGCTGCGGCTGATCGCGACAGAAGGGCCAATCGCCCGAAACGGAGTCGCTCGGCGCCTCGGCCTGAGCCCCGCGACTGTCACCTCGATCACGCGCGAGTTGCTCGACTGCGGCCTCGTGCGGGTTGCGGATCGTGCTCCATCACGTGGGGGCAGACCGGCACTTCTTCTCGAACTGGTTGGCGGGGCGGCGACGGCATTCGGGGCCAAGGTTGCACCTGACCACGTCGTCGGCGTACGAGTGAACCTCGACGGGGAGGCGCTTGAGACGTTCGAGCAGAGGCTCGACCTTACGAAGAAAACCGCCTCGCCCCAGCACATTGCGGAGGTCCTGTCGAAGTGGGTTCGGGCGTCAGACGGCGACTCGCCGCTGCTCGGCATCGGCCTGGGCGTCCCCGGCGTGGTGGACGGTGGCGTTGTTGACTCACCGATTCTCGGGTGGCGACGCGCTGAGCTCTCTGACGCGCTGCAAGAGCGCTTGCGCGTTCCGGTGCTTGTAGATAACGACGTCAACACGCTTGCGATCGCGGAGCGGTTATATGGTCGCGGCCACGACGCGGATAACTTCGTCACCGTCACGATTGGCCGTGGCGTTGGGTTGGGCGTCGTCGCCGCCGGTGACATCTATCGTGGCTACCGAGGCGGCGCGGGCGAGTTCGGGCACGTAACGGCCGTTGGGAATGGGCCGCTCTGTACGTGCGGCAAGACCGGCTGTCTCGAAGCGCTCGTCGCGGATCCCGCACTCGTGGCGAGGGGACGCGCCGAAGGCGTGCTTTCGCAAGACGACGGCGTGAATCGCTTGATCGAACTCGCCGAGGCCGGTAATGCGTCTGCGCGCCAGATCTATGCAGACGCGGGCAGGATCCTCGGCCGCCACGTGGCCGACGTCGTAAACGTCCTGAGCCCGCAGCTCGTCCTGATCAGCGGCGAGGGGACGCAGGCTTGGATCCATCTCAAGGCGGCGTTCGATCGATCGTTCCGATCAAGCGTCTTTCCGCCGCTCGCCGATGTAGCTGTGGAGATCGACCCGTGGGACGACACGAAGTGGGCAGTTGGCGCAGCGACGCTCGTGCTGCGCGCGACTTTCGCACCGTCATTCGAGGGAGTCGGGCCGGAGACGTCGCTTCGTGCGTGGCTTCCGGCGGAAGCGCCCACCGCGGAGGTGGTCGGTTGATCGCGGTTTAGCGGTGGCCCCAACGGTCGGTGCCTGCGACGGTGCGCCCGCTCGCGGCTGTCTCTCCCGGTAAGGAGGAACGATGCGTGCAACTCGATTCATCTTGATGCTGGTGATGGCGAGCGCCTTCGCGTGCGTAGCTGGTTCAGCCGACGCGCGCGTGGGTGCCGCCAAGGCGACGACAATCACGTTCTGGACCGCGTACAGCTCCGACGGGCCGGAGGTGAAGACACTTGAGCAGGTGGTCATTCCTGCCTTCGAGAAGAGCCATCCGGGGATCAACGTCAAGGACGTGACGATCCCGTACGACGATCTCCACCAGAAGCTCGTTACTGGGATCGCAGGCGGCCAGCTCCCTGATCTCGTCCGCTCGGACATCATCTGGGTCCCGGAGCTTGCGAACCTCGGCGTTCTCGCGCCTCTCGATAGGCAGTTGCGGGACTTCAAGTCGATGCGGAAGAAGGTCTTCCCCGGACCGCTCGCGACGAACTACTGGAAAGGGCATTACTATGGCCTGCCGCTCGACACCAACACCCGCATCTGGGTGTACAGCCCGAGGGCGCTCGCCGCGGCTGGCTTCCGTTCGCCGCCAAAGACGTTCAAGCAGCTGCGGTCGATGGCGCTGAAGGCGAAGTCGAAGGGCGTCTACCTCTACGCGGAGAGCGGCACGTCCGGCTGGAACGTCCTGCCGTGGATTTGGTCCGGCGGCGGCAGCCTGACGAACAAGAGTTACACGAAGGCAACCGGCTACCTAAACGGAAAGAAGAGCATTGCCGCGGTCCAGATGCTCGTGAACCTGTACCGCGCCGGAGCTCTGCCGAAGATCATCGTCGATCCCAACGGCGACGTCGGTACCTATGACGGCCTCAATAAAGGCAAGTACGCGTCAATGCTCGATGGGCCGTGGTCGTTTGCGATCTTCGCGGCAGCCTTCAAAGACACGAGGATCGCGGGGGCGCGAGTGCCTGCTGGACCCGGGGGGAGCGTCAGCGTCGTCGGCGGCGAGGACATCGTGATGACGCAGTCGTCCAAGAACAAGGCGGCCGCCACGCAGTTCGTGCGCTTTATGTTGAACCCGTTCGCGCAGACTGCGATGGCGAAGGCCGGGCAGATGCCGGTTCTGAAGAGCTCAAGGGGATGGCTGATCAAGATCCATCCGTACTACGCGACGTACCTCAAGCAGATCGCAAACGCGCGGCCGCGGACTCCGACACCGAAGTGGCCACAGGTGGACAAGATCCTCGAAACGGACGTCGCGAAGGCTTTCCGTGGCGACATGTCAGTCAAGCAGGCGCTGACGGATGCCGCCAAACAGATTGACCGACTTCTCTAACTCCTCCTCCCCTTCCGTCAGGCGCAGCGCTGCGGCGCTGCGCCTGCGGGAGGTCTCACGTTCGAGGATCGGTTTCCAGGAGCGGGCGGCGCCGTACCTCTTTCTCGCGCCGGGTTTCTTCCTGTTTACGCTCGTCGTCCTCTACCCGATCGCCCGCGCGTTCCAGATCAGCCTCTACAAATGGGCCCTCGTCCCGGGCGTCGCAAGCGACTTCATCGGACTGAGCAACTACTCGCGGGCGATCCACGACCCGATCTTCTGGCGTGCGCTCACGAACACCGGCGTTTATATGGCAGTCACCGTTCCGGCTCAAATTGTCATCGGGATGGCGGTGGCTGTTCTCCTCGACGCACGGATGCCGGCACGAGCGTTCTTCCGGACGATCTACTACCTCCCCGTTGTCACGAGCTGGGTCGTCGTCTCGCTCCTATTTCGTTACCTGTTCCTCACCAACGGGGGCCTCATCAACTGGGTGCTGCACGACGGCATGCACGTGACGCCGCACAACGTCGACTGGCTCGGTCAGCGCTGGACGGCGATGGCAGCAATCAGCGTCCTCGGCGTCTGGAAGGGGATCGGCTGGTCGATGATCATCTTTCTCGCTGCTCTGCAAACCGTGCCACGCGACCTCCACGAGGCGGCTGCCGTGGACGGAGCGAGCGCGTGGCGGCGTTTTCGAGCCGTTTCCCTTCCGGCGATCCGTGCGATCGTCGCGTTCGTATTCGTGATGCTGGTCATCGGCGGGTTCAACGTCTTCATCTCTGTGCTCTTGATGACCCATGGCGGGCCGCTCGACGAGACGCAGGTACTTCTGACGTACATGTATCAGCAGGCCTTCTCATTTCTCGATTTCGGTTACGGGTCCGCGATTGCGTTCACGCTGACAATGATCGTGCTTGCGCTTTCGGTTGCGCAGCTGCGCCTGTTTAGACGTCCCGGTGAGGTTGGCTGATGGTTGTCGGCAGCGTCCGGCGGGAGCGCGCGGTGATGTCCGCGCGACTCGCCCTGCTGCTTCTCGGCGCGGCAGTCATGGTCGTGCCGTTCGCATACATGCTTGTGACGTCGTTCAAGCCGAATGCGCTCGTCCTCGAAGTTCCACCGCAATTCATCCCGCACCACCCGACTTCCGCGAACTACGTCCAAGCATGGACGTCGAACAAGTTCGAGCACTACTTCTTCAACTCACTAACCGTCGCGGCAGTGACGACCGCGCTCTCGGTTCTCTTGTCGTCGATGATGGCTTACGCCTTCGCGCGCTTTCGCTTTCCGGGACGGAGGCTTCTGTTCGGATTGCTGCTCATCGGGCTGATGGTGCCGACGATGATGCTGATCATCCCGCAGTTCCTGCTCGCGAAGCACCTCCACCTCCTCGATTCGCTCTCGGGCCTAGTCTTCTTCTACACAGGAGGAACGCTTGCGCTGAACACGTTCCTGCTGCGGAGCTTCTTCCAAGACATTCCACGAGAGCTCGAGGAGGCGATGGTCGTCGACGGCGCCGGGCCGTGGAAGCGCTACCGCAGGCTGATCATGCCGCTCTCGCGTCCGGCGCTTGCAACGGTCGCGATCTTCTCCTTCCTCGCGAGCTGGGACGAGTTCGTGTGGGCGCTGACGATCATCAACGATCCCGATAAGCGCACGTTGCCGATTGCGATTGCGCTCTTCCAGGGTCAGCACTCAACCAGCTGGGGCCTGGTCTTCGCAGCATCGGCAATTGCGGTCGTCCCGGTTATCGCGATTTTCATTGCATTCCAGCGCCAGTTCGTGAGCGGCATCACGTCCGGGGCGTTGAAGGCGTAGTGACGACGGAAAGCCGCGATGGAATCGCTGCTCGCAGCATCGCTGTCCTCAAAGAGGGACAGGCGCGAACCGGCGCGTTCGTCGCAAGTCCGAATTTCCCCGTCTACCGATATGCGTGGCTGCGCGACGGCGCCTTCTGCGCTGCGGCGCTCAACGTGGTCGGCGAGCGTGAGCGTGCGAACGCATTCCACGAGTGGGCGACACGCAGCATCGAATCGAACCGTTCGTTGATCGAGCGTGCGATTGCCGCGCTAGCTGCCGCCGAGCAGCCGAGGCCGGAGACGATGCCTCCCGCGCGCTACACGCTCGACGGGCTGATCGAACGCGACGGGTCCGACCCTTGGCCGAACTTTCAAATCGACGGGTACGGGATCTGGCTTTGGGCCCTCGCCGACCACCTGAGCGGCGAGCCGCCGACGACAACCCAATGCAGAGCGGTCGAGCTCGTCGCACGATATCTGGCGGCGACGTGGCGTGTGCCTTGCTGGAACTGCTGGGAAGAATTCGACGGCGGCGAGCATGCCTCGACGCTGGCTGCGGTATTCGGGGGCCTATCGGCGGCATCGCGCCTGCTCGAGGATGAATCTTGGGCGGTGGAGGCGGGCGGCATCCGGACGGCGCTTCTCGAGAAGTTCCTCCACGGCGACCGGTTCGGACGGGGCGCGACCGATGCACGTCTCGACGGCAGCCTGCTCTGGCTCGCGGTTCCGTTCGGCGTCCTGCCGCACGACGAGCCACGGATCAGGCGGACGGTAGAAGCGGTCAAGGCGGAGTTGACAGGCCCGGCGGGAGGCATCTACCGGTACCGCGGCGACAGCTACTACGGCGGCGGCGAGTGGCTGCTCCTCGCGTCGTCGCTTGTCTGGTACGAGGCCGTCTCCGGCGGAGCCGCGTGGAGCGACGCGCGCGCGTGGGTGCGCGCGCAGGCCGCCCCGAACGGGGATCTTCCCGAACAGGTCGCAACTCACCCACAGGACCGCACGATGGTCCAACCGTGGATCGATCGCTGGGGTCCAATCGCCACGCCGCTCCTCTGGTCGCACGCTATGTACCTAATCGCCGAAGCTGCTCTCTGATCGATGGAGCTGCTGCCGCTCAAGGCGACCTTCTCACCTAAAGAGTCGATCGAAATCGAGCTTCGCGGTGCGCAGGCTCCGACGGAGATCACGCTGTGGCACCTCGACCGCCGGCTCGATGCCAAGAGGACAGAGCATGACGAAATCGTCCGCTTTCAGCCCCAGCCGGTCGGCGGCTACGGCGTCGACGCGGACGGTGCGCAAACAGCGTTCGACGTGCTCGACGACCCACTCGATCGGCCGCGGTACGGGTTCGTCTCACACTACGAAGCGGGACGCGAGACCGCCGGAGTGGTCGACAACATCCGCCGTCTCCACCTGAACGCGACGCAGTTCTACGACTGGATGTACCGCCACGCGCAGCTCCTACCTCGGGAGGAAGAGTTCACCGATGCGCTCGGGAGGCGAATCTCCCTGAACACCGTCCGTCGCCTCGCCAAGGCCGTCCGTGAAGCCGGTTCCCTGCCGATGGGGTACGCCGCGGTCTACGCGATCGGGCGTGAACACTGGGACGAGTGGCGTGGCGACGGTCTCTACCGCGCCGACGGCTCTCCATGGACGCTCGGTGACGATTTCCTCTGGAACGTCGATCCGACCAGCCACCGGTGGCTGGAGCACTTCACGCGGGAGCTCGAGGCGGCGCGCGACGTCGGATTCGCCGGGTTCCATCTCGACCAGTACGGGTCGCCAAAGCGTGCGCTGCGCCAAGACGGCAGTGACGTCGACTTGGCCACGGCGTTCCCTGCGTTGATCGACACGGTCGCTGCGCGCGTTCGAGGAGCGCGTCTAATTTTCAACAACGTCAACGACTTCCCAACTTGGGCGACGGCCGGCACCAACCAAGACGCGACCTACATTGAAGTCTGGGCGCCGCACGACCGCCTCGCACACCTTGCCGAGCTTGTGTCAAAGGCAAAGTCAATGGCGCGTGACAAGCCGGTGATCCTTGCCGCATACCTGTCGACGTATGCCCGAGACGAGCGCGCTGGAACGGCCGCCGAGGAGCTTCAACTCGCGACGGTGTTCTCTCACGGGGGCACGGTGCTCCTCCACGGCGAAGAGGACGCGGCACTGACGGAGGCGTACTACGTCTCGCACAAGCGGCTCGGCCGTGAGAGCCAGGCAACTGCGCGCCGCTATTTCGATTTTGCGGTTCGATACGGCGATCTCCTGTTCGACCCTACGGCGGTCGACGTGACGCGGACCCACACCGGGGGTCAGAACCACGAGGTCAGGATCAAGGCGCCCGTTCGAACGGCGACGGACTGCGAGGCCGGCACGCTCTGGACGCGCGTCGTCCACACGAGTCGTGGCCTGATCATCAGCTTGATCGACCTGTCGTCACAAGACGACGAGCTCTGGGACGCCCCGAAGGCGACGAGCCAGGTCCTCAGCGGCGTCGAACTTTTCGTCGAGCGCTCGGCTGCGTCGGCGCCGCTGTTCCTGTTCGCGGCACCGAACGACGCGCCCAGGCTTCGACCGCTCGATGCGGAGCTTGACGGCAACCACGATCAAGTCGCCGTCCCGCCGTTCCGAACGTGGGCACTCGTCTGGGTCCGCGAAGTGTGATCGTCCACCGGCCGCTCGGTTGCGGCCACCCATACCTCCTCGACCGCGACCAGCGGATTCCCGTGTACCCACTCGCCGGCGACCCGCTCGAGTTGCGTGCGACGACGTCACCGGCGGCGACAGGCGTCAGAGCCGAGCTTGAACGCGACGGCCTGATTTCGCGGCTCGAGGGGACGCAGGAATCAGCACACTCAGACGAGATCGGTCCGTACGCGGCCCCACGCAACGGTGCCGCGCGACATTTCGAGGGGAGTGCGCGAGTGGGCGTTGCCGGTGTCAGCGCGCGGACGAGCTGGCGTGTCGTTGTCGATGGAGCCGACGTTGATCGCCCGTTCCGCTACCGCTTCGTCACCGACGACGGCGAGGCGACGCCGTGGTACGACGTGGTTCCCGCGGTGTGGGAGAGAGGACCGCTGGCGGTCGAACATTTCGGTGAGATCTCGGACGACCTGCGGAGCCGTCTCATCCCGGAGAGCGTCGAATGGCTTCGGGTGGGAGCAGTCAGTCTGCGGGCGCGGTTCAAACTCAGCCTCCGCCACGGGGAGCACGTCGTCGGCTTCGGCGAGCGGTTCAATGCCCTCGACCAGCGCGGACGCGCACTCGACACCGTCGTCTTCGAGCAGTACAAGGGCCAGGGCGCGCGTACCTATTTGCCGACGCCGTTCGCGTACGTCCTCGGCGAGTCCACGTGCGGATTCCATGTCGCGACCAGCCACCGCTGCTGGTTCGACGTCGGCGTGGCCGACGCCGACATTATCGGCGTCGAGGTCGACCTCGACGGCGATGGACGCCTTACGCTCGAGCTCTACGGCGGCGACCCCCGCAAGATCCTGGCGGAGTTCCTGACGCGGCACGGGCCCCCGAAGCTCCCGCCGGAATGGGTGTTCGAGCCGTGGATGAGCAGCAATGAGTGGAACACGCAGAAACGCGTGCTCGAGCAGGTACGGCGAAGCGAGCGCGAGGGGATCCCGGCCGGTGTCATCGTGATCGAGGCGTGGAGCGACGAGGAGACGTTCGTCGCGTTCGCCGATGCGCAGTCCGACGTGCATCCGGACGGATCGCCGCACCGACTCGGTGACTTCACCTTCCCGCCCGACGGCGCCTGGCCCGATCCGAAGGCGATGGTCGACGAGCTGCACCGCCGCGGCGTGAGGGTGCTGCTCTGGCAGATCCCGCTCGTCAAAGCGGACCCACCGCCCGCAAGCCAGGCAGCTGCCGACTGGGAGGCGATGATCGCGCGCGGGTACCAGGTCCGCCAGGAAGACGGTTCGGCGTATCGCAACCGGGGCTGGTGGTTTCCGCGCTCGCTGCTCGTCGACTTCACGAACGAAGAGGCGCGCGCGTGGTGGCTTGCGAAACGGCGTTACCTCGTGGGCGAGCTCGGGATCGACGGGTTCAAGACCGACGGCGGTGAGCACGCGTGGGGGAGGGATCTCCGCTACGCGGACGGGACGCGCGGAAGCGAGACGAACAACCGGTATCCGGTGTTGTATGCGGCTGCATACCACGAGCTCTTCGCGCACGCGGGCCGCGAGGGAACAACATTCAGCCGCGCCGGCTTCACCGGCTCCGCCGCATACCCCTGTCACTGGGCAGGAGACGAAGATTCGACGTGGGAGGCGTTTCGCGCGTCGCTCACGGCCGGCATCACCGCCGGGGCCAGCGGAATCTTCTTCTGGGGATGGGACCTTGCCGGCTTTTCCGGCGAGCTCCCGCCCCCCGAGCTCTATCTCCGTGCTGCGGCGGCTGCGTGCTTCTGCCCGATCATGCAGTACCACTCGGAGTTCAACGAGCACGGGCGGCCGTCACGCGACCGGACCCCTTGGAACATCGCGGAGCAGACGGGCGACGCTCGCGTCATCCCGATCTACAGGCGTTTCGCGACGTTGCGGACACGGCTCATCCCATACTTGGCCGAACAGGCACGGCTATCGGTGGCGCGAGCCGCGCCCCTCATGCGCGCGCTCTTCTTCGAGTGGCGCGACGACGAGCGAATCTGGGACTTCCCTCTCCAGTATCTGCTCGGAGACGAGCTACTCGTCGCGCCGGTGACCGCGCCTGGGATTACGACGATGAGGCTCTACGTCCCTTTCGGTGAATGGGTCGACGCATGGCGCGACGAAGTCGTCATCGGCCCGACGCCGATCGAGCGCGACGTTCCTCTCTCGGAAATCCCGGTCTACGTACGTGCGCGGGCCCGCGAGCAGCTTGTGACGCTGTTCTCAGGGATCGAGGAACCGCCAATGATTACCGACGTGCTCTCGCGAGACGAGTTATGTCCGTCGAATCACCGGGACTTACCCGAGCCGCCGCCGTAGGTCGACCTGGTGCAACAGCGTCAACTGCGCATTGACGGCGTGAACGACACGCTCGCGCTGATCGTGGCCCCAAGATGCTGAGTCAGTCATTTCCGCCCCGGCCGGCAGGCCCTTCAGGCCGTCGCCCTGTCTGCTCGCTTATATGTACACGCGCGCGGGATCGAGTAGCCGGCTCACACGGCTCGTTCTTCGAAGCTATGTGCGAGGCCCGAGGTTGCCACTCGTGACACCGTGGGTGCGTAGCGCCTCGGGCGCCATCCCTGCAACCTGTCCCCAAAACCTGTCCCCAGTTCGGCGAGCCTCCACTCACGCAGCACACCGCTATCGGTTGGCCTTTGTTCAAGCGGGTTCTGCCGGGCCGCCAGTCTCACGAGATCGTCAATGCCCTCCCCGCCAGGGAGGTGCTCCGTCGTCTCGGCCAACGTGTCGATTTGCAGGCACTTTCTCGGCGACTAGCGATCTTCAACGGCTGTCCCGTGGCCTACAGGGAAGTGCTCTGCGGTATCGCCTCAGACAACAGAACTAGGCGATTTGCAGGTATTTCCTCTGACTGAGAGCCCTCTTCCGGACTCGAACCGGAGACCCCCTCCTTACCATGGAGGTTCTGGGGCGGTAACGGCGGGCACGGCCGGGCAATCGCGGCCACGATTTTCCTGCAAATTGCGTCTTCACGGTGTGTCTTGGGTGTCCGCGAGTGCCCGCGCGTGCCCAACCTGATGTACCCGTCTCGTACCCGCGGAGTGTTGTCTGTTCTCAAAACCGTTAACGAACTGGGCGGCGAGAAATGTGCGCCGGTTCTGAGCTAACGCTTCGCGTC
>Ga0137369_10006786_pt1 | contig 11538 bp, 14 predicted proteins | sample SagtaG_12_FD_104918 | JGI IMG/M metagenome (GOLD analysis project Ga0137369, IMG submission 104918) | Vadose zone soil microbial communities from Sagehorn Ranch, Mendocino, California, USA - Sage1_L_113_16 metaG | ecosystem: Environmental > Terrestrial > Soil > Vadose zone | place: USA... | reverse complement strand
GCGCACGTCGTCGATGGCGATGACGAGCGCTCCCTGGATCCAGAACACTCCGGCCAACGCGATGAGGGCTCCGACAAACGCACCGACCCAGCCGAGCAGGACGACGAGCAGCAGCGCAAACAGTGAGATGAAGACGTAGACGACGAACGCGATCGGGATGAGATGGCGCCAGTGCGCCTTGTACAGCTCCCATGCCTGTCCGATGACCGATCCTGCCGAAAGCACGCGGACAGGTTAGATCAGGCTAAGGCGGATTCGCGCGAAAAGCTCCATGAGGCGGTTGAGGGTGCCGTCGAAGCGCTACTCGCGCTTGAGCGCGAACGGGTCACACCGGGAGCGACAGCGTGACACCCGACGCGATCCTCGAAGCGATGGCCCAGGTGCCGATCCCCACGCCCGAGGAGCCGGCCCTCGTCAGCCCCACGAAGACGAACCTACGGCGCGTAGGCCAATTCAGTCTCACCGACGCCACCCACCGCGACCGGGCGATCTCGAACAACGCGAAGCGCGTCCTCGGCTTCTCGATGAACTATCCGAAGCTGAACCCGAGTCTCACCGACTTGGAGGAGGTGGCGCGGCTCAACCGATCCGATGCCGCCGACGCGCAGGACGAGCTTGAAGAGGCCGGCATCGTCCGCTACGACCGGCCGAGGTTCGATCCACGAAGGCACGAGTCGAACCGCATCGTCGCGATCCGCGCGGACGCCGACCCGTTCCGCGAAGAGAACCAGGGCAGGACGACGAGCGTGCCGCCCGACGTGATGCGGAAGCTCCCGCGCGGCCAGAAGCACACGCCGATCCTGCCGTTGGCGACCATCTGGCTAGCGCAACAGCAGCTTCGCCGCGGAGGCATCCACGGCGCGCGCGACGTAGCACGCGCCATCTTCGGCCTCGACGCCGATGCAGCCCGCAGGCTCTTCAACACGCTCGGCTCGACAGTCCTCGTGGACGAAGGCGACGGCGTACTCTCGATCCCAGGCGTCATCAAGCCCATCGACCCGGCTACCGGCGAGCCGCGAGAAGTGGACAAGAGCAAAACGCCGACCCTGATCCAAGTGGTCATCGGAGCCGACCTCTCGCTCCCCGTCCTGGCTAACGAGGCCGAGGAGAACAAGATCACCGTTCTCCTCGATCAGTTGCCGCCGATCATCGCCGAGTGGGCGGTAGTAGCCGCGACCCTCGACCCGAGGAACTACGCCCACGCGCTTGAGCAAGGCGTCCCGGCAGGAGCCGTGATCGACGCCCTCTCGCGCTTCAATGACGACCCCCCGCTCGCCTTCGGAACGGGTGGAATGTACGTCGAGCTATCGCTCGACAAGGACTATCTTCTGGCCGCGATCCGCCACGGAAGAGGCAGTTGGACGGCCGTCCGAGCGGAACCGCATGAACAAGCCGATTCAGAGGCCGCGGCGCGAGCAGGCCACCCGAACGGCGCGAGCAGGCCACCCGAACGGCGCGAGCAGGCCACGGAAGTACTTAGTACCTCTTACCCCGTACCTCAAGTTACGAGCTTCGCTCGTGAAGTAGAAGAAGAACCTCAGGATCAGACCTCCGACAACGGCCCGGAGAGTAGAAGCGAAGAGCTTGCTATTGAAGGAAGATCAGCCCCTCTGGACAAGCTCCCGCGGAGCTATTCGAGTCTCGTCCTTCTCTTCGGCGAAGGACTCCCGAGCAACGTCATCGGCGACGTTGCGCGTACAGTCGAACATCTCGCCCAGGCTCAATGCGACACCAGGCTCACGGTAGAGCAGCTTGGAGCCGTGGACACCCGTCTTCGAGACATTCTGACCGAACGCGCGGAGTACCCGAACAGCCACGCCGACCGCTACGCCCTGGCCCGCTCTGCGATCAAGCGACTCGCGACCGACGACGAACTGCACGAAGCTCTAAAGCGCCTGCGCCCACCGAGCGACCTCGGCCTTGGCGACCTCTTCGACGGCATCGGCGAGTAGCCCCAGAACGCCGTAGAGCCTCGCGTGGAGGCTCTACCTGGACAGAGTTACCACGGGCCGCGGCTTTGATGCACTCTCCGAAAGTTCCGCGACCAGCCTGGCGGGCCGACACGAATGATACCGCCAGACCAGGACGTTCTCGGAGGGAGTCGGGGACGGTTTTGGAAGCTCGATCCTACTTGTCGAACGCCGACCGCTTGCCGAGTGTGGCAGGGGTGGCCGTGACGCCCGGAAGTCGCTCAGGCATGGGTGATTTTTCGATTTTTCATATGGCAGATCGACTTGGCCGGTTTTACGGAGGCGACCCCGCCCGTCCGAAACGGCTTGCGGGCCGAAACCTCACGCCTTGACGGCGAAAACGAGCGTCTACGACGGTTCGGCTGCGCCTCGCTTTACCGCAAAATAGCAGGGACTTTGTGGCCCGCACTCAGGTCTTGATTCTCAGATGTGTCGCCGGGTGAGGCAAAAGGAAGCAGAGATACATAGACAACACCGGGGTAGGTACTTCAAGCGGCGAAACCTGACGAACCAAGCGCCGCAGCGAGGGCGAGGACGGGGGAGGCAGGACTACCTCGGAATCCCCCAGTCAAGGATGCTGCCCTACCACGTTGAACTATCTGCAAGTGATAGCGCATGGCGAAGGGTCAGCCTGCCGACACGACGCCTCCCCGCTACGCAACCTCGGCCCATCAAGTCAGCACTACCCCGATGACATAACAAGCAGGATGGGCCTCGTTGCTCCACTCGCCTCCTCGTTCGCCTTCGGCTCGCTCGTCGGCACCACCGTCCTGCTCCTCTCCTCTCCCTCTCCTGGCCGCGCTCCGCGCGGCGAAGCTGCCGGTGAGGAGGCTATGACACCCAGGCTCCTGCTCTTCCGAGCCTTGTCTCGCCGAGTCTGCGGCTGAAGTCTGAATTACTTGATGACTGTCTGCCCGACAAGCAGGAGCATAACGGCCCGCTCCGTCTGCGTTCGCCCGACCCTCGAAAGCACAGCAAAGGGGCCAGATCGCAGGAAGTAGTCGGGGCAGCAACGTCGTCGGCGTCCTCATGTTCATCTAGTCGAACTCCGCTCCGCGTGCCGTCAAACCGCTCCTAGTCGGGCAGGGCAAAAAGCCCAGCCCAGGAGTGGAGGGAGTCCAGAGTGACAGCAGCAGCGAGAGGAAGCGTGAGAGCAGCTATTGACGCCGCTCGCCGCGCTCAGATCGACTGGAGCCGGGAGCCGCGCTGCTCAGGTTGCGGAGTCGAGCTTCGAGACGCCATCTCGGAGCTGCCGCGCTACGTGGCCGGCTGCTACGCCTGCACGGATCGTCGCATCACTCGCCACGCTCGAACCCGCAAGCTCGTCCAGCTCGCCTTCGACGTGGACACGAGCGGCGCCCTCCAGGTTGCAGCGTGAGTCGCCGCGACTACATCGCCACGGCCGCGATCCTGAGGGACGCCGACCTCACAGCCGAGCAGCGCGAGGAACTCGCCCGCCGCTTCGTGACGATGTTCGCTGACAATCCGCGCTTCTCGCCGAGCCGTTTCCTCGCGGCTGCGCTGCCGGAGGACTCGACCCACTAGCACGAACTTCACCCGCACCGCCGAGAGGGTCGCCTGCCAGCGGCCCTCTCTTTGCCCCGCCGCCGCCCCTCGTGCAAGCTTTCCGGGCTAAAGCCCATTCGCCTCATTCTCGGCGCGGACCGCCTCGACCGTCTGACCCGGTTCCCATCTGCGGTCCGGCTCCGACGGTCGCATGGCAAGTAGCCGTTCGATCTGTTCCCGACCATGCGGGAACTCGATCCGATAGCTGATACAGCACGTCGAGCAAACGGCCCGGTCGCGATCGGGCCAGACGCCGAAATAAGTTGATTCATCGCGCGGACAAGGGGCCATCCACTGCCCTCCACTGATCTGCGCCTTCACCGATTCCTCGCTTTGGATGATCTCCCGGCCGACCATCTTCTCGGCGTACAGTCGCTCATATGTCTCGACCTCGTCCTTCGTCCGGAGACGAAAGGCGTGGCGTTGATCGGTAACGCCGTCGGGTAGGTCTAGCTCGTCGTCCTCGTAGTACCGCAGCGGCACAGCGCGATCGGCGAGCCAACGGCCGCCGAGGAACGCCGACGCGCCAAGCGCACCGACGCAAGCGATCGCCACGAAGAGCCAAACGGCTGCGAACCCCGCCAGGTGGCCAGCCAGCTGGAGCAGGAAACCTCCTCCAATGAGGAAAATGCCAGCACGGACACGCGCTTGTTCTCGTTCACGAATGAGGACGACCCAGAAGTTCGCCCCGTAGTAGCTCAGCGCTTCCTGACGGTTTTCTCCTGGTGTGCGGCCCAGGACTGCAAACGCCACGAGAACCGCGCCGGCGATATCGAGCGAGAGACCGAGGACGAACAGCCAACGCACCACCGAAAGAGTATTTGCCGCCGCGGCGTGACCCGATCCAGAGCGAGCCGCTCGCACAGAGCGGACGCCCTTGAACAGCCCTGCCAGGAGTCATACGCTGGACGACCAGCGTGACGCGAGCCTTCACCACCCTAGCCCTGACCACAAGCCTCGTCTTAGCAGGCTGCGGAGCCGAGGACACGGCAGCGCCGACCGAACCGCAGGCACCACCGCCCGTCACAACCGCTGAAGAGACGACGACCGCTGCAGCGACGACGACGACCGCTGAAGCGACGACGACGGAGAAGAAGAAAAAGCGACAGAAGAAGCGAAGTGGAGCCGGGGGTTGGAGCGAAGCAATCGTCCCCGGCTACACGACCAGCAAGGCAGATGTGTACCGGCTGGCCCGCGAACTTTGCGGCGTTTTCACGCCTGCTCAGGTTGCAAAGGAGTACAACACCAGCCGCGACCCCTTCTCAGCAGCCGAAGGCTACGCGAAGGGCTACCAGGACCCCTTCGAGCAACCGGCGCTGGAAGGTTGTCTAGCGGGGTTCAAGTGATGCCTACCGCACTCGACAACGGCATCCGAAGCCCACGCGAGCTTCTCGCCAGCGTCGTCCGGCGAGTCGTCTTGGCGCTTAAGCGGCAGTAATCGCTCCGCCCCTGCGCTGAAGCGAGTCAGCCTCGCTCACGCTGTCTCGCACGACGCCGATAATGCGTACGCAGTGCCTTCCCTGCGAGACAAGCGCCGCGACAATCTCATCAAAGAGGCGCGGCCTGCCCTGACGCCAGGCGAGGAGGTACTAGACGCGACGTTAGGGATGATCCAGGTTCGGCGGTTGGGCAGCGACACCAGTCGAAGCGGTGTCATCCTCGTCACTGACCGGCGTGTCGTCCTGTTCACAAAGAAGCTCGGCGGCTATGACGTGCAGGACTTTGCGTACGGCCTGCTCTCGTCCGTTGATCACAAACGCGGGATGACTTCTGGCAGCCTCAACCTGGCTGCGGCGGGCGACCGCACGCACGTGAGGATGATTCACAAGGATGACGTGGAGCGCATAGCGCGGCTGATTCGCGACCGGATGGCGCTCGCCCACACGAGCGCGGAGGCGTCAGCAATTACGGCTTCTGCGCAGGTCGAAGACCCGTCGAAGGCGATCCGCGATCTCGCTGCGTTGCGAGACGATGGGCTGATTACACCCGAGGAGTTCGAAGCCAAGAAGAAACAGCTTCTCGGACTTTGACCCTTCGCAGCCCCAGCGACTGCGAGAGGCCTTCGAGCGGAGACCGTGAGCGAATATGGCTTCTTCGGGAGGCGTCCCGGACGCGAGCTTACTTAGTCGTCAGCACCCATCACGAAGCGCCCGCTCAATCCGTTCGAGGCGAGCGGAGATCTCCCGAAGCTCTTCCCGCAACTCCTCCGGCCTCTCGTCCTGCTTCACGAACGTTGCAGCGACAGCCGCCGTGAGAAGCGCAAAGAAGCCGATGCCGACCAACATCACAACGGCGGCGACGATGCGGCCAGCGACAGAATGAGGCACCACGTCGCCATAGCCGACAGTCGTCACCGTGGCGAGCGCCCACCAAATGCCGTCCCAGATCGAGCCGACCCCCTCAGAGTCCACCATCGCAACGGCAGAGCCAGCAACGACAACAAAGAGGAGGACGAGAACTACCACGTAACGAAGCCCGGACGGACTGAACAGCATGCGCGCCGCGACCAGCGCACGAGCGCCGAGAAGGCCGAGCCGGACGAACCGAAGGAGTCGAAGGAGTCGCAGCGCTCGCGCGCTTTGCAGGAAGGCAGGCGTGAGCGGAACGCTGACGACGACGATGACGGCATCGAGCCAGTGAGTACGCAGCGTCCGCAAGCGGTTGCTCGCCACCGCCAAGACGAAGGCAAGCTCCGCGGCGAAGCCAACCCAGATCACGATGTTCAGGGCAAACGCGACTGTTTGTAGCGCGTCGGAAGAAGCCTCCTCCAAGACGATGGCGGGAACGACGAGCAGCGCGAGAACGAGGATCATCGGTTCGGCCCGATGATGGATTCGACCGTTCGGCTCCTCGGAGTAGAAGTCGCGCACAGGCGGTAGTTCGCTCCCCCGATAGCTCCCCCTCTCGCCGCCGCCCTCCCCGCAAGCGTTCCCGCTTCGCACCTGAGCGCACTGACGCCGCAAGAAAGCTGCCTCGCCCCTACTCCTATTAGAAGGCAAATGACCGCCGCAGTCATAAGGTGAGTGCGCCCAGGGACACGCATGGCAGAAATCCCCCCGCAACGCCCGTCCAGGCTCCGGTCCTTCTGGACGGCCCGCTCCCGCAAGGGCAAGTTCGCAATCGTCGTCGGAGCGGTCGTTCTCGCCCTCGTCGCAATCGGCTACGCGGCGCCGCCTGAGAGCGATGACGCGACCCAAGACGTGCCGACGACGGCGACCAGCGAGCAGGCGACCACCGAAGGAACGACCGAAGCCGAGACGACGACCGAGGCAGAACCCCCGCTGCTCGTCGCCAACGTGATTGACGGCGACACGCTCGACCTCGACAACGGTGACCGAATCCGCCTCGTACAGATAGACGCGCCTGAAGGAAAAGGAGAGTGCTACGGCAAGAAGGCGGGGAGAGTGCTTCGACAACTCCTTCCGGTTAGCACCGAAATTCGCCTAGAGGCCGATCCCAATTTGGACGACGTGGACAGGTACGGACGGCTCCTGCGTTACGTCTTCAACGGGGAACAGAACGTCAGCCTCGTCCTCGTTCAGAAGGGTGCAGCCAGCGTCTGGTACTTCAACGGCGACAAGGGCCGCTATGCCAAGGAACTACTAAGGGCGGCGAAGCGTGCCAGCACCGCACGCCGGGGAGCGTGGGGAGCGTGTGAAGCGAAGCTCGACCCGATGAGAGCATTTCGGACTCAGCCAAAGCGCAACGAGCCAAACCCTGTGACGCCCGCGCAGGAGGGCTGCGAACCGGGCTACAGCCCTTGCCTCCCGATCACGGGAGACCTCGATTGCCCCGACATCGAGGCGATGGGGCTTGCCCCCGTCACCGTGACCGGGAGTGACCGCTACAGGCTCGACGGAGACGGCGACGGGACGGGTTGCGAGTAGCCGTCTGACGCCGCCCTTTCCGCAAGCCTTCCCGCTCCGGTTCCACCCTACGGCTAGACCGTCCCAGCCGTGCCGTATCCTTCTATGTGACATAGCAGCGCGCCCCGAAGCGGAGAGCCGTCGCACAGCGACAGCGGACACCGTCAAGGAGCGAAGCCCAAGGTTCGCGCCGCATCAATCCCCGCATGGGAGCGCGACTTGGCACGCAAGAACTCAAAGGCACGCGATAAGCTCGAATCCGAGGCGCTGCAGCGCGCGACGGATCAAGCCGTCGCCGACCTTGCGGCGGCGCGAGCCGAAGCCGCCGAAGTAGAGGAAGCCGTCGAAGAGGCCGAGAGCGCCGACGGAAGAGACTTTGCGACCGGCGCTCCGGCACCAGGAGCCACGAGCGAATACGACAAGTGGCTGACGGCGAACGGACTCGGCGACCACGGATTCTCGATGACCACTCCGCGCGAGAAGATGCTCGACCTCTATAGAGCGGCCGAGCGCAGACGTGAGAACGCGAAACATGCGCCGACCGAAAAGAGCCGCGAGAAGGCACGCGCGAACGCCGACGCATTTGAAGCGCAAGCCGATGCGATCCGGCAGACGCTCCCGGAATTCCAGCCCTTTATCAACGGAGATCCGATTCTCCGCGGCCCCTCCTGCCCGTACTGCGACGTAGGCGAATTCCCAGATGCATCCGCACTCTGGGATCACCGCCTCAATTCCTGTCCCCATCCCTGATCCATCACCGAAAGGAATCCGACCATGAACGACACCGAGTACGCCGCATTCGCTTCAGAAGTTCTAGGCCGTCCAGTTGCGGCCAACGACCAGTTCTCCTACGACGACCTCCGTCTCATCAGAGCAGCGGAGACCGAGCGAGAGATCGCCGAGCGCGAAGAACGTGCCGCCGCCGAAAAGGCGGAAGCGGAGCGCCAGAAGAAGCTCGAAGCCGATCCGCTGTTCGAAAGACGAGCGCGCGCTGCCCAGCTTCGCGAAGAGCGAGAAGCCCACGAGCAGAAGAAACGTGACGCCATCGAACTCGTGAACGCTGAACATCGCGACCAACTACCGGGCGACGCCTCCGAGCTTGACGAAGCCGAACTCTTCAAGCTCGCGTACGGCGAAGGAGCCGACGATTTCATGGCCCTCGCCGACGACGTAGACGCCAACGCGCGAGCAGCCCTCGCGCCACGCGGGAAGACCGAGGCCGAGATCACGGCCGATATGTACCGCGCGCGTGACGCCCGCGAGAAGGCCGCATTCGACGCCCTCCATAACGACACCGAAGGGAACGACTGATGACCACCGCAACGAAAACGAAGTACGAACCTCGTGATGTACCCGCCAGCGGCAGCGACCGCAGCAGGTTCATGCTCCCGAGCGGCCCAGGAGGAGTCAACAACCCTCCGGCCGTCACCGCGCTCACCTGCTACTCGACGCTACTCCAAGAACGACGAGCCGAGTCGAACACGGTCGATACCTCCCGCCTGATCTCCTGGAAGAAGGTCGTCCAGGTCGAAGATCAGCACGTCCTCATCCACGGAGGAGAAATCCGAGTCGTTCCGGCGTCTGAGCAGAGATTCGGTGACGGGAAGATGAGGGGCAAGCCTGCCGAGATCGGCGGAGCTTTCCTGGACGCGATCCTGCTCGATCAGACGCACTTCGACTCGGCGAGGCAGAGCGAGATCGAAGAAGCAGCGCGACTCTTCGCCGAGCAAGAGCAGCTTCGAGGAAACGATCTTCGACGCCTCAATCAGTTGATCGCCGCGATCGTCCTCGTCAAGAACGGCGTGACGCAGAACATCAACCCGTGGGAGCTTCCGTGACGCACTACGACTCCCCAGACGGACTCGGCAAAGCACCGAAGCCCGAGCGGCCCGAGCGTCCCAAGCCGCCAGCACACGAGTACGTCCCCGCGACGGGCTTCCCCGTCCTCGTGGATGGAGAAACGGTGTACCTCCGCAACGAGTCCAGCGCCGAGGGCGTGGGCATCCTCACTGACGCCGAGGGAAATCGCTACCGAGGAATCGGCAAAGGCCGAGCCGAGCGCATCGTCGCCTCGCCCGCTCGTTGACCACTTCAGCAAGGGCTATCTACAGGGACCGAGGAGGCCGAGGTCGAGAAATCCCTGCTCAGCGAGTCCGTCCGACTGGGCTGAGAAAATGTACGTATGAACAACACGCCAGTTCTTATCCCGCCCGAGGAGAAGGCCGAGCTTCAGGCGCTCGCCGAGAAAGCCGGAGTTTCGCTCGGCTTTGCGATGCGCGAAGGCGCGCGTCTCCTCCTGCTCGCTCGTCTAGCGGAGCCACCCAAGCGAGGCCCTAAGTCCAAGGAGCAGATGGCCGCGTAGAGCGGCCTCAAAAGAGAAGCGCCCCGGCAGGGCGCTTCCCGAGGCCAAGGAGATCGTCCCTCCGATGACCACAACTCCAAAAACTGTACACCCCGACTCGGCCAGAGAACGCCGCGCCGCTCTCATCGCCCGCGTGAGCCACGAGGAGACGCAGGAGGCAGCACGCCAGATCGCCGCTGTTCGCGCGCTCGCTGCCGACGATTACCCGAAGCTCAAGACCGACGAATATTTCGTAGACGGAAGCGCGACCACGCACACCATCTACGAGCGCCTTCCCGACCTCATCGAGAAGATCGAGCTTGGCGAGTACGAAGTCGTCATCGCGGACGAGCAGAGCCGCCTCGTGCGCGGAACATCATCAGTCGAGTGGGCGCGCTTCCAGGCCCTCTGCGCGCTCGCGGGAACGACGATCCACACCCGCCTTGAAGGCGTTCTCGCGCCCGACGACGAGACGGGCGAACTCATCGGCTTCCTCCGCAACTGGCAGAACCGAGGAGAAATCCGTCGCCTACGGCATCGCACAAGCGATGCCAAGGCCGAGCTTGCCCGGAATGGAAAGTGGCATCACGGCCCGCTTCCGCCAGGGCTACGCCGCGAGGAAGACGGCGCGATCACTAAGACGAGCGACCTCGCCCCGATCATCGACGGGTTCCGCCGCTTCGCCGACGAGAACGTCAGCTACCCGCAGCTTCGGAGACTCCTCACCGACGCTCTCGGCGAAGCCACCGTGCGCGGCCACAAAGTCCGCCCTGATCCGAAGGACGACCTCATCTACGGCACGACGATCCGAGGATGGCTAGACAATCCGCTCTACAACGGACGCATCCTGCACAACGGCGAAGAAGTTTCGCGCTGGACGGACGATCCGCCCATTCCCCACGACCTCTGGCAGCGCACGCAACGCCGCCTCGTTCACTTCTCAAAGACGCGCACGCGTGAGGCTGGCTCATGGCCCTTCCGGGGCATCGCCAAGTGCGGCATCTGCGGCGGGCGAGTGCGAGAGGACGGGCGCACCTACAAGACGGGGAGGCGCTACGTCTATCTCCGGTGCGACACGAAGGGATGCAACGAGGTTCGCCTGGACTCGGAGCCGTTCGAAATGACGTTCTGCCTCCACCTTCTCGGCATCAGTCACGCACTCCACCACATCCTCGACACCGACCCCGCCTACGGCGTTACAAAGGCCGAGGGACGCACGCTCGCTGAGGTAGAGAAGATCATCGCCAAGACCGACGCGAAGGTCGCCCGCTTGGACGACCTCTACGCCGACGAACGCATCGACCGGGACGACCCGCGCTACATCGCTGCACGCGACCAACTCGCCGCCGCAGAAGCGGAGCGGGAGCGCATCGTAGGGAGACGGAAAGACGCACGCGAGGAGCTTCACGACCTCGCAGAGACGATCCGCTCGTTCTGGCACCGGACGCCAGAGACGGCAGTCGCCCTCGCCTGGCTCGGCGGCGATCCCGAGGAGAAGCGCGAGCTTGTGCAGCGCACGCTCGCCCGACTAACGATCTACCCCGACCGCCTGACCTTCGACTTTCGCCTTGATCTTCCGAACAGCATCGTGATCGACCGCCCGTACCTGTTCGAGCGGAAAAAGCGCCTTTCCCGCGCGGCTTTTGACAAGAACCAACCGTTTTCGCGCGAAGACAGGTTAGATCACGCCGCTGCAGCCGCCCAATCGCCGTAGAGCGAGAGGTAGCGGCCCGCGCGCGCGAGCAGCTCTTCGTGGGTGCCTTGCTCGACGACGCGCCCGTGCTCGAGCACGACG
>Ga0137369_10006783_pt1 | contig 11540 bp, 10 predicted proteins | sample SagtaG_12_FD_104918 | JGI IMG/M metagenome (GOLD analysis project Ga0137369, IMG submission 104918) | Vadose zone soil microbial communities from Sagehorn Ranch, Mendocino, California, USA - Sage1_L_113_16 metaG | ecosystem: Environmental > Terrestrial > Soil > Vadose zone | place: USA... | reverse complement strand
GAACCCGAAACCGAGCTTGAGCATCGAAAAGCGGTGCAATCCGCAGTGCGAATAAACGTACAATTTTACCTTATCAGCGGTGGCCGCCGCAGCCATCTCGGCTGCATAAGCATAGAAGCCGGAGATCGCCACGATGGCGGCGTGGAGAATCCGCTTCCCGAACCGCCGTCAGCGCGGCTATGATCGCGGTCCGCGCGTTCTGCGGTCACAACTCCGTTGGGCCGCCGTGGCGCGCCACGCATGGAGTGAGGATGAACTCCTTTTTCACGCTTCCGCACGCTGTTCTCGCGGCCGCAGCGCTATCGAGCGTGACGGCGATCGCACAGCCGATCAAGCTGGGCGAGCTCAACAGCTACAAAACCTTTCCAGCCTTTCTCGAGCCGTACAAGAAGGGCATGGAGCTCGCGGTCGAAGAGGTCAACGCCGGCGGTGGCGTGCTCGGCCGCCCGCTGGAGCTCATCACGCGCGACGACAACGGCAACGCAGGCGACGCGGTACGCGTGGCCGAAGAGCTTTTGACGCGGGAGAAAGTCGATGCGCTGATGGGGACATTCTCTTCCGCCGTTGGGCTTGCCGTGGCCGATTTCGCGCGGCAGCGGCGTGCGTTCTTCCTCGCCGCCGAGCCGCTGACCGACAAGATCGTCTGGGAAAGCGGCAACAAGTACACCTTCCGCCTGCGACCGTCGACGTATATGCAGACGGCAATGCTCGTACCCGATGCGGTGCGCCTGAACAGGAAACGCTGGGCGATCGTCTACCCGAATTACGAATACGGCACGGCGGCGACGGCCGCGTTCAAGCAGCTGATGATCGCGCGCCAATCAGCGGCGATCGAGTTCGTCGAAATAGCGGTTCCGCTCGGCAAGATCGACGCCGGACCGGTCGTGCAGGCGCTGCTCGAGACCAAGCCCGACGCCATCTTCTCGTCGCTGTTCGCGGCGGATCTCGCCAAGTTCGTACGCGAAGGCGAGTTGCGCGGGCTGTTCCGGGATCGGCCCGTGGTCAATCTGCTCGCCGGCGAGCCGGAATATCTCGATCCGCTGAAGGACGAGGCGCCGGTGGGCTGGTATGTCACCGGCTATCCCTGGTCGGCCATCACCACGCCCGAGCACAAGCGCTTCCTCGACGCCTATCAGGCGAAGTTCAAGGACTACCCGCGACAGGGCTCCGTCGTCGGCTACAGCGCCGTGATGAGCGTCGCCGCCGCGATGCGCAAGGCGAAATCGACCGATGCCGAAAAGCTCGTCGCGGCGATGAAAGGTCTCGTCGTCGACACGCCCTTCGGCAAGGTGACCTATCGAGCGCTCGACCATCAGTCGACGATGGGGGCGTACGTCGGGCGAATCGCTGTCAAGGACGGCAAGGGCGTGATGGTCGACTGGAAGTACGCCAACGGCGCCGACTATCTGCCCTCCGATGACTGGGTACGCGCGCATCGCCCTCCGGATTAGCGCAGCAATCGTAGAAGGGCCGAATTCATTCGGCCGCGGCGCTCCGCGAAGTGCTGCGTACGAATAAATTCGCACCTACGTCGCTGCTGCATGCGAGTCTCCGCGTGAGCCTCTCCGCCCTCCTCATCCAGCTCGTCAACGGCCTTGCCGGCGCGTCATCGCTGTTCCTCGTTGCGGCGGGGCTGTCGCTCATTTTCGGCGTCACGCGGATCGTCAACTTCGCGCACGGCTCGCTTTACATGCTGGGCGCCTACATCGCGTACAGCGCGATCGGCCGCTTTGGCACCACGATTCCCGGCTATTGGATCGCGGTGCTCGCAGCCGCGCTCGCCGTCGGCGCGATCGGCGTACTGATCGAGCTGCTGCTGCTGCGGCGCATCTACCAAGCGCCGGAATTGCTGCAATTGATCGCGACTTTCGGCGTCGTGCTGATTATCGAGGATGCGACGCTTGCTCTCTGGGGCCCCGAGGATCTGCTGGGGCCTCGCGCTGCAGGCTTCAAAGGCGCGATCGAAGTCGCCGGCCGAGTGCTGCCGCAATACGATGCGCTGCTGATCGGCATCGGACCGGCGATTCTGCTCGCGCTGTGGTGGCTTCTCAAGCGCACGCGCTGGGGCATGCTGGTGCGCGCGGCGACCGAGAACCGCGTGATGGTGCAAGCGCTGGGCGTCAATCAGGCATGGCTGTTCACGAGCGTGTTCTTTCTCGGCGCGCTGCTCGCGGGCCTCGCGGGGGCGCTGCAGTTGCCGCGCGAATCGGCCAATCTGGCGATGGACCTCTCGGTGATCGCCGAAGCGTTCGTCGTCACCGTCGTCGGCGGCCTGGGCTCGATTCCCGGCGCCTTCATCGCCGCGCTTTTGATCGGGCTCGTCAAGGCGGTTTGCATCGGCCTGGGTCAAATCGAGCTGGGCAGCGTCGTCGTCGCTTTCCCTAAGCTCACGCTGGTCGCCGAATTCGTCGTGATGGCGGTCGTTCTCGCGGTCAAGCCGTACGGACTCCTGGGCAGCGTAACCGCGGCGCCGCCGAGCACATCGGTCACCGAGCACCGCGCGCTGGTGAGGCCGCCGGGCCGCCGCAGCCTCATCGCCGCGCTCGCGACAATCGCGATCGCCGCGCTGCTGCCGGCGATCGGCGACGAATACGATCTCGTACTTGCGACCGATGTGCTGGTGTTCGCTTTGTTCGCGGCCAGCCTGCAATTCATGCTGGGTGTGGGCGGCTTGGCATCCTTCGGGCACGCCGCGTATTTCGGGCTTGGCGCCTACGCGGCCGCGCTGGCGGTGAGGCACGGCGTCGCGATGGAAGCTGCCGTCGCCCTCGCGCCTGCCGCGGCGCTCGCCGGGGCGCTCGTCTTCGGCTGGTTCTGCGTCAGGCTGTCGGGTGTGTATCTCGCGATGCTCACGCTCGCCTTCGCCCAGATCGTATGGTCGATTGCGTTCCAATGGGACAGCGTCACCGGCGGCTCGAATGGATTGATCGGCGTCTGGCCGCCGGCGTGGCTCGGCGGCAAACAGGCTTATTTCCACTTCACGCTCGGCATCATCGCGGCCGCACTGATGGCGATCGCGTGGATCGCACACACGCCGTTCGGCTATGCGCTGCGCGCCGGTCGCGATTCGCGGCTGCGCGCCGAGGCGAGCGGCATCGATGTCCGCGCAACGCAATGGGCGGCGTTCGCACTCGCCGGCGCGTTTGCCGGCCTGGCCGGCGGCCTGTACGCCTTCTCCAAAGGCAGCATCTCGCCCGAAACGCTGGCAATTCCGCGCTCGGTCGATGCGCTGGTCATGGTGCTGCTCGGCGGGCTCAACGCGCTCGCCGGTCCGCTGCTGGGCGCGGCGGCCTTCATCGGGCTGCAGGACTCGCTCTCCCGCGCGACCGAGTACTGGCGCGCTGGGCTCGGTGTGGCGATCCTGCTGCTGGTGCTCGTCTTTCCCATGGGCATCGGAGGTGCCGTGCAATGGTTGCTCGTTCGGATCAGACGATGAACGGCCACGACAACGCGCAATCGCCCGCGGTTGTGCTCACTGTGGATCGCCTCGCCAAGTCGTTCGGCGGTGTCAGAGCCGTGCGCGATGTCTCGTTCGCCATCGCCGCCGGCGAAATCGTGGCGATGATCGGACCGAACGGTGCCGGCAAGACAACCTGTTTCAACCTCGTCAACGGCCAGCTCGCGCCGGATGCCGGCAGCGTGACGCTGCTCGGACAGCGCATCGACGGCTTGCCGCCGCGCACGATCGCCCGCGCCGGCGTCGGACGCACGTTCCAGATCGCAGCGACGTTTGCGTCGATGACCGTCAGGGAGAACGTACAGATGGCGCTGATTGCGCACGCAGGTGAGCAGCGCGGCATCGCCTCGCGCGCGACCGCTCTCCATGTCGATCAAGCCGATGCGCTGCTCGGCCGGGTCGGCATGGCCGCCCTCGCCGATCAGGGCTGCGCGACACTCGCCTATGGCGACGCCAAACGTATCGAGCTCGCGCTCGCACTCGCCAATGCGCCGAAGCTGCTGCTGATGGATGAGCCGACCGCAGGCATGTCGACCCCCGCGCGCAATAGCCTCATGAAGCTCGCCGGGGACCTTGCGCGGCGCGATTCGCTCGCCATGCTTTTCACCGAGCACGACATGGACGTCGTGTTCGGCCACGCCGATCGCGTCATCGTGCTCGATCGCGGGCGCATCATCGCGGAGGGGCCGCCAGACGCGATTCGTGCCGATCCGCGCGTGCGCGCGGTCTACCTCGGTACTGAGTAGCGACGCGGGCTGCGCCCGTTTGCCTGCTTCGCGCTATTCCGGCGTCGGCGAGCCACGCTCTTCAGCTTTCGGTCGTCTCCAAGTCGCCGGCATCCAGGGACCCCACGTTCTCCTCAAGCCACGCGCACCAGGCGTCTTGTGTCATGGGTGCGACGATGCGCTCGAGATCCTCCCAGCGCACCCGCCACGTCCCATCGCCGAGTTCGGTGACGTTGACGCGGGGCAACGCGCCCAGACCGAACCGCTCGATGCGCGCCTCGATCACTGCCTCGGCCTCACGCGGTGTCAGCAAGCGACTCTCGCTCATGGTACCTCCTTCGTGATCTGCATCAGGGCATGGTCTTCATCGCATTGGACAACTTGCAGCGGCGGGGTTGCAAATGGTTGCCGACGTAAACCGTCGGGCCAGCCCTTGCCAAGCGGTGATACCCTGCCGCAAAGCGCGCTCGGTGGTTTAATCCCCACAGCGCACTGACAAAGCCTATGCGCCACCTCTTCGAGCCTCGTCTGGTCAACGATATGTTCGGCGATCCGGGACTCTATGTCGATTTTCGTGACGAACGGCGGGGGCTGCTTTTTGATCTCGGCGACATCGCGGTGCTGCCGCCGCGGAAGCTCATGCGCCTGTCGCATGTCTTTGTCACGCACACCCATATGGATCACTTCGCCGGTTTCGATCACCTATTGCGCGTCGTGCTGGGGCGCAAGGCCGGCTTGGTGCTGTTTGGCGGACCCGATTTCGTCGCGCAGGTCGAACACAAGCTGAAGGCGTACACCTGGAACGTCGTACACCGCTACGAAGTCGAGCTGGTGATCGACGTACGCGAAATCGGCATGGACGGCCGCGGGCAGCGTGCCCGTTTTTCGAGCCGGGCACGGTTCGCCCGCGAATCGTGCGGATCGTTTGAACTGCTCGACGACGTGCTGCACGAAGAAACGACCTTTCGCGTCCGTGGGCGCTTTGTCGATCACGATATTCCCTGTCTCGCCTATGCCATCGAGGAGAAAGCGCGCTTCAAAGTCGGGAAGGATCGCGTTGCAGCGCTCGGATTGTCGACGGGCTCGTGGCTGCGCGAACTGAAGCATGCGGTTCTGACCGGTGCGCCGGGTGAAACGCCGATTCAGGTGCAATGGCGCGATCGAGACGGCGAGCACGCCGTCACCCGACAGGTCAGCGAACTGCGCCAACTGGTACTCGACATCGTTCCCGGCCAGCGTATCGGCTACGTTACCGATCTCCGTTACACCGAGGCAAACGTGGAGACGCTGGCGCAGCTTCTGGCCGGCGTGGATCTGCTTTTCATCGAAAGCGTGTTCCTGAACGAGGATCGGGATCATGCGGCGCGCAAGAATCATCTGACGGCGCAGCAAGCGGGTCTGATTGCACGCCGCACTGGAGCCAGGGCGGTCGTGCCGTTCCACTTTTCGCCGCGTTACGAAGGCCGCTCGGCGGCACTGGTTGCCGAAATGCACTCCGCATGGTCTGGTCCATCAGCGACCTAGATCATTCGACCGCGCCGCTGCTCGAGCAAGCGCTCGAGCAGTTCGACGTTGCGCCTGACCCCATCCATGTTGGGATTGACCTCTAGCGCGCGGCGCGAATACTCGAGTGCGCGGTCGTAATACTCGAGTCGAATGTAGATCAGCGCGTAGCCGGCGAGCGCGCCAAAGTGGAAGGGATTGCGCTTCATGACCTCGTCGCAGTCGGCGAGTGATTTGCGCAACTCTCCGGCAAGAAAATACAGGGTCGCGCGCTTGTTCCAGCCTTCGGCGAAATCAGGCTTGAGCTCGATGATGCGGGTAAAGGTGACGATGCTCTGTTGCAGGTCGCCGGCATTCAGTTGCTCTATACCCGTCTGGTAGAGCCTGTCCACTTCTGGATCGCCGGAGCGTGCCCAGATACGCCATAGTGCCTGCTCGGCATGATCGCGCGTGTCCTCGTCGGGATCGCGCAGCGCTTTTACGAGCAGCGTCACGTCGGCCATCGAACCGACTTCACCCAGGCGGCTGGCGGCGTCGCGGCGCATCTGCGCGTCGGCGTGGGACAGAGATTGCACTGCCTGTTCGTGGCTGAGACCCTGGGCCTGCGCGGCCGTGCCGGTAAGCAATAGAATCGACACCAAAGCCGATACCAGGGCGTGCACCTTCAATCCTCCTCCGCGGGTTTCACAGCATTGCTGCGTATGATTGTATGACCGGAACGAACCAAACCGAATAGCCTGGCTGCGCTGAGCGCGCCACTACTCGCGGCGATCCCGCTGCAAATTCAGGCCCAGACCAATGGCAGCTCTCTCGCGAGTGGCACTGCGCAGGTGATCGTCAAGCTCAGAGCCGACTCGCCCTTGTTGCCCAAGGAGGCGCGCGCTCCCGCACCGCGCAAAAGCCCAGTCACGCCAAGGCGCTCGGTCAGCGGCTGGTATGGCAATGAACGACGGCGCGGCGGTATCCGAAAGCACGCAGGTGGTCTTCGCCAAGGGCATTACGTTGCAATGGCGAATCGGGATGCGTCGGCCCAACGCCCAGCCGCGAGCATAGCGAACAGCGGCACGTCGAAGGCACGCTCTACGAGCCATACGAGGGCGATCGCCGCGATCGCGGCGGATCCGCCGGCCAGGATTACGCGGCGGTAGGTCCATGTGCCGCGCATTGCATATGCGAGCGGGAGAAACGCGCCGACAATCGCCAGTTGGCCCAGCTCCACGCCGATGTTGAAGCCGGCGAGCGAAAGCGCCAGCGAGCTCGTCGGCAGGCCGAGGTCGCGCAACGCGCCGGCGAATCCCAAACCGTGCAACAAGCCGAAACCGAACGCCGCGATCCAGCGCCCGTTCGCCACCACCGGCAACAGGTTGTTGAGCGCGGCGAGCACGACCGAGAGCGCGATGGCCGATTCGACCCAGCGTGAGGGCAGCGACACGATGCCGAGCGCCGCGAGCGACAGCGTGATCGAATGCGCGAGCGTGAACGCCGTGACGACCTTGGCCACGTCGATGAACGCCCCGCGAAACGTCCCGGCCTGTCGCCACGCGCCGTCGCGATGCACCAGCACGGCGGGCAGCAGCAGCGACACGAGGAACAGGATGTGGTCGAAGCCGAGCCAGATGTGCCAGATCCCCTCGTGGACATACGTGGCGAATTGCCGCAGCGGGCCGGCGGCATCTCCGCCGACCACCCACTGCGGCCGGTCGGCGCTGAACACGACGCTGCGGCTTTGTCCCTGCTCGACAAAGTTGAGCAGGCCGCGGTGCTGTGGATCTATGTCGATGAACACGCGGTAGTCGACTGCGATTGTCGGACCCGGCTGCGGACAGCTTCCCGCAAGCATCAGAACCGCATACGTCCCGTCGGTATGGGTATCGAGCGCGTGATCGGTGACCGACACCGTGCAGCGTTCGCCGCTGGACGCGACCGTGACACGCTCGAGCGCGTACGTTGCGATCGCCGCATGCTTCGCGCGCACTTCGCCCCACGTGATCTCGCCGTCGCCGTTCGCATCGAGCGTCAACGCGTTGTCGAGGTCGCGAAGCGCGAGGTCGAAGCGGCCGGAGAGCACGCCGCCACTGCGCTCGAGCGTCAGATACGCGTCGCTGGGCTTGTGCGCAAGCGCCGGCGCGGACAGGAGCGCGACGGCCAGAAGAGCGAGAGCGCGGATCACCGTCTCGCTCCGCGCACCGCGGCCAGCGTCACGTCGGAAAGACGCGTGCCGGCGATCCATTCGTCGACAATCTTCTGTGCACCGGCGTCGTTCGCGGCACGCGCGGCCTCCGCGAGGATGCGCAGGTCCGCAGGCTCCCGCTGGACCTTCCAGTTTTCGCGCGCGAGGGCGAGCGCGGCCTGCGTGTTCCCTTCGATCGCGAGCCGGAAGCGCGCCTCTTCGCGCTGATGCAGCGTATCGCCGCGGGCGCGCGCCGCGTCGAAGCGGGCAGCGAGCTCCGCGCGGTGGACGTCGAACGATGCGCGGGCCTCCGGCAGCATCTGTTCCGCCAGCGCGAGGCGCAGCAGCAGCGAATCGTTGCGCGTCTCGTCGCGCAGCAGCGGCAGCGCGTCTCGGGGGCGGCCATTGCCGAGCAGAAAATCGGCGTACGCGGCACGCAGATAGGCGTCGCGCGGATCGAGTGCGAACGCCTCGCGAAAATGCATGTCCGCCGCATCGACAGCGCCGCGGCGGGCGGCGATTTCCGCGGCCAACGTGAGCGCCCATGCGCGGATGCCCGGGGGGTCCCCTGCGCGCGCAAGCGCCTGCGCCAACGCGCGGTACGCATCTTCGGCGTCGCCCGAAAGACTGGCCGGACCGGCGATGCACGATGAGACGACCAATCGGGTCGTGAGCCGCGCAAGTTTGCGGCAATCGCTTTGCGCGGCCGTATAGTTGCCGCGCACGGTGAACACGGTCGCGCGCGTGAGCAGCGCCTGGCCGTTGGCGGGCTCGCGGGCTAGCAGGCGATCGAGGTCGACGAGCGCGCCCTCGAAGTCGTGCTGGCTTTGCTTGAGCGTGGCACGCAACAGGAGCGCTGCGGAAGGTGGGTCTGCGGCGGTCCACCATGGCATCAGCGCCGCCTGCGCCTGGCCGAGGAAGCGGCGGTCGCCGGTGGCGCGCGCGGCCTCGATGGCGTGCCGCGCGACGCGGGTCGCCGTGTCGAGGTTGCGCGGGTCATTGGCGAGCACGGCGCGCATGCGCTTCAACTCCTTGAGCGTCGGGTCGCCCTGCTCCGGCAAGCGCTCCACCACGACGTCGTCGCCGGACGGCACGAACGGTTCGGCGCCGGCCCCAGCGATCGCGACAATCGCGATCGCCGCAATCCACAGCGCAAGGAGCAGCGTTCTCATCGGTTGCTTCGACCGGGCGATAGACGGTCGCGAAGCTGCCCCGGGACCGTCGCCGTGCTCTCAGCGATCGGTGGCCGCCCTCTTGATCTTGGTCGCGTTGTCATTTTGGGGTTGTCGACAGGCTCGCGGCAGACCCCGGCGCGGCGTCCGGCCATGTTCGCGAGCCGATGCCCTTGTTACGGATACCGCGTCGATTTGGATGCGGCTGGGAAAAACCGCGCCTAAGATTGGCTTAAGGGGGCGACGCCTACCCAACCCGGGAGGGCGATTTCCGCCTGGGTGACCTGGAACTCCGCCTGCCGCGGCAGTCGTGGCCAGCATCAACCGCGCAGGCGGGCGAGTCCGTCCGCGAGATCGGCGATCAGATCGTCAACGCTCTCCAATCCCACGTGCAAACGCAGGTACGGCCCCCCGGCGTCCCAGCGGAGCGTGCGCTTGGCGCGCTCGACGTTGGCCGGAATGATCAGGCTCTCGAAGCCGCCCCAGCTCCAGCCCATCCTGAACAGCCGCAAGCCGTCGAGCATCGCGTCGACGCGCGCCTTGGTAACGGGCTTCAGGATCACGCCGAACAAACCGCACGCGCCGGTGAAATCGCGCTGCCACAGCTCGTGGCCGCGCGACCCGGGCAGCGCGGGGAAGATCACCTCCTGGACTTCCGCCCGCTCACGCAGCCAGCGGGCGATGGTCAACGCGTTTTGCGTGTGCCGCTCCAAGCGAACCGCGAGTGTGCGCAGGCCACGCAGCGCGAGAAAGGCGTCATCGCTGGAGACCGCAACGCCCATGTCGGTCCAGAGGCGATGCAGCGCAGGAAACGTCGCCTCGCTGCAGTCGATCACGCCGACCAGCACGTCGGAATGGCCGCCGAGATACTTGGTCCCGGCATGAAGGGAAATGTCCGCGCCGCGTGCAAACGCCGGAAAGCCCAGCGGCGTCGCCCAGGTATTGTCGAGCATCACGAGCGCGCCTTTTGCGTGCGCGACTTCGGCGATCGCCGGCACGTCCTGCACTTCGAACGTCAGCGAGCCAGGTGACTCGGTGAACACCACCCGCGTGTTCGATCTGAATTCGCGTTCGACGGCGGCGCCCGCCAGCGGATCGTAGTAGGTCACCTCGACGCCGAAGCGTTTGAGCTGGTTGTCGCAGAAGCGCCGCGTCGGCCCGTACACCGCGTCGGTGACCAGGACGTGATCGCCGGCCTGCGTCGTGCCGAGCAGCGCGAGCGTGATAGCGGCGAGGCCCGACGGCACGGCGAGCGCTGCGTAGCCGCCCTCGAGCGCGGCCATCGCCGTCTGCAAATCAGCGACCGTCGGCAAACCGTGCAGGCCGTAAGTGATGCCGGGGTATTCACCGCGCTCGGCAGCTTCCAGCTCGGCGACGGTATCGAACAGGATCGTAGTCGCGCGATAGACCGGCGTATTGACCGCGCCGAGATGCTGCTTCGGGTCGCGGCCAAGGTGTGCAACCTCGGTCGCGGGCCTGCGTTTGTTCCGCAGCCTGCGCTCCTCGGTCATGCAGGCAGCTCTTCGCGCAACGCTCGGGTGATCGCGGCGACCTGCGCGGCGACCGGTTGCGCGATGTCGATGACGATCGCATTGGCGGGCTCTTCCAGCGTCGCAAACTGGCTCGCCAGCAGCGACGGCGGCATGAAGTGTCCCGTGCGCCCGGTAAGCCGGGGCGCGATCGTTTCCGCATAACCCTTCAGATAGACAAAGCGAACGGAACCGCCGCTCGCCAGACGATCGCGGTACGCCTGCTTGAGCGCGGAGCAGGCGACGACGAGATGCTTGCCGGCTGCGGCGTGCCGGCGCATTTCCGCCACGATGCGATCGAACCAGGGCCAGCGATCTTCATCGGTCAGCGGTATGCCACCCGCCATCTTGACGACATTCGCCTGCGGATGAAGGGTATCGGCGTCGAGAAACGGCCAATCCAGCTCGGCGGCGAGCGCGCGGCCGATGGTGCTCTTGCCGCAGCCGCACACGCCCATGAGCACGACGATCATTGGCCCGCGTCCGTTTCGGGCGCGATCGTCGCGACCTTGTGGCCGCCGAAGCCCTTGCGCATCATTGCCAGCACCCGGTCGGCGTACTCTCCCTTGCCCTGGCTCGCGAAGCGCATCAGGAGCGCCAGCGACAGCACGGGCGCCGGAATGCCCTGCTCGATCGCCTCCGCCACGGTCCAGCGGCCCTCGCCCGAATCGGCGACGTGGGGCGCGATGTTCGCAAGCTCGACATCGTCGCGTAGAAATTCCGCGGTAAGGTCGAGCAGCCACGAGCGTACGACGCTGCCATGACGCCACATCTCGGCGATCGCGGCGACGTCGAGACCGAATTCGGCCTTGCCTTTCATCAATGCGAAGCCTTCGGCAAGCGCCTGCATCATTCCGTACTCGACGCCGTTGTGAATCATTTTCACGAAATGACCGGAACCGCTCGGCCCGCAATGCAGCCAGCCGCGATCCGGCGCCGGCGCGAGCAATTTCACGAAAGGCTCGACGGCGCGCGCCGCCGCGG